>Ga0123357_10003885_pt1 | contig 17329 bp, 16 predicted proteins | sample TergutEmb28metaG_FD_89873 | JGI IMG/M metagenome (GOLD analysis project Ga0123357, IMG submission 89873) | Embiratermes neotenicus P4 segment gut microbial communities from Petit-Saut dam, French Guiana - Emb289 P4 | ecosystem: Host-associated > Arthropoda: Insects > Digestive system > Gut ... | reverse complement strand
TGATTTTTGGAAAAGTAACCTTCTAAAAACCGATTGAATTAGAAAAAATCAATTTTTTTCTAAAATATGCTACGTATTTGAACATAAAATCGTTTTGGGTGGCGCATTGGCTAAGTCAGGAAAAAAGCTCCAGCTTCGCAAAAAATGAACCCCCAATCGCTTCTCTATTGCGTTGGGGGTTGATACCATTTATGGATGGGTCAGCTAATTTTCCAATACTACTTCAGCGCCTCCGATCCTCCGATAATATCCAATAATTCGTTGGTAATAGACTGTTGCCGCTGTTTGTTGTACTGAAGCGTCAATTCGTTTAATATTTCATCGGCATTGTCGGTAGCTATTTGCATGGCCACCACTCGCGCCGCATGTTCGGCAGCGGCAGAATCCAAGAGGATGGCAAAAATCTTGCTTCGCAACGAACGGGGAATCAATGTTTCCAACAACGTTTTCCGGTGAGGTTCGATCAAATAATCCGTTGGAATGGATTTCGCTTCCGTCGGTTTCATTAAGTTCACCGGAAGAAACGATTCTTCGGTTGGAATTTGAATGCCGGCGCTTTTGAAATGGTTATAAATCAAATCCACCCTGTCAATTTTGTTCGCAAGAAAGTCGTTCATTAACGCATCGGCAATCTCTTTAGCCCCTTCAAAGGCCGGCTTATCCATCAACGGGATAAAACTTCCCTTGATTTCCACAGGGATTGTCAATTTACGAACGGCTTCCTCTACTTTTTTCCCTACCGGATAGACTTCTATTTCACAATTGACTGTCCGGTATTTGTTTATCGATTCGTGTAGATGATTGATGATATTGGAATTAAAAGCGCCACACAAACTGGAATTGGAAGTGAGCGCCACAATGGCTACCCGTTGTATTTCCCTGGTTTCCGAAAAAACGGATGAAAATTCCTCCTCGCTGTATCCCGATAGAAAATCACTTAAAATACTTGTTAAGCGGTGCTCATAAGGCAAAAATTGTTCAATCTGCGATTGGGCTTTGTGAAGCTTGGCAGAAGCAACCATCTTCATTGCCGAGGTAATTTTCTGTGTTGATTTTACCGAGGCAATACGTCCTTTTATTTCTTTTAACGACGACATCTTTTTTTATTTATTTAACCACTTTGAATTCTTTAGCTAATTCCGTAGCCGTTTGTGTAAGCAGTTTTTCAACTTCATCATTGAGGATTCCCTTCTGAAGCACGTCTAAAGCATCCTGACGATGTTTCAATTCCAACCGGTTCAGAAATTCTTTGGCAAAATTATTTACTTCTTCGACAGGAACGTCAAATAATAACCCTTTCGTTCCTGCATAAATAAGAGCAATTTCGTATTCTACGGGATAAGGGCGATATTGCGGCTGAATCAATAAAGCAGAATTTTTTCTCCCTTTGTCCAATGCCATTCGCGTGACATTGTCCAAATCGCTACCAAACTTGGTAAAGGCTTCCAACTCCCGGTATTGAGCCTGATCGGTCTTCAACGTTCCGGCAATTTTTTTCATTGCTTTGATTTGAGCATTTCCACCCACCCTGGATACGGAAATACCGACATTGATAGCGGGACGAATACCGGCATTGAATAACGCGGTTTCAAGGAAAATCTGTCCGTCGGTAATCGAAATCACATTGGTAGGAATGTATGCCGACACGTCGCCGGCTTGTGTTTCAATGATCGGTAGAGCCGTCAACGAGCCGCCGCCTTTTACACGCGATTTCAGATTATCGGGCAAATCATTCATTTGGGCAGCTACTTCGTCGTTATCAATGATTTTAGCCGCTCGTTCCAACAAACGGGAATGCAGATAGAAAATATCGCCCGGATAGGCTTCCCGTCCGGAGGGACGGCGAAGAATCAACGAAACTTCCCGGTAAGAGACCGCCTGTTTGGAAAGGTCATCGTAAATGACTAAGGCTGCCCGTCCGGTATCGCGGAAAAACTCACCGATAGCAGCGCCGGCGTAAGGTGCATAGAAACGCAACGCCGCCGGATCGGCTGCGGATGCTGCGACAATAATGGTATATTCGAGCGCTCCTTTTTCTTTTAAGGTATTGACAATATTGGCAATCGTCGATCCTTTCTGGCCGATGGCAACATAAATGCAATACACCGGTTTTCCTGCCAGATAATTGGCTCGTTGATTGATAATGGTATCAATACCGATAGCCGTTTTCCCCGTTTGGCGGTCGCCGATAATCAATTCGCGTTGCCCGCGCCCGATAGGAATCATGGCATCGATGGCAATAACGCCCGTCTGTAAAGGTTCATTCACCGGCTGACGAAAGATGACCCCCGGCGCTTTTCGTTCCAGCGGCATTTCCAACAGTTCGCCATCAATCGATCCTTTTCCGTCGATCGGCTGTCCCAGCGGATTAATAACCCGGCCTAAAAGTCCTTCGCCCGTTGGAATTGAAACGATACGTCGCGTGCGCTTAACCGAATCGCCTTCCCTCACCAACTCGGTATGTCCTAATAATACGGCTCCGACATTATCTTCTTCCAAGTTCATTACTACGGCCATTTCTCCGTTTTCAAACTGGAGAAGTTCTCCCGATTCGGCATTGCTCAAACCAAAAATACGGGCAACACCGTCGCTTACCTGAAGCACGACACCCACCTCTTCAAATTTCACGCGGGTATCGATGCCTTCCAACTGCATTTTCAATACTTCCGAAATTTCACTTGCTTTTATATCAGGCATAAATTTTAATTTTTAATTATAAAGGATGAATTAGTTCCAACCGTAATTGATTCAACTGATTCCTTATACTTGCATCTAACCGGCGATCTTCTATTTCAAGAATAAAACCGCCAATCAAATCCTTGTTCGTTTTTGCTACAAAATCCACTTGTTTTTCGTTTCCATGGACTAGCTCCACTAATTTCTTTTTTGCTTCAGCGCTTGCCGGATCCGTTGTAAACAATTTCATGATCATCCTGTTTTTCGCTTTCCGGTATACTTCATCGTACATCAGAGCAATCGACTGCATATAGCGCGCCCGTCCATTTTTAACTATCAAACGAATAACCTGCCTGTAAGCATCGCTAACCTCTTTTCCGGCAGCAGTAGTCAATACATCCATCTTCTTAGCCGAAGAAACGGTCGGATCGTCTAAGACTTTATTCAACATGGGCACCGCTCGAAACTGTTCCGATAAGATACTCAATTCTTCCCGCAATCGATTTTCAGCCTTACACTCCAAACCATATTGAAAAATAGCTTTGGCGTAGCGGTTCGAAATAATTCCTACATCCATTCGTTTTAGTTTTTCTGCACTTCGTCGATCAATTTCTGTACCATTTCACGTTGAGCGGTCGGATTATCCAAACTCTTGCGAAGCACTTTTTCGGCAATAGAGATCGACAAATCCGCAATTTGGTTGCGTATGTCGCCGATAGCCATTTCTTTTTCTTTCTGAATAGCCGATTTAGCTTCTGCAATGAGTTTCCCGGTTTCTGCGGCCGCCTGTTCTTTTGCTTCTGCGATCATTTTATTTCGTGCTTCCTGTGCTTCTTTCAGAATACGCATTTCTTCGTCGCGGGTACGTTTCAATATTTGTTCACTTTCATCCTGAATTCCTGCCAAACGTTCATTGGCTGCTTTCGCTGCTTCCAACGATTTGTCGATAAACGCTTTTCGTTCGTCGACCATTTTTACGATGATCGGAAAACCGAATTTGGCAAGAATAAAGAATACGATCCCGAAAGAGACCAGCATCCAAAATAAAAGACCGAGATCGGGTTTTAATAACATAATTTATTGAATAAGGAATCCACAGACAACAACGGAAAACAAAGCAACCCCTTCTACCAGAGCGGCTGCAATAATCATATTCATACGAATATCGCCGGTTGCTTCGGGTTGGCGGGCGATGCCGTCCATGGCCGACTGTCCGATTTTACCAATTCCCAATCCTGCTCCAATAACAGTTAATCCTGCGCCTAATCCTGCGCCTAATTTTGCTAATCCCGCGCCTGTTGTCGCTGCTTGCAATAATATTGACAATAACATAATTTTTAGTTTTTTAAATTTATATTTTTATAATTTTTAATTCTTAATTTTTAGCATGATGCGCTTCCACCTGCGATAACCCGATAAACACCGCCGAAAGCATCGTAAAAACGTATGCCTGGATAAATGCTACCAATAATTCCACAAAATCAATAAAAACGGTCATTACTACCGACAAAACGCTCATTCCCGTATTCATTGCCGCCCCAAGACTTACCGTCAGGAATATCATACACGTCAATCCCAATACAATCGAGTGACCCGCTAAAATATTCGCAAACAAACGAATCATTAATGCAAAGGGCTTGGTGAATACGCCTACCAATTCAATGGCAGGCATAATCGGAGGTATTTTCAACCAGATAGGAACATCAGGCCAGAAAATCTCTTTCCAGTATTCTTTTGTTCCGTTTACATTAACGATTACAAACGTGAAAACAGCCAATACGGCAGTTATTGCAATATTTCCCGTGACATTGGCTCCTCCCGGAATAATGGGAATGATTCCCAACAAATTATTGAAAAAGATGAAAAAGAAAACGGTCAGCAAATAGGGAGCATAACGTTTGTAATTTTTTCCGATACACGGTTTTACTACGTCATTAACAATGCTCATTATCAGCATTTCCATCATGCCGATAAACCCTTTGGGCGATATTTCTTCGGGCTTTTCTTTCCGTTGTTTGTACCAGCGTGCGCAAAGAAGTATCATAACAATCAAGGCAGCACTGCTTAACATCAGCGAACAGGTATTTTTCGTAATCGAAAAGTCCCATGGACGAACTTCTTCGCCGGAATCGTCCTTTTCTACAATTTTACCTTTGTTATCACCTTCTTGAGAAATGTAAAATCCTTGATATTCGGCGCCGTGTTCAAAGCGGGCAGAAGAAAATAGTTGCCAACCGTTGTCTTTTCCCTTGACAATGACAGGCAATGGGATCGACACCTGTGTATGGCCAAAAGTGGTTATATGCCATTCGTAAGCATCGGCCACGTGATCCATAATCAATTCGGTGACATCTAATTTTTTTTCTTTTTCAGGTAGAGCCGTCCCGTTGACTTCTTCCGGATAGACTTGCATTCCCATTCCTGTAAACAGGAAAATGCCAAGCATTGTATTTCGTATTAAGTGATTCATTTTTTATAATAGTTGCTCAATTTTTCAATTTCTTTGAGTTTATATTTCTTGATGTTTAACCCTTTTTCTTTGTACTGTTTCGCTTTCAGACTTTTTTCCCTCCTTATCCAATACAGCGTATCGAACAATAAATAAATAAGGTAGAGCGCAATAAAAACTCCGGTGAAACGCAGGAGTTCGACTTTAACAAAGATTACATAAACAGCTATAAATAAAAGTGACAGGATTATTTTTCCCGCTTTGAATCCTAAAAACAAATTAATCGATTGCCTTGGATTTAAGGTATCACCTTTACTTTCCATAAACAAAATAACAAGCATCTCGTAAAGAAAAAACATCGCCATAGCTATACTTATTCCTCCCATGGAACGACCTTTTTCGAAAATAAGCGTCCACGAGAAAATTAAAAGTGCAGCCAAGAAACAATTCAGGGCTACCAAATAAAGAATAAATTTAGTTTTTAGCGACTCCATGTTTTATTCAATACAAACAGAGACATTGTTTTTTTTCGCTTCTACAAACCCTTCGTTAATAGTCATTTCTTCTTCTTTCCCATTGAACCGGTAACTCACTACTCCATTTTTCAATGCTGAAATAATCGGCGCATGACGATTCAGAATAGTGAATGAACCGTTCAATCCGGGCAGTGTTACCGCATCTGCTTCGCCGGAATAGACTATTTTTTCGGGAGAAATAATTTCTAAGTTCATTGCTGTTTTTATTCTATTTTAACCCACTTTCATTTTTTCCGCCTTAGCAATGGCATCTTCGATCGTGCCTACATTGAGAAATGCCTGTTCGGGCAGATGATCGACTTCGCCATCCATAATCATATTGAAGCCTTTAATCGTATCTTCGATGGAAACCATGACTCCAGGGACTCCGGAAAATGCTTCTGCCATAAAGAACGGCTGAGAGAGAAAACGTTGCACGCGGCGAGCACGGTTGACCACTAATTTATCCTGGTCGGAAAGTTCTTCCATACCCAAAATGGCGATGATATCCTGCAATTCTTTGTAGCGTTGCAACAATTGTTTCAGGCGTTGAGCCGTATTGTAATGGGCTTCGCCCGTAATATTCGGATCTAAGATGCGCGACGTAGAGCTCAACGGGTCAACTGCCGGATAAATTCCTAATTCCGAGATTTTACGATCCAACACCGTTGTAGCGTCGAGGAAGGTAAACGTTGTTGCCGGAGCAGGGTCCGTCAAGTCGTCGGCAGGAACATAAACCGCTTGAACCGAAGTGATCGAACCTCTTTTTGTGGATGCAATCCGTTCTTGCATAACGCCCATTTCAGTTGCCAGCGTCGGCTGATAACCTACTGCCGAAGGCATACGTCCCAGCAAAGCGGATACTTCCGAACCTGCTTGCGTGAAACGGAAAATGTTGTCCATAAAAAACAGTATATCACTACCCGAATCACTGCCATAGTCACGGAATGCTTCGGCAATGGTCAAACCGGATAGAGCAACCGAAGAACGAGCTCCGGGCGGCTCGTTCATTTGTCCGAAAACTAAGGTTGCCTGTGACTTTGCCAATTCATCGTAATCGACTTTAGACAAATCCCATTCACCGCGTTCCATCCCTTCTTTAAATTCCTTGCCATAACGAATCACTCCCGATTCAATCATTTCGCGAAGCAGGTCGTTTCCTTCACGTGTGCGTTCGCCTACTCCTGCAAAAACGGAAAACCCATTGTGCTTTTTAGCGATATTGTTAATCAATTCCATGATTAACACCGTCTTGCCTACGCCAGCGCCACCGAACAGACCTATTTTCCCTCCTTTTAAATAAGGAGCTAACAAATCGACTACTTTTATTCCGGTGAAAAGAATTTCGTTGGAGGTAGCCAAATCTTCAAATTTCGGTGGATCACGATGGATGGGTTCGGCGCCTTCTTTACTTATCGCTTTCATTCCATCGATGGTGTCGCCGATGACATTCAATAACCGTCCTTTCACCTGATCGCCGATGGGCATAGAAATGGGCGTTCCCAAACTTTCAACTTTCATTCCCCGGCAAATCCCGTCGGTGGAGTCCATGGCTACCGTTCGAACCGTATCTTCTCCGATGTGTTGTTGTACTTCCACAATCAGCACTTTCCCATCCGGACGGGTTATTTTAAGCGCATCATAAATTTTGGGGATTGAGTGTCCGGCTTTCTCATACGAAACATCAACGACAGGACCTATTACCTGTGAAATATATCCAATGTTTTCAGACATGACTAAAATATAAAAAATTCTTAAATCAATAAAAATCCTTATAATGAATACATAACATTCATTAATGAGGCTTGCAAAGTTACTATTTCCTTACAAACCGTGCAAATAAAACGTAACTTTTTTGAAAAAAAAATCGTGCTGTTTTCATAATACATTGAAAAACAAGGATGTTTTAAATAGTAACTGGGGATGATATTATAACTTGCTAAATCTACCTGTTTCTTTATAGATTTAGCAAGTTATTGGTAAATATTATTTGCTAAATCTATCTATTTTTTTATAGATTTAGCAAGTTATATTTGAAAATTATTTGCTAAATCAAAGATAATTTATACCTTTGTAGCAAATTATATATCCTCAAGTCACATCCTGGCTCGATGCTTTTCGACAGGTGATACACCTGTTGGAAAACCATTCAAAAGATAAAAAGAAAGTTATTTTTTATGTGGGCATTGCCGCCGTATCGACAAGTATTGCAAACTGGCGGAGTAAAAATGCAGAAACCGGCGCTGAAATTGATTTGTTGATTGATAGACGCGACAATATTATCAATATCTGTGAAATAAAATACTCCGAAAAAGAATTTATCATCGACAAATCGTATTCGGATAATCTTCGAAATAAAAAAGCGACATTTGTGGAAAACACAAAAACAAAAAAGGCAATACACCTGACAATGATCACTACATACGGCGTAAAACACAATGAATATTGGAACAATATACAATCGGAAGTAACAATGAATGATTTATTTTGAAAATAGTGAAATATTTCTATTCCCTTCCTAAGTAATTACCAATAATATAAAGCGGCACATTCGTCATCCAACTTTCTTTTTTGTAATCGGAAAGTGAAGTACGAATAGCCGTTGAGGGTTGAAATTTTTCACAAAAGAGTTTAAAACTTTTGGCTTTAGTGTTCTCTGCGGCTTTTACTTCTATCGGTATGATTTCACCTTCGTACTGAACGACAAAATCTACTTCAGCGCTACTTTTGTCATTTGTCCAGTAACCGATGTAGTCAATTCGTGCCGAATGAAGTTGCTGCATGACAAACTGTTCGGTTAATGCGCCTTTAAATTCGGTAAAAAGTGCATTTCCGCCGACAACCGATTTATTATCCAAACGGGATTTGGCTGCGAGCAGACCCACATCGTTGAAAAACAGTTTAAAAGCCGATAGATCCTGATAAGCGATAAGTGGCATATTCGGTTTTGATACCCGATAGCTTTTGAGCAGAATACCGGAATCAATCAACCATTGGATAGCCAATTCATAATCTTTTGCCCGTGCTCCCTCTTTCATCACTCCGTAGATAAATTTCTTATTTTCTTTATCAAGTTGTGCCGGAATATTTTGCCATACCATATTCAATCGGGGAACAACATCAAGTGGGGCATGTTTTGAAAAGTCGTTTTCGTAAGTTGTAAGGATTTCCTCCTGTTTTATTCGTATATTTCTCCAATCGCGATTCGTAGCAAAATCGTTTACTACTTCGGGCATTCCACCAATGTAGTAGTAGTATCGTAAATTTTCCTTAAACTTTTCGGTAAAGACCGGCAAAATATCCCATTTTTTTTTCTCTAAGATCTCGGCCATCCCTTTTTCGTCGATGGCAAGCAAAAACTCATAGAAATTCATGGGATACATATACGAAAAATTCACTTTGCCCACCGGAAACGAAACTTTATTGTGCAAATTCATTCCGAGCAGCGAATCGGAGGCAACAATGTAATATTCAGGTGCATCTTCACAAAAATATTTGAGCGACGTAAGTCCTTTGGGAGCCGATTGAATCTCATCAAAGACAATGAGTGTATTCTCCGGTTTAATTTTGGTTTGAAAAAATATCTCCAGAGTAGTGATGATACGCTGGGGATTGAGGTCTTGCAAAAATAAATCTTGCAAATGAACCTCTTTCTCTAAATTTATGTAAATCGTTTGTTCAAATTCGGTTTCGCCAAATTCTTTTATAAGCCACGTTTTTCCTACTTGGCGTGCGCCCTGAACAATCAGCGGTTTTCTGTTCTTGGCTGATTTCCAAGCTATAAGTTCTTTAATTTTTGTTCTGTACATTTTTATCCATGAAAAACTGTGCAAAATTACATTTTTATCCGGGAAAAAAACAAATAATTTTACATTTATTTCTGTTTAAAAATGTTTTTCATGGCAGTTAATGATATCATTATACATTACGAACATTTAAGCTATATCACTAAAATCTAACACTTCCAGCAATAACAATCAAATAAACCGTTGAATCTTTTCTTTCATCCCGGCTACCCAGACCAAATCGCCTTCTGCAAAAATAAACGACATGTCGGGATTGACATAGGTATCTTTCCCTCTGTCTACTTCGATAATTAAGCAGCCATAATCACGAAATCCACTTTGAGCCAAATTTTTACCTAAAATAGGCGAGTCTTCTTCGATAAGGACGGAGGCCAACTCAATTTCTGATTTATTCACTTGCGGGACTTCCACATCTTGCATTTCCATTATTTTAGTGAAAGAAGCAATCTGTTCGTCGGTGCCAATGGCAAGAAGTTGGTCGGACGGATAGATGAAATCGTTTCCTGCCGGGAAATATATTTCTTTGTGTCCCCGTATTATTTTAGCAATATTGACATTGTATTTGTTTCTCAAATCCAGCTCTTTGAGACTTTTTCCGATAAATGGCGAATCGGGCGATACAGTCACTTCCGCTAAATGGATATTTCGATTAGCCAATTGGGCGTTGATCGAAGTTCGTAGCGGAGATTTTTGCTTTTCATATTCTTCCTTTTGATTCAGATTCGATAAAAATCGATCTTCCAGAATCCGGTGCGCTTTGAAACTCTTATGAGCAAAAAAGAGAAATACAAAGATTGATAAAGAAAAGAAAATCAATGGCCAGGAAGTCGTTTTGAAGTTAATGGACAAAACAAGCGTAACCAGACAGGTTGCCCAAAACAGGAGAAGCAAATCCAAAGCTACCATTCTGCGTTGATTGGCTTTATGGCCGTTTGCCGTCAGCTTAACAACAAGTTCTTTGTTTTTCCGGTTTCCGGATATCAATCCCATGATAAACGGAATCATCACAACGATTGTCAATAGCGAATCAATCAGGCTGATAAGCGAATCCGGAATGTGGTCCGATAATTTATCTATGATAAACGGACAAACCCATTGGGAAAAACCAAGGAGTACGGCAACCAGCAAAACACTGTAAACAAGAAAATTGGTTAAATAGTACTTCATCAGCTTTCGCCAATCGCTTTCATTTTTCACCAGATCGCCTCCGGTAGCATAATTATCCAAAAACGCTTTCATTTTAACCGGAAGTTTGGGGTTCAACCATTCGTAGAAAGGGTTGGCAAGCCGGATGAAATAAGGCGTTGTGAACGTCGTTATCACCGAAATGGTTATGATAACCGGATAGATAAATTCCCGCATAACGCCCAGACTGTATCCCAGCGAGGCAATGATAAAGGCAAATTCGCCGATTTGCGCCAGACTGAATCCCGACTGAAGGGACGTTTTCAACGGTTGACCCGAAAGCAGAACGCCGGCGGATGAGAAAAAAGCTTTACCCACGATGGTTACGAATGTCAGTATGAGGATAGGAAACCAATATTGCACCAATGTATGAGGATTCACCATCATCCCGACCGATACGAAAAACACGGCGCCGAAAAGGTCTTTGATGTTCTTAGTCAGATGTTCGACATGAATCCCTTCGATGGTTTCCGCCAGAATGGATCCCATAAGGAAAGCGCCCAATGCAACGGAAAATCCGAAGTAAGAGGCTAAAACAACTAAACCGAAACAAAAACCAATGGAGATAATTAAAAGTGTTTCGTCGTTCATTACCTTGTGGAAGTGTCGGAAAAAGGTAGGTAATACATAAATACCTACCAAAAAACAAAGCGTCAGGAACAATACTAATTTCAGCAAACTGACGATCATCTCTCCACCGGCAAAATTCTGACTGACTGCCACGGTAGACAGCATCACCATCATCAGAATGGCAACAATGTCTTCGACAACCAACGTGCCGAATACGATGGACGTAAATTTCTGATTGCGAAGACCCAGATCACTGAATGCCTTAATGATGATGGTAGTGGAAGACATGGAAAGCATCCCGCCCAGAAAAATGCTTTCCAACAATGTCCATCCTAAAAGCCGGCCGACAAAGAAACCAATGCAAAGCATAGTAATCACCTCCGTGATAGCGGTTATTAAAGCCGGCCCTCCTACATTCAGCAGTTTTTTGAAGCTAAATTCGAGACCCAGGGCGAATAATAAGAATATAACTCCGATTTCAGACCATTCGATTACGCTTGTTTCTCCCATAACCGAAGGGAATAAGGTGAAATGAGGGCCTATTAAGAATCCCGCCACAATGTAGCCTAATACCAAAGGCTGTTTCAGTTGCTTGAAAATAAGCGTGATGATCCCTGCTGAAATGAATATCAGCGCCAAATCATGAACTAAATTGATTTCTTCGTGCATTTTTCCGAATCAAATGCGTGGTTCCCAGCCGTTTTCGTATTCCCGCTTCCAGAGTTTTTGAGCATCGGGATTGTTCAGTATGTGTCCATTTTTCGAATCAATCTCCAACGTCTGCTTTGTCCGCCATGAAATATTGCCTAATTGTACCAGCAAGGTGCTTCGGAATCCGATTTCACATTCGGCATTGGGCGATTTTCCGGTACGCACACAGTCCAGAAAGTTGGCTATATGCATTTTATCCAAGTTTGCGCCGGCGCTGACCGTATTGGTTGTGTCCTGACTGTCGGTTTCGTCTTTGTAATTTTTTACGACTTTCCCGTTTTTGTCATAGACCGTATAGGAATTAGCGCCCGGATAAACAATTGTGCCATTGTCGCCGTAAAAAACGACACCGCGATCGGCGCCTTCCACTTTGAAATTATTGCAACTGCGACTTTCCCAGGCGATGAGTTTATTTTCCGGAAATTCGATTGAAATAGTTTGTGTATCCGGAGTTTCCCAATCGTCTTTGAAGCTGTATCGTCCTCCGGAAGAAGACACGCGACAGGGAAATTCGATCCCTAATCCCCAACGAGCGACATCCACTTCGTGGGTTCCGTTATTGAGCGCTTCACCGGTGCCCCAATGCCACCGCCAGTGCCAATTGTAATGAATAAGTCCGTCCTGATAGGGTTTGCGCGGCGCCGGTCCTTGCCATAAATCATAGTCGAGCCACGAAGGAACGGTTCCCTCTTTGTAATAGCTAGGCCCTCGATTATTGGTGTACCAGGCTTTAGCCATATACGCATTACCAATGATACCCTTCCGGATATCGGCTATCATTTGCTGAATGCCGGTACCCGAACGGCGTTGAGCTCCCATTTGTACTATCCGGTTGTATTTTCGAGCGGCTTGAATGAGCAATTCTCCCTCGTTCGGATTGTGACAGAGAGGTTTTTCAACATAGACATGCTTCCCCATCGAGCATCCGATGATAGCAGCCGGAGCGTGCCAATGGTCGGGTGCTGCAATAACCAATGCATCTACTCCTTTATCTTCCAAAGCCTTCCGGAAATCTTTTTCAGCTTTTGGCTTACGTGTTTGAATGGCTGCCACTTCATTGATTGTTTTATTCATGGCGCGTTCATCTACATCGCAGATGTAGGCTATTTCACAATCAGGCATGGCAGGAAAAAGACTTGAAAGGTAATTTCCCCGGCTGTTTACGCCCATGACGGCAACTACTACTCTTTTATTCGGCGACCCTTGTGCAAATACAGCAGGCATGGCAAGGCCCGACAAGCCGATTCCAGCCATTGTCAAACCTGAATTTTTTATAAAATCTCGTCTGTTCATAATGATGTACTATTTTTTGTGTTTTCAGCAATTTTTCATGAATGTTACATAGAAATGACAAAAGTACAAAAATTTTCCAATTTACCGGATAGGATTGCTAAGATTAATTCAACTTGAACACAACAGGCATAAAGTATTTGATTTTGATCGCTTTTCCGTTTTTCACAGCGGGTTTCCATTCGGGCATAGACCGGATGACTCTCAGAACTTCTTCATCCAGAAAAATATAGATTCCTTTAACTAAAGTAACATCCGAGATGGAACCATCTTCATTGATAATGAACGAGCAAATCACCCGTCCGTTGATTCGCTGTTTGAGGGCTGCCGGAGGATAATGAATGTTTTGATAGATGTAGCGCAGTAAAGCTGTTTTTCCATCCTGAAACTGAGCATTTCTAATGGTTGTCGTGTCATTTTCTTCTTCTTGATCGAATGGCTTTGCGTCCACGGCGAGCGAATCTTCTTCTAAAGCGGATGATGTGAGGATTGAATCCTGCGTAAGATTGGTTTCCTGCACTTCTTTTTGATTGTCCATCGTGCTTTCATCTTTGGCAATGAGGGGGGCAGTGAAAATATCGGGCGCTTTCACCGGTTTTTCTTCCGGTTTATTTAGAGGATCATGGTTTTCATCCAGCCAAATCAAATCGGATAATTCAATCGGTTTTGTTTCATAGTCACGGAATGGTTGCGTTCGATTGAAATGAATTATTTTCAGTAGTAAAATGAGGATAACGATTCCTCCTATTACAATGGATAGAGCAAACAAGTGCCTTCCTGTAGATGTTTTGCGTAAATAGTATGCTCCGTATTCCTTATTTCTATCTTCAAATACCAAGTCACACCACTCCCTTGAATTCAAATCAACATCTTTCACGCTCATCGTGTCTATAATTCGAATTGCAAAGGTAGCAATTAAAGTTTATTGGTAAAATAAATAATTTTTGAAAATTCCAAATTTTTCAGGCAAAATAAACATCCATTCTTTTTGCAAAGCTGGAGCTTTGCTTTTAACCCGCGAAGGCAGAGAGCCTTCGCCGAGCGAAGTTTGTGTAGTAGCCAATGAGGCCGTCTCAAAAGTCTTTACGACGATTATGTCATTGCGGGCTTGACCCGCAATCCCCTGATAATGAGTAATGTCTTTTCAGGAGATCCCGCGTCAAGCGCGGGATGACAGGCATTTGAGACAGTCTCTTATTTTTTATATTTTTCCATCTTCTTTTTTGAATACAGTAGTATTTATTTTTAAATACAGTAGCATTTATTTTTGAATACAGTAGTATTTATTTTTGAATACAGTAGTATTTATTTTTAAATACAGTAGCATTTATTTTTAAATACAGTAGCATTTATTTTTAAATACAGTAGCATTTATTTTTAAATACAGTAGTCAAAAATTTCAATTCAAGATATCTAAAGAGGCACATAAAGAAATCAAAAGCGGCTTTCGATAGCGAACGCAAAAAACGCAAATTCTCACAAAAGACAAAAGAAGGTTCAAACGGTTAAATGAAAAAAAACCTTTCAGGAGTTCTGTCATTGCGGGCTTGACCCGCAATCCACTGATAATGAGTAATGTCTTTTCAGGAGATCCCGCGTCGAGCGCGGGATGACAGGCTTTTGAGACAGCCGTATTTATCTACTTGCCGACGGACGGAAGTACGATGCCGGACAATCCTTTAATTAACTTTTTGCCGTTGAACGACATCCTTTCGTTCGGCGGCGGTCATCAGGTGATGGTCTTTATCATACGCGGCCCCGATTACGCCGGGGGTCAGATACGCGGTTTTTTTCGACGGCGCGCCGCTGGCAGGCGGGAACACGAGTTCATATTCTCGGTATTGGTTCGGAGATATGGAATCTTGCGCTAACCGTGTGTCATAATATTTAAGATCGGATGGGTTTGTAACGACTATCCCCACATCTTTGAACAACTGTTCGTATCGTGCGGCAATCTCGGCATCCCATTGTTCCCAGCTGATGTCCGGCGGAATCGGGCCGCCGGTGCCACGAAGCCACGCTAGGTCACTGCTGGATAGACACCATGCGATATCTTTCGTATTCATACGGAAATTTATTCCATTTTTCTGATAATTGAACAGATTGTAGAATAGGCTCTGGAAAGTATTTAACAACCAACTATTATACACCAGCGTGCGCATGCCGTCTTTGGACAGATATTTATCCTCTGTTGTGGGATAAAAATCTATCGGGTTCCCGCGCGCAATGTAGGGATATATCCAGACATTCCGGTACCTTTCCTGCATGATGACCCGATTGGTCGCCGCCTGCATCATCTGAAAGCCACCGTTCATCGGGAATCCATGGAATTTATTCCATCCGGTTCCGTCGTGCAGGGCGGTAAAACTGGCGCCGTTGCCTGCCAAAGGAACACCATCGACAGATAGGTCTTGTTCTGACGGGACCGATTGACCCTCATCGCACCAAAGCCCCAGCACGGGGTCTGTATCCGTCACATACACGCCTTCGCCCGCGCCTTTGGGGACCGACGGGGTGCCCAGCAGCCCGAAAACCGTATCGTTTGGAATAATCGCGTTCAATCCGCCCGGCGCGTCGGGGTTGTCCGGAATAATCAGCCGAATGGTTCCCTGCCAGCCGTATACGCTGCCCAGGTTATAGGCGGATGTCGGATGTCCGGACGCCGTGACCCGCACGTCCGCGCCATCATTGGAACCGAATCGGATGTTCGGTCCCCACAGCTGGCGCAGGGCCGGCAATTGCTTTTCGTCCAGGTCCATGCTAAGGAATCTGACCTCTATCCGTTCCCCGGATTTGGCCATGGCCGCCGCTTCGGTTATTTTCGATTCGAATTCGGCGGCGTTGGTTACCATAATCAGGCTGCCATCGGAAAAGCCCAGGTATTCCAGCTGCTGCGCGGTAAACATGTTCGCATCCGCGGCAAGGATTAGAAATCTGTAACCGGTTGTCAGATTTAGGATGAACGGCCATTTTGCCAAAATCGCGGCCTGGTCGGATGACAACGCCATATTGGGGTCCGCGGGATAAATGACGGTTCCGTTCTGGTTTACCAGGAATCTTGCCGGATTCGCGGTTGCCCGGATATCGTCGAATTCTTTCATCGTCGGAAAGTCGGATAATTTCACGCCGAAATTGGACTTTAAATTCACGACGACGGTGTCTTTATCGGTTGCCATCGCGGCTTTGATATCGGGCATTTTGGAACTTAATCCGGGCATGCTGTCGACGTCGACGGTAATTTTCTTACCCGCGACCGGCATAACGGGCGGTTCGGGGGGATTAACCGGCACGGGCTCATCGCCGCGGCACGATTGGAATAGCGCCGCCAATAAAGCAAATACTGTCAAAACGGAGGATAGAAGCATAAGCCTTCTAAAAGTTACATTTGTTTTCATCTGTTTATAGTTTTATAAGTCATTGAATTATAATCATTTTTATTGGCAGTCTTTTTGTTAAAACTCATGGATATTTCATATAACAAACAGGATAATGGAACGTTTAATTTAGACAGAAATTTAAAAATATAGAAAGGAATTAAAGAAAGATGTTATTAGGAGAGATTTCAAAAATCAGGGCAGCATCCTACGCCGGAAGGCGTAGAATGTGGATAACCCCGAGCTGCGCTACGCTTGCACGGGGCTACCAATATTTAAGACCTACGGTCTTCTATTTAAAAATAAAAATAATGGTGATTTGAATGATGCAGAAATTGTATAAATTAAACGTTGGTTTAAATTATTATCAGAAGCAGGAATCTAAATCAATAAATTGAACAAAATTATACTTGTTTTTTAACACGACTCAAAAGTATGAGTAATTTTTGACTTTAACAAATTTTTCATGTTGCAAATGTACGAAAATTTACAAAATAAGATAGTAAGACTGTTTTTTTCTTATATAATTCCAGCGAACGATAGTCCTATTTTGATAAATAATCATTATCTTTGTAAAAATTTCAGGAATGAAAGATACAGATAATTTGCAGTTGACTTTACTAAACATTGGAATGGAGGATGGAATTGGACGGGCATCAGTACTGAAACCCGGCGATATAAAAATAAAATGAAAGTGAAAAGATTTTTATTTAGTTCTTTGTTGGCGACTCTTTTCATTTTCCCGGTCAAAAG
>Ga0123357_10003884_pt1 | contig 17330 bp, 14 predicted proteins | sample TergutEmb28metaG_FD_89873 | JGI IMG/M metagenome (GOLD analysis project Ga0123357, IMG submission 89873) | Embiratermes neotenicus P4 segment gut microbial communities from Petit-Saut dam, French Guiana - Emb289 P4 | ecosystem: Host-associated > Arthropoda: Insects > Digestive system > Gut ... | reverse complement strand
GTGACGCAGCAGGTGAGGAGATTTGAACCTCATCTCCTCATTGTCTCGGGCGACCTGGTGGATGCTCCCTCTGAGGTTGGGCTGCGTGCGGCGAAACAGTTGCTCGACGACCTCGCGGCCTCGTCAGGCGCGGAACTTTTTGTTGTTCCCGGCAATCACGATGTCTCACCCTTCGGGATTGACCTGTTCGGCACGAGGTCCGCTCTGTTCTATAAGATTTTCAATTGTGACACCGCCACGGAACAGCCTGCTGCCGTCCAGGATGAAGGTGGTGGGCGTCGAAAAGGCCTTAGCCAATGGGTCAGGAGCCGCATTGATTTCACGCTTCACCGCACACCGCGATCTCAGGCGATGCGTGCGATGACTGCGACGGCGTTGCGGAGCGCGAGCACAGCCAATGTGCTGGTCGCGCTGATCGATTCCAATGCCGCTGACCGGAAAATCGGCATCGCGACGGGTTCTGTCAGCATTGACGACCTGGCGCGCCTCGGCTCTGAACTGGAGGCCAATGCGGCGAAGCGGCGAATGACGGAAATGGCGTACATGGCGCGGATCATGGTGCTGCACCATTATCCGCTGCCGATTGCGCATACCGATGGCACGCTCGTCGGCGCCGAACCGTTCATGGTGCTTCATAACGGTGGCGATGTGGTTAAGTTCGCGGCCCGGCATAAGGTCGACCTTATCCTGCACGGCCATAAGCACCGCCAGCAGTTGACACTCGTCGAGCAATCACCGGATCATCCCAATAGTTACCCGGTTCTGGTTGCGGCTGCGGGCAGCGCCGCACGCGAAAGCAAGGAGCCTCGAGCCAACAGTTTCAACCTGGTCACCATCGAGAATAATGGACGGATCAAGGTGAAAAGCGTCCACTACGGCGGCAGTATGGGGCCGGACCAGGACGACCAGGACAGATGGGATGTGTGTTCCTACACCGACAGCATCCGGAAAGCGAAACGGAGAATATTTGCGCACGCATTTGAACGCTGCGGCATTTCCAGTCGGAAAGAGACGTTCTGTTTCGCGGTTGACGAACTCGGTGATTTGACGCTTGAACATGAGACGATCGGGCCTCAGGCGCAGGGCAAAGATGGCGTTTTCCCGCTGCGATCCCACGTGATCACGCTTCCAAAACACGGCGAGGTGGCGCATGAACCCGAGCTTGTCCAGACTTCGGTTGATGCCGGCTGTCGTATTGTAAGGGCGCATGCCCGTCCTGTTGCCTCCGCCTTCTCGCGCACGCAGCGGCAGGAGTGGCTGGTTGCCCTGCCTCCGGCCTTCAAGGGGGACCGTAATGCGAGCTATACGGTTCGCTACAGCCTCGCGAACTCCGTCGTGATGACGCGGTGGGAGGCCGAGGAGCGGGCCTGCTATGCCGAACAGCAGGGCATGCGTCGGGAAGCGGACTGGGACCGCGAGTCGGTCGGATGTACCATCAGGCATCCGATCGAGGAGCGCGAGTTCCGGCTCAGCCTGCCGCAGTGTCTTGCAGATGCTCATCCTTACCTTTGCTGCGAACGCCCGGTGGAATTCCCGAATTTTCGGATCTCCGAATGGGGAGACGCCGAACTCTCTGCGGACTCGCGCTTCGAAAGAGATACGGAGATGGAGGCGGCTGAGGGAAAAATACCCTATTTCGACAAGGGCATTTGGCGGTTCACAGTGAAACGGCCCGTCGTCGGGTATGGTTATCGCGTGCGCTGGCTCATACCCGGTGGATGTCCGAAAGAACCGGTCCCGGGCGATACGCGGGATTGGCGGAAACTGGCTCTGGCCATTGTCGACAATCCGGGCAGTGGGAACGAAGAAGCTCTTCTGGCGTTCGATTCATTGGCTGATGCGCTCCGGAGGTGCCTCGCCTCGGGGCGTCGGGGAGAAAGCTGGCGCGTTGAACTTTTTGCTTATGATGAGAAGAAGCTGGCTCTCCGACCGGTGGCGCGCTGCGGTTCGAAGCCGCTTTGCGACGGTTGGCAGCAATTCTCCGTGGGTCTTGGTAACGGCATCGCCGGCGCTGCCTTCCTGAAGGGGGGGATTGTGCCCTGGGTATGGCAGAAAAGCAGGACCGGCTTTTCCCACCCGGTCCCGCAAGAGAATCCGGATGGTGATTTCCAGGCAATGCTCGCGGTTCCGCTGGTCCATCCGATGGAGCAGGACAAGCCGAGGCCGTCGCCTTGGGGAACAATCGGTGTGGTTTGTTTCAGTTCGTCCTCTTCCGCCTGCAAGATCCCGAGTCTTCTGAACGAAGTTCTTCCGGATCAGGACCAGAACATCATGAATTTCCTGCGCTTGTCGTTGAACAGCAGTGTTCACCGAATGTTCAGGGCGCCCGGCAAGACGAACCCGACCAGTGCCGAAAAGGCCGGAGTTCTGGATTGATATTAAGGGTTGCTGTGGTCGGGTTGTCGGGTTTACCTTTGAACCAAAGAGGAGGTTGACGAATGAAGGTCATTGAGCTCGGTCGCGGGTTGCGGGGGATTTTTCCCGAGCCAGACAGGTTATGGTCCGACTCGATCCGCTCATTCAATCGTCGTCGGCTCAAACGGATGGGGCTGAGCAACGAAGAGATCGAGACGCATATGTATTATTTCAAACTCACTTTTGGATATGATCCCGATGAATCAGAGGATCGCTAGAAGCTGATCTGTTGAATTGCATCGGATCAACCACGCGATGGAACGGAACTGAAGACCGTTCCGGTTAAGTTTGCGCGCACCACACCTTCTAATCTCAGGACCGCCGCTGGCCGCCCCGGTCTCGTTGGGCTTGCGGGAGGAAAGCTTGGACTGGGACCTATACCTATTACCTACCCAGTCGATCCCGACTGAGGGTTCTGGATTGATCTTTAAGGGTTGCTGTGGTCGGGTTGTCGGGTTTACCTTTGAACCAAAGAGGAGGTTCACGAACGAAGGTTATTGACCTTGGTCGCGGGTTGAAGGGGATTTTCCCCGAGCCTGACAGGTTATGGTCCGACTCGATCCGTTCATTCAATCGTCGTCGGCTCAAACGTGCGGGGCTGAGCGACGAAGAGATCGAGACTCATCTGTCTCATTGCAAAAGCGTTTATGGATTTGATCCCGAGGAATCAGAGGATCGCTAGAATCTGGTCAGTTGGATTGCGTCGGATCAACCAGGCGATCAAATGGAACTGACGACCGTTCCGGTTGAGCTTGCGCGAGGCGCATGGCACGCCCGAATCCATGGGCAGCCGCCCGCCGCCTCGTCATGGCGGCGTCGCAGTCAATGTGGCAGCTGCCTCAAACCTCAAACCTCAAAGTTCCTGAAGCGCACGGGGTATTACGAACGGTGATGGAGGATTGAGCGGCTGTCGGGCAACCAGGCGGCGTGGTTTCATGTGCCCGAACTTGCGGCCCGGTCCCGGAACAGAACCCGGATGGTGAGTTTCAGGTTTCAGGCAATGCTCGCGGTTCCTCTATTCTCTATTCCCTCCGATGGAGCAGGACAATCTGAGGCCGTCACCTTGTGGCACTATCGGTGTGGTTTGTTTCGGTTCGTCCTCTCCTGTCTGCAAGATCCCGAGGCTTCTGCACGAAGTTTTTTCAGAGGAGGACCAGGACATCATGTATCATGTATTTCCTGTGTGTATTGTTGATCTTCAGCGCTCCCCAAATGTTCACTGCGCTGAGCAAGGCGAACCCGTCCAGTGTGGACAAGAACTGAGGGCTCTGGACTGATCTTTGAGGGTTGCTGGAGTCGGGTTGTCGGGTTTATCTTTGAACCAAAGAGGAGGTTCACGAATGAAGGTCATTGATCTTGGTCGCGGGTTGAAGGGGATTGTACGCGAGCCAGACAGGTTATGGTCTGACTCGATCCGTTCATTCACTCGTCGTCGGCTCAAACGTTTGGGGCTGAGCGACGAAGAGATCGAGAGAGAAATGTATAAATTCAAACGCACTTTTGGATTTGATCCTGATGAATCAGAGGATCGCTAGAACCTGGTCAGTTCAATTGCATCGGATCAAGCAAGCGATGGAACGGAACTGAAGACCGTTCCGGTTGAGCTTGCGCGAGGCGCATGGCACGCCCGAATCCATTGGGCAGCCGCCCGCCGCCTCGTCATGGCGGCGTCGCAGTCAATGTGGCAGCTGCCTCAAACCTCAAAGTTCGTGAGGCGCACGGGGTGCGGGGTATGGCGAACCGGGGATGGTGGACTGAGCAGCTGTCGGGCAACCTGGCGGCGTGGTTTGATGTGCCCGAACTTGCACCAGATGTAGTCGTTTTTCCTGCCTTGGCCAATTCGCCAGGCAGTATCTGGCGAGTCTTCCGCGACGCCTTCGCCAGGAGGTTCCCGCGTGGCGCTGGTGCGCCGCGCGTGGCTGGACGAACTGGCCGAGGTCTTCACGCTGCACATGGTCGGTCTGTGTCCGGCCGCTGTCGGTCAAGGACGCCCGAAAATTCTATGAAGCCGAGGCACTGAGCGAGGGCTGGGGCGTGCGCCAGCTTGACCGGAGGTTCGGTGGCCAGTTCCACGAGTGCGCCGTGGATCGGGGTTGGCAACGTCGTATGCATGACAGTGCAAGCAGCTCCCGGGTGTGGACGCGGTCATTGCAGGTCAGCCGAGCGCGCAGGTGGTGATAACCTGACGGCAGGTTCTGGCACGGGAAGTTGTGTTCGGCCAAAGAGTCTTGAGGCCCGGAGTTTACCAGGATATGTACATTCCCGCTTTCCGTGGTGCAAAAGGGGGTGGGTGGTGCAGTGTGGGTCAACAGGTTCGCCGCTGAAACGGATGACGTCGGATCAGGTCGATGGGTGACGAGTCCTCTTGCTGGCGCCATGAAGGCAGGGCTTCTGCTTGCTCTGGTGCTCGCCGCGACACCGGCGGGAGCCATCGTGGGTGGGGCGCGGAGGGCGGATGGGATTGCATCTTCTGTCGTCACCATTGTCGGTTCACGGGGCAATTTCTGTACAGGGGCCGTGGTTGCACCGCGCCTGGTGCTGACGGCGGCCCATTGTGTGGTTCCTGGAGCGGATTACAGGATTGTGGATTCGAGCAGTGGCAGGCTGGAATTGCGCAGCGTCAGGAGGGTCGCAATCCATCCCGGTTTCAACAGCCAGGGGATGCGGCAGCATCGCGCCTCGGCCGATGTGGCGCTGCTGCAGCTGGATCTTCCACTTGTCGGCCGGCGGCCATTGGCGGTCGGCACGCCGCAGACTCCGGTCCGCGCCGGCAGCCGTTTCACCATCGTCGGTAACGGCGTCACAATTCGCGGCGATGGCAAAAGTGGCGGGGTTACAAGGAGCGCTGAACTCGTGGTGACCGGGCAGCCCGGCACCTGGCAGATCCGGCTGGTTGATCCGGCGACCGGCGGGACACGTGCTGGTCTCAGCGCCTGTACCGGGGATTCGGGCGGTCCGGTGTTTGAGGTCGGGGGTAGAACAGGCATTGTCGGCGTCGTAAGTTGGGCGGTGGGAGCCAATGAAAGCGCTGGCTGCGGCGGGTTGACCGGGGTGACACCTCTGACGCTGTACCGGGAATGGATCCTGCAGACGATGCGGGAGTGGGGAACATCGTGATCTCGCGGGTGCGATAGGCCTCGGAACTATTTCACCTGTTCCCGTCGTGCTACCTCAGGCGAAACGGGGGGCGATTGTCGTGTGCCGCAGCCGCGTTGCGTGCCGCCGATCGCGGCCCCGACTTTTCGGGTGAGGACACTTCTGCAAGGTGCTGTTGAGGGGGCCGCAGGGTCGTCGGTCTCCCCTGGCCAGGATGGGGCGGCTGGTTGGCGCTCCTTTCGGCCCTGCCTGTGCGCGTTGTCGCTGGAGGCACCGACGATAACGCAATCGGGTGGCGCGCAAGGCGCAAGAGAAAGATCCTTGCGAGCCTGCGAAGGAGGCTTCACCTCCCTCGTCCGTCCTTTTGGGGCTGGACGCGCATTGTTGCGGGAGCGAGATGCCCCCGTGGCGAACATGTGTCTTGTGGTCGAAGCAGGTGAAAAAGACACGTGACACTATATGCTGCGCGAACGCGTGTCCTCGCATGAGATTTAACTTACCGTGGCTCATGACTTTTGCTTTCAATCGATGGTGCTGGGGACTTTGCAATTTGCGGGTTGACGCCAGACCCTGCTTGAAGCTATGCGGGATCGTCGAGGTTCTGCGGGTCCTGATCTGATCCGGAGCTAAGAGGGAAGCCGGTGCAATGCCGGCGCTGCCCCCGCAACTGTAAGCGGCGAGCGGTTGTCCACAGAAGTCACTGAAAGCCCGTTAAGGCTTCGGGAAGACCGGACAGCAGCGATGACCCGTGAGCCAGGAGACCTGCCCTGACAATACTCTACGTCCACGGGCGGGGTGTCCCGGTGGTGCGCCAGGCAGCGGCATGCTTTGCGCGTGCCTTGCTTTGCAAGCATCCGCCTTGGCCTTTGCCCCCATCACGGGGTTGAAGCTATGTCTCTTCTTTCGCTTCCTGTCGCGACCCTCGGTACTCCACGCATCGGACCACGCCGTGAACTCAAATTTGCGCTTGAAAGCCATTGGGGAGGCCAGATCAGCGAGCAGCAACTTCTCAGCATCGCGACCGGACTTCGTGCAGCCAACTGGGCGCGGCAGAAGTTGCTCGGTACGACCGTGATTCCGTCCAATGACTTCTCGCTCTACGACCATGTGCTCGATACCAGCGTCATGGTCGGTGCAATTCCGTCGGTCTATGGCTGGAAAGGCGGTCCGGTTCCACTCGCAACCTATTTCGCTATGGCGCGCGGCACGCAAGGCGCCTTGCATTCGGGCAATTGTGGTCGTGGCCATGCCCGCAGCTTGCCAGGTCAGGCGGTCCCGGCGCAGGAGATGACCAAGTGGTTTGATACCAGCTATCACTATATAGTTCCAGAATTTCACCGCGATCAGTCCTTTGAACTCGCTTCGCGCAAGCCCATTGAGGAGTTCGAGGAGGCAAAGAACATCGGTTACCAGACGCGTCCGGTGCTGATCGGCCCGGTGAGCTTCCTCAAGCTCGGCAAAAGCATCGATCCGGCCTTCGCTCCGTTGTCGTTGCTCGATCGATTGTTGCCGGTCTATATCGAAGTGCTTGAAGAACTGACCCGGCGCGGTGTCGAGTGGGTCCAGTTCGATGAACCGTGCCTGGTTCAGGATCTCGATGGTGACGCGGTTGCGGCGCTGCAGCGCGCCTATGGGGTGATCGCTGCGGCGGTGCCAGGGCTCAAAATCATGCTGGCGAGCTATTTCGGCGCGCTTGGCGACAACCTGGCGACCGCGCTGGCGCTGCCGGTCGCCGGCCTCCATATCGATCTCGTTCGCGCTCCGGAACAGCTGAGCCAGATTGTCGCTGCGGCGCGCGCGGATCTCGTGGTCTCGCTTGGCATCGTCGACGGGCGCAACGTCTGGCGATCCAACCTTTCGACGGTGCTGCAGCGGATCAAGGCGGCGGTTGCAGAACTCGGGCACCACCGCGTGGAACTGGCGCCGTCCTGCTCGCTTCTTCATGTTCCGGTAGATCTGGCGCTGGAGAGCGATCTTGCCCCCGACGTGAAAAGCTGGCTGGCATTCGCGGTCCAGAAGATCGCAGAACTGGCATGCCTTGCCCGGGCCCTGGCGTGCGGCCGGAACGCCGTCATGGAAGCACTTGCCGTGTCCGACCAGGCGGCATGGACGCGGGCGTCGTCGCCCCGAATCCACAATGCAGGTGTTGCGGGGCGCGTGGCGGCGATCGATGAATCGCTGTGCCAGCGCTCCAGCCCCTTTTCGGTCCGCGCCAGGGCACAGCGGGAGCGGTTGGCGCTGCCGGCATTTCCCACCACCACGATCGGCTCGTTGCCGCAGACGGCGGAGGTCCGCAGCGCCAGGGCCGCGCATGGCAGCGGGACGCTGAGCGCGGCCGCGTACACAGAGTTCCTCAAGGAGGAAACCGAGCGCGCCGTGCGTTGGCAGGAGGAGATCGGGCTCGATGTTCTGGTCCACGGGGAGTTCGAGCGCAACGACATGGTGCAGTATTTCGCCGAGCAGCTGTCCGGCTTCGCCTTCACGAAATCCGGCTGGGTTCAGTCCTATGGGTCGCGCTGCGTCCGCCCGCCGATCCTGTTCGGCGATGTGAAGCGTCCGAAGCCGATGACGGTGGAGTGGTGGCGCTATGCGCAATCGCTCACCGAAAAGCCGATGAAGGCGATACTGACGGGGCCGGTGACGATGCTCAACTGGTCCTTTGTCCGCGATGATATCCCGCGCAGCGAGGTTTGCCGCCAGATCGCGCTGGCAATCCGCGACGAAGTGCGGGATCTCGAAAAGGCCGGGGCGAGCATGATTCAGATCGATGAGGCGGCGCTCCGCGAGGGACTTCCGCTGCGCAAATCGCAAAGAGGCGAGTATCTTGACTGGGCCGTGGAGAGTTTCCGCATCTGTTCGTCCCCGGTCGCGGATTTGACGCAGATCCATACCCACATGTGCTATTCGGAATTCAACGACATCATCGAACAGATTGCGGCGATGGACGCCGACGTCATCTCGATCGAGACGTCGCGCTCGAGAATGGAGCTGCTCGCTGCTTTCAGGACCTTCTCCTATCCCAATGAGATCGGACCTGGCGTCTACGACATCCATTCGCCGCGCGTGCCGAGTGTGGCGGAAATCGAGAACGTGCTGACGCTGGCACGTCAACATCTTTCGGAGTCCCAGTTCTGGGTCAATCCGGACTGCGGCCTCAAAACGCGCCGCTGGGAGGAGGTGCGTCCGGCGCTCGTCAATATGGTTGCTGCGGCCCGGGCATTGCGCAGCCGTCGCCTTCAGGAATGAGGAGCCTGGGCAGAACCGGCCAGTGGCGGGCGGAGCTGAAGGGAGCGATTTCTGTGCGCCGGCGTGCATTCCAGCAGTGACGATTCGCAGTGCGCTTACGAAGGTGCCCGATATCGGAGGAGGTGGTTCCATCCGCATGGTTCTCGATTGATCGGGTCGCTGGCGAACCAATCGGGGGGGGCGGTTCGGAGCCTCGTGACGAAAATCGCCATGGCGGTAAAAACGGTGGAGCGAGCCGCAGTTTGCGTGAAGCGGTGCGGATCACCTGACCCTTTCATTGTCAGGATTGATGAGAACCAGCGGCTTGCGCACGCCATCCACGTTCACTGTCAGCAGGCGGAGTTCCCAACGCCCGCCAGCTCGGATTGCAGACACGTCTGCAGTGGCGCTGCCTGCGGTACCATGAACAGGAATACTCAATCTGGCGGTACCCGTTTCCCCCTCGTCCCTGACGGAGCCGACGACCATGAACCCCGCTGTGACGTCGTCGCCGATCAGCGCCGGAACTCTCGGCTCGGCGCGGATCACTTCCATCGCCATCTGAAAGGCCTCCGAGGTGCGCAGGTTTGCCAGGTAGATCGCCGGGGCCCCAAAATGAGGGCAAGGAAGCCTATCCAGGTGGCCGCTCCTGCCAGTGCCCAGTTGCGCTGGGTGCTGCGGAAATGCTCTGCATTGCGCCAGGCTCGATTGCGCCACGCCCATTTGCTGCCTTGCGCGCCAAGTTCGAAGAGCAGCACCAGATTGAGGAACGGAACGAATACCCAGAGAGCGACAGGGGTATTGTTGCCAAGGCCCCAGATCCAGGCAAGCAGAAACGCCCCCCAGTTCCAGCGATCCAGTTCGGGTGGTATCTCACAGCGCTGGTCACTCGACGGCCCGAAGCTGTGGGTTGCGGCGGGTGTCTGGCCGATGCCATTTTCCATTCCTGGTCCCGTTTCTGTCAGGTTGTGACAGGCAGATATGTGAGATCAAGGATCAAGGCAACAGTCGATTCCGCGCGCGCCAGGGCTTGCAGCTATTCTCGGGCCTGGCTGGGTGGACGACGTGCCCTCCATATCATGGTTTCGCCGCTTCCGGGGAGGTTTCCTGCAATGCTGTGGCGAAGCCAACAAGCGGGGGAGGTGGTCGCCGTGGTCCTGACCTGCGCGACAGGGGTGCCACCATGGGAGAACTGCGGGGGCGGAAGCACGCCAGGGCGCGAGGCCGGTGCGCTCCGACGCTGCCTCGTGGGCGGAGGCAGTCATGATCTCAGATGTTGGCACACGAATCGAATACGGCTCGCTGCGATCATCAGGATCCGTCGGCGAGTTCGGCAATCAGCGTGGCATGCAGGATGTAGCGCTCGGGACCGGGAGTGAGTGCGTCGAACGGCCAGCATGTCGAGAGCACCAGTTCGCGGTTGCGGCTGAAGGCAGTGATGGTGGAGTGGTCGAAGCGCACCACTGCGGAAGAGTCGGCGCGGAAACGGAAACGTCGGCCGTCGCTGCGGGTGATGTCGATGTCGTCGCCGATGACGACATCGCGCAGGAAGCGGAAATGGGTGTCGCGATGACCGGAATAGACAGCGATTCCGCGCATCCCGGGTTCGACGGTCTCGGTGACATGGCCAGGCCCGAACGCAAGGGCCTGGCCGCTGACGCCGGCGAGCGCGATGGCGCTGGCCTTGATGCGTTTGACCTCGATCCGGGCCACCGGCCAGGTGTCGGCCCAGTACCACGGCCTGGTGGGTCTGCCGGTTGCAATGCTGGTGGCAAAGGCCCGCTCAAGCAGGACCTGTGCCAGCCAGGCCTTGGCGTGGATATAGGCGCCGTTGCCAACCAGAGTGAGGCCGACAAATGCGAGGGCGAAGGGGAGGATGAAACGGCGCATGACCGCAATTTCCGGGAAAATGGCGATTTGAAGCGCGCGGGTCCTTTGAGGAGTGGCTCAGAGGTCCCGCGCGCGGGTGAAAAGGAGGTGGGCAAGTCCTCCTTTCACAGCCGGTGCTGGAGCGTGCGGTTCAGGTTGCGGGCGAACAGGAAGAGCATCAGGCTCAGCGCCAGCAGGGCCAGTCCCGCGACCAGCTGAAATCCGGCCGAGGTGGCGCTCTGCGGCAACTGGATGGAGGCGGTTTGCGGCTGTGCCGGTTCGGCGTTGGCATGGCGTTCCCGGATTTCATCCGGCGTTTGTCGGGGCTGCTCGCCGAACAGCTTGTCGAAGTCCCAGCCGGCGGGCAGGTTGATCGGGATTGCGGTCTGTTTGAGCCTCTCGCCCTCGGGGCGAACAGGGGTTTTGTCGATCGCAACCAGGCTGGTCAGCCTTGTCACCAGCTGGTGCTCGAGTGCGAGCGCCAGAATGGTCTTGTCGGCGGCTTCGGAGGTGATCTCGTGCGTGGCACGGGCAACTTCGGCGTCGGCAATCCTGCGGGAAGCCCAGAGTTTGGAGAGACCCTTGCCCTCGACGGCGTCCGAGAGCGGAAGCGTCACCTGCCACGGCTGGTCGCCGACCTGGCCGGTGATTTCAAGCGATCCCGCAGTGCTGTCGAGTTTCGCGGTGATGACCAGAGGATCATTGCGATAGATGTCGGGCATGATCTTCGGGGCAATATCGGCACTGGTGCCTTGGCCGCGGACCGCAACGCCGGTGACGGCGGGATTCTCCAGTTTGGCAAACAGATCGCGCATGCGTTCCTCAACCTGTGCCACCGAGCCGATATGGGTGAAGGCGCCACGGCCGAGTTCGGCGGCGCGGGTCATCAGATATGTGTTGGGCGCCGCTCCGATACCGACCATGAAGATGCGCGAACGGCCATGCATGGCGGTGATGGTCTCGAATAACTGCTGCTCGTTGCCGATGTCGCCATCGGTCAGGAATACGACCTGACGCACCAGACCTGTGTCAGCAAGGTGGTCCGTGAGCGCCGCGCGCATGGCCGGGACCATCTCGGTGCCGCCGTTGGCCTGGAGCGCGGCGACGAAGGAAGTCGCCCTGCTGACATGACTGGCGTCTGCGGGTACGGAATTTTCGAACAGGACCTCCAGCGTATTGTCGAAGCGGATGACGTTGAAGCGATCATCGGGGTGCAGGCGGCCGAGTGCGTAAAGCAGGCTGGCCTTGGCCTGTTCGATCGAGGTGCCGCCCATCGAGCCGGAATTGTCGATCACGAAGATCACCTCGCGGGGCTGCACTTGTCGCTCCCTCTGCTCAACCGGGGGAGGGGTGACAAAAGCAAGCACATAATCGGAGGCGCCGACATGTTCGCGGAACAGGCCGACTTCCGGCAGCTTGGCGGCAACCGGCTTCCAGGTCAGTTCGAAATCGCGGTCGGCAGGCACGGAACCATCGGCAAGGGTAATGATGCGAGTCAGTTCATCGGGACTGTCGATCCGGACGTCATGATGATGGCTCTTGACCTCTCCGAGCGGGAAGCCGGGGTTAAGGCGGATGGTGATCGTGGTCGGATTGATCGGCGGACTGACCCTGGGGTCAAGCACCATGGACGAGATGCGGTCGCGATCCGGGACCGGATCGCTGTGGCTGGCCGCAGGTCCCTCGGGATTGAGAGCGACGCTTTGGGGCTCGTGGTCGGTGTCCGAGGCCGGCGGATTGTAACGTGGTCCGACCACCAGCGGCAGCCGCAGGGAATACTGGTCGGCGTTCTGCTGCACCGGTTCCTGATATTCGATCTGGACCAGCACGGTTTCGCCAGGGCCGATATTGGCGAGCGAATTGGTGAAAATATTGGGCCGTTCCTGTTCGGTCAGGGCTGCCTTCTGTCCGGAACGGGCCGCCTCCTCGTAGATCTGGCGCGCTTGCCCGCGCTCCTTGATGTCGGCGATGATGACACGGTTGCCGACCACCATTTTGAGGGTGTCGACCGCTCCACCGCTGGGGAGCGGATAGACATAGGTGGCGCTGACCCAGTGTCGGGTTGGATTACGGAAGGCCTGGGTGACGCGGGAGCGCAGCGTCGGACCAGAGACGGTGACATCGATATCGATCCCGAGCCTTGTGGCTTCGGTGGACACGTCGCCATCCCTGAGCTGTAGCGTTCCCGAGGTGGGATCCGCCGGTCGCGGCAGCGGCAGCGACAATGCCGGCATAAAGCTGAGGATCAGCATGACCAGCCCGGTCACGATCATGACGAGGCTCCATTGCAGAAGCCGTGTCGGTTGTCTGCCGAGGTGCAAGGGGTCGCACTCCGCGGCGTAGCTGTTTTTCATCTTCCCACTCCGAAAAAAATCTGCGTTGTCGCCCCTCGAGTCTTGTCAGGGAGCCGATTTTTCGCGAGCGGATTGATCGGCAATGTTCCGCCAGATCCGGCTTGTTGGCGAGGCGGGGGGGCCGGCTTGTGCGGTTTTGTGTCGTTTTGTCCGTCCTGCCGGATTGACATCCGCCTCCGGGCTTGATGGCTTTGGGGCCATGATTGGGGCCCCGCTCCAGGGCAGGCCGGGGTTTCGCGTGAGGTTTCAGATGAATGGGCCGGACAAGCAGCTGTCGGACGAACAGAGTCGCGAGGTTGCGGAGAAGATCCGCGAGGAGATCGCAAGACGCCGCATCTCACGCCAGGCCCTGGCCGAGCAGGCCAGGCTCAGCCTGTCGACGCTGGAGAAGGTACTCGGCGGCCGCCGCCCGTTCACGCTTGCCACCATGGTGCGGCTGGAGCAGGCGCTGGGGGTGTCGCTGCGCCGGAACGGCGAGGGGGCCTCGGCTGGCAGCAGCGACGTGGCATCCGACAGTCTGGGCTCTTATTCGCAGCGTGCCGTGACCTGGCTGGAGGGCAGTTTTGTCACACTGCGCCCTTCCTTCAGCGAGAAGGGCCTGATCTATGCCTATCGTACCGAGATCGCCTGGGATGCCGAATCGGTGTCGCTGGTATTCCGGGAGGGCAGCCGGGTCGATGCGGTCTATGAACATACCGGCCAGGTTGCGGTCCCCCACCAATCCGGGCTGATCTATCTGGTCATCAACAAGCATGGCCAGCACCGGGTGATCACGGTATCCCGGCCCACCCCGGCCGGCGAGATGTATGGAATTATTTCTTCACTTCATGCCGGTCAGGCCTCACAATTGACTCCCATTGCGGCTCCAATCGCCTATATCCCGGTCGGGAATATTGAAACGGTGACCCTAGGGCGGATCGGACCGGACGACATCAATGAGCCACTCTATCGCCAGCATTTGCGCCGCACTTTACAGGCGCCTTTCGCTTTGTTTCCAGGTGTTTAGCGTGCAGGGCTCGAGTTCCGCTACCAAGCCTGCAGGACATAGAGGCGCCTCCGATCCAGAGAGGCGCAAAAGGAGAATTTCATGCTTGCGATCATTCCGGATGCGTCCAACGGGTTTATCGAGATCACGATTGATGGCCCGGCTGACTACAACGAGTTCAAGACCGCGATTGGCGCAATTGACGGGCTCATCGCCCGACATGGCCGGATCCATGTCCTTGAGGTGATAAAGCGCAGCAAGACCATGCCCTGGTACCTCTGGTTGCTGGATCTTGGATTCAGCATAACGCATTTCGGCAAGTTCGCCCGCTATGCTTTGGTGACCGAGAAGGGTGGGTCGGTTGGTCGGGTATCAAAGTTTTTCTCGGATCTAGCCTCTATGGAGGTGCGGATCTTCAAGATGACAGAGGTTGATGCGGCCCGGGCCTGGGCGCGGGGAGAGCCTGCGCCTCCTGAAAAGCACGAGCCGTTTGTGGATTTCCGGCCCGTCACATCCAACCAGACAGAATGCGTGCCTTGATCGGGGCGTCAGAGCCTGTATGGTGCCGAGGCAAGGTCGGATTGGGCATTGCTCTTCCCGATCGGGAAGGCGCGGGCGTAGTTCAATGGCAGAACGGCAGCTTCCCAAGCTGCATACGTGGGTTCGATTCCCATCGCCCGCTCCAATACTTAGCCCATTTCCGCGATAGTGGTTTTGTCGACGGTTTTGCACCTTACGTTCCCTTTTTCCCCTCACTGGCCTTGTTCAGTATGCCGATCGCGGCCTTGATCGCCGCTCCCTGGCCCACGTACCTGCGAATGATTCTCTCAACCCGGGCCTCGCTCCAGGCGAGGATTTCGGCAATCAGCCGGACAGAAAGGCCCGAGAGGTAGAATTTCGTCGCCGCAGTGCCCCGGAAATCATGGAAATGAAGATCGCGTTCGCCCATCTCTGCGGATTTTTTTGCCCTGTCGAAGGCGGTTCCAAACCCGTTGGCCGTCCATGGCCGTCCATAAGAATTCGCCAGAATGGTGGTGGAAACCTTCGGAATTCGATCCAGGACCTCCTTGACCTCGTCTGACATCGGAATGATCGCATTGCGGCGACCCCGGCTTTTGCCAGTCGCGAAAAAGATGGCGTGTTCAGAGACATGGGACCAGGACACAGCCAAAAGGTCGCTCAAACGCAGACCGGTGCAGCATGCGAGGTCCACCGCATGGATGATCTCTGGCGGCGTCGGCCGGCTTTCACTGCCCTCTTTGAGCCTGGCAATATCTTCGTCGGTCCAGATGATTTCAGACCTGTCGGAGCTGTAGAGTTTTTTGATACCCTCACTTGGATTGCTGGCGATTTTCCCGATGTCAACGGCATGCGAGAGAACCCGCGACAAGACCTGCATTCCATAGTCGGCCGTTCGCGGCGTATCCGCCCATTGATCGCGCCACTTGCGGATGACAGGCCTGATCTTCTCGGGACGGTCAAACTGGGCGATCCGCAATTCTCCGAAATAGATCCCTATGCGATCCAGCCATGGAGCCCAGTTTCTCTTTGTACTGTCCGCAAGCCTTTTGTAGTCATGACTTTCTTTGTATGAGATAATAACAAACCTGAATCTGTTTTTGTCTTGCGTGCGAACATTTTCAATCGCTTCGTTATAAGAGGCGATGAATTCGGGCGACCCCGGCTCACCGCGCAGCCGTGGACCGCTGCGCCAAGCGTACCAATATGTGTGGCCTTTCGCCGTTACCTTTGCAACTCCTTTCAAAACGAGCCTAACCATGTCTCTGCTCGAACTCTCTAAGTTCCTGGTCCAGCACGCTCGCTGCCGGGATGTCCCAATCCTCTCCGTTTCCGAAATGCACTGTGATCCTCTCGCCCTGCACAGTGCATGACTTCAATGTGAGCCCCAATTCGACGCCAGCACGCATCACTCTCTTGACGACCGCCATCCTTGCTGTCTTCGCCATGACGTCACCATTCCCCGGCGTCAGAGCCGTTATTGTGGTTCGGGTTCGAGGTGACGAGACTATTCTGGGAATGTGTTGCCGGATTTTCGTGAAACGAGAGCCGCTTGATCTCGTATGTCCTGACCGCGACTTTCGATTTTGTGTCGGAAAGCTCAACAATAATTGGATAGGGCAGTGTGTCGACGATACTGACGACTTTTCCGCGCCCGCCCTGGCCGACGTATTCTGGGTCGACCATCACAATGTCGCCAGGTGCGAAACAGGTGTTGCCGGTTTCGCTTCGACGAAAATCCGGGAAATCGCTGGTGCGGGCTGTGACAGACGGGTTTTGTGGTGTATTTCTGGCCTTGGCCATGGCGAAAAGTCCTTTTTTTCGCTGCGGTTAGGCCCGCCCTGGTGGTGCAAACACCATGGCGGGCCGCATTGTAATCTCGGCTGCTCTAGGGTATAATAGACAGTCTAGAAGTCAACTAGAAATTCTAGAATGATCGAAAAACCAGAAAAACGTGATGTTTCAATCGGTCTCAAGGTGACCAGGACACTCAAGGCTGCCCTTGACGCCGCCGCCTCTTCGGACCATCGGCCAGTGGCGTCACTGGTTGAAAAGGTCTTGACGGAGTGGCTCCGTGAAAACGGCTATCTGCCGAAGTGACCCAGCCGCAATTTTCCAGCGGGACCTCCCATTGTCGCCGCGCCGCCGGGTGCCAACCACCATTGCCACCCCAACCAGCCGTCAATCCGCACCCTACGGCACTTTTTGGCGACCTTCCCGGCCTCGTGTGGGATCACTCACCGTCACAGCGATGGGAATTCACATGTCGACCATGGGATCGGCGGTACGGCGAATCTCGTGCCATAGAGCCACCGTCTCGAAAGCGCCGAGCGCCGGTGCCATGTCGTCGCGCAACCCCAAGCCAAAATTCCTTCATTCATCTTCCGCCATCCGTCGCTTGATCGCGTCACCATCCGCAGCACCGCGCCATGCAGTCCCGCTGCCCGCCCCTCGACCGCATCGTCCATAACTCGTACCGCCAGGAACTCGATGGACCGTCGATGCGGAAGATGAAGGCCAAATTGCCCCCCCGGTTCACGGCAAATCTCCGACCTAAGATCGTGCGCATGCCTCCACTGGCCCCAGGCGCGGTCTGTGGCCATCGAGACATGGCTTCCGGGCCGGGGGGGGCCTAGGCCGAGGACCCGGCCGTCACCAGCTGCGGCAGGCCAGCGGAAGGGCGCTGCCGCTCAAATGGCCCTCGCGAGCCGCCGCCCCCCGTGGGTCCACAGGCCCAAGGGCGATCGTCGGGTAGCGGCGGCGCCTTTCGGCGCCGCCGCCCCCTAAGAACTGTACGTGCCTGTCACCAGGCATACAGCTCAAGCCATCGCTTCAGCGCCATGCTCTGGCACTGGGCAACCGGACGC
>Ga0123357_10003883_pt1 | contig 17331 bp, 11 predicted proteins | sample TergutEmb28metaG_FD_89873 | JGI IMG/M metagenome (GOLD analysis project Ga0123357, IMG submission 89873) | Embiratermes neotenicus P4 segment gut microbial communities from Petit-Saut dam, French Guiana - Emb289 P4 | ecosystem: Host-associated > Arthropoda: Insects > Digestive system > Gut ... | reverse complement strand
TTGATAATGGGAAAACCAATAGTTAAAACCCTCCAAACCAAAGCGGAAAAATCAATAAGTCGATTAAAATTATGGGGCCCCCCCCCCCCTCCCCCCATAATTCTGAGGGAATTACAATCCATTCCCAGATGATAAATGTTAAATGCTGTACGATGTCTATGTCTGGAGAGGAGGTCAGTTGGGTAGCAAAGGTTTTGTATGGTATTCAGACCGAAGTAAAAAGCTGTCAAACTATTCCTAAAGCCGGCTATTTTATCAAAAAGGCAAACTTGACTACTAAATTTTAGAAAACAATTTGAACATCAGTGTTCATTTAATTTTTATATTCCCTAAACTGCTCTGTATTCACAGCGTAGAGAAAGAATGTTTCTTAATGAAGTATAAATTATAAGAATAAATGCCAAACATCATCATAAACTACTGACTGTGAGCATTCAAGATTACTTACAAATAAAGTTTCCAACAGCAGGTACAGATATCTTTCTACTCAGACTGTAAGTTCACTTAATCGTTAATTACTAAAAAATTACTCACTCTCTTGTAAATCTCTCCTGTACTTCAGCTTCTAAGCTAGCTGGTGGGTAATCTTCGTGTAACTGAGTTGCCTGCTTTAGAAGGCTTTCAAATGGTAGATCATCTGGAATCTATTAGTTCATTAGATCACTACACTCAGTATAAAGACTTGAACCTGATTTTTAGAATAAGATTCTTAAGACCAAGACAAGAAAAAAACACAAAATTTTCTTCATCTTTCTCCCTGTGATTTTGTCATGTTGCCAATACAACATAAAACTGTGTGATAAATCAGTTAAACTTGAGTCCAAGAAACCAAGTTTTACACCTAAATAAACAGGCCCAAGTACATGTGCACGCATGCATGCACACACATGCACACACAAATGTGCCTAGTTCTTCTTCTTCTTCTTCTTTTAAACAAACGATACTGAAATATTAGATGACCCAGCAACACACATGCGACACCTCTGTACCAAATACGCCACCTTTTGAAATATAACCCTCCTTGTAGTAATATATTAAGGAATAACACCAACACTGACAGCAACTGAAAATAATTCCCAATTATTATTCATGTGCTTGACACTTCAACAGAGACAATGGCATTTTGCTTTGTTCTCTAAAACATATGCTAAGCACCACAAAAAACAGCCTGCACCCGCATGCACAGCTTTCACCAGAAACTTTCACTTAAGCCTATCAGGGAAAAAGAACAATTCAATGACCTTTAAAATGTACTGACACATAAGCTACTTCAAAATTATCACAGTCATCAGTTGTTTTCATGAACCACCTAAAAAACAACCATGTAAAACATCCATAAAACACACTCCCCTCTCTTTGGGGACTAAAACCCACCATACTGACAACAGAGCCCTTGACACAGGCGGTCTACGTCAAGGAAACACATTCTGCTGTGTTGCAGGACCACCAATCATTGTAGTGATGACAGAACCATCGATGCTGATGGGTTAGTAATGAATGCTGTATTGTTTGTCACACTCTTCTGGGAAATATGTGCACAACTATGTACGCAAGGAATGAAGGAAGGAAACAAATTTAGTTATGCAATGCTACCCACCCAACACGCACACAGGCTCTTGCTACAAAAACAAGTCAAAAATTTTATACATTGTATGTCCTGAGACATTTACTTTTGTAGATGTATGTCACCAGCAAATGGGGCAACAAATCTCTCAGCAGTGTTGTTGCAATGAGAAGCATGTTGTTAGGTGTACTCAACACACAGTGATGGAATGATCATGGAACTCTATCCTCCATGCTCTCTCTATTTCTCTTTCTCTTTCATGCACACACAAGCATGATAAATACTGTGACATATTGAACTGATACTGATGCAAGGGGGAAAATGCACTACATTATTGTGGTCGGCATCAAGATGCTAATGTTGCAACAAATGCAGTGGCATCTCTGTGAGACAGGAAGTGTAACACTTATGGCCCTTGTGAAGGAGGGTAACCCACAGACAGTGCGGTGATCTGCAAATAAAGGTGCCACAAATGCAGCTGTGTTATGACAGCCAAGGTGATCACACATCACATGAGAATTAGGGCTGCCCCAAACAAGGGTACTTGAAGCAAGTCTTCATGATCAACTGGGTCCATATCACTTCTCATAGCAAACATATCTGTACCTAGATGACTGTTCTCTACACCTATTGTACATGTAACTACAAGGTGCCTATACTTTGATCATATGGTACCTTGTAGAATTTGACAGTGATGCGTACTACAAAAACTAATGTCTTGGGATGTATGCTGCATAACATTTTTGACTTGTTTTTTAACAAGGAATAACACTGTGAAGAGTCTGTGCATGAATTTTTTTTCACTATACATATACATAAAATAATCCAATATGTGAAATGAATAGTGCACATTTCTTGAGTTCATTCTCATTTTAGTTTCATCATGAATACAATCTATACATATTAATGGTCTCATAAGACACCTGAACTCTGACACATTTTCATCTTATTTGTCATAAACTACATATTTTGACTCCATTCGAAATGCTGGATAAATGATATGCATATAAGCATAGCACAGTTTCTTCTACACCTTTCTTAATAGCCAAAAAGCTTACACCAACTTCATATTACTTATCTCTTAGTATTACAAATGTAATCTACCGTTAGCACACTGCTGACCTGATCTGCCTAAAAATAACTAACTGCAACATATGAAGTAGTAAAGTTTGTCGATATGAAGCCAAAGCAAACTGCTGCTGCTGCCACATATTCCAATAAGAGTTGGACACTTAAAAAAAACACATAACAAAAAATTTCAGGATCATATAATGAATGTTCCCAAATCAGAGATTCATGTGCCCACTGTGTTGGTACTGCTAATGGCAGGGATCTGAAAGGTTGGTACTGGGACAATCTTCAATGTATGTCACCTTTTCTACAACGTCTAATGGAGATCAGGCACATTCAAAACTTACTTGGAAGACAGACAGAATATGCATGAACACTGTTCTAAAATAAAGAACGCTATAAAAACATCAGCCATGACAAGGAATACAGTGGTAGTAGTGCTGCTCCCTACAATGAGTGCCAGCTGATGCATGTAGGGAGTCTGGCAAAGAGCTGCAATTCTTCAGAGCCATAAGTTTATGACAAGGCGATCACAATGACAGCACAAATGACAATTTTCCAAGTTCTGTTGTAAGGCTCCACAGCAGGCAGTGATAACAATGCAAATAGATATAAGAACTGGATCTGAAGAGTATATTCTGTAGAAGTTTTATCATTTTTATTTTAATCTCTTGGGGTATGAAGACATGCGACATGGTAGGTGCATACAAAGTACCCATCAATATGATGCAGAAGACTACAATTTGAATGTTCCCCATTGTTTCAACCTCCAATGTCATATGAGCTTTATTATGTTGAATGAAACAATTCACTGTATTTTGTGGCCAAATTTCTAGTTTGTCATCACTGATTATGTTATCAGAACATCAAACGAAGAACTGTAAGTTCAATGAAAGTTAATACCTGGAACTTACCTGTGAAAGCAAGGAGTGAATGCTGGCCATATCACAATCCACACTAAAAATTTCATCACATCGGTGGACCACAAGAGCAGCAGCTACGTAAAGTGGCATTAAAGGTGGAGATGCAAGGAAGTAGTCATACAGCCTTACCACATCCCTGTACTGGTTCAGACTATGGCCATACCATGTTAGGAACCATGGCAGACAGAACATTGTACCAACACCAGACCTAGTACAACAAAAGTGTTTTTTACAAATGAAAGAGCACATACACTCTGATGTCCCTGATATTCTGCCTAAATTATTGCAAAAGTGTAAGTCAATATGACCCAAGAAGAAAACCCCAAAGTCCTGCTTCTATCCAATATGTATGTGCTTAATTTTACCATCGAGTTAGCAGGTGTCTGATTTTCTCTGAATTATTACAGTGATTACATTGATCACTTGAATGCACGTCTAGAACATAGAGACATTCCACTGCCTGTAGTAACAAAGTACACAAATGCAAATGTTTAGGGGAAGACAAGCAGATAAAAAAAAATTTAACACAAAATGCCAAAATTAAAAACAAATTCTTACATGCAAACACATTCTGAAGTTAACGAAGCAACATTCTACCGTGAAATGAAACCTAAAATATAAAGCCATCCTTTCACAGTAATAACCAGAAACAAGAATGGGACAAATGCACCCTTGGTAAAGAAAGGTGTGTTTCATTCATGTACGGTATCAGGCTGCTGTCTGCTGACTGAAATGAATTAATCTCTCATATCATAATACTTGTAAAGTACATGAAATTTCATCAGAACCTGTCAAGAGAATAAAAACAACGTGCATATCAGTTCATTAAAATGAATACAGCATATGAGAATGACACTTATACACAATAATCTTGTATGACTAGAGCACTGTTACTTCAGAATTTCACCAGAAACAATCAAAGGATCAAAACAAATACATAAAGCCTCCTCTATGCCATTAAGTAAAGCAACTGTTATGATTAATAAATGTGAACAGAAGTTGTACATAATAAGAGACATAAAATACAAATGCCATCAATTTTCATTAAAATCCATCAAAAGACTCAATTAGGCCAATATGTGGTGGTCCTTACACCCTAAAATGAAGTACTTACTTACTCCATGCAGCAGAGTCCTTCTTGAGAAGCGAACTGGTTCTCAGCCAGTCAAGAAATTCCCTGCATTTCATGGAAACCGAAGGTTAAGTACTGTATTTTCAGGTGCCCACAACCTATCTCTATCCTCAGCCAGATCAATCCAGTCCATGCCCCCCCCCCCCCCCCTTCCCCCCCCTGAACCCCCCTCTTAATATTATCCCCCCCCCTCCGTCTGGGTCTTCCCAAGGGGGTCTTTCCCCCCCCCCCCAGGTTTTCCCTTCAAACTCCTGTATACAATGTGTCACCTATCTTACAACAAAATTGGCTCCATATTTTTGTCTGGGGATATTTACAAATTTCAACAATTTCTTAAAAAAAAAAACGGAATGATTAAAGACTGAAGCAGTTGGTCTGCATGGCAACCACTGTGCTTTAAAGCGATAAACTCCAAAACCAATTACCCATACTGTCTACATCGGTACGTCTTCAGGGATATTTTTAAATGGACCAAGAAAACTTCCTCCATAATACTAATTCGCAATTAATCATGTGATTATTACCATGCTCCGTCGCCATTAGCCCTCAAGCAAGAAGGGCACGTCGTTAAGCCAAACAAATAATAGTGATCATCTTCAATTAAAGCCCTCCAGTGTTGAATTAGAACACAATCCACAGCTGCAGAAGTAATCAGCACTGTGAAATGTAACCGGTACAATAAGGTCCACGTGGATGTGGTCCCACTTACATTTCAGTACAAATTTGGACCTAAGAGGGTTGAAGTAACAGAATACTAGAGATAATTACATAATAAAGAGCTTTAAAATATATTCCTTTCACCAAACTATATTGGAGTCATTAGTCTGGCAAAGCCGGGAGGAATATGTACAACGTATGCTGGAAAACAGAAAACATATATAAAATTTTGGTTAAGAAATAAAATATATCTAGCTAATTTTCTCATACAAAAAATATGAAAAAATTAGTGCTTTCTTCAGATGTCAATAGTCGAACAGGTATAGATTTTATGGAAACAGGATGTCTATTACCGTTTTATACAAAGCCTGTCCGTCTCTACTCTGAGCCCTACGAATCCAGCCCCGTTTTTTCAAGATCCATTTCATTATTATCTTCAGTGCTCCGACGGGTAGTTTAGACGAATTTAAACGATAAAATAAGGCCACAGAAATTAGCCCAATTCAGAAACTACCATTCGTGTAGATGGTCAAAAAATTTAACAAAATTTTGTGGAAACGGAAAGTTCATTAGCGTCTTCACAAAATACACACGTTTTGTCCACAGCCTGATTCACACCACTCCAACTATTTTCGGTCCATTTCTTTATCGCCCTATCTTAGAAGTTTTCTCTTCATCTGAGTTCTTTGGACTAACATTCGGCACGATTCTGCCAACATTTACCACCCGTGCTACATTCCTTACACATTTCTTTCTCGTTGATTTGACCTCCCAGATTAGCATACTCTGTCGAATACCGATTATGTCCGTCATTATTACGCAAGTTAGATATGGGACTGAGAGGTTGTCACAAGAAGATGGTCAATAACTACCACTCTACGTCGCGTAACATCGCAAAAGAGCGAAGATCTCAAGGAGTATAATTCCTCGTGCTATACAGAGTGTCGCTGAAGCAAATGGCAACCACACACACACACACACACACACACACACACACACAAACAAAAGAATCGTCGCAGGCAGGCCTACGATCTCTACCAATATGACCACAGTCACTACCAACACTTTCACCACCACTACTGTCAGTCATGATAACTCTGCCTGCTTGCAAGCGTGTGAAGCACTGAAAGGAAGAAAAGACTGAATCTGTTCGAGAACAGAGGACTAAGAATGCTTACAAGGAAAGAAAACATAGCAACTGAGTTATCCTGGATCCATAATTAAATAAATTATCAAAATCCCTCTATCATCCAATTAACATGTATGTGAGAGAAAATAAATATATGAAATACAAAAAATAATGGAAAAATATGGAAGCTCTTATCGCTTGACAGACGTATTAGTACATGGTACAATATTGCGGTAAGACAGGCACGGTAAGGTACTATGAGGCGCGTTCGTGCAACCATTATTAACGCGGAAGAGCAACAGCTATTACATATTCCGAGTCTGTGTCTGTAGACTTAGTTACATAGCATGCAAAGTACATGAACCGCATTATATTGATTATATTCTCATCTGTGGCTTGTTTATTTCTACCATACTTTCCACCTTATCTCAAAGGCGGCAGACGATTTTCGGGGGGGGAGGAGGGGGGAGTTATTGAGAATAAAACGTGTGTGTTGATTTTCCTTGCAACGTTTGTCCGAAATATTTCTCATTTTAAGAAAAAATCGCCCAGTTATAGTCCTAAACATACACACGTCTTCACGTAACGTACTCATTAAGCTTGTCACGTTTTAATGAAACTTGAATTCTCCCCACTAGATTTCGAAAAATAATCAAATATGAAATTTCATGAAAATCCGTCAAGTTGGTACCGGGTTGTTCCATGCGGACCGACAGACAGACAGACAGAAGAAGCTACCAGTCGCTTCTAGCAATTTTGTGAACGCGACTAAAAATGAGTTTTGAGATCTTCCGGGATATGATGCCTTGTAGTTTGGTGGATAGGTACTGCTGATTGGGAGAGAACTATTGCCTTGCTTATCAGGAACAAATCGTATTAACATGACTGTTAAAGTAGGACGATCGATGTGTGAAATAGTGTCATCAGACTCGAGATATCGTGGATACGTCTTCAATTACAAGAGATACTCATTTTGTGTTGTATTATCTCCTCTTCTACGCGTTTCTTTCTTTTTCATTCCTCCTTGTTTTCCTTCTCCCTCACTCCGTAACTTCTTTTACACCCAGCCATAATTTCTTTTCCACAGTTTTTTTTAGTGCTGTCAAAACCTTTGGCAAAGAGGAAACATGCCATCTTGAACCTTTCCGACAAGTGTAGTATGCCTTTATAACTTTAGTTCAATGGAATAGGGGTAATGGTCATGGGGCGTAAGGTCGAGTTTCGCTTGGCACAATAAGGCCTGAGTTTATATTATGCATGAAGGCCTGAAGGTACATTCCTTGCTCGTTCTTTCCTCTTTCCCTCCGACTTCGTTTCTCTAGTGTCTTCTTAACCTTTGTTCAAAGTAAGGGAAGGGCCCCTCGCTGACGACGTTGCCACGCTGAATCTCCAGAGCTGGAAATACTGTACTTACGGTAGCAGAGCGAGCATTTTTGGGTCGGAAAGGGTCAAAGCACTTAAGCCTTTGTAGCATAAAGAAATAAAAAATAAAAACCGAAGAAAGTAAAGCCAGTGATAGACACTACTACATTCAACTGAAATCAAAACTTTATGAGTAAGTAGCTTCCTATCAAGTGCCCGCTCATCCTTCTGAAAACATACACTGAGATTCTCACAGCCATGAAACGTAAACTGCTTAAGATAGCAGCAGATTTCCGAAATTTGAGCAGCTGCTGTAATTGATCTGTATTTTGATATTTGCATCATAGAGGGATGCATGAGGAGTATAGGTTACGCGTTACAACAATCTAAACATTTGATTTCCACATTACAAAACGTCGCGTCTCAACTACAAACACAGTACAGACAAACTTTATGATACAAGACGCCGTGTAGATTGGTAGAATTGAACCGATGTTTCGGTGGAGGCAGCAGGTACATTTATACCAAAACGCACAGTGCCGCATCCAAAAAAATCCAGCAGCCGTTACAGTTAACACCATAAGAAGCTTAAATCTATACAGTGTGTCCGAATGGTGTAATAGTATTCCTTCCCCACTCCCCGCGACACATGCATTTCTTACCACCTACCTAATATACGAGATTTCAGATTCTCACAGCGGTGTTGATGAAGATTCAAATCTTCTGGGATTTACGACGTGTCGACTCGTAAACAGTTACCAACGTTTCGAAGAAGCGTAAAAGATTTGACTGCTTCACCTTGAACGTGGAGGCAATACGCTCCATCGAATGTAGCTAATTATTGACCCGCTTATAACTCTGTCACACTACAGAAGACGCAGTTTGGGAAGTATAAACTGCAGACTTTGGAAGTGATGGATACTCTGAAACGTGTCATAACTCAGGCTGCGCATGCCAGTCTGCGATACTCTGACATTTTCCCTCAAAAGAGACGTTCTGTGGATCAAATTACACTACTTCTGTCACACTAGCGCTGTACAGGAAATGGCAGCTGCTGTTGTGAAGGAATTCCTATCTGGCTTAACATGTTCTCCTAATGTTCATTTACCCTTTTAAAGCCCAGTGGTATTTATAGGTACCACAACGTTAAAAGTCCGAATTTTGCCCACATAACGGTAGCTGGGAAGATAATATTAAAATAAATCTTGCAGAAACAAAAGATCAAGGCGTGGACTGTCAGAAGAGGGTCCAGTGGCGAGCTCCTGTTGCAACAGCACTGAGCTCATGGTCAGCTTACCGACCTTTAGCGTCTCAAGAATGACTCTACCCTATGAATTTAGTGACTACGACAACTTATGATAAGGTAACGAATTGAAGGGTAACAACCATCAGCCTACTATCAATATCTCTGCAACAACATCTGACAAAGTTAATACATGAAAATGTAAAATTCCAGCACAAAGCTAATAGACTGGTAAACTATTTTCATTTCCCAGTCTCAAAAGACTTAAATATGCAGATAGTTAAATCGCTTATGCACGCACTAGTGTTGTGTTTTATCTGTAGCTGTGATCTTTACAGCACTATGGTGTAATAATAGCACCGAAGCTCTCGATAAGACCATATAGTCTTACTAGACACCAGAATCACCCAGAGGGATGGCGCAAGAGGCCGTCATCTCAGCTGGCCACGTAATATTATCTACATTTCCATAATATATAAAAAGAAGACTATTCTTTGTAATAAATTTCAGAGGTGTATTCATACTCACTATTTCAAGCCACAAAAAAAAATTATAACTGCAGGAGAAATTAGTGCAAAACCTATCGAACACACGTGCAAGTAGCCCCTTTGAGCACAATGGTTACTATATGTACCATCAGCTGTGACATTCATAACGCACGCATGCATACACACTCACTCACAATTACAGAGTCGATTCTGGAAACATGCGAAAGAATTACGACATTAAATTAAACAATACTTACGTTATATTTCTTTTCAAAATAACAACACCTCAGCCAAAACAGCGATTCTGCAAAATTTTTCATGTTTCTGGCTAAAATTCCCTCAAATTCGGGGCATACTAGTCACCAGAACCGCCACTCATTTCCACTTCTATCACTCCATTGCCATCTATTCTAGCATATTAAAAGAGACAAATCAACCCTCTCCCTTATGTCCCAATGCCGATTAGTTCTACCCTGAAATAAGCCTACATTTGTGAAAAAATTGTTTAAAAAGATCATATCGCTCGCTGAATGTAATAGTGGCACAATCCCAAAATTTACCACTTGGAGTTAATACTATGATTGAGTTCCAAAATATAACAACTACTACCCACAATAACCGTAAATTTGTTAGGTTAAACATAATCTCCTAGATGTAAAAGCAAAGTAACACGGTTAAGCAATCCCTGTACCAGCCTGGACAGGCCCTGAGGGTTCCGGGAGGTTGAGGATCTCAGATTCCAAGACAGGCGGCACATGAAGAGGTAAGTTCGTCAGCACCATGCACTGACCGCCTTTATCTCCCAAGAAATATTCATGGTACTCATTTCTGATAGAGGTTGAGACGACCCCAGGGCCATATTGCGGAAGGAAGGATCATGTCAATGAAAAATTCCAATGACAACATTGGGAATCGAACCCTCGACCTTCCGAGTTGTAGCGCAGTGCCTCAACAAACTACACCACCGCGTGTATTGTCGGATGTAGTTGTTATATTTTTGAGTTCCGTCATAATATTAACTGCAAATGGGCTTTTTGAATTGGGTCCCTATTGTATTCAGTGGGCGATATACTTTTGGTTCTGCCTCTACCCTTTACGTCACTAAAACAACATTTCTGGTATCAGGTCTTCATTTGCCCCGTGAGTTGTGCCACATTTCGTTCTTTTACTCAGTACTGCCTTTACTTGTATAGAACCCATCACACAGCCAAAGGCTAACACAGTTCATTTCAACGATTCTGACGGTGACATATGACATCCTGAATTATTTGGTTAATGGACTTGGTCCATTTTCTTTTATTAAAAAAATATGTTTCATGTAGTGGACCTGTTTCCATCCTCAGGGGAAAGGACGAGGAGACGCCTACTCACATGCTGCCGACACACCATTTCATCTGAGGACCGAAATATATTCATTTTCCGAATAACAGAGGACGCATAAAAGCCAGAAAGAAAAATAATTCTGAGTCAACATAAAACTTGACTATTGTAGAACTAAAAAGAAACTAAAATTGTGGGTGTAATAATGTTTATGGAAGCCATCCTGTTGTGTTTAGTACTAAATAAACTAGTACATTTACTCAGTTGAGCACAAAACAGGTTTGATTTAGTTTGGGTTCAAATTATGCTTCTACATGTGCGACCGACTAGTGGAATAATTGAATAATATTGACTATTGGCAGCAAACCTTATGTCAGCACAATTTGAATCAAAATAAACCTGTGTTGTGCTCGACTGAATAAGTGTAGTTTCTTTCGCGGAGAGATCTAGAGTGTTGCTCGTGCGCCCGATACTCAATGTGTTTCGCAAAATAGGTAAAGTTTTTTCTGCCCACAACATAGGGGGGGAGGCAGAATTATAGCTCCACTCATTCTTAACCTTGGCACTAGATGGAGTTGAGTGGTTAACATCATGCCCCGGCCGTTTTACCCACTGGAAAGAACGCCGGTACCCATTCAGTATGAATCTGTATATGCTCCAGATCCGGTCTGGGCGGTTTTGGAGAAGACGAAATCCCTTTTTCCTGCTGAAATTTGATCCCCGGCCTTCCAGCCCGTAGCAAGTCGCTATATCGCCCGCGCTGCCCCGGCTCCCGAAGTGTAGGGTAAGGTTCTTACAATAAACAGCGATTATTTCTTTGAACACAATTAACCGGGAGATCAGCTTAGCATTTCAACATTTTTTTGTGACGCAACAGCTCAACTCGGGCCTAAGCAGCCCCATTGTTGACGTTACCAGAACACACACACTCAAACACGTGCGCCGTAGGACTCCTCTGAACAAATGAGCAGGTCGTCACACCTACACAACACAGAACAAACACAAGAGGCGAATATGCTTGCCCTCAGCAGGATTCGAACTCGCGATCCCAAAAAATCAAGCAACCGCACACCTACGCTCAGACCGCGCGGCCACCAGGATTGGAATTTTCGACAGTATTCCAGCCAAAATTTTTTAACGATATACCGGGTACAACACAAGTAATAAAAGCAATATTATGAAAATAAAAAAAAATATATTGAACAGAACTTAAGAGGAAATAGTCATCTTATTTATAATCGAGAAGTGGTGTTTTCTGCGACGAAGGAACTGACTTTTTAAATATTCTGTAAATGAACTTCATGCTTCAAAAGGTTAATCAGTAATATCTGTAAATTCTTACATAAGTTTTCGGGTGGTCACCGTGAAACCCCAAGGGGATGTTCCTTCACACCGCACTCAGAATTAAGCCTTCGTTCCGCAAAATGAACCGTGCAGACTTGTGCCTGCCGCTGGTCCTCTCTTTTTCTTTGGAAGACGTGACTGCACCCTGCATCTTGTTTGGCCAAAAATCAGAAAATACCACCGCTTAATTTTTTGAGAGGTACAATTTTGAAAAAGGAATTCACTCCTCAGTGAAAAAATTTGAAAATAATAAATACACAGCTAAAGGTCAAGTTCGTCCCATGGAGGTCACGAATGCATACGAAGGGAATGGGGTAGGTACTATAGCTATATTCACTATTAACCTCCACACTAGATTCGAACCACGGTTTTACCCCCGGGAGAAACCCTCGATGAAAATACTGAATACGAGGTTGGGTTGGCTGCACAAGCAGAGTACAAGGTTCGATTGTGATGTGAATCACACCACAATTCCTTGGCATTCTAGCCAGTAGCCTAGTCGCAATACTGACTGAGCTACCTGCTTCCCGAGTCAATAAAAATTATGTCTGGCTAAAGAAAGTGAAATGTGAAATTAGAGGAAGACCCGAGACTTCTAGTTATTCGATTTTAACTTCGTGATTCGTACACACAGAACTTCAAGACTAAGGCGAACGTGAATTGTATCCAAATACCGAGTTCGGACCGCGCAGTAAGCACACTCCATCTCGGATATAAAGCCAGTCTCTTAAGCTTCTACAGAGAGAGAGTCGCTGTTTGTTCTGAATCCATACAAAACATACAAATACACTGAATGGGTGGATTTTTTCGGTATTAAACCTGGTGGTACAGTACATACAGTGATCGCTAGGCTTTAAGAGATTAAATGGTTCTTATGTTTATTGGACCGTGCATCATTGTGATACTTGAACAATACAACCAATGTGGTAATTCAACAGAATAGTCGCAATCTCCTGATGATGGACATATTAATGTCCGAAACACGTTCAGCACATAAGTGAAATAAAATTGCAACTGACATCAAGTTGGTTTTTTATTCTTCAAGATTAAATGGTTGCTAGCATAAAGGTGATTAATCTTCTTTCGAAAACATTATTTACAACGAGAATTGCATGCGCTTCTCTTTGCCACAAAAATTGAAAATACAGAAGAACTTTGGGGGAAAATATCAAAACGAGACCAAAGTTTATCAGGGCGGTGACTGAAGATTGTCAACTCGTTGCTGTTTGACTGCCTAGTCCGGTAGAAATTTACCAACCATTAGAAAAAAAAAATACACTGTCTTCAATTTTGGATACTGAAACATGAAGACGAACAAAGATAGGATGTATTGAAAAATCTCGTTAAATTTACATGAAACGAGGTGTCATATTCTAGAATACAGTGATAATAATATTAAAGAAATTACTGTAAAATTACGAGGCATGACCATTCTGAGTGAGTTCATTTTCTTAAGGACAAGATTACATCCTGTTATTGATCGAAATTCTTTGACTGCATCCAAGACTAAGAGATCCTCAAGTAGAATCAGGCTAAATGGATTTCGTAACTTAGTGCCTTTGCCGATCCCATTGGCCGTGCGGTCTAAGGCATAGATCTGCGGCTGCTCGGAGATTGTGGGTTCGAATCCAAACGGAGGCATGGATGTCTGTTGTGAATGTTGTGTGTTGTCAGGTAGAGGTCTCTGCGACGAGCTGATCACTCATCCAGAGGAGTCCTAACGACTGTGGTGCGTCGTAGAGCGTGAATGAGGAGGCCCTTGCCCACTAGGGGCTGTTGCACCAAAAAGGATAAGAATATATTACCTTTAACAACGATAGTAGCCGGTACGGGTAATTAACAGTGACACTGGGTTGGAAGAGCTATCCATATATCAGACGCTAACGGCACTTTATTTCCAGACCTAAGCTTTTTATTCAAAGAAAATGAAAACCCATTGTATTTTAGTTTCCTAAAAATGCAATTAATATCCCGTGGCTTGACTTGTTCGCGCGGGCGGAGAATGGGATGGGTGGTTTGAGTCCCTTTCAAGGTACCTGAAGGGAATAAAGCTTATTTGTGAAAAGGCAGGGGTGTACATCCGCAATCCGTAAGTTGTACACAGGCTCCCTATTTTTCAGGTTAGAAATTTCAGACCCTTAAATACATTGCCTTCTTTTTAATTCATTAGGTCGTGCGACCGAAATAGTACGCACCGCCAGACGCTGCATGAAATGCGGATTTTATCTTGTGCGGACAGAGTTGTTCCGCTTGGAATAAGGAAAACAGTAAACCTCATTTCGAATAATCGATTCATCGTTTAACATTGCAACAACGACGAAAGATAAATTATCTAAAATTCCTCAGTAATGTATTTTTCACCATTCTGTAGTCAGTCCTTTGTCTTACATTACTGTTACATGAAAGGCAACGTCATTCCTGTGCTTAATTAAGCATAAAGTCATGAAGGCATATCCAGAAAAGGAGATACACCTCCTTGCACCATTAACCTCTGCAACAGATAGAGATTAGTGGCGTTAGGCTTGGTGGCAAGGCCACTTTACCCTATATATCCAACGAACAGAAGGTTTCGTAGACGTCAGAGCCTATTTGGACGCCAAAGAAAAAAGAAACATCTCTTGCCCCCTCAAGGTAACACGCCATTTATCCTCGGCCGTCCAGTCTGTATACGAATAACACCGCTTAATATAAGAAATCAACGTTAATATCAGTCTCTTTTAATTGTGTCTTATTAAGGCTAGGTTAAGTGAGACATGAGTCTTTATCATATATGATGTCAGCAAGACTTTCAAATTCCATACACAATTAGGAATCCTAAGATTCCACGAAATTTGACAGTACGCTACCAACCCGTCTGCGAAATGCAGGTAAAAAGTCACTTAAATGTGCGACATCTCGTGCCAAAACACAAAAAGTTTCAAAATTCATGGCCGCTGAACCTGTGTCGCCTTCTGGTTTGGGATTAAATTCACGCGTCTTTAAGAAACGTCAAAAGGCGTTTAATCATCACAGCAATTTGAAATGCACGGCTGACGTCAGAATATTTTCAGTTCACTCAAATCCATATATCCCAGAACACCGGAATTTTAAACTTTCATTCTGCTTTAGTTTAGGTACAATGTCATGGAAGAGGAAAAAAATGTTACAAGTCGTTTCAAACATTATGCCTCCTGCAGACAGAAATGTGCATTTAAACACCGCAACAACATCACCCTTATTTCTGAAAGACTTCCCACATTATTAGAAATTCTGAACACTCCTCGCAAGTCAGTTTCAGCCATCCTGACAGACAAGTAAATTAAAAGTTCTTATTTCAGGCGCTAATTCCAATTTGATAGCAAAACATCAAAACGTAGAAGCTTATCACCCCCACCTGACCAAAAGCCATCACTTTCCGAAAGGAGGAAATATCTTCAGTCATGGCCGCTAGAGCCTGAAATTAATACACATATAAAGTAACACGGGAAACGCGCGGTACACTCATGAGGCACTCTATCACTATTGGCAGGTTACTTGCTTTATTTACTGGAATTTCTTTTTAATTCTTACTTTAGTCGCGGTAAAAGGCGAAGCAATCCTGTGCACTCCGAGAAGGCACAAGAGTGGAGCTACAGCTGCATTCGTCCCAATCTCGACAATACATTGAGGTGAATGGTGAACCTCACGACCCGGTCACATCAACCCTATGGTAGTCCCCCGGTACGCACTAAGTACGAAGCCGTTCTGGAAGCTGCAGAAGTTCAAAATAAAGTAAAGTTCACCCTAGAACAGGCCACAAAGACCCAGAGGGGGAGTAGAGATGTAGCTCTACCCTTTCTTTAATCTCGGCACTGGATGGGATGGATGGTCAACGCCACGCCCCGGCTGCTTTACCCCGGGGAAAGACTGGGTACCCATTTACGGGAGGCTGGGTGGGCCCCAGAGCCGTTCTGGACGGGTGCGGAAAACCTCGCCCCCCACTCGGATTCGATCCCCGGACCGTCCAGCCCGTAGCGAGTCGCTATACCGACTGCGCTAGCCCGGCCCACCTGGAAGCTGTAGAGAGAAGAAAAATCTTTTGTTCTTATCGTGAATCTAGATTTTCCCTACATTAATTGACATAAAGGCAGATGAGACTAATGTGCGGTTCTATGTGAAGAGGCAAATGGCCATATGATAGCAGTACATTCAGTAAGGCAGTCAGCAAGCGTGAAAATTGCAGTGTATGGATTTCGAGTGACGCACTTATTGAGACCTGAATATGTATGATCAAACTGCTCTGAAATGCCGATAAAAACGCGTTACTTTGCGTAGCATTATACCATGAGACCTGAGTCTTCATAACCACTGCTGTGACAACCTCAGACCTCGGGAATGGCATCGCGTTTGTATCGACCTCTTCACGCTTTCCATAAACCTAAATGTCCGACTAAAAACCAGGGCCTGATTCGTTTTCGTGGGTCAGGATAGCTTAGTCGGTACAGCGATTTGCTACGGGCTAGACGCTCCGGGGATCGAATCCAGGCGAGGACGAGTTTTTCCGCACCCGTCCAGACCGGCCCTGGGGCCAGCCCAGCCTCACGTAAAACGGGTAATGGCCCTCTTTCTCGGGAGTAAAGCTGCCGAGGCGTGGCGTTGGCCACTCGCCCCATCTGGTGCCGAGGGTAAAGAAAGACTATAGCTATAGCTCTACTCCCCCTCCGTGCCTTCATGGCCTGATTCTTTCTCTGGGCTCTAATTTTGAGTTTTGTAATTAGTAGTCGGGTGTAGAGCGCAGTGGCTGTAATAAGCACCACATGATTAAATTTTCAGAAACTCTGTCTTTCCACAGGATATGCTTATGCATATCACAAGATCCTCAGAACAAAAAGCGATGGTCCCATAAACAACTTTGGTCTTTCACATGGAGATACTGTGTTTCTCCTGTGAGGTAAACCCCGATTTCCTTTTGCATATTACTAAGATAAATTTCATGCCTAACAGTGTTAACCAGTAGCTATACAGGGTGTAACAGGAGGAACGGACCAGACTTCGGGAGGGTGTTCCTTATGTTAAACTATACCGAAAAACCCCAAAACACCTATATCCAAAGTTGAACGGTTTGGGAGATAATGGCCAG
>Ga0123357_10003882_pt1 | contig 17331 bp, 16 predicted proteins | sample TergutEmb28metaG_FD_89873 | JGI IMG/M metagenome (GOLD analysis project Ga0123357, IMG submission 89873) | Embiratermes neotenicus P4 segment gut microbial communities from Petit-Saut dam, French Guiana - Emb289 P4 | ecosystem: Host-associated > Arthropoda: Insects > Digestive system > Gut ... | reverse complement strand
CGAAATCGTAGAGTTCGAGGGCGGAATGTTTTTAGTCGCCACAGGCGACGAAAACGATAATGACGACCTCAATGAAACGGTAAATTGTATGATGAAATGGATAGAGCAGAGCGATGTTTTCGAGTACGGCGATTTTCCGAAGAGCGGAATGTGCCATATGCCGAACGGCGGCGGCGCGATTGACAAGGTGCTTGACATCGCCCAGCAGGAAATATTTTTACCGCTGAAATTCCGAGAAAAAACATAAAATTTTCGAAAGGATTAATTTAAGGGACCGATACCTGTTTAATAGACGCACAATAAACGCATTGCACGACATCATAAATGATAATATAAATTAATAAAAAACCGAATGGGAAAATAAAGAAAGGCGATATATTATGATAAACACAATAACTGATTGCTGGGTTTCGGTCTGGGCGAGACTGCGGCAGGACGAGGTAATACAAATCCCACAGGAATATGCGGTGAATACCGATTTTACTGCACACGCAGACATAAGCGAAATTAAGTCTTTATTTGTGCAAATCAATACTCTTTATATAAATATATACGGCGATATTGCAGAACAACCGGAAAAATACGGTATGCCGATGCACCCCAAAGACAAACACCGCATTTTTTCGCAGCAGTGGCGGGATTCGGGGCAAGCTCCATACCGCCCGTTCATTCTGTTGTATAATCTTTTCATATGCGGCAATATGTCTGAAAACAATGTAATTCGCGTGCCTGCCGCTACATTCAAAAGTATGAATACCGTCAGGCAAATTCATTTTTTGTTCGGCAAGCTGACAGAATATGGTTTTGTATTCGAGGGCTTGAGAAACAATAAATTCTCTGACGGCGATATTATGATAAGTTACCCGAATAACGCCGCATTGCTGTCGCTGTTTAAAACGCTTGCGGAGAAAGCCCGCAATACAGACCGGCTTGACGATTTTTTAAACTGCCATTTCAGGCTGCTCCAGGACAGTATGAATACAGCCAACTACGGAAACGGCGCAGACGACGTGGCTGACAGGGTGCATACTGAGGCGGAAAAAGAATTTGTATATAAAATGGACGAGGCGCTTATATCAAAAGGTATATTCCGTAAACCATACGGCGGGTTTGAGTGCCGCGGGCTGGCATACTATGACACGCAGAAAGCGATGGAAACCAAAAAGCCGTATCTGTACAGAATGGTTTCGAGAACGCCTGATATAGAGCATAATATATATGAGGGCGAAAAACTGCAGCTGATGCTGAGAGTGCGCAATGTTGAAAAGTGCATAGAATACATCAAAACCTGCCCCGATTCGATTCAGGAAATCTTCACGCACGACGATTCCGGCTGCGCCCACCGCGCGAATTGCAATATGGGCGTAGCATATACGTTCAACGGCGTTTCATACTGGAAATGCGGATGCTGCGCTCCGCCGTTGCGTTTCAAGCCTAAAATCTCAGACATACCGCACTATATCAAGTTAGTTGAACTGGGTGAAAAGAAGTAAAGTAAAGGGAGAGAAAATATATGAGTTTAGCAGAGTGCGTAATATGCGCCAATCAACTGAATGAAGCCGTGACAGGCAAAACGATAATCAAAGTCGTCGCAAATACTACAGTTGTAAAATTGAACAATAGAAAACAGGGCGTCTCGGCGGATTTGTGAATTGATAGAAGCGAATTGTGTTGCCACACTGGATTTGCCGGAAGACGATTATAACTATATAAACAGCGGCGCAGAACACAGCATTGCGTTTACGAAATGAAAGTATAAATAAAACAAGAAGTCGTATATCTCAAAAAAATAAACATGGGGAACGTGATAATATATGAAAATTCATTTACTGCCGCTTGACGGTAATATTTATAAAGCAAATCTGCATTGCCACACAAAAGAAAATGATTCCGGTGCAGGATTTACTACCCCGTTGCAAATAAAAGAGCTATATAAATCGCACGGATATAATATCGTCGCTTTTACAGACTATAATAAACTTACATATAAGGATTATCTGAATGATGATGAATTTATGGCACTTCCGGGATTTAAGGCGATGATGGATGACAAAGAAAACAATAAAATATATCATTTCAACTGTTTTCCGAAATATTACGGTGTTAAAGAAGACTATTCTCCGCTCAACCTTGAATTTAGTCTTGAAAACGCCAATAAATTAATAAAAACGTGTATTGACAACGATTATTTAGTAACATATAACCACCCTGCCGCTTCATTCCACACGTCTTCATTCTATGAAACCGAAGAATTTTTAGGTCTTAAAGGTATTTTTGCTATAGAGATTTATAATAATATCGTTGAAAAAATAAACCTCACGGGCTGGTCGAATGTTTATTACGATATGATGCTGAGAAACAGGCGTAAAATATGCGCGGTTGCGGCTGACGACAACCACAGCGGAAGTCAGTCTTTAGACAATCCTTCCGATTCGCCGTACAGCAAATATATGGGTGGTTTTGTGATGATAAAAGCAAAAGAATTGAAACATTCAAATATTATCTCCGCGCTTGAAAACGGCGATTTTTACTCATGTGTGGGAAAGAACGGAATAGCTCCGAAAATACACAGTATGTATATCGAGGATAATATTTTCTACGCGGATTTTACCCCTGTAATATCCGTATATCTGAAAAATTCATATATGCAATGTCCGCATAAATTATCTTTTAACGACGATATTACTCATGTCGAGTTTGAGATAGACAAAACATGGACGTATATTCGGCTTGAAATAGCGGATTCTAACGGGTACAAGGCACTTGGCAATCCTTATTTTTTTTCATAACAAAAAAATAAATAATCATGAAATACATCTTAATATCAGACAAAAGTGAGATAATCCCATATCTGCCGGAAATACGACAGGCAAAGATAATAGCCGTCGATACGGAAACGACGGGTTTGGACCCGCACACGGACAAAATCCGACTCATTCAGATCGCCGCCGCCGGACTGCCCGTTTTTGTTATCGACTGCTTTTCCTTTTTACCGGAAGGCGCGGATTTGATTAGAGATATACTTGAAACAAACGCGGTCAAGGTTTTTCAGAACGCCAAATTCGATTTGCAGTTTTTCATGGCTATGCAAATATATCCCTCACCAGTTTTCGATACCATGCTTGCCGGGCAGCTGTTGCGGACTTCGGACGGCTCTTCGCGTTTTGGATTGGATGCACTGGCGCGGCATTATCTGAATGAAACGTTGCCCAAAGACGAGCAGAAAAGCGACTGGAGCGGCAGGCTGAGTGAATCGCAGCTTGAGTATGCCGCGAACGACGCAGATGTTCTGCTCAGGCTGAGGAGTTCAGGAACCGTTTTTTCAGGGCATATACAGGGATAGAAACATGGCATCATAGGCTGAAAAAAGAGCCGCCGTCAGAGAGCAGGACGTTAGCGGGGCGCAAATTTACGTTTCCCGGAAACGCAGGGCTGGCTGCGCTGAGCAACACTCCGGTACAGGGCACGGCGGCTGACATCGTGAAAAAGGCGTTGGGATTGTTGGCGAGCCGTCTGCAAGGCACAGATATGCGTATAGTGGGAGTAGTGCATGATGAGATATTACTGGAGACTCCGGATGAAAAAGCTGATGAAACGGCGGAATTATTGAAATCAACGATGGAGGAAGCGGGTAATTCTATTTTGCGGTATGTGCCATGTCAGGCGGACGTCGGTATTTCGCAGAACTGGGCTAAATCATTATAATGTTAATGAAAATATCTATTTTGCAAAAATAAGAATAACGATAGGAAATAATCCTTCCGCGTTGTTTATGGTAAAATAGAAATGGTTTCTTGACAAACACAGGTATTCTATTCATACTTTATCATAGGGAGAATTTTACTATTTTAACCTTAAATTACTTTATTTAGAATAACAGAGATAATATAACGTAATAATAACTGTGAAACGTTCAAAATAAAAGGAGATAATAAAACATGATGTATTTACCGAAGAAAATAAAAACAACAGCATTCAGATTAATTACGGTTTTGCTACTTGCGGCTGTGTTTACGCAAAATGTCTTTGCGATGCAGATTTTTGTAAGGACACTGACAGGAAAAACAATCACACTTGAGGTGGAAGGTTCTGATACGATTGAAAATGTAAAACAAAAAATCCAGGATAAAGAGGGTATTCCGCCGGAACAACAACGCCTTATTTTCGCGGGCGAGCAGTTAGAGGACGGCAGGACGCTGGCGGACTACAACATACAAAAAGAATCAACTCTGCATTTGGCGCTGAGGCTGAGCGGCGCTCAAAGACTCACAGTTACCGCCGACCCTGATACAGTTATTTTAAATTCGGCTTCATCGCCAGCACTTAACTGTACTGCTGTTTTAAAGAGAGGTAATGACCCCACAGGCACGATTACATTCGATTTATATAATGAGGATTTGGACATTGTCCATTCGGAAACAGTTATTGTCACGGGCGACGGAACTTATGCGACAGTGACCGGGTTCGTTCCCATATATGCTGGGACATATCAATGGGTGGCGGGTTATTACGACGACGCGAACGATGAAATTTATACGACAGACTACGGCGATGCCCCGGTCACGGTTATCGTCGGAGGCGCAGTCACAGTGATTGGCAGTTATGCGGCTGTCACAGGAGCGGGCGATTATGCTTCGGACAGTTTGGTCACAATCAGCGCGGGTATCCGGAGCGGTTATTCATTCGGCGGCTGGACTGTCACGTCGGGCGATGTAAATCTGGACGATGTTAACAGCGCGACTACAACATTCTACATGTCAAACAATGATGTAACAGTCACGGCTTCATGGATTTATAACGCTGCGCCGCCTGCTTATTATTATGTTCCGGTTCCTGTTCCCCCGTCAATAATCACATCCGAATTGCCTGAAGGCACAGTCGGAACAGCATACAGTCAAACTCTCACAGCTACAGGGGATGCCACAATTTCATGGAGTATGGAAAGCGGAGCGTTGCCTGATGGGTTGAGCCTCTCATCAGACGGCGTGATTTCTGGAACGCCGACGAAAAGCGGGTCATTCGATTTCGTCATCAAAGCGTCCAACAATGCGGGCGGCGATGAAAAATCCTTTACGGTTATAATTGACAGCTCTCCTGTTATCGAGGTGTATAGCTTATCTGGCGGTGCTGTCTCTGAACAGACTAAAATTCCGCTTAAAGATGCTAAACTCGAAATAAACGGGAGAGATGAATCATATGTGTCAGATGTATATTACGTAGAAGGAACATACGGGACTGAACAAACAGTGATATTTGGCATGTCGGTTACAAACGGCGCGCCGCCAACGCTTAATCGTAGCTTTTTTGCCAGCATAGGCAGTAAAAGTAGCGGCTCTATAGGTGCTATTCCGATTTCGTCAGGCAATTTTACTATAAAAAAAGATAATAATATCATTGGAAACAATAAGTTTACTGCATTGAGCGATAAAATCGGGGTTTCCAAAACAACCGATATAACTGTACAATATGCGGATATATCGGGAAGCGTCAGCAAAGTATATGGAATTGACTTCACATTTAATAATACCAGTGCCATTAATAATGCGTATTCAGGCTATAGGGTAACTGTAAACGGTCATGAACTAAATTTTGTTGTTTGTTCTCTTGCATATGATAAAGATGATTCAAGTGCGTCAAAATCCGATATAAATGAGGATTTAAAATATATTCCGTATGATGGAGGAAATGAACTAAAAAAAGGGTCAACCATCAAACAATCTGAATTGGATGTAATGAAAGAAAAAAGTATGCCGTATTTAATTAAAATGGAAAACGGTATAAGTCTTCTTACAAAAGTTTCAAAAAAGACGGCAGATGAAGGCGATTTGAAATTAGACTATACTGTAAGCAAAAATGACGTATTAACTGACAGATATAAAGAATCAACGGGTATTAATCCTATCCTTTTAGATGTCAAATCCGGATTTGCACATGAAACTGTAACGTATGGATTAGATTCGAATAACGATGAGTTGAAAAAGATTATACCGGAAGACTTTGACTTGTCTGATGGGAAAAAAATATTTGTTTATCAGATTCAGAAACAAATACTGACGGATATGACTAAAGTAGTCTATTATAATATAAATAAACCTGTATCTATGCTAAATACTTCTGTTTATGGCGCAGGCATTCCTGTTTTTACGAATAGCGTTGCCGATGATTCAGTCATTATCACAGGTTATTATGAGGGTGCCGTCAAAGACGGGCAAATCACGTTTACAGTTCCGGGATTCGATACAGAAGATGAAATACTGATGGTAACCGATAAAACGATAGATTGGAAAAACGCAGGCGTACCATTTGCGGACGTGAAAGAATCCGACTGGTCCTATGACGCGACGGCTTATGTTTATTATCATGGATTGATGAGCGGCGCAATCACAGACCCGATATTGTTCAGCCCGAATATGCCTGTCAAACTTGGCATGGTCATTACGACGCTTTACCATTTAGCGGGAAGTCCCGACATTTCAGATTCGGATGATATATTTGCTGATGAGGATGCGGACGCAGTGAAATGGGCTATAACGAACAGTATATCCGCCGACGGAAAATTCGGAACTGAAAACAATATTACGCGTCAGGATTTAGCCGTTATACTTTATCGGTTCGAGCAGGTAACGGGGAAAATACCGATGTATACAGTCGCGGACAGAGTGTTTGCCGACTGGAACGAGATAAGTGATTACGCGAAAACCGCAGTGAATAAACTTTCGATACAAGGTATAATCAACGGCAAACCGGGCGGATTATTCGACCCGAACGGCGAAGCAACGAAAGCCGAATTTGCTACTATACTGAAACGGTATATGGATAGAGAGGCTTACGGCGAAACACGGTAAAAAGTAAATATTATGTAAACCATATAAAAAATACTTGATATAAGTAAATAATTAATATATAATGTAACCATGGGAACAGAAACTTAGGTTACATTATTTTTTATTGAGGAAATATTAAAATATGGCAAAGATAAAATGGATTTTTTTGATATATAAAATACCCCGTGAGCCGTCAAGCAAAAGAGTGTTACGACGGGGTAAACTATACGACTATAACAGCCTTATTTCGCGCCTATGATTCCATAGAGGCTGGTGTCGCCGATTATTTCGCGTTGCTGTCCGGGTGCGGACAGGTACAAAAATCTCATCGGCGAGATGGATTACAGAGCGGCGTGCAGGAAATGAGGACGGCTATGCCACCGCGCCGAACTATACTACTGTGCTTATCGACATAATTGAAAGATACGTCTTGACGAAGTATGATATTGGTAATTATACTCCAACCAATCCGAACCCGTCTCCAGTACAGTATAGGTAGATTTATGCGAAAGCATGGCAGAGTGAGATAAACTTAAACAAATATAACGAAATGTATTTATATTTTTATGGTTTTTGTCTGACAACACACTCTGTTATGTTTTAGCTGTAAATATCTGTACGGAAATTCAATAAAAATATTATTACGCGAGGATTTTATGTCTCCGTTTTTTGTTTATTTTGGGGAAATGTTCGTAAAAAGTTCGTAATACATATTTTTTGTGACTCCATCGAAAATTAAAATCTCTGATATACTGCAATATATCAGAGATTTTTCAAGCGGATTACGGGACTCGAACCCGCCACCTCAACCTTGGGAAGGTCGCGCTCTACCGGATGAGCTAAATCCGCATAACTTATATTCTTTCATTTTATTATCGTTTAGAAATGTATCAAAAACCTTCATTAATTTATATTTTGGCATTGTTAAGCCTCCTAAACGGCTTAATCTTGCATATTTATTATATCATATATAATTTTATTTTGCAAGACTGATTTTTATATTTTTATAAATTTTTTTATAATGCTAATTCTTTCAGTTTTTCCATTTTTTTTCAAATCTTCTATGTTAATACTCCAAACAGCAAAAACAGTCTTTGTATTCAATTTATATTTACCATATGAAATTATATTTGATTTTTTCATTTCGTCTTTTACCATTTTTTCAATTTTGCTATAGTCGCAGAAGAATGGCGGCTGAATAATTCGATTATTTCTTTGTTACCTATCTCTGGTTTTTATAGTATATTTTTAACGCATTTTCAATACTTGTAATTTGCGGTATGTTCATTTCACGCTCTCTCCTAATAAATAGATTTTGTATTATATCTTCTATCTTTATATAACAGATATAATTTGACAATTTATATTTTGATTTAGAAATTTTGCATACTTATTCATGCTTTGAGGTAATTTTTATTTTGTTATATAAAAATAACTTGACAAAATTGTTTGTGATATAATTTTCACAAAAATCAAGGGAGAACTTAAATGTTAAAGCGGGAATTATACCTGTCGCAAATAAGAGGTTTCTATGACAACGACCTAATCAAAATATTAGTCGGTATTCGCAGGTGCGGTAAATCAATAATTTTAGAACAGATTATTGATGAGTTGAAAAAGAACGGCGTAGATGACGAATATATCATTTATGTTAATTTTGAATTTATCGAATTTGAAGAACTTACCGATTATAAAAATTGAATGAATATGTAAAAGAAAAAATACAAGACGATAAACTGTATTGTCGGACAGATAAAACCGAAAAAAGACAGGACAAGCATTTGCGGGAATCGTATAATTGTTCTGTGAGGTGGAAAATATGAGTTGGATTGAAGATACGCAGAAAGCAATAAACTATATCGAGGATAATCTGCTTGAAGATGTCAGCGTCGAAAATGCGGCAAAATATATATATTCGTCAATCGACCGTTTTCAGAAAATGTTTCTGATAGTGACCGGATACTCTGTCAGCGAATATATCAGAAACAGAAAGCTGTCGCTCGCCGGACAGGAGTTAGCGGGTTCAAGAAGCAAAGTGATTGATGTTGCTTTGAAGTATGGGTATGAAACGCCTGAAAGTTTCACAAAAGCGTTTACGCGCTTTCACGGATTCAACCCGTCAAAGATACACATTTTCAAAAATCAGCTTAAATGTTTCGCGCCTCTCGCAATACAAATTAATATAACGGGAGGATTTATTATGTCCAGAAAACTGATTCCGAATGTGGAAAAAATTTACGAGGTAAAATCAGAAAACTATATGTTTCCGAGCTGTATGCGCTCGGCAATGTCGGCTCTGAACGAAAACGCCGGATATGACTTTATGTTTTTTGCGGGGGTTACGGGCGATTTGTTCACCCAGACATGGTGCAGTCCGAAGTGGCAGTATAACGATTCGTACTCAAACGTATGCAAAGAAACGCAAATGTCAATCCGCGCCGCGTTTGACGCCTGCGGGTATGAATACGATTACATCGCGAAAGAAGCCATAGAAAAAGACAAATCAAGCTATGTAAAAAAAATCGTAGATTCGATAGACAGGGGCGTGCCTGTGCTATCTTTCGGAATTGTCGGACCGCCTATATGCTCAATCATCTGCGGTTATGATGAAAACGGCGATATTCTGATTGGGTGGTCGCAGTTTACTGACGAACACAAAGACGATATTCCGACAGATTTGGTTTGCTCCGACGATTATTTTCAGGTACGAAACGGTTTGGATAAATCTGAGGCGTTAATTTTCATCGGCAGGAAAAAAGAAACGCCGGATATAGCGGACAGCATAAAACAATCATTGCTGAACATACCGCAATGGGCTGCGTTTCCGCCGATGGAACGGGTTTGTTTCGGCAGACAGGCGTTTGAAGCATGGGCTGATTCGCTTTTGGATGATGAATGTTTCGCAGACGAAAGTATGTTGGATTCACCGTTAGACACTTACGGAAGCTGTGTAGTCCAGACGGGTACAAATATGCACTATATACAGGATTATCTCAAAAGAGCGGCAGAATTATGCCCCGATATGAATCAACAGATAGAGCAATTAAAACAGGCATATATAAAAGAACGTGACGCCTTAGACGCTGTTACGAAATTCCAGGGAGGCTATTTTTTCGACGCAGACAAAAAGGCTCTTTTGAGCAAAGAATTTCGCATTACACTTGCGAAATTAGTCAGGAAAATCGGGCAATGTTTTGATGAAGCTGCTATAATATTTAATTGAATATGTTGAGGATAGATGTAAAATAATGAACATACTATTTGTTGAAGACGACAGCATGATAGATAGCGTCCGGCTTGATATACGCATTACACAGCGAGATATTCCCGTTAATTCATAACTGCGGCGGACGACGAAGGCAATACTGTACGCTGACGGTATATATAAAACGCCTGCGGGAAAAGCTTGAGGATGACCCGCAGGAACCGAAGATTTTACTTACTGTTCGCGGACTGGGATATAAGGTGGGTGAGTGAATATGCTGAGAAATAAAGAATTATTAATTTACTCTGCCGCAGCTTTTGTTATTACGGCGGTTTCAACTGCTTTCTGCTTAACTATTGATATAACTGCGGGAATTATCTGTCTTTTGGGCTGTTTATGTATTTCAGGGGTTTTCATATTTTTACAATGCGGCGTTACCATAAAATATCGGAATTGTGTTCGTATCTTCATAAAATAACAGCCGGCGATACTGCGTTAGATATTCGCGACAACGCCGAGGGTGAACTGAGTATCCTGAAAAACGAAATATATAAAGTTGCCGTTGCGTTGACTGAACCGGTATATATTTATTTATATAAAATTGCAGGTACGAGGCTTTTAAGCCTTTACTTGCGTTCGTTTTTTTGCTCATGTACTGAACAAGTTCAGTTACTACGCCGAAAGAAAAAAACGCTCAAAAGATATACTATATTTGTATTATATCACATAATTTTATAAGCTGCAATAGAAAATTCAATTTATTTATATGCCGATTGCCGCGTTGATATTGTCAGTTTCGTTGTTTTCCTGATAATACTGTGCCTGTGCGTTCCACAATTCGTGATACTTGCCGTTTTCGTCGGAGATAAGCGCGTCGTGACTGCCGCGCTGTATCAGTTTGCCCTCGTGGAATACGGCAATATCCTGACAAAAACGGCATGAGGATAAACGGTGCGAAATAAACACCGCCGTTTTGTCGCCAGCGATTTCGTCCATTTTACTATACACTTCAAATTCTGCAATCGGGTCGAGGGCGGCAGTTGGCTCATCGAGGATTATAAACGGCGCGTCTTTGTACAATGCTCTCGCAAGCGCGATTTTCTGCACCTCGCCGCCCGATATTTCAACGCCGTCCTCCTCGAAATCTTTGTACAGGCAAGTTTCTAATGATTTGCTCATTGTCCGAAGACGTTCTCCGAATCCGACTTTAATAAGGCAGTCCGCCGCTTTTCCGCTGTTATACTTGGCAGCAGCCGCGATATTCTGACCGAGACTGAACGACAGCAACTTGAAATCCTGAAATACTACCGAAAAAATATCCATATATTGCAGATAATCATACTTTCGTATATCTATTCCGTTGAGCAGTATTTCACCCTCTGTCGGGTCATACAGGCGACATAGCAGCTTAATAAATGTAGTCTTGCCGCTGCCGTTTTGTCCGACGACGGCGAGCCGCTGTCCAATGTTGAATTTAAGGGAGACATTGCGCAGAGCGTAATCTTCCGAGGACAGATATTTGAACCCGACGTTGCGGAACTCTATTTCATATTTTTTGTCGGAGCGTTTTTCGGTGGTCAGGCTGCCCTGATACATCGCATTCGGAATGTCAAGGAACTCAAACGTAGTTTTCAGAAACGGCGCATTGTTGCGCAAGTCTCCGATGTTGGATATTAATGCGGATATTCCCCCTGACAGCGCGGTAATGCTCGCTATATACTGCGTGATGGAGCCAATCCCAAACGCGCCGCCGAGTGCTTTCAGGCAGACGAAAATATATGCCGCGCCTGTGAAAATCTGTGTAACCGCGCCGGACAGAGCATACAAGCCTCCCATTCGTCCTTTTGCCCATTTCGCAATCAACGAATCCGGCTGAACGTAGTCCTGTTTGGCGCTCACTGATTGGGTAAATATATCCTGTCGGTACATCCTCACGTCAAGCGAACGTGAGTGTTCACTCATTCGTCCCATAAAAAAACCGAAGAACCGGTCGCCCGTCTTTATTGTTTCTGTATATTTATACCAGTATATACCTGCTTTGTTGGACAATACAGGAGCAATGAACGTAATGACTAACATGACGGCGATAATGAGTGCTATAAACAACGGATTGTTCAGTATAGTTAATCTATTTCCTGCCGGTACGCTGAGAGTAAACAGCGATATCGTCAAAGTTATCGCACCAATCACCGTCATAACGGTTTTGACAATCGGTCCCAGCGACCATATCAGTTTGGGCAGACCCCAACCGACGCTCTGGACATTCTGCGTTATTCGGGACAACAGGTCGTGCGTATGCGGGTCGTCGATTTTATCGAAATCCAAAGACAAAAGTTTATCAGATATGATTTTCTCGTGTAAATACCACCAACTCCTGTCTTGACAGTTTTGCCACCGGTGCAGTCCGACGCTTGACATCGTCAGCACGGCGGCGGAAATCAGCGCAGCCAAGACAAGAATTGTCAGCGTATGGGCGTCCCTCGTCCCGGCAAGTTCGTTGATTATCCGCGCAGAGAGATAAATGCCAACATATGGCGACAAGCCGTCAACGACTGCGCAGAACAACGGGGAGAGAAGAATTTTCGGATTAACTTTCCACCAGATTCCATAACCCCGCAGGGTGATTTTCATAGCTTTACCGAACGAGAATTTATCGTCTTTTTTCTTATTTTTACTCATTTTCCACAACTCCTTTCCTGTAATAATGGCTCTGTATCTCAAAAAGTTCTGCGTATTTTCCGTTTTGTTTGATTAGGGATTCATGCGTTCCCTCTTCGGTTATCAATCCGTTTTCGATATAAATAACCCTGTCGCAAAAACGTGTCGACGCAAGGCGGTGAGAGATATAAACCGCTGTCCGCCCGGCTGTCAGGTCATTGTATTTATTGTACATATCGCTTTCCGCAATCGGGTCGAGTGCGGCAGTCGGCTCGTCGAGTATAATCACCGGCGCGTCCTTATATAATGCGCGCGCAAGCATCAGACGCTGCGTTTCGCCGCCGGAAAATTCCGTGCCGTCCTCGTAAACGTCACGACCGACATTCGTGTCGAATTTTTTTGGCAGCTTGTTAATTTTTTCAGTAATGCCGGATTTATCGGCGCAGACCTGAACTTTAGTCGCGTCGATTCCATTTTCAGTCTGGGAGATATTTTCCGCCACCGTAGCGGCGAGAATCGAAAAATCCTGAAATACGGCGGAAAAGTGACGATAGACGTCCCGGCGGTTGTACTTTTTGATGTTCTCGCCGTTGAGCAGCACTTCGCCGTCCGTCGGGTCGAGGAAACCGCATATCAGTTTTACCAGCGTCGTTTTCCCCGCGCCGTTCAGACCCATCACAGCCAGTTTTTCGCCGGGTTTTATCCGCAGATTGATGTGTTCCAGAGTGTCTTTGTCCGCACCGGAATAACGATAGGAAACATCTTTGAGTTCGATTTCATAAGGCTTTTTCGTGTCCGGTTCCAAAGGCTCCCCATCCTCGAATTTGAACGGCTCAGGATAATCTAAATACTCGCGGACGACAGAAATTTCCAAGCGTTGTTTATATAGATTAGAAAAACCTGAAAGAATACCGCCGACCCAAGCCGTAAACCCGCCGACCGCCGAGAAGTACAGCAGGAATTGTGCGGCTGAAAGCCCCTGGTTCAGAACGAGACCGATAAGCGCCAAATAAGCCGCTCCGTTACGGGCAAAAGTTAGAATCACATCGACCACATTAGACCAGATATATATTTTTTCTCCGCGAACGACGAAAGACCGATAGAGCCTGAAAGAACTGTTATACATATCTTGCAGCCATTCCCTCATGCCGAATATTCGTATGTCTTTCGCCAATGTATGGTCTTTTGATTTTGCGGTCAAATAATTCATACGGCGGGAATATTCCGCTTCCTCATCTCTATGGCGGTAACCCCAGCCGTTCAGATAATTGCTGACAAAAAATCCGACTACAGAAGTAACTAAAACGAGTAAGACGATATAGGGATTCAACGTCGCCAGCAGTAACAAATAAATCACGAACCCGGCAATATTTTTCAGCAATTCGGACAGGGTATTCCAGATTGCCTCAGTAGCGTTGCTTTGATGACTGATTGCCATTCCCGCTTTGTCCTGTTTCTTTTGGAAATCCTGACTTTCCGTGTTTGGGTACGAAGTAATCATGGCTTTTTGCTGAATGAAATTAATGATTTTCACCCGGACCGCGAACCGTCCGAACGGAGTGTTTGCATTTACATAATTTGTCAGTGCGTACACGACCATTAATCCGCACGTGAACAGGAGTATAAGCGTAATGAGCCTGCCTGCTGTCACCCCGGTTTGTATCGCGCCAAGTATAACTGGAGCGATATAGAGACCAATCAGGTTTGCCACAACGCCCAGTGCCGCCGCCGCAACAACCAGTCCCAGCACGCTTTTGTGGTTTCTCCAAGCCAAACCGACCATATATGCGCTATTCTGCCACATATTATATTTTGGTTTCGGCATTTTTTCTTTTTTCTTTTTCGAGGTTACAGTTTTATCCATGATACATCGCCTTTCTTTATTTTTTATTATGTCGATATTATACCATAAAAATTATCCCCGTGCGCCATGCTGGGGATAAACTGTTCATTTCGGGGGACGAATTGCACTTACTTTTCTTTTTGCGAAAAAAGAAAAGTAAGCAAAAGAAAAACGAATATTTATTGCGGTAACATAATTTCGGTTGTGTATACACCGTCCTCGCTGTTACGGCTGATATACCCGTTATGCCTATCGATGATGTTGTCTATGCGCACAAGCCCGAATCCGTGCCCTGATCCTTTTGTGGATGTGAATCGACCGTTCATTTTGCTCTGCTTCTTCTGCGCTGTAGAATTTGTAAACGACATATAGAGGTGTGTATCCTTCATTTCCATATATATGCGGATAATACGCTCATCTTCCGGCAACGCAAGACAGGCTTCTATTGCGTTGTCCAACAGATTCCCGATGATAATGCACAAATCAAGCTGTGATGTATTCAGTTCGACTGCGATATGCGCTTCGGCTGTGACTGCGATATTTTTAGAGCGGGCGAGCGATATTTTGCTGTTCAGAATCGCATCGGTCATTTTATTTCCCGTCTTTATTACCGTGTCAACCGTTTTTAAATCTGTGTCCAATTCGTCAAGATAACGGACGATTGCATTTAAGTCACCGGCAGAAGCGTGACTTTTCATCGCCTGTATATGATTGCGGTAATCGTGACGCCAGCCTCTGACTCGATTATACATATTTTCTACTTCGGCGTAATGCGTGCTGACTAAATCGTTCTGATATGCGGCAATACGTTTGTCGATTAGTTTAGATATTATAAACATATATATTTTCTCCTACAGTTTCTCAATCATCGCCCGGTTTAATGATTCATAAAGTCCGCGCGGTAATGGTATTACCGCACCGCTTTTCAGATAAATCTCTTTTTTTGTGCTTTTGCGGATATACTTCAGGTTTATAATATATGACCGACCCGCACGGAAAAAGCTGTCGTCAAGCTCGCTTTCGATTTCACTAAGCGTCTTTTTCACCGTGTAATTACTGTCCACATGAATGGTGACATAATTATGCCAAACCTCGAGATAGCTTATTTTATACAGTGGTATTTGATGAGTTTCGCCGTCAATCGTGAGAATAAGCGATTTATTGGTCTGTATTAATCTTCCCAGTGCTTTATTAAGCACCTTGAACAGTTTATTTTCTTTGACAGGCTTCATCAGATAATGAAGCGCGGAAACGTCGTATCCCTCAGAGATATAATCCATATAGCCAGTGATAAAAACGATAATCATTTTATCGTCTGACTGCCGGATTTCTTTTGCGAGTTCGACGCCGTTTTGACCACTCATTTGTATGTCGAGAAGCAGTATATCGAAAGATCTATTTTCGCTCCATGCCGATTTAAAAGATTCCGCATTGCCGAACATTGAAATATTTATTTTCATATTATTTTGATCAGCCCATTTGCTCACGAGCATTTTTATATATTCCGTCTGCCGTTGTTCGTCGTCGCAGACTGCAATTTTTATATTCATGTTATGTCCTTAAAATTAATATTTTTATATCTTAAAATATTATACCATTTTAAAAGTTTTATCGCAATAGTTGATTTAAAATAAAATTTATGCTATAATAGTATTCAGGGGGTGTTTCCAATGAAACAGCAGAAACAGAAATTTGTACCGCTTGAAAAACAATCCAAGCGGAAAAGGAAAGGATATTACGCTTCACGGCGTAAAACATGGGGAGAACTTAATCCTGTCACAAGGTCTACTCCTAATCCAAGAGCATACAATCGTAACAAATCCAGGCAACGGTATGACCACGAACCGCCGCCTGGATTTTTTTATTTATCTGATTCGTATTTATATAATTTTATTATACGTTTAAGGAATCATCGCCAATATTGGCGGCAATGATAGTATACGTCTGCTGCCGTACATCGACTTTGACATGATACAAATTTAATCCCCGATTATATAAAATTAGTTGACGGCAAACCTCTGCCAATATCAATAAAAGTTACGGTAACCGAAACCGATAACAGCATAACTGACTCGGTCACGGGCGCAATAAGTCCGGCAGTGGATTTGAAACTTGAATTAATTGACGGCAGCGGAAAAAGCATAGCGGTGATCGGAGACTTTACGGACTATTATAGAAATAATAATTACGGCGTCAGTTGATAATGCGCCTAAGTATTGGCGTGCGCAGACACGTAAAGATATTAAATCCAACTGGTGATTCGTTCTGGCGAAATGGGAAAAAGACGGCGTTCATATCTTAAGCAGGCATAACAGTCAGTATGTTGTGGTTGAATATACGCCTCAGTTTACTGATGTTGAGGGAAACGCATGGTATTATGGCGAAGTTACAGTCGCAGCTTCAAAGAGATTGGTAAAAGGCGTAAATACTGCGGAAACGTTATATATTCCTGAGGCGTCGGTAACGAGAGCGGAATTCGCCGCTATGATTTCGAGAGCATTGATGCTCCCCGCGGCAAATGAGAGCACAGAAGCTAAAACAACCGTGACAGCAGACTTAAAGACAAAATTTACAGATTCCGCAGTAATCGAAAACAAATATGCGAAATACGTTGAACCTGCAGTCAGTTTGAATTTGATGCAGAGAATGAGCGCAACGGCTTTTGAAGCCAAAAGCACAGTCACAAGAGCGCAGGCGGCGGCGGTTCTTATAAGAATGTGTAAATCCTTTGATTGGATCGAGTAAAAAATAAAGCTCCCCCGATATTTCATAAATATTTGGAAGGTTTGTCAACTATATTT
>Ga0123357_10003881_pt1 | contig 17333 bp, 10 predicted proteins | sample TergutEmb28metaG_FD_89873 | JGI IMG/M metagenome (GOLD analysis project Ga0123357, IMG submission 89873) | Embiratermes neotenicus P4 segment gut microbial communities from Petit-Saut dam, French Guiana - Emb289 P4 | ecosystem: Host-associated > Arthropoda: Insects > Digestive system > Gut ... | reverse complement strand
TTTAATATCGAAGATTTTTTTTTTTATTATTTTTAAAAAAAAATAAAAACGAGCGTTTGCTAAAATAGGAGGAGGGCGCCGGGGGGGGGGGGGGGGGGGGGATGTAAATACATGTATAAATATACAACGATGTATCCTTCAAACACAACAAAACTTTATTATGTTTAATATTGTATTAGGGCAACGTGTTTCGATCCTTATAGAATCATCTTCACGTCCTTCTAAGATACAGATCCTTACTTAGCAATGTTTAAAATGCGCTGTGGGATCCCAAACGCTTACATTCTTGATATAACTATGTATGAAACGCACGTGTCGTTATGTTCTTATTGTACAATCAGGATACTTATTTCAAAAACCTTTAACCGGTACATATGAAGGAGGTTACACGTACGTATTTGAGATGTGTTGTTATAGAATTTCGGATATTGTTATATATATATATATATATATATATATTGTAAATACGATGTAAATAAATTTAACTTAATAGAACACATCCCTTTGTGCAGTAACTCACAAAAGGGCAAGTCATCGGCAGCAACACAACTTGTATCGCTTTCAGAGGCGACCGCCACGTGTTTCGGTTTAATTAATCGATAACTTCAAGCCGTTATACAAGACAAACAGCACGTCTAATGTAATGGAATGTCAGTATACGGCACTTTTCGTTGTAAATCTCGTGGGAACCCCACATGACTATTATCATTACGATTTTAATTTTATTTTAATTATGAATGCCATGTGGGATCCCACAAATAATGCAAAGGAAGTACTGTGTATTGCCGTTGCATTACATCATACCTGGTTTTTAAATCTTGTATAAGGGCCTGACGATGGGTTAATTAGTCCTAAACATGTAGTTGTTGCCTCTGAGAGAGAGAGTGTAACTTGTGTTGCTACAGAAGGCTTGCCGTTTTTTACTGTATTAAATGACTTTTGTAACATTGTTTCATGAGCTGAATTAGAGAGAAGGAAGTAATAGAATTTCTGTGGTTGATCGTAAGTGGACAAACATTTTGGATGAGAACTTGAAAGAATATTTCGGATTTTCAAGTGATTTATCCCCTTGTGTTCAGTGACTATTAGAAATATATAGATTTATAGTTATAACCGATATAGGGAGCAAGTCCTTTATTAAGAGTCAAAATTGTACATTTAGAGCATAGGTCAGAACTGTTTAAATTGTTGGTTTGGTTTATGATGGAGGAGAAACTGTAGATCGTCAGCACTACAGTTTACAGGAACAGAGAGTTTTATTGCAGGTATATCAAGCTAACAATTTCGACAGTCGTCGGTGTTAAATGTATGGGGTATGAAAGGTTGAAAGAGAAGAAAGACTGACTTTGAAACCGTAACAGCTTTTAGGACACTTTAAATCGTGTGGGGAAGATTTACAATGTTAGGCACGCTTGGACCCTAAAGAAATTAGTGAGACGTGTGAAAGAGTTCACACAAGCGACAACAGTGGAAGCCATTGGGGTTAACGTATTCAAAATTATGACTTTTGGACTTATTAGGGAGCATCGAAATTTAACATTGACCAATCGGGTACAGTAAGAAATTTTAGGAAGGGATGAACTTAAAAACTTGCGCGTTTTGGGAAAACCTAACGAAAAGGGGAGTCTGGTTTATAACTCGGAAGTGACAAGTCCTACTCGCGCACTAAAGCTAGCAGTGGATACATTTTCAAAGACGCGTCCATATGCAGCAATCTGTATATGTCAACATAAGGAATTAAAGTAAACAACATCAGTAGTGACCAGTGTTAATGATATCACCGCCCCGCCACTTAGACCACTTAGATTCCTTGAGAAAAAGACATGCCTACCGATTGAATAGCTGGGTGGGTTGTATAATCTAACACAAATTTGACGTTCAGGTGGCCGTATATCGTGATAAATTCTTATAATAAAACCAACGAGATGCACTAATTTCTCAAATTTATTTTTGGAATAAAACTCTACATGTTTCGGATAGTTCCAGTGCCCATCATCAGGAGTTTTTCACTGTACACACAGCAATGGTATATGTCATGACAGCTGGCGAGCAGGATCAGGATGGAGTTCCGTCCTGATCCTGCTCGCAAGCTGTCAACAAATCTGTGTGACATATACCATTGCTGTGTGTACAGTGAAAAACTCCTGATGATGGACACAGGAACTGTCCGAAACATGTAGAGTTTTATTCCAAAAATAAATTTGAGAAATTAGTGCAACTAGTTTGTTTTATTATAAGAAGAATCTAACACAACTTTATTATATAAAATGTAATTAATTAAAATAACATAGCAGCAACGTGGTTCGGCTTTCATGAAGCCATCTTAGGGCTGTAACTTGTATATTAAGGCTCTTTTAAGGTACAACCTTAAGAAGACTTCTTGAAAGCCGAAACATGTTGCCGCCATGTTTTTTTTTATTAATTATATTTTATGTAATAAATTCGTGTTAGACTATAGAATTATATATTTCTCATGAACATTTCGGAGATCTAGATACGAATAAAATAAAACGAGTATGAAAGGAGTGACTTTCATAACCGTGACGGAGAGTGTTTACCGCGCCGTATGAATTGAGTCTACAAATATAACGGTTTAACTTTCTTTTTCAAGCTTTGAAGGAATAGCATGACGGTCTGTACTGGTTTCAGTTGGATCAGCGGCGGGGTCAGAGATCGTTGTGCTGAACGTCGTAAAGAACCTTTGGGGGTTTTTTTTTTTACGAGAGCTCCATGTGTTGTATTATAGAGAAGGAATTTATTGGATCTCGTTGGTGTTTTGGCTCTAATATTACGAACATGGATATCGAAGATAAGCTTTTCAAGGTGTTGACGTTACTTACAGCAGTGTGTTGAGTGATTCCTCACCAAACCCTTAACATCTTGCACACTGCTGCGTTCTGTACCGGGGTACTCGTTTCTACGAATGTCAGGCAAATCAGTGTTATCAATAAACCCCTACATAACAACATGTCATGGAAACTGCGTCATAAATGACCCATTGAAATTCGGAAGTTTGCAGTTTACAAAACATTCATGATTTTGGAAGCATCAATTAAGCGTCAAAAACGGTAGGATTTGTTAAATTAGATTGGAGTGTATGTATTTGTGTAACACAATTATATGGTGGTAGAGATATGTATAGAATTTATTACATAAAGGACAACTACATGTTTCGGCACTTTACGTTGGCCATCTTCAGGTTGAGAAATGAAAAACTTAGTAAGCAGCTATACTCGACTTATGTCGATTGTATACAGTGGGGAGGTAAGAGGTGAAGTGGGTACGAGATCTCGCATATGTTATGTAGGATGGGTGGTGTGGGTACATGGCTTCTGCTATTATATGCTATTCTAGGTTAATCTGGGTGGATCTACGGTATTATCTTATGTTTGTAGAGATTATATGTATATGTACACTTGGCTTATAAATACACAGTGTGCAATTTTTATATAAATGTAGTTTCTATAGTTACGGTGGGTTCATTGATCTAAGACTATACAAAATATAGTTCCTATAATTATAGTGGGTTCATTAATCTAATCACTTTGTTATTATATTTACTATTATAATACATAAAGTTTGATTTTCATAATTTGTCAGTTCAGTATTTGAAGTAAAACTACAGTGATACCTCGGCTGACGAGTGACCCTGCTAACGAATTTTTCGGCTAACGAAGACTTTTTTCGCTGTTTTTCGGACTCGGCTAACGAATATGGATTCGGCTAACGAATGTTTTAGTGGATGCGCGCGCTAACATAAAGCAGCAAACATGAACGGTCGGGCCATTCCAGGAGCGTATCTTATCCGTCTGTATGTGTGTTTCTGCTAACGAATGTGATTCCGGAACGAATTATCTTCGTTAGCCGAGGTATCACTGTATTATAGGATGGACTGAAAGGTGAGTAAGGGAAGTAAATTAGCAAACAATAGTGTGGAAAATAACATACTCGTACAAGCAAATTAAATTAAATTAAGGTAATATTGAAGTGTTAGGTTTAGATGTTTCTTTTCTTGTGTCGTTGAGTCCTGCGTGTTCTAGTCGTAATGTTCAAAGAAATAGGGCTTCAGACGGTCCAACCTTCTGTGTATGTAATAGTGATGAATATCGAGGATGGCAGAACGATGCTTAGAGGCACAGCTTTGTGTGAGGTATGTGTCAGCTGGTTATTCGGCGCGTGTTAGTATTTGTTTTTTAAATACAGATCCTCTGCAAGTTATTTCGTTTTCCTTAATATAAAAACTGCGTTTTACCGTTGCTATGTGTGGTGTGTATTTCTAAATTTCTTAATAATTTGAATCTGTTTCTTCATTGCAATGTTTTGCCCCCCCCTTTTCTCGTTTCACTGACGTCACGAGTTAATAATACTGGTCTCACCCAGTTCCGTAGCTCTCATTGCTGTCACGTACTATCAAGTTCTCTTCGTCTTGTGTTCGGTATCTGTTCTCCGTTCCTGCACCAACTGCACACATCTGTGTAGCCAGTATGGACTCCCACAAAGGACAGCAGACAGACCGTAACAGTCGTTCTGCAAGTGACCGAGTGGTGCTGGTCTTTATGAACGTCAAGGTCAGTTGGAGCGTCAGTAGGGCGCAGCTGCACACAGACGGTGATGGGGCGGTCAAAAAGCGACAAACGAATTACATACAGTTCCGCGATGTGTTAAGTCATTTGACATTACGAGTGTGAATATATGTGAATATATACACGTAGATCGTAAACTGTTTTGGGGCTTGTTGTGGAATTGCGTTGGTAGTTGGGAGAGCGTGGCGTTTGTGTTGTATGCAGTTAGTTCAGTTGTGTGTAATTCATCTTCTGCTCGGTACGATGAACACGATTATTTCTGTGTTTTTAATTCTAATTGAAACTGGAAAAAAAAGTTGTTGTTTGTACTAATATTTATATTTTGCATTCAATTTGCAGTATAAATTGCAAGTACACAAACTACTTCATTTTTTTAACTTCTCACTGAATGATGCAGAATGGACTGTTTATTAGTTTATTTAATGACGTTTTCACAGCTCGATGTTAGTTTTTACAGAGCGCTGAGAGGCTGATTGTGTATAATGAGTTTAGAGGTTAGGGATTAAAGCGGTTGTGGTATTTATAGTGTCACTAAGGTGGTAGCTGTGGCATCGAATATGTTGAGGGGCAGGAAGGATATGGAGGGAGACTATCACTTGCTTCTTGAGCGTCTTACTACATCCGTATTCGCTTAGGGAAAAGCTTGATAGGGCTGATAGTTTTGTCCAGGTAATGTTCCCCACATGTGAGTTGGTATAGCTTAATGTAATAACTAGTCTATCAGCTATACCGCTGAACTGCGTTGGATTCCCAGGAGGGTCGATAGCTTCTCTCTTGCGGCGTTAAAGCAGCAAGGGTCTGAAGCTGTCCACCAACCCCCATGTGGCGCCCAGGGTAAGAATGAGTGGAGCTACGCCCTCATTCCCCCATATGCCTTCATGGCATACTGGGGGACAACTTTTCCTTTACTTTCACAATGCCCACAGGGTTCTTTCAGACAGAAAGGTACTGCTGGGACATGGAGGTAGTGGTCTAACATATGGGGCACTCCTTCCGTCACAATCCAGAGGTTCGTTGAGGTCCGATCCATACCATGACCGCAGTGCGCCTCCTACCTATGAACACCAACGGGTTGGTAGTACTAAGCTTCGACGTTACGAGCTTTACAAATACCCATCACTTGCCTTTCATCTGATCTAGGAGACCGTGCAATCACCGTTCCTTTTTTCCTAATACTCGTGCCAAGAACTCTAGGTTCCCAAGATTTCTTCCGTGTCAAGGTTTCATCATGTAATAAACGAATGGCGTACAGAACCCGCAGCGGACGTTTGCATTGTTTCAGTTGCAAAGCTTTCGGCCATCTTGTCTTACGGTAGGCAATCCCGTCGTTTCTAGTGTGGACCGTCCATCTGCATAAGGAATGGCCGGAGGTGGTCAAGGAGATGTTCTCGACCAAATTTCTACAGCTGTAATGTGATGGGGTCCATAGCGCCCTCGTCAGACTAACTGCAGAAACTTAAGTAACACGAAAGATGAAATGTATGGACGGAGCAACAGAGACCCACCAGCGATCGAACGACAAGAAGATTTCTGTCATCTCGTACGCACTGTCTCTTACTCGAGACAGTGTACGAGTATTTGCCCTGCACGGGTTTGAGTGGAGGATTGGTGATCACAAAAAATGGGATGGTCGGCTTTCGCCAGCGCAAAGCACTGCCACTGTCAGCTGCAAACTCCAGTCAGTCCCAATATGTAACTCCGCTTGTTGCAGTAGGCCGCAGCATCAGAACCCTCTTCTGTCCCTGGCCCAGCAGTAGCAACCCACTGTGGACGATAAGAACGCAGCTTTCTGGCATCCAGTAGTTTCTCGCGTCGACAGATTAAGGCGCAACACCGAACGTTAATAATTTATTCATTGTAGCCTTGCCTTGCGACAGGTCCATAGTCTCTTTAAAGCATGCTATTCAGTCCTGCCACTTTCAGTTTCCTGTATCATGTCCTCTCCGTACGGTCATAGAGTAGCTGCGTACTTCTTCTCCCTCGTCGTTCCGTCACATCTTTTTTTCCTCTATCTTTCTTTCAGTGACGTGATTTAGAAGACAGTTTCTACGCAAGTTTCGACCTTCCTTCTTTTCATGGTTTGTAGGATATTCCAGTCCTCCTAGACTCTATATACAATGTAATACTTCATTTCTCACACGATCGGTCGAACTGATCTTCTCCATCACCACATTTCAAAATTTCCAGGTGTTTCTGATCGACTCTGCGAAGTGTCCAAGTTTGAGTACCATACAAAGCTGAGTTACGTGAAATATCTCGGTGTGTATGTTACGATATGATATGATATGATACATTTGTTAACTTCAATTGGGTAGCCACCTGATGGCAGTAGTACAGTACACATTTACACAAACAGTACACAGAACGACACAAAACGAACAACACATAGAACAACACAAAAATTTTGGAACAGTACGGGCCGTGTCCCGTGTTTGCGGGGTTTACCCTGGCATTTGCCTTACAACTGAGGAATAAGCACGGAAAACCCTCAGTTAGGGTAACCGAAGAGTGCCAGCTGGTACGATGAAGATACATAAACATACAATAAGAATACATAGACATAACAATAAAAATACATGAATTACAGTATTAAACAGGAATACCACCATGTATGCCTTGGTAAAAAATAGAACCTGAAGGTTATGAAAGAATGTGATAATAGTAAAATACATATAAACAGCAACTTCATATTTTGATGGAAAATATACGTGGAGAATAAGTATAGAAGCGATCGAAGCCTCTGTCGTTATATTAGAGTAGCCCATATTCAGAAGTTACCGATTGATCGCTAACGTTATATTAACCTTCCACAAAGCACTCATTATGTCTGTATTGACTTAGGGAGCCCCGCCTGATGATTGATGGCGGATACAAATGTTCTGAAATAGCGGCGCATGTAAAAGAAATTCTGAATGCAGTGGGTATTGTCCAGTGCGCCTTCCGATTTGACATTTACATGTCGCCTTTAATTTATCTGCACGTGTTTGTTCACATAATAACGTTTTGAATACCGCAGTTGGAAGTCTTACAGGATCTACGTAGTTCAATCACAAACAAATGTACTATTTATCTCAGTAACTAACCAACTTGATGCACAAAATTTTTGTTTTACAATAAGTTTATTTCATGCCTCTACATGTTTCGAGCACACGTGCTCACACCTATAGGTGTGATGATACCAGAGGCTGTGTAATGTAATTTTGACCTCCTGATGATGAGCACATGTGCTCGAAACATGTAGAGGCATGAAATAAACTTATTGTAAAACAAAAATTTTATGCATCAAGTTGTTTAATTACTGAGATGCACGGTCAGCAAAGCGTCAAAATGCACTGTTTGTTAACTTGTTTAAAAGTTTTAAACTTACATTAAAATACACAATAATATCGCTCCTACATGTTTCGGTCTTTAATGGCCATCATCAGAGAGCTTTATCTGTACCTAACTAAAGTTATATTTATGTTAAAACACTCGGTAAAATGACGTCATTTTATATATATTAGGTGATGTGGCAGCATGCAGCTCTATGACATGCTGCCACATCACCAAACACACACACATACACAAATATATATATATATGTATATAAAACGACGTAATATTAACCGAGTATTTTAACATAAATATAACTTTAGTTAGGTACAGATAAAACTCCCTGACGATGGTCTTTAAAGACCGAAACATGTAGGAGCGATATTATTGTGTATTTTAATGTAAATTTAAAACTTTTAACCAAGTTAATAAATAGTGCATTTGTTGGTGAGTGAACTATGTAGATTTCAAAATGCACGGTGCAACGATAAAAATCTTACAGGATCTGTTAAGTGCAAATGTTTATTACCTCTGACACGGTAAAGCGCGACACAGTAAATAGGAAACTTGATGGCAGTTAAGCTTGAGAGTGTTCCGTTGACTAAACTGCTGTTACAGCCAAAGGTACGTAAAATGAGGCACATATCCCACGTGACTTAAGTAGCGCAGGTTGCTGAGAATATTAACACGCACTGCATCTGTATAATGCTTATAGGTATAAGGACAGGAAGTGACTCTGAGGTGAGACATCTCCGTTGTGCTATTCAAATCACAGATATGACACACGTACACTCAAAACATAACTATATTTATATAGCTACAAACTAGAAGAGATGAGCGAAGGAGAAAATATAGTAAAGTGGATAAAAGGGCAAAGGATAAGCTGGTTAGGTCACCTAGAGAGAATGGAGGAGGATAGGATGCCCAAAAAATCTTCACTCTGAAATGTACGAGAAGAAGGGGAAGACCCAGGAAAAGACGGTAAGAGGAAGTAGAAAGAGATCTTCAAGTGCTGGGAGTGAGAAGATGGAGGGAGTTGGTGGCAGATAGGAAAAAAAATGGAAGGACATTGTTCGACAGGCCAAAGCCCACAGTGGGCTGTAGTGCCAATGGAAGAAGAAAAGTTTATATAGCTACAGGTGGTACACTTAGCTATCAATAACTACATGTTTCGGCCTCTATATTGGCCATCTTCAGGTTGTACTCCTTCTTCTTATAAAGTTACTATACGATATGTAGTGTGTCTGTTGCTGATGACGAGATCTCGTTCACAAGAAGTAGTACAACCTGAAGATGGTCAATGTAGAGGTCGAAACATGTAGTTGATAGCTAATTGTACTACCTGTAGCCATATAAATGTAGTTGTGTTTTGACTATACGTCTGCCAAATTTGTGACAGGAAGTGAGTTTGATAACCTTTCAAGAACAGTCTGGCTCTTTCGCCAGAGATGGCACCGCAACGTAACCCGCAGCATTTGTCCATGCTTCGGACATAGGGTCTGGCGATGAGACCCAAGGGATGTTAAGACACCAAGACCATCAGTCGTTACGTCACTTGGCCACGGATTCGTACTTCACGGGTTTAATCCACTAGAGCCCAGAGGTTACTCTATGTACCACCGCAATTAACATTCGGAAATTATACATGTTACCGTCAGAGTGCATCGTACGTGTGTTGTATGGATCTTATAACAAACCGCTATTATTTTTGTTTACAGAACTGATTGGTTGTTACAGCCGGAGACATAGTGTGTTTACTGCGCGGTACGAACTGAATTATTAAAAATGACTCTGGTTAATCTTAGTGCGTAAATGTTTACCCTACTAACAAGACGTATGACAATTACTTTTTACGGTACTTTTTTTTAAAAATCAAGAAGGACTTTCTGAAACAACTTTCTTTGCTTTTTTGGTGTTGTAAGAGCTGTGTTCCTGTATAAATTGGTGCTGGTAAGTCCTTAGTCCGACCAGGAAGGAAACAAGCTAATATTTCTGTCGAATGGCGTGATTTTCCTTCGGCGCCTTGCCTTGCCAAAAAAAACTTGATGACAGCTCACGTCTCGATGTTGTTGAAATCGCGCGCGTGTCCGTGACATGCTTCCGAGCTTGTTTCCTTCCTGGTCGGGCTAAGAACTTATCAGCATCCCGGTACAAGCCTTCTGGGATGTTGGTAGTTCGATGTGTATGCAGTTTTACCGCTGCTTGTAATACACAGCGCCATATCCCAGACGACGTGAATCTTCGCCACTTTCTTGGTGGTTTAAAGAATTTTCGTCGAGTGTTTTATTATAGGTATTAGCGCTTATTCAGTGATACGTGTTTGACACACCACTATGCTTCTTGGCATAAAGAAATCAACTTTATTTTTTACGTTAATTTTGTGTATGATAGGAGTTGAACCTGAAATTTGAACCCAAGTGCCGTCTCTCGGTGTACAATGCCATTGCAATAAGCAGTGATAATTGTGTCATAATGCAGTTGTCTGCAGCGAACTGTACATTGCATCCAATTGGCAGTAATCGGAAATAACTGATCGAATGCGCACCAAACCATCGCCCCCGGAAACTAATCCTGGGCAGCATTAGATTAAGGAAAGGAACGAGGTGTTTGCATAATATTTCTCCTCGGGCTGTCAACGAAACCGAGAAACCCCGAATATCAAGTAATAAAAAGTATTTTGACATTAGATGGAATATCGATAGTGCTACGTAGGATAATTCAGGGTTTATTGAATATGTTGGGTCATGTAAAACGCGATATGAGGCGGTAATATCCACTGAAGGTGATGAAGCTTCATGACATATCGTATCAGCAACGGGTTTTATGTTTTGATGACCGTGCACCTGAGTATAATCTTAGTAATTAACCAACTTAATGCACAAATTCTTGTTTTAGAAGAAGTTTATTTTATGCCTCTATATGTTTCGAGCACTAGGTGCTCATCATCAGGAGGTCAAAATTGTATTATACAGCATCTGGTATCATCACATCTGTAGGTGGCCGTCTGGTGCACAGGTTGAGAGAGGAGTCCTTTCTCAACCTGTGCACGGGACGGCCACCAACTGAGTGTGACGATACCAGATGCTGTGTAATACAGTTTTGACCTCCTGATGATGAGCACCTAGCGCTCGAAGCATCTAGAAGCATATAATAAATTTATTATAAAAAAAATAATTTGTGAATTAAGTTGGTTAATTACTAAGGATTTAGTGTTGTAGACGACTTACGTTACAAGAGTTTCGTATCTATCATTCCTTGAATTATATTTGATCATTAAGTCCGTAACGCCCAGTAAATACACTCCGTCTCGATAATAGAAACCGTTCCGTTGTTGTTGCATAGTGAAATAATCCCCGTCTGTTCTGAGATCCGTAGATGGACAGAAATACACCGTGTGGGCATAACGTGGAATTTTCTGTATCTTCAAACTTCTGTTACCTGACGGAACCAGTGGGCTCTGAATGGTTACTGACTTGTGAGCATGTGTGCGTGCTTTCGTGCGTGCGTGATGACTTGTAAATGTAGTCGTAATTACATTGACTTACTGTGCGAGATTTCGTTGAAGAAGAAGAAATAGCTGCATTGAACGGAAATATGTATGAAGCGGTAACTTTACATTCGAATTCCGTTGTGGGCAGGATTTATTGTATTTTTTGTCGTTTAGTTAGGTCAGTATATCTTTCCTTCGTTATGCGTGCCGCACGTCTGAAACGTATGGATATCAGTTACCGTTCTTGATTTTCATATTGCGTCTGTATTCTTTTGTGTAAGCAGTGAATGCTGTGATCAGCCTGAAGCATTAGCATCCTTGGGGCCTTTGTAAAATGCATTATACTGCTTTAACAAACAGCAGTACATTTCCGCAAATCAGGAGTGGACAAAACGCGACTCTAAAATATTTGTTGTCCTCCCTATATGTGATCGCTGTTTCTCCAACAATTCCGTAAAACTTGCTACTTTCAAATGTGGGGTTTGCAGCGTGTGGCTTGCGGGCCGGAGACAGTGTGCATAAGAATTAATTTAGGCAATGAATAACGCCAAATACAATTAGTGCCACGACAGTTCCACTTGGTTAAAACTGTGGGTTTTTTTTTTCTAAACAGTATGGATACGTCATACGTGATGGCGACCAACGTTTATTCTTTTAACGGTCACGTGTCACGTACTTATCGCCTATCACCGACATGTCACATCTCTCTGCACTCTGGTGACACCACTGTTCCATTACTCACGCTTCTTCCTTTTCATCACTACGTGAGGCAACGAACACCATAACGATTTCGCCAACTATTGACCTCGGTGACCCCAGATGACATACTGTCGCGTGTAACATATACAGGGCGCTGCTTTTTAGCTGGAGATTGTACTTGAGAACCGAAGAGCAGAATGTTCGCCTAAACTACCCATCTGCTGACCGAGATCGTATAAATTGAGTTTGTTCTGATAAACTTGCCCCTTTTTTCCAGCGTCGTTTCCAATTTTCTGTCATATTTCTTGCAAACATATGCGAACTCACCACCGTGTTCTTGCCGTGGCAACACTGGACAAAAGCCTTAGTATGGTTTGATGACGTTGACATATCAGCGTTTTACAGCTGTTGTTGTTGTTGTTGTTGATCTATGGCAGTCTCTTTCTGAGTGGCATCTGTTACTGTCTGCGTGTGTTTTGGTATGCCGCCGCGAGAATGTCGGAGCTTGAATTAGAGCACCGAAAGAACATTAAATTTCTTGTTAAACTTGGAAAGAGTGGAAACGAACACCCTGCCTATTCACCGGATCTAGCCCCCAATGACTTTTTTTCTATTCCCGAAGATAAAGGAAATATTAAAAGGAAGGCATTTTGATGACATTGATGACATCAGGAGTAATACAACGGCAGCTCTGAAGGACATTCCACAAAACCAGTTCCAAAATTGTTTTGAAGGGTGGACTAGGTGCTGGAATCGGTGCATAGCTTCCCAAGGGGAGTATTTTGAAGGCGACAACGGTGGTATTCAGCAGTGAGGTATGTAGCACTTTTACCGCGATGAGTTCGCGAACTTTATTGTCCGACTACGTATATATTCTGTGTGAAATCTGACGTGATACATCGAATGTGTGTATATTACTGCAGGAATACGGTCACCACCGACACACGTTTTTACCATCGAGTTCAGTTTTAATTGTTACGAGCTTCGGGACTATAAAAATGGCTTTTTTTTTTTTCTTTCTTCAGAAATATGCGTTGGCAGTGACCGTAAAAAAGTTCCATTTATTTTGTCATTGGTTTCGTGCCATCTGAATTCCAATAAATCGTCACCTCTATAAATAACTGTACACTTAACCTGTATTTTGCAAAGAAATGTGTTCACTTTTGTGCGGTTTTTATACGTGCTGACTCTTCAGCATCAACCGAATCTGCAGTTCGCTGCTTCACAGAGATGCTTGATAATGAAATCAAATTACACCGTTCTGCTGGTTTGTCTCCGAGAGTTCTCCTGTAGATGTAATTGCTTTAGCAGCAGGTAGCATTAGTTCCTTTGCTGCTATATGGGTTTCAAATAGCTTGTATTGCTTTTGTCCTGCACAAAGCTGCTCGCTTTTTCTGTGGAAGTAATTACAGCATGTTTGTTAATGTAGTCTGTTTTGTTTATAGCGACATTGAACTATGGCATTCTTGATGTTGTTAGTGTATAATGTTGCACGATAAGGAACTATTTTGGATTTCTTTTCATCTCTGTGCATAAATCCAAAGGTTATACAGGATGTGTCTAAAATGTTGGGGCAAACTTCAGGAGTGAGTTTCCCCTACACCAAAACAAAGAAAATCTTTCATATCAATACATGTCTGCCAACACTTTAGGTACAACCCACACATTCGCCCGGCCACAGTCCCGTAGATTTTTATCTATGGGGACGCTTAAAAACCCTGGTGTGTTCATCGCAAATTGAAAATGAAGAAGACTTTACCAACTCATTTTTTATGCCTGTCACTCGATTCGCTGCCTCCCTGGGACCTTTGTAAGTGTCCGACAATCCGTGCTCTAATATGCCCATGCGTGCATTGATTCAGGTGGAGACCGTTTTGAACATTTGTTATGAATTGTGACTTTGACAAACAATAAGAACTGTACAGTTACTAAATTGGGAACGTGTGGTGGTGAATGTTTTATTGCAGTTGTGAGTAATATGGCGTGGTTAAAGGATTTACGGTTGAATGCAATATTTTAATTTAAACTGAAAAAAAAAACACTCATTTCCGTACATATGTTTTTATTGGCCTTTTCTTTGCCGTGATGTGAAGAACTCGCTCTTGAAGTTTGTCCAAGCAGTTAGATACACTGTGTTGTCATCACAAAATTTATGATTATTGCATTTTGCCTTATGAGACAGGGTTTTCTTCGTTTTAACATGTGCCTTCTGCTGTACTGGTGTTGTTCCATTTTAGCGCTTTCGACACCAACACGCGAATTTTATGTGTCTATATCAAGGGACAAAAATTTGTACGCAGCTAAGCCGTAAAGTAATGTAAGCGTGCCGACACTTTGAAACTAATGACTTTACTGGACTGTCTTAATTTTTCTGTTACTCCGGGGTCACAACCATGTCACCTTGGCCCGAGAGCAACCTCTAATTGGACGTGTTTTATCTCACATGAACGCCTGACACGCGGCTGTGGTGCGCTACTCTTGTCCCACGGACATTTTTGAGGGACTCCGCAGCCAACCAGTGCCGACGACTGTCGATGTCATAGTTGGTTGATGTAATTCCAGACAGAAGTGGATGTTTGTTAACAAACCGTCAACAGTGCTTGTAAACACAGGGATTGCCGCAAACAATACGGTATCTGGGGAAAATATGGCCTTAGAGCCTTTTGGAATGTTAAAAAATCCCCAGAGACCGTCCTTTGGTTGCAGGCTGGAAAACATTGCAGTAACTCATAGGTGGACAGTTTACATTTTGAGCCTTTTGTAATGTGAAGAAGGCGAAGTTCACGACGTGAAATCTTGCAGCGAAGTAGAGGTATAGCTTCCGTCATTTTTAAACGTCGATGGTGCATGTGTGAGGTTAACTTCACCCCCCGGACGCTCTGTCCAGCTTTACTGCCTTCCGTACGTGACTTTTTAGGTGAACGACATTTATTATAAAGAACTTATTTTGTCGTTACAAGTCTCTTCAGGCGTCGACTTTTATCCAGAGCTACTAAAATTATATTAGACACTAATAAGACCGGTAGTGTCGTTTGGAGCGGAAGCATGGACGTTGACGAAGAAAGAAGAACAAACTTTGCTAATTTTTGAAAGGAAAATATTTAGAAGAATATATGGTCCTAAATATGAAAACGGGGAATGGCAAAGTCGGACGAGTCGAGAACTAGAAGGGATGAACACAGGAGAAAATATAGTAAAGTGGATAAAAGGGCGAAGGATAAGCTGGTTAGGCCACCTAGCGAGAATGGAGGAGGATAGGATGCCCAAAAAATCTTCATTCTAGAACTGGGAGGGACGAGAAGAAGGGGAAGACCCAAGAAAAGATGGAAACAGGAAGTTAGAACGAGATCTTCAAGTGCTGGGAGTGAGGAGATAGAGAGATTTGGTGGCAGATAAGGAAAAAATGGAAGGACATTGTTCGACAGGCCAAAGCCCACAGTGGGCTGTAGTGCCAGTGGAAGGAGACGAAGAAGAAGATGGAAGAAGACGAAGAAGAAGAGGAAGAAGAAGAAAAGAAGAGGAAGAAAAAGATTAAGAAGAAGAGGGAAAAGAGGAAGAAGGTAATGCGTTTTTAAGATTAAGTAGTTCAGACCGAAGGTTAACGCGGTAATTTGTAGGAAGACAGTGTCTGCACTAGAATGTTCCATGCGAGGTTTGAACTGAGTGCACATGGGTGTGAATTTTGGTGTAGTATTTGTTGTGATGATGTGCTGTTTCAGAATTACTGAACTGCGCAAAGTACGTTGTATTCTGATTTGTTACCTTGACATAAAATTGTCCACATGTCTAAACATTATGCCATGAAATATTCAGTTTTGCCTATGTCCAAGCATCATTACATGATTACGTGCATTGGGTAGGCGGATGCAAGGACTGACGCATTGTCAACCAAAGATTCTTCAGTCCTTAAAGATTCGTTACATCCAGTATATTTCAGGTGAATGTAAACACACCAGCGACATGTGTATAGATATTCTCTTACCCAAAACGTTACTGCGCTCACCCACATTTGTATTGAGTTGGTACCGGGGACGTTTTCCGCACGGTTAAAGCGTCTGTGGTGCGAGGCTGACCACCCACCTCCACATAGTGACGCGGTTAGGACGCGGTTAGGAGTGGAGTTATACCTCTTCTACACCACTGTACCTTCCTGGCATGCACCGGGAAAACTGCAACTTTAAATGTCCTACGTGTTATGAACCATGGGTCCGGGATAGCTCAGTCGTTGTAGCAACTCGCTACGGGCTCTACGGTCTGGGGATCGAATCCCGGTGGGGGCGAGATTTTCCGCGCCCGTCCAGATCGGTCCTTCGGCCCACCCAGCATCGTATACAATAGGTACCGGGTCTTTCCCGGGGGTAAAACGGCCGAGGCATGGCGTTGACCACCACCCCATATAGTGCTGAGTTTAAAGAAAGAGTAGAGCTATATCTGTACTCCACCTCTGGCCCTTCATGGCCTGTTATAAGGTGACCTTTACCTTTACCTTTAAATGTTATGAACCGTTCTTTTACGATGAATCATTTTTCCCAGAAACATCCGATTTGTGCTTCACAAAAATTATGTTTATATTGGTTCTGTGTCATGTAGTTGGCTGGCTGTGAGATGAGAGGAGGGTGCTTTAGGGCGACGAGCTATCGGTTTCGATGAAATGGAATTGCTTGGAAAGAGTTCAATAGGGTGTGGTGTAGTCTGCAGTGTGCAGTTCATGCATGCGGTATAGAGTCCCTGATATACAGGCTGTCTGTCATCAATCAAAGAAATTTTATGTGGGATAAATGGGATGCCTACAGTGTGACAGCCGAATGACGCCTTTGCTGATATCCGAGTGTGTTGGGTCTGGTCCCATATCTGCCTAATTAAAGCTAGAGTAAATTAATTTATTCTCTGTATGCCATGTCGTCTCCCCGTACACGACGTTGAGTTTGCCAGGGCCTATATGGCGAACAGTAATGGACGAAGCCATATATTGTAATTGAATGTGAGGGTAGGTTGTCCCCGATTTAGCCTAACTGGGCCGACATAATCGATTTGATTGATGGGTGAAGGTTTACTATGACAGACAGGTGCTGGGAAGGGTTGTAAGTCCCACGGGCTGGCAGCATAAGGGGGTTGGTAGGCGGCTGACGTCAGCGTTGCGGCTGGAATTGACATATCGCTCGAGCCAGGCCATGCGAATTTCTGCCATCCTTTTTATTTTATCCGTACTATTCTTTATTTCGCAGTCTGTTTTTTTTTTTTTTTTGTTA
>Ga0123357_10003880_pt1 | contig 17336 bp, 51 predicted proteins | sample TergutEmb28metaG_FD_89873 | JGI IMG/M metagenome (GOLD analysis project Ga0123357, IMG submission 89873) | Embiratermes neotenicus P4 segment gut microbial communities from Petit-Saut dam, French Guiana - Emb289 P4 | ecosystem: Host-associated > Arthropoda: Insects > Digestive system > Gut ... | reverse complement strand
GGTGGTGGTGGTGGTGGTGGTGGTGGTGGTGGTGGTGGTGGTGGATGTAGTAGTAGTATTTATACTTTCATTATACATAAATTAGATGCAGGAGTGTAAAAGAAACACACCTTGGCTTTTGTTTAATTCATGATAATAAAATAATATTTTTTAGAGTTAGAAAGCATTTACCTTGGAAACTCAGACTGAACAGTCTACAAACATAGAAAGTGACCTGAGTCGTTCTAAATATCAAAAGACATTGATAAAATTTAATCGTGGTGTTCAAAAAGCTATATGCTCTTACTGCATACAAAAGCCACTATAATTTTTATGGTTTAATTCATCTCTATTTTACCAATATATATTTTCTTCCATTTCATTATCAAAAATATATAAAAATTAATTCAAACAAATATAATTTTTCCTCTTTTTATATGTGCATAAAACTTGTTGCCTTATTCTGAGGGAGGAACATAAACTGAGGATGTCTGTGGATAGAGTGCTGAGGGAGATATTTGTGGCTGAGGGGAACTGAGAGACAGCAGAGTGCAGGAGAGTGTATAGTGGAGAGCTGCATGGTGAGTGCTGCTGACTGAATGTTAATGTCAGACAGGGTTGTGCAGGTAGACCTGAGTGACAGAAGGCATTTGGAAGAACTGGATATACATAAGGTGAAATTATTAAAGGTGAATTTCAAGAATTAAAATTAAGCGGGAAAACCGACTGGATTGGTCTGTGTGGGCTGTTGAGAGCATGGTAATGGAGAGTTGGGTGTCGTAAATGTGGGGAATTGCTTGACAGGCTGTAGAAACATTAACTTCTCAAAGAGTACTCTGCTGCATGCAGTCAGTCAGTTGCTTACAGCTTACAGCACACACACAACCAAATATATTACCGTATTATGAACAGCAACCATTCAACCAGCAGCACCAACTGTACACTGTCTGTCGGTACAGTGAAAGGCTGCTGCACTGTACAGTTTGTGCTGTGTTCTGTCAGTTCCATCAGAAGCAGTAACACTGTGGCAGTAAACAGTGCTGCTGTGTAAGTGAACTGGCGAAATTTGAGGTTCTTATGCAGAATGGCGTCTTTTACGGTGTGACGTCACAGCTGTGTGACACCTTGCTGTTGGTGGCTACAGCAAGTGCTGGACAATGAGAGAATCGAAATTATAGAGTTCCGTGCATTGTACAGGGTGTTTGTTTTGGATTGAAACCTGCAGCAGTACAAGCAGAATGTTTACAGCAGATTGCCACCGGTCACTGGCCACAGACCGATCAACACCGCACTTCATGTCACAATCAGATTTCATTCTTCTAAGGACGCTCAGTGACTTGCAAGTGTTCGTGAACTACTGGCTGCAGCAAGCAGCCTTTTTACCAAAGTAGGTCTAATAGACAAGGAGTGTTAGTTTCACTTTTGTAAAAGGCTTGTTGGATTTCAAGGGAGATAAACCACACATTTAACATACAAAACACTTTCATATTTAATCAAGAAGAAATCCAAACCAAGACTTTAACGGGTGGAATTATAGACTGAAGAAACATTTCGTTTACAATTTGCTGTGCCTGTCTGAATGAACCGACAGACACAACTTCATTGGTCATTTGGTTTGTCCCCTTTCAGCTGTTATTCTACAACAATGCCATTAAACGCAGCACCAAAGCGGTCCTGCCAAATCCAGTTGTCCTACAGTCCCTTAAAACACGATATTGCTTCTTCCCGGACCGTGTAACAATTACTTGTAAAGATAAAGGTAAAGGTAAAGTTCACCCTCTAACAGGCCTAGAAGGCCCAGAGGGGGAGTAGAGGTATAGCTGTTCTCTATCCGTAATCTCGGCCCTAGATAGGGTGGGTGGCCAACTCCACACCCCGGCCAGTTTACCCCCGATAATAACTCGTTACCCATTGTTTAGGAGGCTGGGTGGCCCCCAGGACGGTCTGGACGGATTCGGAATATCTCTTCTCCACCGGGATTCGATCCCGAATCGTCCAGCCTGTAGTGAGTCGCTATATCGACTGAGCTATCCCGGCCCTTAAAACTATTTGTACAATCTATAATTAAAGGAAGGTTCCGCGTATCCACTGTCAGTTACATACCGATGCAGATTACCCCCGGGCAGTCAGCACAAGAGTGCGACAGAACGATGACGTATGCGGTCTCTGATAAATGAGACTGGTAGAGACCAAATACTGCCCAATGAGAGGGCAACTCATATCAAGAGTAAAGGAACTACATCAGCATCTTGGGGATGTCTACAGTACCAAATGCTATCAGGACTGCGTTTTTAGAGCCGCTGGACACGTTTCTTCCTGAGCTCCTCCGCTTCATATACTTTGGCCACGCTACCAAATGTACAAAGGACGAACCCGACATAACCGTACAGTGACTGTGCAATACCAGTCATGCCGCAAGTTTCCGCCGCAGCTGGATCATTGTAGAAACTGGCTGTGATGAAGTGTTTAACATGTTCTGAGTGCCACTGATACATTTGTTGTTGCAGATGTGTCTGTACTTGAGTCCGTGAACATGGTACCAGATCTTATCGAAACACTCTAATTCTGCTAGGGAACTTTTGAACGGAACTTCGTCAAATAATGCGGTCACAATAAAAAGTATTTTGCCCTTCGACACGAAGATTGTCACACGTTCAGTCTGTCTCAGTCTACACCAGTCTACACCAGTCTACACCAAACCAGTTCAGCCTACTACATAATAATAAGCAGACCCGTTACAGGCCTGCAGTGGCCCAGAGGTTTCCAGGAAGTTAAGGTTCCCAGATTTAGTGACAACGGCACAGGATGGTGGTAAGGTTGTCAGCCTTACGCGCCGGCCGACTTTACCACCAGGAAATGCTACTGGTACTTATTTCTGTTAGAGACTGAGTCGACCCCAGATGAAAAATTCCAATACACGATCTGGAATCGAACCAGCGACCTTCCGATTTGTAGCGCAGTAACTTCAGCCCACTACATACGGCACGCAGTTTCCTCCCAGTTATGTACGGTTTTCAACACCGTATTGCATCACGGCCGTTTATAGACTCGCACTTCGGCACTTACCGAGGGTGCTGGGGTGACGTTAGGCAAAAGGCTTTGTAATGATTAACACTGCTAAGTGGAATTACAGAACGTTGCTTTGTTTGTGGCCGGTGGAGCAGTTGGCGGACGGACCTACTGGGTGTGGTGAAGTGGTGAGGCGTGGGTGTTTATTTGATAGGAACATTCAGTGTGACAAGATGAACTGTGCTTACGTATGTGGAAAGAATGCACTGGAGCAATTCTGACGCTGTAGCTGCGTTAGCAACTGGCTCCTAGCCTAATGTTTGAAAATTCCAGCTACCACAAACCGTGCAGAGCGCTATAACAGCAGAGTGGCTAGAAGGTGAGTAACTGATGTAGTGGCGAACTGTGATAGTTTGATTGTGTGAGCGGGTGTGGAGGGGGCTGGACGGTGTGTGGGTGTGTGTGTGTGTGTGCGTGCGTGTGCGTGCGTCTGGGGGTACAGAAAATGAATTTTGTACAGGTCGGTAAGACGAAGAGAGGATTTTGGCTGTTGTATGTGTGTGCGAATGGACGTGAGAGTGGATAGTTTACCTTGTTGCATAGAGGCATCAGTGACGGACTGGACGTGAGAGTGGTTAGTATAACTTGTTGCATAGAGGCATCAGTGACGGATTGGACGTGAGAGTTGCTATTTACCTTTTGCATAGAGGTAAGAGTGACGGAATGGACGTGAGAGTGGCTAATTTACTTGTTGCATAGAGGCAGCAGTGAAGGACTGGACGTGAGAGTGGCTAGTTTATTTCCTGCATAGAGGTACCACTGACGGACTGGACGAGAGAGTGGCTAGTTTACCTTGTTACATGGAGGCATCTGTGACGGACTGGACTTGAGATTGGCTAGTATACTTTGTTGCATAAAGGCGCCAGTGACGGACTGGACATGAGATTGCCTAGTTTACCTTGTTGCATACAGGCATCAGTGACGGACTGGACATGAGAGTGGCTAGTTTACATTGTTATATAACAGCATTAGTAACGGACTGGATATGAGAGTGGCTAGTCAACCTTGTTGCATGCAGGCATCAGTGGCGGACTGGACGTGAGAGTGTCTAGTTTACCGTGCTGCATAGAGGCATCATTGACGGACTGGACGTGAGAGTGGCTAGATTACATTGCTGCATAGAGGTAACAGTGACGGGCTGGAAGTGAGTGTGGCTAGTCAACCTTGTTGCATGCAGTCAGCAGTGGCGGACTGGAAGTGAGAGTGTCTAGTTTACCGTGCTGCATAGAGGCATCATTGACGGACTGGACGTGAGAGTGGCTAGTTTACGTTGCTGCATAGAGGTAACAGTGACGGACTGGATATGAGAGTGGCTAGTCAACATTGTTGCATGCAGGCATCAGTGGCGGACTGGACGTGAGAGTGTCTAGTTTAATGTGCTGCATAGAGGCATCATTGACGGACTGGACGTTAGAGTGGCTAGTTTACATTGCTGCATATAGGTAACAGTGACGGATTGGACGAGAGAGTGGCTAGTTTACCTTGTTGCATAGAGGTAACAGTGACGGACTGGACGTGAGAGTGGCTAGTGTACCTTGCTGCATAGAGGCATGAGTGACGGACTGGAAGTGAGTGTGGCTAGTCAACCTTGTTGCATGCAGGCAACAGTGACCGACTGGACGTGAAAATGACTCCTTTACCGTATTGCATAGAGGTACCAGTGACGGTCTGGACGTGAGAGTGTCTACTTTACTTTGTTGCATTGAGGCAGCAGTGACGGACTGGACTTGAGAGTGATTATTTTACCTTGCTGTATAGAGACATTACTGACGGCCTGAATTTTACATTGTCTAGTTTAACTTGTTGCATAGAGGCACAAGTGTCGGACTGGAATTGAGAGTGGCTAGTTTACTTTCCTGCATAGAGGAAACAGTGACGCACTTTACGCGATTGGCAGCTGAACGAGTGCAGTAGCAGAGGCCGCAGTCTAAATTCCCACACATTTGTCTGTCCGGTTCCTCCCCAGTATTTCTAGCCGACCAGCCATTACACGTACATGCGCTATAAACAGTGCAATTGTGGTTGCAATCAGCAACATATTAAGTGCAATTTACTTGAACAATAATGAATCTTCTGGCTGTGCCTCTGGTTGCAATGGAGGGATATTCCTCAAAATTCATATTTTTCACTGGAGCCACACCTCCACACAAGATGTAAATATGGTGGCGATCGTTAAGACGATAAAAACAACTACAAGAAAAATTGTAACTTCTGGCTGTAATTGTACCTTCAATTACAGGTGTTTCGCTAAAAATTCATATCAGTCACATTACATCTATTCGCTACCAATGCTTATTTTATTGCGATCTGGCATTAATTAAGGCGAAATTAATGGAAGTGAAAGGCAAATTCTTTTGTGTTTTTTGCCTTCTGCTTTAGAGATATGCCTGAGAATTCACGGTTTTCACTTCACACGTTTCTGCTAAAATCTGATTAAATTTTGATGTGATTCGCCAGTAAATATCAGCATATTACGTGACCCAAAGTACCTTCTTGTCTGATTCTCCGTTTCCAGGAAATAGCCCTTCCTGATACTCCGAAACAGTTGCCCCACCCATATTCGCTACATACAGTATAAACTAGTTGTGTTCGAACAATAATCAAGTACACTTTACCGGCATAACAAAATATCTGGCTGTATATGACCTTCCAGTGGAGGGATTTTCCTGAAAACATGTGTATAACCGAAAAATAGAATGTTGAGATCGGTGTTTGTTTACATTAAAGTTAAAAAATTTGACAATTACATGTTTTGTTTCTTTATGTTGCGTGTTTAATATTTCCCCAAACATCAGGTCAATAGACGTAACACAGTTTATATTAAAGCGATGGGCTATGCGTGTGCTGCGTGTGGTACAGATTGGCGTGGGTTTCGGGGATTGTGTGTGTGCTGTGTATGGGAGAGTTTTGTGTGGGTTTGGGGGGAGTGAGTGTGTGCTGTATGTGGGACAGTTTGGTGTGGGTTTGGGGGAGTGAGTGTATGATGTGTATGGGAGAGTTTTGTGTGGGTTTGGGGAGTGAATGTGTGCTGTATGTGGGACAGATTGTGTGGGTTTGGGGGAGTGTGTGTGTGCTGTGTGTGGGAGAGTTTGTGTGGGTTTGCTGGAGTGTGTATGTGTTGTGTGTGGGACAGTTGGGTGTGGGTTTGGGGATTGAGTTTGTGCTGTGTGTGGGACAGTTTGGTGTGGGTTTGGGGGAGTGAGTGTGTGATGTGTATGGGACAGTTTTGTGTGGGTTGGGGGAGTGTGTGTGTGTGTGCTGTGTGTGGTACAGATTGGAGTGGGTTTGGGGTAGTGCGTGTGTGCTGTATGTGGGAGAGATTGGTGTGGGTTTGGGGGAGTGAGAGTGTGTTGTGTGTGGGACAGTTTGGTGTGGGTTTGGGGAAGTGAGTGTGTGCTGCGTGTGGGACTGTTTTGTGTGGGATTGTGGGAGAGAGTGTATGCGGTGTGTGGGAGAGTTTGACGTGGGTTTGCGGAGGTGTATATGTGCTGTGTGTGGGGCAGTTGTGAGTGGGTTTGGGGGAGTGAGGGTGTGCTGTGTGTGGGAGAGTTTGGTGTGGGATTGGGGGAGTGAGTGTATGCTGGATGTTGGAGAGTTTGACGTGGGTTTGCGGAAGTGTGTATGTGCTGTGTGTGGGAAAGTTTTGAGTGGGTTTGGGGGAGTGAATGTGTGTTGTGTGGGACAGTTTGTTGTGGGATTGTGGGAGTGAGTGTATGCTGGGTGCGAGAGAGATTGGTATGGATTTGGGGAAATGAGTGTGTGTTAGGTGTGGGAATGTTTGTTGTGGGTTTGGGTGAGTGAGTGTGTGCTGTGTATGGGACAGTTTTGTGAGGGGTTTGGGGAAGTGAGTTTGTGCTGTGTGTGGGACGGGTTGCTGTGGATTTGGGGAAGTAAGTATGTGTTGTTTGTGGGACAGTTTGGTGTGGGTTTGGGGGAGTGAGTGTGTGCTGTGTGTGGGACAGATGGTGTGGGATTGAGGGAGTGAGTATATGCTTTGTGTGGGAGAGTTTGACGTGGGTTTGCGGAAGGGTGTATGTGCTGTGTGTGGGACAATTTGTGTGGGTTTGGGGAGTGATTGTATGCTGTGTATGGGACAGTTTGGTGTGGGTTTGGGGGAGTGAGTGTGTGTTGTGTGGGAGAGTTTGTGTGGGTTTGGGGAGTGAGTGTGTGCTGTGTGTGGAAATGTTTGGTGTGGGTTTGGGGGAGTGAGTGTGTGCTGTTTGTGGGAAAAATTGGTGTGGGTTTTGGGGGAGTGAGTGTGTGTTGTTTGTGGGAGAGTTTGGTGTGGGTTTGCTGGAGAAAGAGTGTGCTGAGTGTGGGAGAGATTTTGTGGGTTTGGGGAGTGAGTGTGTGCTGTGTGTGGGAGAGTTTGTTGTTGGTTTGGTGGAGTGAGTGTGCAGCAGATGGCTTTGTTGTGTGTGTGGGACAGTTTGTGTGGGTTTGGGGGAGTGAGTGTGTGCTGTGTGTGGGACAGTTTTGCATGGGATTGTGAGAGGGAGTGTATGTTGTGTGTGGGAGAGTTTGGTATGGATTTGGGGAAGTGAGTGTGTGTTACGTGTGGAAGTGTTTGTTGTGAGTTTGGTTGAGTGAGTTTGTACTGTGTGTGGGACAGTATGTTGTGGGTTTGGGGAAGTGAGTTTGTGCTGTGTGTGGGACTCTTTGGTGTGGATTTGGGGGAGTGAGTGTGTGTTTTTTGTGGGACAGATTGGTGATGGTTTGTGGGAGTGAGTTTGTGCTGTGTGTGGTAGACTTTGTGTGGGTTTGGGGAGTGAGAGTGTGCTGTGTGTGGGACAATTTGGTGTGAGTTTGGGGGAGTGAGTGTGTGCTGTGTGTGGGAGAGTTTGTGTGGGTTTGGGGAGTGAGTGTGTGCTGTGTGTGTGACGGTTTGGTGTGGATTTAGGGGAGTGAGTGTTTGCTGTTGGTGTGGAGAGTTTGGTGTGGGTTTGGGGGAGTGGGTGTGTGCTATTTGTGGGACAGATTGGTGTGGGTTTGGGGGAGTGAGTGTGTGCTGTGTGTGGGACTGATTGGTGTGGGTTTGGAGGAGTGAGTGTGCAGCAGGTGGCTTTCTTGTGTGTGTGGGACAGTTTGATTTGGGTTTGGTGGAGTGATTGTATGCTGTGTGTGGGACAGTTTTGTGTGCGTTTCGATGAGAGAATGTGCAGCGGGTGGCTTTGAGTTGTGTGTGGGACAGTTTGGTGTGTGTTTGTGGGAGTGAGTGTGTGCTGTGTGTGGAACAGTTTGTGTGGGTTTGGGGGAGTGAATTTTTGCTCTGTGTGGGACTGTATGGTGTGGGTTTGGGGGAGTGCGTTTGTGCTGTGTGTGGGAGAGCTTGTGTGGGTTTGGGGAGTGAGTGTGTGCTGTGTTTGGGAGAGTTTAACGTGGGTTTGCGGAATTGTGTATGTGCTGTTTGTGGGAGAGTTGTTTGTGTGTTTGGGGGAGTGAGTGTGTGTTGTGTGTGGGACAAATTTGCGTGGGATAGGGGAGTGATTGTATGCTGTGTGTGGGAGAATTTAGTATGGATTTGGGGAAGTGAGTGTGTGTTAGGTGTAGGAGTGTTTGTTGTGGGTTTGAGTGAGTGAGTGTGTGCTGTGTGTGGGACAGTTTTGTGTGGGTTTGGGGAAGTGAGTTTGTGCTGTGTGTGGGACTGTTTGGTGTGGAATTGGGGGAGTGATTGTGTGCTGTTTGTGTGACAGTATGGTGTAGGGTGGGGGGAGTGAGTTTTTTGCTGTGTGTTGGAGAGTTTGTGTGGGTTTGGGGAGTGAGTGTGTACTGTGTGTGGGACAATTTCGTGTGTGTTTGGGGGTTTGATTGTTTCCTGTGTGTGGGAGAGTTTGTGTGGGATTGGGGAGTGAGTGTGTGCTGTGTGTGGGACAGTTTGGTGTGGGTTTGGTGGTGTGAGTGTGTGCTGTTTGTGGGACAGATTGGTGTGGGTTTGGGGGAGTGATTGTGTGCTGTTTGTGGGCAGTTTGTTGTGGGTTTTGAGGGAGTGAGTGTGTGCTGTTTGTGGGACAGTTTGTGTGGGTTTGGGGAGTGAGTGTTTGCTGTGTGTGGGACAGTTTGGTGTTGGTTTGGGGGAGTGAGTGTGCAGCAGGTGGCTTTGTGGTGCGTGTGGGACAGTTTTGTGTGGGTTTGGGGGAGTGAATGTGGGATGAGTGTGGGACAGTTTGTGTGAGATTGGGGAGTGAGTGTGTGCTGTGTGTGGGACAGTTTTGCGTTGGTTTTCGGGGAGTGAGTGAATGCTGTGTGTGGGAGTGTTTGTTATGGATTTGGGGAATTGAGTGTGTGTTATTTGTGGGAGTGTTTGGTGTGGGTTTGGGTGAGTGAGTGTGTGATGTGTGTGGGACAGTTTGGTGTGGGTTTGGGGAGTGAGTGTTTGCTATGTGTGGGACAGTTTTGTGTGGGTTTGGGGAAGTGAGTTTCTGCTTTCTGTGGGTCTGTTTGGTGTGGATTTGGGGGAGTGAGTGTGTGCAGTGTGTGCGACAGTTTTGTGTGGGTTTGGGGGAGTGAATGTGTGCTGTTTGTGGGAGAGTTTGTTGTAGGTTTGGGGGAGTGAGTGTGTGCTGTGTGTGGGACAGTTAGGTGTGGGTTTGGGGGAGTGAGTGTGCAGGAGGTGGCTTTGTGGTGTGTGTGGGACATTTTTGTTTGGGAATGGGGGAGTAAGTTTGTGCTGTGTGTGGGAGAGATTGGTGTGGGTTTGGTGGAGTGCGTGTGTGCTGTGTGTGAGACAGATTGTGTGGGTTTGGTGGAGTGAGTGTGTGCTGTGTGTAGGACAGTTTGGTTTGGGTTTGAGGGAGTGTGTGTGTATGCTATGTGTGGGACAGTTTGTGTGGGTTTTGGGAGTGAGTGTGTGCTGTGTGGAAGGAGAGTTTGACGGGGGTTTGAGGAAGTGTGTATGTGCTGTGTGTGGGAGAGTTGTGCGTGGGTTGGGGTAGTGTGTGTTTGCTGTGTGTGGGAGAGTTTTGCGTGGGATTGGAGGAGGGATTGTATACAGTTTGTGGGAGAGTTTGGTATGGATTTGGTGAAGTGAGTGTGTATTATGTGTGGGAGTGTTTGGTGTGGGTTTGGATGAGTGATTGTGAGCTGTGTGTTCGACAGTTTGGTGTGGGTTTGGGTGAGTGATTGTGAGCTGTGTGTTCGACAGTTTCGTGTGGGTTTGGGTGAGTGAGTTTGTGCTGTTTGTGGGACAGTTTGGTGCGGGTTTTGTGGTATGAGTTTGTGTTGTTTGTTGGAGAGTTTGTGTGGGTTTGGGGAGTGAGTGTTTGCTGAGTGTGGGACAGTTTGGTGTGAGTTAGGGGGAGTGAGTTTGCAGCAGGTGGCTTTGTGGTGTGTGTGGGACAGTTTGTTGTGGGTTTGGAGGTGTGAGTGTGAGCTGTGTGTGGGAGATTTTGTGTGGGTTTGGGGAGTGAGGGTTTGCTGTGTGTGGGACAGTTTTGCGTGGAATTGGGGAAGTGAGTGTATGCTGTGTTTGGGACAGATTGTTATGGATTTGGGGAAGGGAGTGTGTGTTATTTTTGGGATTGTTTGGTGTGGGTTTGGGTGAGTGAGTGTGTGCTGTGTGTGGGACAGTTTGTTGTGGGTTTGGGTAGTGAGTGTTTGCTGTTTGTGGGACAGTTTTTGTGGGTTTGGGGGAGTGTGTTTATTCTGTGTGTGGGAATGATTGGAGTGGATTTTGGGGAGTGAATGTGTGCAGTGTGTGCGACCGTTTTGTGTGGGATTGGGGGAGTGAGTGTGTGCTGTTTGTGGGAGAGTTTGGTGTGGGTTTGATGGAGTGAGTGTGTGCTGTGTGTGGTCTAGTATGTGTGGGTTGGGGGAGTGAGTGTGTGCTGTTTGTCGGACAATTTGTTATTGGTTTGGGTGATTGAGTGTGCAGCAGGTGGCTTTGTGTTGTGTGTGGGACAATTTCTTGTAGGTTTGGGGGAGTGAGTTTGTGCTGTTTGTGGGAGAGTTTGGTTTGGGTTTGGGGGAATGCATGTGTGTTGTTTGGGGGACAGTTTATGTAGGTTTGGGGGAGTGAGTGTGTGCTGTGTGTGGGACAGATTAATGGGGGTTTGGGGATTGATTGTGTGATGTGCCTGGGACAATTTTGTGTGGGTTTGGGGAGTGAGTGTGTGCTGTGCGTTAGACTGTTTGTGTGGGTTTGGGGAGAGAGTGTGTGCATTGTGTGGGACAGTTTTGTGTGGATTTGGGGAGTGAGTGTGTGCTGTGTATGGGACTGTTTTGTGTGGATTTGGGGGAGTGACTGTGTGCTGTGGGTGGGACAGATTGCTGTGGGTTTGGGGGGTGGGTGCGTGCTGTGTGTGGGAGAGTTTTTGTGGGTTTGGAGAGTGAATGTGTGCTGTGTGTGGCACAGTTTGTTGTGGGTTTGGGGGACTGAGTGTGCGGCAGTTGGCTTTGTGGTTTGTGCGTGACAGTTTGTTGTGTGTTTGGGGGAGATAGGTTGTGCTGTTTTGGGACAGTTTGAGTGGGTTTGGGGGAGTGATTGTGTGATGTTTGTGGGACAGTTTTGCATGGGATTGGGGGATTGGTTTAATGCTGTGTGTGGTAGAATTTGGTATGCATTTGGGGAAGTGAGTGTATGTTAAGTGTAGGATTGTTGTGTGTGGGTTTTGGTGAGTGAGTGTGTGCTGTGTGTGGGACAGTTTTGTGTGTGTTTGGTGAAGTGAATGTGTGCTGTGTGTGGGAGAGTTTTTTGTGGGTTTGGGGAGTGCGTGTTTGCTGTGTGTGGGACAGATTTTTGGGGGTTTGGTGAGTGAGTTTTTTCTGTGTGTGAGCAGGTTTGGTGTGGAATTGGGGGAGTGAGTTTATGCTGTATTTGAGACAGTTTGGTGTTGGTTTGGGGAGTGAGTTTGTTCTGTGTGTGGGACAGTTTGGTGTGGGTTTGGGGAGAGAGTGTGTGCTGTGTGTGGGAGAGTTTGGTGTGGGTTTGGGGGAGAGAGTTTGCGCTGTGTTTGGGATAGTTTTTTGTGGGTTTGAGTGAGTGAGTTTGTGTTGTGTTTGGGACAGTTTGTGTGGGTTTGGGGGAGTGGTTGTTTGCTGCGTGTGGGACAGTTAGTTTTGTGTTTGGGGGAGCGAGTGTGTGCTGTGTGAGGGACAGTTTTGTGTGGGTTTGGGGGAATTCGTATTTGTGTGTGTGGGATTGTTTGTTGTTGATTTGGTGGAGCGAGTTTTTGCTGTGTGTGGGACAGTTTTTTGTGGCTTTGAGGAGTGAGTGTGTGCTGTGTGTGAGACAGTTTTGTGTTTGTTTGGGAGATTGAGTGTGTGCTGTGTGTGGGATATTTCGGTGTTGGCTTGGGGGAGTTTGTGTGTGCTGTGTTGGAGGATTTTGCTGTGTGTGGGACAATTTTGTGTGGGTTTTTTGCATGTAGGTTTGTGCTGTGTGTGGGATTGTTTGGTGTGGATTTAGGGGAGTGAGTATGTGCAGTGTGCGACATTATTTGTGAATTTGAGGGAGTGAGTGTGTGCTGTGTGTTTGACAGTTTTGTGTGGGTTTGGGGGGTGAGAGTGTGCTCGGTGTGGGGCAGTTTTTTGTGTGCTTGGTGGAGTGAGTTTGTGAGACGGTTTTGTGTGTGTTTGGCGGAGTGATTTTGTGCTGTTTGTGAGACAGGTTGCTGTGTTTTTGGGGCAGCGAGTTTGTGGTGCGTGTAGGACAGGTTGGTGTTGATTTGTGGGAGTGCGATTTTGCTGTGTGTGTGGGACAGTTTGTGTGGGTTGGAGTGAGTGATTTTGTGCTGTATGTGGGAGAGTTTGGTTTGGGTTCTGGGCAGTGTGTGTGTGCTGTTTGTGGGAGAGTTTTATGTGGGTTTGTGGGAGTGCGTATTTGCTTTGTGTGGGACACTTTGGAGTGTGTTTGAGGGAGTGAGTGTGTGCTGTGTGTGGGAGAGTTTGTTGTGTGTTTGGGAGATTGAGTGTTTTGTGTGTGGGGGGGGGGTTCCTTGTGGGTTTGGGAGATTGAGGTTTTGCTGTGCTTGGGATAGTTTGGTGTGGGTTTTTGGGAGTGGGTGTGTGCTGTATGTGGGCCAGATTTGTGTGGGTTTGGGGAAGTGATTTTGTGCTGTGTGTGGGAATGTAATTGTGGATTTGGGGGCGTGAGTGTGTGCAGTGTGTGCTACATTTTTTTGTGGGATTGTGGGAGTGTGTGTGTGCTGTGTGTGGGACAGTGTGATGTGGGTTTCTGGGCTTCAGTTTTTGCTTTGTTTGGGATAGTTTGGTGTGAGCTTGAGGGAGTGAGTTTTTGGGAGAATTTGGTGTGGTTTTGGGGGAGTGATTTTGTGCTGTTTGTGGGGTAGTTGGTGTGGGTTTTGGGGGAGCGAGTTTATTCTGTGTGTGGGACAGTTTGCTGTGTGTTTAGGGGAGCGAGTGTGTGCTGTGTGTGGGACAGTTTGTTGTGGGTTTGGGGTAGTGGGTGTTTGCCGTGTGTGGGACAGTTTTGTGTGGGTTTGGGGGAGTGAATTTGTGCTGTGTGTGGGAGAGTTTGGTTTGGGTTTGGGGGACTAACCGTGTGCTGTTTGTGGGACAGTTTGTTGTGGGTTTGTGGGAGTGCGTGTTTGCTGTGTGTGGGACAGTTTTGTGTTGGTTTGGGTAGCGTGTTTGTGTTGTGTTTGGGACCGTTTGTTGTTGTTTTGGGGGAGTGAGTGTTTGCTGTGTGTGGGTGAGTTTGTTGTAGTTTTGGGGGAATGATTGTGTGCTGTGTGTGGAACAGTTTTTTCTGTGGTTTGGAGGAGTGTGTGTTTGCTGTTTGTGGGACAGTTTGGTGTGGGTTTGGGGGACCGATTTTGTGCTCTTTGTGGGGCAGTTTCATTAGTGTTTGGGGGAGTGGGTGTTTGCTGTGTTTGGGAGAGTTTGTTGTGGGATTGGTGGCGTGAGTTTGTGCTGTGTGTGGGACAGTTTGTGTGGGTTTGGGGGAATTCGTGTTTGCTGTGTGCGGGACAGTTTGCTGCGGGTTTTAGGGAGCGAGTGTGTTCTGTGTGTGGGATATTTTGGTGTTGGTTTGGGGGAGTGAGTTTTTACTGTGAGTTGGAGATTGTAGTGTGGGTTTTGGAGATTGAGTGTTTGCTGTGTGTGGTACAGATTTTTTGGCTTTGGGGGAGTGAGTTTGTGCTTTACGTGTTAGAGTTTTGTGTGGTTTTTGGAGATTGTGTTTGTGCTGTGTTTGGGATAGTTTGGTGTGGGTTTTGACGGAGCGAGTGTGTGCTTTGTTTGGGATAGTTTGGTGTGGGATTGGGGGTGTGAGTGTGTGCTGTGTGTGGTAGAGTTTTGTGTGGGTTTGTGGGAGTGAGGTTTTGCTGTGTGTTTGTGGGGTATTTATGTGTTGGTTTGGGGGAGTGAGTGTGTTCTGTGTGTGGTACAGTTTGGTTTAGGTTTGGGGGAGCGAATTTGGGTTGTGTGTGGGACCGTTTTGTGTGGGTTTGAGGGATTGATTGTGTGCTGTGTGTGGAATAGTTTGTTGTGGGTTTGGGGGAGTGCGTTTGTGCTGTATTTGGGAGAGTTTTGTGTGGGTTTTCGAGATTGAGTGTTTGCTGTGTGCGGGACAGTTTGGTGTAGGTTTGTGGGAGTGATTTTATGCCGTGTGTGGGAGTGTTTTGTGTGGGTTAGGGAGATAGATTTTGTGCTGTGAGTAGGATAGTTTGGTGTGAGTTTGGGGGATTGATTGTGTTCTGTGTGTGGGACATTTTTGTGTGGGTTTGGGAGATTGTGTGCTCTGTGTGTGATAGTTTGTTGTGGGTTTGACGGAGTGAGTTTGTGCTGTGTGGGACATTTTTGTGTGCGTTTGAGGGAGTGAGTGTGTGCTGTGTGTGGGACAGTTTGGTGTGGGTTTGGGGGATTGAATGTGTGTTGTGTGTGGTACAGTTTTTTGTGGGTTTGGGTGATTGCGTGTGCGCTGTGTGTGGTACAGTTTTGTGTGTGTTTTGGGGAGTGTGTGTGTGCTGTGTGTGGGACAGTTTCTTTAGGTTTGGGGGAGTGTGGGTGTTCTGTGTGTGGGACTATTAATTTTGGGTTTGGCGGTGTGAGTTTGTGCTGCGTGTGGGACAGTTTGTTGTTGGTTTTGGGGGAGTGAATGTGTGCTCTGTGTGGGACAATTTGTTGTCGGTTTGGGGAGTGAGTTTTTGCTGTTTGTGAGACAGTTTTTGTTGGTTTGGGGTTGGAGTTTGTGCTGTCTGTTGGACTGTTTTCTGTGGGTATGGGGGAGTGAGTGTGTGCTGTGTTTGGGACATTTTTGTGTGGGTTTGGGGGAATTAGTGTTTTGTTTGTGTGGACGAGTTTGTTGTGGGTTTGGGGGAGTTTATTTGTGCTGTTTGTGGAACAGTTTGGTGTTGTTTTTGGGTGAGTTAGTGTGTGCTGTGTGTGGGACAATTTGGTGTGGGTTTGGGGGATTGAGTTTGTGCTGTGTGTGGGAAAGTTTTGTGTTGATGTGGGGGTGGAATTGTGTGTGTGTGTGCTGTGTTTGGGACAATTTGGTGTGGGTTTCTGGGAGTTTATTTGTGCTGTGTGGGACAATTTGTTTTGGGTTTGGTGGAGTGAGTGTGCAGCAAGTGACTTTGTGTTTGTGTGTGTGTGTTTGTGTGTGTGTGTGTCGGCATTGTGTGGTTTTGAATAGACCGAATTAAATGTTTGCTATTTTAATGAAAATTCATTTGTTTCGTTAAAATGTAACGTTTTATTGATAATTTACGATGTTAAATATCATATTAACAATTTTGCAAATCGAAATAAAGAACGCTCTTTCCGTCTGTCACGACAATACAATTCAAGATACCAAATGAGTTCAAGTAACGCCTTATTGCACACCACATAAATCAACATGTCGGACCGATCCGCGCTTTCGATAAGGAAAGTCAAATATGAATGAAATGATAACAGAAATAATACAATTCTTGAGCTTGACACTCTGTCAGCTGTAACTGTTTCTATGCGAGCTGTGATAAAATGTTGGAAGAAACCAAGAGGGGTGAATGTACAGATAGCGACATGACAAAATTGCCATATTGCAGTACAGTTACAGCCTAATAGCAGGTTCAGCAACTGTGTGATGTTGTATTGATTATATAAATTGTACTGCAGTGGACGGTTGGGAGAAGTGCACAGAACTATTGACTGTAGCTACACAATTTGTACAGAAATGGTGCTACAGTGGCACTGTGTGCTGAATAATGGGGTTTGAAGAACAGCGATAGATTGCTGTTCTGCCTTTAGCAATAAACTGCTTGACACAGAGCGCACTGTGACTTCAAATACTCTCACGATGGAAGAACGAATTATCGACCGGAGTTCAGGTCCCTGTCTATAAAATGCTCACCCAACCTCGTCAATATTTTTACAGAGAAAGCCGATGTACAATCGATTGCCCCAAGATATCACAAGCATTGTGATTAGAGGCTATATCTTTTAAGCATGACAGAGTTCTCGGACGTATAATTCTAATATATACGATGATAAGCTGTTTCTTCAGCCTCAACTCATACCTTAAGAAGAAAAGTGTTTCTATCAATTATAAAGGACAATAATTGCCATAGACTATAAATATTCTCAGGATTCCCTGGAAAGTATCATTTATTCTAGATTTTTAATGCAACAAGCAGCGTGGTGGCAGAAAAATAGGAAACAATGAGGAATCCCCTGGTTAGCTGTAGAAAAGACATAAGGACAGACATAAAGAATGAAATCTTCTCAATTGGTTTCCGAACGCCCATAAAGTAAACAGAATTGAACAAAGGGGAAAAAGTGGTTTAGAACAGAAAAAGCCAACTATTTCTAGAACGATATGTGGTGCTAAATTATTGTTATTGTTGTTATTGTTATTAGCAGTAGTATTAGTAATAATAGTAGTAGCAGCCGTCGAAGTAGTAGTAACAATAGCAGCGTTACAATTTAAATCTTTAAACATTCATTAATTTTGTGTGTATTGTGCGAAAATTAAACTTGTCACACATAGCGCTTATATTAACATAAACACATGTACACATTTCATAAATATTACTTTGTATACAATGTGTAATTATTATATACAATGTGTAGGTATGTATGTACAATGTGTAGGTATATATATATATACAATACGTAGGTATGTATATTCAATGTGTAGGTATGTATATACAATGCTTAGGTATGTATATACAATGTGTAGGTTTGTATATACAATGTGTAGGTATGTATATACAGTGTGTAATTATGTATATACAATTTGTAGGCATGTATATACAATGTGTAGTTATGTATATACAATGTGTAGGTGTGTATATACAATGTGTAGGTATGTATATACAGTGTGAAGGTATGTAAATACAATGTGT
>Ga0123357_10003879_pt1 | contig 17341 bp, 13 predicted proteins | sample TergutEmb28metaG_FD_89873 | JGI IMG/M metagenome (GOLD analysis project Ga0123357, IMG submission 89873) | Embiratermes neotenicus P4 segment gut microbial communities from Petit-Saut dam, French Guiana - Emb289 P4 | ecosystem: Host-associated > Arthropoda: Insects > Digestive system > Gut ... | reverse complement strand
GTCTCAAGAATGCACAAGAAGTTCAGGTCAGTTTCGAATGACATTTCACTTAACAGGACCAAATATTGGATTACGGAATACTCCACTGTAAAATATCATATTACAATCATTCCACACGTCCTCCACATGTAACCGTTGCACATCTTTTTCCGTTAACCCATGATAACTTTTAAATTATGACGTCTTCGATAAGCAAACAAGAGATAAGAGTTACCTTTACCAATTCACATTACCATACATCAGAAACATACAAAACATGATTACACTACATGAGTAGCATGGCACACGCAAATTAACTTTCCTGACAGTTAAAAAGAACGAAAATGGGTCGCCGTTGGCATAATGTTAGAATTTTTCACACATCAGGTTCATATAATATAAAGTGGAAACAATCCTACAATTTTATTACACTTCGGAGTATTAACTAATATAAATATTTTAACATAAACATACCATGTTTATCTTTCTTTGCAACGTCATTTAATCGCAGTAAGGCCGATAATTTTCGCACATCACCACTAAAAACACATTCGTGTAGCGGACAATATTGAACATCTTCCGCCATCTTTTCATGTTTAGTATGGTAATCAAAATAATACAAAATTGGTTGCAAGTATATACCATCGATTCATAAAATAAACACACCAGTATCTAAATGGCTAATTTAGTATATATCTGCTACTGTCATAAGTTCGTCAAATTCGTTACTTCAGCATACCCACGTTCCCTGTAGTTGAAACTGAACTCATTTCACATCCGGTCGCCAAACCGGTAGGGAAAAAGTGTTCTTTTAAGAATTCACTTGAGATATGACACCGTGTAGTTTGGTAGTCTTCAGCCCTCAAGACGGAGAAAGGAAATTCGTTTGAAACGTTGCTATCTTCCCACAAAGCATCACATCCCAGGAGACCGTAATCTAAAAACTCACTGTCGTGATAACCCCAAATGTTATGTATGGGTTCATTTCGCGCGTTTATTCCAGACTCTTCTGTAATAGGTCTGTAATTATTATCACAGGAGAGGGTTGGTGAACCTTTTTGAGATTGCGTGACCAAATTTACAATTTTTAGAGGTATCGTTTCGCGTGCCCTTGAAAATTTTGGGCAGCAGAGTAAGGTCTTGGAGGAATGTGTAATCATTGTCAACCTTTGTTGTTTTACCCTTGAGACATACAACAAGGAATACATTGAAGTACTTGAGGCTACTGCAAAAAAGTCTTAAAACTGCTCCCGATTTTAAAAGAGAACCCTAATAAATAAACACTAATAAGCAGAAATTGTGTTAACTGCAGGGTCTAGAATTTTATAACCAGAGCAGGACTACCTCAACATAAAACAGCTATTAAAATCACTGAAACTTGGAAAATTTGACATTTGGGAATGATACAAACTAAAGTTGCATTCATGAAGAAGTTTGAATTTGGTAAATGTATGCAACAATTCGATTTGAGATTTTTTTTTTTTTTTTTTCTATCTTCCCCCTAAATGTTTATTTTTTAATTTTTAGAAACATAATTTTGCATATTGTTTTTTATATGAGCTTATATTGGTCTCACATGATCAAGAATTTTGCTGTTGACCAAATTCCCCCCTGCATCAGTGTTCCAGGATGGAACTGCCCATATTACTAGGATGAAGTGTGCAATTTATTGACTCAAATGTTTTCTGATCAGCAAATCAGCAGAGAGGGACCAATTATGTGGCCACCCATATTTCAATCTCACTCCACTAGACTTCCTTTTTTTGGTGATTCACAAAGAACATTTTGTACCATGAGACAGTTAAAAATATGCAGGCACTGAAAGAACACGTCATGAATGCAGTAGCACAAATCACCCCTAGCATGCTGTAAAATCCTTAGCGAAAGACAGAATATGATCTGGCCTTATGCGAACACTGATGTACTTATTGATGCCTCTAGCTGGGACACATCATGTTAAAATCAAACTTAAAGGAAAAGGATGGGACAATGCTGGATTAATCTGGCTCAGTACAGGGAGTAGTGCAGCTAATTAGATTTCTTTATTAGCTGCATGCTTCAGTATTTGGAGTTAAAATGAAAATCTCCAATAAGTGTCACATTCTTCTGCCATAGTATGAGCTTGCTATTTTGCAAGCAGGTACAGAATGGGATCTTGAATCCCCACAGGGATATAGTGTGTGTGTGTGTTTTAGGATAGTAACTACAACCAATAACAGCATAACTGTAAAGTGAATGGCAGGAGATGAGACAGCAGAGGGGGGTAGAGTCACCCTAACGGAAGGGTGAAGTCCAGTCTCCACTTGTTCATGTATTCCCCTGGGAAATCGATTAATTGGCCATTAATTAATTCTCTGCTCATAAGCCCATGACATTCATGGTTGCCTCGTATTCTTTGCATGTGACATCAGAATCGAGACAGTTTTAATTAGTGACATTGTGATACAAACTACATTCACTAGAAGCAGCAGTAAAGCTTTCCTTACACATTTAATAAAATGTCATTGGTATTTAGCTTTAGTACAAATTACAAAAAGTTTCTGATTTCCCACACATTCTACAAGACAGGAGTCATAACGGGCAATTCTGCGATGTGGCTGCATGCTAAGGGGACATAAAGGTCAACATGCTCAAGGTAATGAAAACAATATAACTTCTGAGATACCTAGAACATACCAAAATAAAGGCAATCCTGAAATTGGTGCTTCAAGTCACATTACCTCACTTCCAGTTGATTTAATTATTTTGATCTCAAAGAGTATATTTATTATCTGGCTTAGAAAAATGCACTTTTAAAATCTTAATGGAAAATGAATATGATTGCTCATACTACTGTTGTGTCACAGTAATAAAGACAGTTAATAAATTTATTTTATAACTTCTTTTTATTTTTTCTAGTGTATATGGTTTTTATCCAACAACTCATGAAAAATGAAAATTTCACAGGTCTATATCTGTTTTGAGACTAGCAATATCAAAAGTCCAAATTGAAGTAAGGTAAAGACAATTTGGAACAGTGTTTTGTGAAACCTAACTTGAGAACATTAACACTATTGGTTCAAGAAATAGTTTGTATAAAATTCAGCTTTATATTAGTCTAAAGAATAAATATTAATGTTTTCATATACTCCAACTAAATTTCTTTAATTCTGGTCAAATAAGTCTCTTTCTCAGTCCATTTCAATGTCTGTACAATATATTATATTAAATAATTTTCATTTCTTACATTATATACAGGTCTTCAATTTCTAACAACCATTTTGAATAGAAGTCTTGATGTTGTCCTAATAACAGGACTCTACCATACAAACCAACAACAACTGCAGTCTTATCAATGCATGACAGAGCAGTGTCACTTGTTTCATTACAATATCATCACGTATACAATAATGCTCATCATGTTCCTAGTCAACTACAATAGTAAAAACACAACAAACTTAGTATTACTCTCCCCTCATATCTGACAAAAGGACATTAATACTTTGTGTTGCTGCAAAATTTCAATTACAGCATAAAAACATCTTATAACCATCCAATGGGAAGAATATTAAATTTTTACAAGTTTCTATTTGTACTGGGTTTACACTTCCACCCAATGTTCTCTCCTATTCTAACTGTCAGGAACCATGTCGCACTCCAGTGTGGAAATTAAACATAATCCTCAAACATACACTAAGTATGAAAGCAATTACAAGCCTATGGAATTACAAGGTCCTTCATTTTCAAGACCATCGTTTATACAATACCATATACACAAAGTTTTCTAAACCAACAGCTTAAATTTTTCAATAAGATTAATGGTATACTTCAACCAAACGTATCTGCTGGCAACTAGCATTCCCACATCCAAGCTCCAAGACTTCATCAATAATTTATCAATAGGTATAGATATTATATGAAAAATATACATTTCAGTAGGCTTGAACATAATACCTTACCTTTCTCATGTTTTATGTGCCAGCATTTCAACCTGGTAAATAGCTAGCAACTCAGTATTCACCATATCCACAAAAATCACACACTATCCTTAGCATGTGGCTGGGTTTCAAAGAAATATTGTGAGATACACTTACGGCATAGATGTTAATTTACAGTTAATGAAAAAAAAAAAAAAAAAAAAAAACCACTAAGAGTCCTGAAATATGTTCTTGTAACATAATTTGCTAATTAGGTCTGACAAACTATAATGCAGACACTGTTCAAATTCTCTGTCTAATTAAGTAAATCAGATATTCTTTTCTTTAAACACATGCACTTCTAAAGATCTATATTATACGTACTTTCAGACTAACCACATTATGGGAGGACTAAGTGCATATGTTACAGGTGAAGGCCCAAATCCAGGCATTGTAAACAACAGCCAGCTATTCTTGACATCAGCCAGGTGGCCTGGATAATGTTAGGCAGTCAACTGCAACAGAGTCTCCATATCATATATCTTCTGTGCAACAAGTAATATACAGATAAAATTTATTCCAACTTATTGCACACTTTATACCATACATAAGTTACTTCAAAATGTTTTGGCTAACATGTGTAGCCATCTTCAGGGAGTACACAAAGAGGTCAAGTTCAGTTGAGCAATGAACACTGTTGAAGAGAACGTTAACTGCACATTTAAAACTTAAATTGCAATGTGTTCATACAAAACAGACAACAATGTTAAAGATAATAGGAGATAGTAATATTTTTAGTATTTTCTTTTTTTGCATCCAAGCTTCTTTGTTTTTATATCAGCTGAAACATTTTCTGTACGCAGCAGCAAATCTGCATATGCATTAAACAGTCACTGTATGGAGTGTTCATTTGATGTACACACAATTTGCTTTGCTTTCTGTGTACTACTTGAAGATGGCTACATGCTAGCTGAAACATACTGGAGTAATACACATATCATACTCTGTGTGCAGTGTTGGAATAAAGTATATTAACAGTTTTTTTTTAGGTGCGTCATCCCTGTTGTGTTCATTCAATAACAAAGAATTTTTGTGTATTACACATACAGTCTAACACAACTATATTTCACCTAGCAGTATAGTAGGTATACAACTACATGTTTCGGCCAAAACATGTAGTTGTATACCTACTGTACTACTAGGTGAAATAGTGTATAGTTGTGTTCGATTGTATGTGTAATACACAAAAATTCTTTGTATATTATCAGAGTCTATTTTGGTCTCTATCAAGCTAATGTTATGATTTACCATTACTGCTTGGCCAATGTCACTTCTGTGCATATGGCATCCACTCTTGCCAAAAACCAGTGAGGTTTAATCTCTACCCACTGTTTGACTAACCTGTGTTCCACATTTCACAAGTCTTGCAATAGCAGTGTGGTAAAATGAAAGGTCCATGAGACATTCAACAGTCTACCCTCTGCAAAGTGAGAAGGCAATTCATTGTATCTGACCAATTTGTAACCTATTATGAATGTAATAATGTAACAAAACCACAATAAATGTAAAAGAAATATGCCTGGGCACGAGCAGTACACTGTAAACACATACAGAGGGCATGGAGGTCAAGGTCCACACTGCAGCTGCTTTAATTTAATGCTAATTCCACTAGACAGTAGGCTTGGTGGGTCCTATAGCCAGTCTGCAAATGGAGAAGAGAAACATCCCTGACCTTGCCAAAAATCACATCCTAGTCATCTGGTCTGTAGCCAGGCAGTTTACCAACAGAGCTACCACAGTGCAAAAAAACCATTAAATACCTATAATAAGCATGTACAGTGGGTCTGTACATGTGACAGTGACACACACACTCACTCACATTTCCTTAAAACAAATTAACAAAACAAATACAAATTCATTTTAAAGAAAGAACAAGTCCTTCCACAATATTTTTGGTCTACATAATAAACTGTCATAACAAATAGATGTTTTTACATCCTGAAATACACCACAACTTGTACAATATGATACAAATTACCACAGCTGTGGCACCACTTTTACCCAACTTTTCAGGTGAAAAAAAATAAATATTTTTCCAATGCACAACAAACATATTACAAAAATAACTTTCTGCACAAATTACAGTCTCACCTTAATTACTTACACAGTGAGAGTACAGGTACTGTCACATATGGAACCTGTAGTACTATTTTGTATGCTTTAATTAAAACATATACTGTAAAATATTCATCAATAGCATAAATTATATGAAAAACATGACAAACAAAAACATATTTTGACTGTAGGTAGCATGAAGTGTAGAACATTAAAAAAGACCACATTTTGCATTGTGAAATATTCATGTAATATACATGCACATAAACATGGCACACAGTAATAAGATATTACTGTTCCAAGCTACAGATCACAACTGCTGAAAAACACAATGCCCCACTATTTCAATTCTAATAAATGGTGTATTATAGATTAAATCATTAAATTTTATTCATATTAGTACATAACAGCTGATGGAATATCAGGTACTTTAAAGACTTCAAGCCCAAAATCCTTATCTCTTTGCATGTTATTCAACTTCCCCATATACTTTATAGTTCACATTAAACCTTCACAATTACATATAAATAAACATAACTACCTACAGTGGGAAATATGAGCACCTAGATTTTTAAAGTTCATCCTCTCTAGCGGCAGTTAAAGAAGAAGACACTCATGTCTTGAGTATTACAAAAATGGTGACATCACTAAGTTTAGGCCTACTGTGTAAACCCAGTCACTCTTGCTTATCTTCTGCATTGTTAAAAAAAAAAAAAACAAAAGCATGTTTGGAAGTATACAAACCAGAAACAAATAAATCAGCATTTATCCAAATTATATGCCTGTCCAGTTCGTAACTTCAGTACATTTAAATACAAGCATAAGCCTGATACATTTTACACCATCACTTCTGCTTCCTCTCAGTTTGACAATGTTTCAAATTTGGAATGTAACTGTCTTGTGCTACTTTTGTAGCTGATGATAAATATACAGTTCTCATAATATGAGAGGTCATTAATTTCCATGCTACTTGCATCTCTAATGACTAAAAATGTCTATAACTTAAACCTTAGCACTGACATTCTTACGTATCCGCGCCCAGCAGACCAATTTATAAAAGCCTTCACACTTAATGCGTAAGTATGCACTACCATACTATGTGATACAGGCACATTAGAATTTGTTACTGTTCACTATGTTGATGGGATTCAGTAATACAAAAATTTGCTCAACAAATGTCAGTAATGTGTACATTACCAAAGCATATTTTCTGCAAACGTAAACAATAAGATGCAGTCCTGAAGATCAGGCATACAGAGTTCTATGACAAATCTAGATAACACATCTTCAGGTACATCAATTATGCTACAAAACTCAGGCAAACAATGATACAGCAGAAAACTATCAAAATTATTTTATGTGTATCCAATCAAAGTTATCTGCAGGGAATGGTCATGTAGTTCATCTTGCTGTGGTTGTCTAAGTCATTATATTGCATTAACAGATTGTAATAATGAACATAAGAAAAACACTGCTTTATGAAACATAAATAATATTACAGTTTTAATTGCACATGCCAAAAAAAGTGGTTACAGAAAAGTAACAATAACCCCTCTTCAAGCATACGAGATACAATCATCCCCTGACTTACGCTGTCCATCAACTTGTGCCGTTCTGCACTTTCATTGTCCCCCCCCAACCCAATATGCTGCATTAGGGCAAGTGTGCAAATTTGTACATACAACGCTAAAGGTGTCGAGTTGCTGAACTACCATGATCAGGAGCTCACACTTGACCATCTTGAAATTTGGAAGCAAAGTACTCTTGAAGAAACTGGGGCACCTAAGCCCAAGGAGAGGACCATGACAGTTTTGAATTTGACTGAGGGGCTTGGTCTCACTGAAGCTGGCATCAAGGTGTCTAAAGGACAATGGTACGAACAAACAGCGGCAACAACTGGACAAGAATTTACGTGGACGCTTGCTTGCTATGAAGAGATTCTGAAGCAGAAGACAAAGGCTCTGCCCTGCCAGTCTTAAGTACGTGACTTCTTCATGCCATCTTCAGGGACTCGTACACTGCCGCCGGCATTACTGGACAATGGAGATTATGATCAGGCAGATGACGTATCCACAGTTCAAGAAAGAGTGCCTCCTCCTTAATTCTCACTAGTTTTGTCATTTAATATTTTTTGTAAATTCTCTGTAGGTATGAAAATATACTGTCCATGGTCAAAACGGATTATCTGGAACCACTCTTCCCATTTTAATATTGCAAATACAGGAAGATGTGTCTCAACCCACACTGTCTCTTCTAACATCACTGGTTTCAGAACAATCAATGTAACTTCGGGGGATGACTGTATTGTAAAACATACACACTTGTTTCCCTTTATGTTATTCTAACAAGTTGGAAGTATGTTATACTTTAATGAACTTACACTGAAACTGTTGTCTTCCAAAACTAAAAAAAAATTCTCAAATTTCATTATGGCTTTTGTTTGTGTTCTGTAAATATCATAAAGCATGGATCTTCAACCATTATGTATATAACATACAAATCACACAATAATTTAGGCAGTTACATATACCAATTATTATTACTCTTCCACGTGTGGCCTGTAAACCAGCACATGATAAGGGGTATGACCCTGTGCCATAAAAAGGCTGGATGCCCACATCATAAAGCCTTTAGTGAAGACTATTCTGGTATGAAGTTGTTTTGAAAACCAACTGAAGGGTTTCCTTAACCTTTAAAGTGCTGAATTTTAAAAACCAGTAGTCCCCTAGTGGCCAGACTTTTTGAGCATTTAAATCCTGAAATTGCAGGCCTCCACAAAAACAGATACATTTTCCACTTTATATAACATCAAATTATGAAATAAAAACTGTTTCAAAAAGAATAAAATTCTACACTCATAACGAAGTGTCAAGTTTTAGCAATAAAATGTACTCACATTTTATGACAAATTTAAAAGTTACATTGCATGACATATTTTATGACACTTCTGTAAATTTTTTATGTAATTACTCCTTGCTTTACACCACAGACATGTGTGATGTTACATACAAAGAAGTATACAACACTTATTTACACAGCAAATGTTTTCTGTCCATGCTGTACAACGATATATGTTGCCTCACGCCACTGCAGTCAACGCTACTCTTTGTGTCTAGTGACTCAGGTTCACATGCATATGCCACTTCTCGAAGCAGTTCACTACACAGAGACCGATGTCATATTTCTTGCAGAAATACAGCGTGCTCCGTGTTCACTTTCTGCAGCGAACACACATGACATCGCCATTGTTTTCCTTTGGAAGGCCAATGCTGTGAATGCTTTACTTCCAGTCAACTGAGCTGGGACTTAATGGACTTGGTCTACCCCTTGAAATGACACTAGCTGTCAGATTTTCTACTTGCAAAATAAAATAAGCAACAGTTACTGATAATGCACCACTGGTCTAAAGTCTAAATAATTCTTCACCATGAAAGTAATGCAGATGAAACTCTGTCGGTAAACACTGAGGAAAAATATCAGTACCAACGAGGAAGGGGCAATTCCTTATAAACCGCCAGTGAATTTATGCAATATATGCCAGTTCACCGCTGATAATGTAACAACAAACACAACCATGAAACGCAACACCCACAGCTTTGAGAATAAATGTTGTGAAAAATTGTGGAATGCTGTATATAACCAATCCAACACTTTCATGCATACGCCAGTCCGCCACCGCAAAACAATATCAAGACGTGCCACACTTCTACAAATGCTGCCAGAAGAATAACTAGAGCTCTTCATAATTGAGGTTCTACATTTCAGCCTCAAACAATGTTCTACTGTGTCATGCCTGTCACTCCCTCAGCAAATCCCCAAAGGTCAAGTCTGCACGTAAATAATGTTGAAACGCGGACCGCCATAAATGACATAATTGCTCCTGACAAATACCAGGCCTTGCTGTGGGACCAACAGTGGGTCTGTTTGGACCACTGAAAAAAATTCATGCATGCACAGTGTTCGATATGTCTAACATTCGGCCACTGGGGATTGCAGGCTGTGTTAAATATATCTAACATTCAGCCTTTAAAGGTTAACATGCTTAATTATCAGTCATAAGTGATATCAGGAAACACATATATGACCTAAGACATTAAGTTTCCCTACCCAAATAACAGAGTCAGCTAGGCACTAGAAGATCAACATCCACAAGATCACTCTTTGCCTGTGTAGTATCAGTTACACTGTTTATTTCAATCCGTATATAATGTAATGTTCTGGTAATGTACTTGAACTTCCACACAGATAAGACAATTTGTTTTAAAAATGCAAAGGCAGACATACTCTTTTTACTTTAATGTGTGCAAGGATTCAAAAGTAACTCTCTGAAGAAATCTTTAATCCACAGACTGTTTCAGTAACAACTATTTAAATGGTCTGCTCAGCACAATTATGTTTAGTCAAAAAAGTAGATATATATTTCAGTCACAACTGAACAACACATTTTTTGAATAAATATAGTTGTGCTGGACAGACCATTTAGAGATTTGTTACTGAATGTTCTATAGTACAGTGGCAAGAATTATATCCAATAACAGGTTGTTTCAAGTTATTCACTAATACATTACGCTGAATGTGTTGTATGGTCAATTTCAATACACACTGTTTCTCATTTGCATAGTATACACCAATTTTTAACACAAGAACTTCAAAAACCTGTGACATGAAAATCCTTTCAGATATTCAAAAATCTTCCTTTTCCTGAAGTGTCCTCCTCTGATATTACAAATTTATGGTCTAGGATTCAACATAGCCTTAAGTGCAGAAAAGTTTATGTATTGATTTATAGAAACAAGTACCACATCTTACAATACTGAACACTTCTTTACTGTTGGCATATTAATTTATGACTTCATCTGACCAGATTAGAATTTTGTAATCAATATAACACCCAACATGTGCACTCTGTGATACACCAATTATTACATAAATCAACTCCTACATGTTTCGGCACCAAGATGCCATCCTCAGGGAGTCATATAACACAGGTAATGTAAGTAAAAATGCCAATATATGTTCAATCCTCCTTATAAGAATGATTTTAATATTGAAATGCATTTTAAGATTTTAATCACTCTTATAAGTCGGCCTGAACGTATACTGGCAGGTTGGCATGCACTGACTTTGCTATATAACTTTCTGAGCGTGGCATCTCGGGCCAAAACACGTAGGAGCTGATTTATGCCATAAATGGTGTACCATAGAGTGCATATGTTGGATGATATATTGAATGTAATAACATGCATGGTAGGAATAACATTAAAAAATCAGAATTTTGTAGTCTTAAATTACAAAGAACATAACAGGTCAGTAAGCACACTGTTCCAATTCATTCAGAAAAAAAAATTACTTTTAGAGGTCCTGATAATTAATGGCAATTGAGCTTGTGACAAAACATTTTTATGGATTATGTTTCACTAACTTCCCATTTAGTTCCAATATCTTTTATAACCAGTGTCACAATCTCATTTATTTCTTCCTTTGCTCTTATTTACCATTACATGACCTCAATTTTCCCTCAGAAATAACTTCCTGAATTTGTCAACTGAAGTGTAAAGTTTGGCAGTATGTCATGGACACCAGTGCTGACACAATCATCATTCATGAAAGGAATGATTTGCAATAAAATGTGACAATAATGACAGGGCTGGTGTAACTTTCTCTCACAAGCTGTATCACATGTTGCTTCCACACAATAAAGACGTGTATCAATACTGGCTCACTGGAAACTCTCCTGTTTTGATGTACATGCCACATCTTTTGCAGACATCTTCTTACACAATTTCACGCTGACATCATGTTACATACTCCAGTGATATATAAGCCAAAATGATTCCCTTCAAGAAATGAATTTTTCTGATGACTTTCAATTCTAATTTAATGTCATTCAAGTGACAGAGTTTGTCTTGGTACATAATTATATGGTATTAATTTATTAAGGGTTTTACGGTTGTCCAGTGTTGTAGCAGCAAAACCAACCACATGATGACATCAGAAGGCCAAGGCAGCAGCATTTTGTGATGTGCACTCACCAACGGTCATTCTATACATAGCCATTTCTGATATTCCATGATAATGAACAAAAGCTGCTGCGATCACTAGCACGTGGAATATCTGATGGCTCTGAAACTGGTTGCAAAGACACCATAAATTATTAATGACATATTTCTCTGATACTGCCTGTACACAATGAACTAATAAAGGGGAATATTCTGGTTCCTTCACTTAACAAAAAAATGAGAAAGTAATGCACGCTCCTTCTATATTAACAACCAGTTGTTAAAAAAAAATGTTAAGCCAAATGAGAGGATAGCAAAGTGTAATGACATGCAGTTGGGTGAAGTGATGGTCTTAGTAACAGGGTGTGTCTATCATTACTATAAGATATATATCATACGAGGTTTGCTGCTTATATGGCTGTTTCACTTACCACATTTTTTCATATTCTTTGGGTTTCTATTCTATATCATTGTGTATATGGTTGTTATGTTTTGTACGCTTCTGTTTAATTTTGTAAATTATAAATTCTTATTGTCATGTTTATGTATTCTTATTGTTACATATGTTCTGTTCTGGGTATTCTGTTTCATTGTGTTGTTCTGTGTATTGTTTGTTTGTAAATGAGTACTGTACTACTGCCACTGGATGTCAATCCAATTGCAGTTAACAAATATATCACACTTTAATCAGACAGCCTAAATATCGATTTCTAGGTCATATATTGCTGCATATACTGTTTGCATGAAAGACAACTTTTGAGGAAACATTATCTCAGCACGCAGAATGTTCTTATCACCCAATCCTTAATCTCTTCACAAACCACTATGCCTATATGTATCTTTAACACAGTCTTAATTCACACTGATATTTTCATACTCTATGACAAAAATTAATTTCCCTCTAGCAGTTAATAAGAAATATTACAAGGTTACCCAAAATAGTTTCTTATAAATCAAATTAGTCTGGAAGGTGAGGTACTAGGACTAGGAAAATAAAAGACATGATCACTTATAAGTATGTTATAGTAATATGTTACTGTAAATAAACCAAAAAAAAAATCCACTCTGAACTCCAACAGAAAATGAAGGAAACACTTCTGTCATTTAGGGAAATGTCTGCACCGGTTATACAGTTTATTTTGTGTTTCAAGTTTTCATGGGGAATTTTTAGTTTGAATACTCCACAATACCAGCGTACTAAGGTCTACACCAATAAAATACAGCATTCTTCAATGAAATGTAGGTAGGACTTACAGGCATGCAGTGAGTGGTGGATAAAACTATTACATGTCAAAGATGATTCATTACCAGTGCAACAGTTCTTGAGTTAAGAAGTTAAATATCAGAAAATCTTCAGTTTCTTGGTTCAATGTTAACAATGTCAAGAATACTCAATTACTCTCTCTTATTTTCAAATAAATAATGACACATCTATGATATTTTAATCCTTGGTGCAATAATACATTATACATACATAAAAATTAAGGGTCAGAATTGGTGGTAGTTTTGCAACCACTTTTTTTTTTATTACAAGGATTGATTTGAATGAATAATTTTGTGAATTCTGTAAATTCTCGTCACAAAGAGGTTATATTACATTAAATTCTGGACTTTTATTTTAGACCTGCTATATATTAAGTGTATAATCATTTCATGTATGATTCAGTGCTCACTCTGACATCAGAACATACCCAAATGTCACATTTTCCTGGGAAGAATCTCTCTGGTACCCTCAAAGCATAAAACATTGCTCCTAGGATGTACAGACAGCCCATTAATATCAGCCATCCTAGAGATGCTCTTGACAAGGCATTGAACCACCCCTCAGAGATGGCATAATGGACAGCAGGCACCACTCCACTAAGTCCAAAAACCATGAATACACCTAGAAAAAGGAAACATTAGGAAATAGCAGAAACAGTTGCATACCTTTAATTAATTTTTCCTCCTCTCTCCCCATACCTCATCCATGTAATAAGCATGATTCATTACAGTATGTAAGGGCAGTAGAGAAAATTTAAATCTGTTACATTGGGCACAGTGAAGGGTTTACATAGTACACTGCAACCCAAAATACGACAGCACAATTTTGATGTACAAGCACAGGACACACATTCTGTCAGATAATGCTGGTATTTCCACAGGCCTACCTCTAAAGTTATGTTCACCATTTTCTTCCGGAAGGAAAAGTGTACAAAACAGTGTGCAAACCCATTCACAGTAAAGCACTGTGCCTATATTATTATGCAGGGCAACATTTTCCAGCACATATTTATTCTATATTTGTACTTACTTGCACAGCATTCCCCCCCTCCAACCCTTCCCCCTCTTACCTAGCCGAACTACCTTCAACCTACCAGCATACCACGTGCTGCTTAGCTCACTCTCAGTTGGGCTTCTGAGTTGTCTAAATCATCTAAATTCTGTTTTGGATCAGGCACCTAAATTTGGTTTGGTGATGATAGGAAGGCAGGCTTGGGTCCCTGACCTGAAGTTGTGGGTGTACATAAGTTACATCTGTATTGTGATTATATTCACTTTGAGTTGTGGAGATTAATATGTGAGTCTAGCTTTTTACCATGATGTTAGGCAGGTCAACTCATTTGTGTCACAGGCCAGAAATAAGGACAGGAACCAGCTAGTGTGTGTTACATAAACTGTCTCACTAGTTCCCATCTTATGTATCTATTCAGCAGATTATTAAATTTATGTTGGACACGAGTTGTTCTGCATACTTGCATCCCTGGTAAGGTTTCCATGGACAGGGTGCAGTACTTATTTTCAAATTACTGTTGTGACAGTAAGAAATTATAAATAATGTTCCATAACGTGTTGTCACTGTGCTTGCATACAGCACAATGCACATTTTACTAAGGACACTCACAAATGCTCAAGAATTCCAAGCAGGTTATGAAAGAAATGGTCCATCTTCCACCCTCTGGTGTAATTCAACTACATTAGTTAACTGCCATACCATATGTTTCAGGCAGCCCAATAAATAAAAAACCCAGGAGGTTTAAATCAGGTCATCTTGTGAGCCATAAACTATAGCTATTTCAGAATATTTTGACATTCATCATATAATTTATGCTCCACTGGAGGAGGATACATATTTGTCAACATGTCTATGTATTCCTATGTCTTTATACATTAGGGCTGTGAAGTCACCCATGACCTTAGTCTTTTCAGTGAACTTATGTTCTACAGCATGCTCTGGAGCACAATACATCCCTGACACTACACAATCAGTTCTGATGACAGTGCAAAATGCTCAGCCACAACACACTAAATTTTAATTTTCCACAAAAGGTATTGGAGCACAAAACATCTCTGACACTATGCAAGCAGCAGCATGGCACACATACGTCCATATACAAGAAACAATGTATGAGCTTACGATAATGACAATGATGATGGTGGCAGCAGCAATGATAATGATGGAGATAAGCAAAATCTGACTGACATTTATCATATTCTAGATAAAAAAACTGAAAGTACCAGGGTTTGTGCAGTCTTACCTGCACGAAGAGGTCGATACCTAGGCTCACTGAATCTATCCCACAGGGAGACAATGATGGCAGATATTCCAAGACATATAACAACACTGAGGTAGATGAGCTTTGGTTGGAACTGGCAGTAAAAGCCATAATATAACCACGGAACAAATGATCCCATGATGAGCATTGCTATGCCACAATAATCCAATCTGAAATAAATTAAATGTATTTTTAGCACATGAATTCAATGTTATGAATAGAGTTTCTCCGACACATCAGTCAAGTTTTTCATCATATACTGATTTGGTGTACTCTGCATTCTTCTTTCATGGAATGTCTGAACTGGAATCCTATACTCCCTACTACTACCTCAGTCTAATGAAAACTTGAATCAAATTTCAATATTCCTTTCAATTCCACTGTCAACATAATCAGAAGTCCAGTTTTGTGTGAGTATGTGAGCTTGTAGCAGCAACAATGAACAACTACAAATAGAAAAGACTAAATTGTGAAAATGGATGTTATTCAACTCAAAATTCTTATTATTCATCTGCTTTCCAAAATACTCAAATGATGAATATAAACAGAAAAAACAACTGTTAGTTGCACAGTGTGGTCAAGAAAAGTGATCTCTTATTGAAGGGAGGAAGGGAAATGAGTTGTCTAAAGATTATACTAATTTGGCAATTATTAGACAGAAGGTATTCTCATAAATTAATGTAATAATACTGGTGTCAAATTAAACTTTTCAGGTGGTATGATTCTCTATTATTTTGGGCTTACACTTACTCCATACTTACTCTATGGAGCAGAGTCCTTGAGAACCTAATCGGTTACCAGATAGTCAAGAAATTCCCTGCACTTTATGGAACCTGGAAGTTCATTACTGCATTCACAAGTGCCCGATTTTGGGCTTATATTATATTAAAACATTTAAATGTTACATTAAATGAATATCTACATTAAATATAATAGCAATGAGGGGGCCAAATGTAGACTATTACAATAGTGGACTGTTTAAAGCAAAGCAAAATCACTTTCGTAAAAAAAAAAAAAAGTTTCATGAAGTTTCTAGTGCATATAAATGGGAAACAACAAGAAATACACTTGCATGAGCTTTAAAATTGACCTCAAACTGAATTTAAAGAAAGTTTATAAACAGTCCTGAGGTTTAAAATCTTGGTATCCCTGCAACCTTCTATTGGATACATTACAAATTAATTACTGCCACAGCAAAATTAGTCACAACGGGTATCTTAACAGCATCACTTCAAAAGTAAAGGCCAACTATTTTTATTTCCTCAGCCACATATTCATGTGACAATTATAAAAAATCCTCCCACATATTCATACATCTGACTGTCTTTTTACAAGAATTTTTGTATGTTCTATTTAACTTTGTGTATGGTTTTCAAGACCTGATATAACGGCCACCCTTTAGTGGATAATACTCACTTGCTGAACAGCTTACCAACACACTCTGAGTGACAATGAACTGTATGGAAGGCAAAGGACAGTCCTAGACAAAGAATTGCACCAGCAAAAAATGCTGCAAACACTAATTTCTCTTGTAGTTGTATCTCAACACTTGGACGTGTCAAGAAGTAGGATGCTACTCCAATGAATGCCACGCAACCTGTAACATGAAGGTTAAACCTCAAGAAAATTAACATTAAGCAATCTTTGGATGTCAACAGTTAGGTGAAAGGGGGAGAAAAAAATTACCCTTAAAACACAAGACAGGAGTATCAAGTTCTACAAAACTTCAGGCATTCAGTATTTCTCCATTGTTTCCCTTGGGCTTCACAGCCAACATATGTTTTCCTGTTCACTCTTTCTTTCATTTCCAAATGGT
>Ga0123357_10003878_pt1 | contig 17347 bp, 9 predicted proteins | sample TergutEmb28metaG_FD_89873 | JGI IMG/M metagenome (GOLD analysis project Ga0123357, IMG submission 89873) | Embiratermes neotenicus P4 segment gut microbial communities from Petit-Saut dam, French Guiana - Emb289 P4 | ecosystem: Host-associated > Arthropoda: Insects > Digestive system > Gut ... | reverse complement strand
GAAAAACCCCCACAAAAAAAACAAAGAAAAGATAAATAAAAAAAAAAAAAAAAAAAAACAAATATTGAAAAATTTAAAAGGAAGGTGGTAGAGGGTGGGGGGGGGGGGGGGGGGGGGTGGGGGAAGATGACTGAAACAGGGAAGTGTGTTGCTTTCAAATTTGACCAATTTGACTTCAGTTTAATTTTTATTCCTCAAATTCACAACAATTTAAAAGTGCATTGATCCAGGGGACTGTAACAGTGTCTTTGTTTCCAGCTTCACGGTATTTACTCTGCTGTGGTTAGAGCATTTATAAGACTATATTTCTTACCAAATTAACAAGAAATTAAAATTTCTTTGCGTAGAGAAACTGTAGAACTGAATTTCTTCCCAACATACATAATTTAAGAGCTCTTTGAATTTCAAAATAAGTTCGCTTTGCAGTACATCCTTTCCAGACGCCAAGCTTCACCTCTAGGAGTCCTCGAGTAACGGTAGTGGATGTAAATGTACAGGAAGTACTGATTACATTATGCTGAACAGTTCTAAATTATTCGCTGGGACATATTTCTTATTTCCCTGGACAACAGTAAGAATATAACCACAAATCTTGATACAATAAATCTCTGGTGTCCTTCTGAGCGAATGTGTTAAGTACGTGGAACGTACATTTACTGAGTGTGGAGTTTACAGTTGAACTCGACAGTGGTTTACGCTGGGGACAGGCGATAGTCCCGTGTTTGTCACCAGTAGTGGATGTATTCCATTTAAAAGAACATTGGGCTGAAGTGAGGTCATGTTTTGTGCACGTGAGATAATGCAATTGGCAGCTGTGCATATATTAGACTTTAGGCTGGTTATAAACAAAAGAAAACTACGTCACGCAGTGGCATAGAACCATGCTTTCGACAGAATCTATACGTTTTTCCCCCTGCTGTCGTCGCGAGTGTTATGGCACTCTACCCAAACTGTGCAGGTCAACTGCATTCTCTTGGTTAAAGATCGTTAACTATCTGCTGGTAAAAAGTCTGCTTTGAATTTGGGTGGTTCTAGAATAGCCCACTCTGAGCTGTCGAAGACCTGCTATTTGTCTGTAGTTTTAATTAACTGACCTCAGTTCCGCACATGTAATCTTAAAATAAGTACCGACCATATCTTCGTATCTCTCTTAAATCATAATTCAAAAATATGCTGCAATTTCACGCTACATAATATTTTCACTTCACAAACATTCGTCGCATAAAAAAAGCAAAGTACGTACAAAGTGCTGATAAACGTTGGCTTATACATCGACTGTGGCCCCGTACTGAACGTCACAAGAAAAGCATTTGGAGATCATCTGGCTAAATTTTAGAACATATCCAATATATCTTGCTCTTTTCACTTGTTACTCTTTCTCGTAACGTTACCTCCAGCAATGACCAAGGAAATACCGTAGTGCAGCATCAGATTGTTTTATTTCTGTATTTCGCATACTGGTAATAAAACTTTCACGTCAAAAACTGGAACATGGTTTAGCTGTTCCATAATGTAGTTGTAACAGAAGAGAGCTTACCGTTTTATGACACCAAATTTTGACACTTTTACGTAATCGCCCTGCTCGGATGAAAGCTGTCTCTGAACACTAAGCAACCGAGTTTTTGTTTGTCGTGGCACACCTTACGAGCATGAACATTTATTCGAGGTAACAGGGGACATTACGACCAGCAGAGTGGATTTTATGTTGTAGGCAGTTTATCAACAAAAGCACAATTTTCCTGCGCTTTTGTGATATAATCATTACAAAGCAGTTGTGACACCCTTTATGTCAAGAAAAAGTACCTCTATGTCTTAAAAATCCAACAGGCATTTACAGATGGACATATATAAAAGAAAACAGACCTTATACATTTCGTGCAGAATTTCTTGTAATGACTTCCAGAAGTATCAGATGAGTTTCTTGCGCTTCCTCTAATCCAAGGTTAAGATTGAAAAATGTGGAACTCTATGTTATGCAATTTTGTCAACTCGTGTGTTGCTTCATCTCCTTTACTTTATGTGTACATACTCTTTTGTCTACCGTGTTTCCTAATATCTTAACACGCTTATGTTTCCCACAGTGAAGGGACAAGATTCGTAGTCATCAGAAAAATGAATAGAAGTACAGTATTTCTAATTATCCTACAGGATCAAACTCGAAAGTAAATGCATATACTCAAGAATTATGTCATTATTAAAATGTGACTTTACGTACACTTCAACTAAAACCATAACGCAGTACACAAAAGTCAATCATCATATTCAGATTTTAACTAATCCAGTTATATAACAAATAATCACACTTGATATTACACTCGTAATTTATAACGAATGCGAAATGTCATAGCCATTACCATTTCCTTTTAAACATTCACTCTTAACCATCAACTTTCATATCCTTCAAAAGCCGTATTACCTGTAGTTCATATACTGCACAGGCCTAACACCATTATTAATACATGGTACTCTCACATTGTTCAACACAGCTGTTTCGCGGTGCCATGGCACCATTTGTGGTACACAGATAACCCAACGGGACACGAAAAAGATCGAGTTAACGGCATTTAATGAGAGACATCCAGTACAGTGACCAAGGTCTCCCACCTGACACCGTCACGGACAGTGATTGGTGACGTGCGAATTCTCTCCGATGTCGTAACTGTTGATGCGCGGACACATATATTCAGTCGCGCGGCCACGTGGCGCCAGTTAAGGCACTTGAAGTTAGTTGTGATTGAAGGCTGGAGCACGTAACTCAGGATCCTACTAACTGCGACGAACGCACGTAAGCACAATTTCGGGATACGCTACAGTCAGCTACATTGTGATAAGTAGAATAAGCCAAACATTTACTGCCTAAGTTCACGTTGTGTTATTAATTGGTGACTGGGATTGTATGTTTTAAAATAACACTTGCATAACCACAGACTACGCAAGACTTTTCACATGTGTCAGTTTTGATGCATTCGTCAATCACCGATATGTTAATTAAGCCTTTTAACTGCCAAAATTACCCGTTCTGAAAGAAGTACGCTACGCATTTTAGTTAATCGTTTAAAAACAAAGTCCATCTCTCGTGGCTCATTAAACGTCCTCTCAGTGGCTAATCTAATCTTATTCAGGTTTTAAACATAAACAATAATGTACAAAATACATAAAAATCTGCATAGTTCAAAGGATTAAAATAATCTGTTGGCATGGTGCAACTTTCGCTCTAAATTACTGTTTCTTGTCACACGAGGTGTGGCTATTAAATAACGAGACTATTTTCAGAGACGTGCTTCATTAAGTCATTTTATTTACATGTTGCCCCCTTCAAAGTAGCTTCCTTCGGAACCTTACGCATCTCTCCATATTAGCTGTTCTGGGTTTGGGGCGTCCCCTGAGGTCATTTTTGAGAGTGCTTTATGTAAGCGCCTTTTCAGTACGCCTCAGTAACAGTCTTCTTAAACTTCAAAAGAAGTTTGATGTTCAATCGTTGCTCATTCTTATTATTCACCACGACTGCAGCAAGTGTAATCAGTTTATACATAGATGGATATTACTCGACACTAAGTCAAATCAACGGAGCATTGGTCGGCCCGCGAATGGTGGAAGGTTCATCCATAAATAACATTATATTTATTTTCATTTTTCCGTGCAAAAGTATGTATATATAAAATTTGACCAACTAGTTGCACTTTTTATTAGATTTTTTAAAATATCACATATAGCAATTCACATATATAACCAAATAATATAGGATTTTAAAGTATTATATGTGAATTGCTATATGTGATATTTTAAAAAATCTAATAAAAAGTGCAAATAGTTGGTCAAATTTTATATAAACATTATATTTAATTTGTTGATCAATGGTAAAGGTCAGGAGCTACATGTGCAGTCTCGTTATTTAACAGCCACGTCTCGCTTATCTTGTAATTTTTATTTAAGGCGAGGTTACTTCGAATATGTTGGCATGAAACACTGCGATATGGTTCAGTGCAGCTGAGAATCAACTGAAGATGATTCTTGAGCAGGGCGACCAGTTACTTCTCTTAACTGGAAATACATGGAAATGCTGAGAAAATAGTCGCGTAAGAGCCGTCAAATGAAGAAGCAGGAATTCAACAGAAAGAGCATTAAGCATGAATACTAACAATGTCAAAAGACGCTTTTAATTATTTTATTCAGAATATGTACTCCTAATAAATTAATCACGTTGAGAGTTGTGAAGGACTTCTGTAAACAAGGGTAGTTTTTTTTTTTCACCAACTCCGCACCTGATGCAGCAATATGAGTTTATCACTGGAATAGTGAGGCGAAATAGAAAAATAACATCAAGGATATCCCACACGGAAAATGTTGTGATCGCAAATGTAGCCTGGAAAAATATCTGCAGCTGTGCCACGGTACACTGAATTCTGACAGAAAATAATGTTGGGTAACCACAACAGACCTGCGGTATAATCATTAATAAGAAACGCCGAATAACATTGGCTATGCGATATGTGAGTCTCTCACAGCGACGATGCGGGAGAGTAATGTCTTCAGGGATATTAAGTCGTGTAGATAGGTTAGGGAATTGCACACATTTTGAAGGATCGCATTAAATAAAGGCATATGGACCTCCGAAACGTCAGTATGTAGTTAACAGTCGACACGAAGTATCATCCAAGAAGACCTGAATCTTCATCCTTCATTGCTCTCATTTTCCATCACAAAGCTTTATTAGGTTGGTGTGACTGAATGAATCAATCGACAGCTAGATTTTCCTAATTATGGTCCATTCTTCCTACCGAATTAAAATTTCTGTGCATCGGCTATCCTGCATCGGAAGGAAATTTCAAATAACGAAACTGGCCATTTCAGTAGTTTAGTAAACAAAAAGCTGCCAAATTTCCACCGAGACCTGTATCAACGTGAAACACCGGTCTATGAAATTACAGAGAAGGGATACTAGAATAAATAGAAGTTTTGATGAATTTTTACATCACATATTTATTTGCTCTGGTATTAATCGTAATACATCCACACCTAATTCCTTCGATTCTGCGCACCTGTTATCTACTTGATGTTCGCTGTCCATTTCTTTTAAAGTAATTTTTGGGCGCTTTCGCAAAATTGCGAAAAGCGACTATTAGCTGTGTCATGTACGTGTACGTCCGTCTATCCTTCTGTCAATGTGGAATAACTTGGCTCCCACTAGACGGATTTTCATGAAATTTGATATTTCAGTATTTTTCGAAAGTCTATCGAGAAAATTCGAACTTCGTTAAAATCTGACATGAATGACTGGTCCTTTACATTAAGACCAATATACATTTTGATCATATCTCACTCATTTCTGCTTAGAATGAAAAATGTTTCGGAGAAAATTAGTAAAGAAAATCGAAACATATTTTATGTTCAATAACATTTTTCGAAAATCGTGCCCTTTGTGAGAAAACGTGGAGAAATATTTTAGACCCGGACAGCACACAGATGACAATATGGTGCGTGAGCATACCGTACTCGATATCTACGGCTACTAATATACGCTGAGGTTATGTAATGTTTATTGCTTTTCCGAGCAACAGTGGTTGCACGAACGCGCCTCAACGTTACGTTATACTTATACTATCTGTCTTGTTTATTCTAGTTTTGAAACCGCCAATTGTTGAGGCAGTGCCTTCAACCGTCCTTCAGATTATCTTCCCTAGCATGTAAGCAAAACGTCTGTGATTCTTTCTGTGGGAATGGTTGCTGTTAGTTCCTTGGCAATAATGAAAGCTAATAGCTTAAAAGACACTCTGTCAAAACTCTGTAGTTATAATCGTCCATTCGTTTAGTTCACGTGCAGCATGCAGACGAGCAAACGAGTGGACTTACGGGAGAAAAGAAATATTTGTAAATTGAAAAGGAAATTTGTTTCCCTTGGAAAGCTATTGCTTAAAACCCACTTTCTAATTACGTTTAACAAACACTTCAGTAGGTAAAATGCGTGAGACTTAAATACGCAAATACGCTTAGGTCATTCCAATACGCTGTAAAATTGTTAGCGTTTATGTACTGTTTCAGCCGGTCCCAGTGGCCGCGCGGACTAAGGCGTAGGTCTGCGGCCGCTCGCCTGCTGGGATTGTGGGTTCGAATCCCACCGAGGGCATGGATGTTTGTCTGTTGTGAGTGTTTTGTGTTGTCAGATAGAGGTCTCTGCGACGAACTGATCACTCGTCCAGAGGAGTCCTACCGACCGTGGTGCGTCGTTGTGTGTGATCTAGAAAACCTCATGAATGAGCAAACATACCCAATTAATGTGATTGAGCTTAATATAGGAGATACATCACTGGATGTATTTCCTACATGCCATCAATAGTGACCGTCAAACACGACTGTTGAATGTCCTCGGACAGATAGCAATGATACTGGGAGATAAAAAAAATATACTGTTTCGTAACGAAGAATTTTTAATTGTGACATGGCACTGGCCCCACGCCCAAATCCAGCCCTTGAAGGCCACTACTTGCCGCTTCTCTGCTCCTATTTACTTTACATATTACAGTCGCACGCCAGTCAAAGAGAGATAATCAGGGGTGCACAAATCATGGGCGACAACATTTTTTACAGTAACGCCTAGTACTTGTACTTTCTGCATAAGCACTGCAATTGTCTTCCTTACATTCAAAAATGTCTCACAGGCACACGCACCCAGCAGAAAGCGCCAGGTAACAGTGAGGCTCGCAGGTCATTTGTGAATGGTGATTCCTCATGTGACTCTTCTAGTGCCTATAATTTGGCTTAAACATGGATATGGGGAAATTTGTAGACCTGTTCTGTTAATACTATTTTCATATACCGGAGTTTAATGGACTAATCTGATACCTTTCGGGAACAAAAAGAAATTGTGACAATGGTGTAAGAAAGCTTCAATTAAGAATCATCACCTCTATTTATCATTCATTATGTATAATGTAAACATGCTATTACGTGCTGGTTGTGAAGGACAACCTGTATCGCAACTATATGCGCAGTCAGCAGCGACTGTGCCGGTGATACTAGAAACACAATGAAGGGCTGTCAGTGATTTCAGATGCTCTGGATTAGGCAGTAAGTAATAATGTGTAAATAAGTTAAAGGAAAGATAGAAATTATACAATTAACTAAACGTTACTGCTAAATTATGTGCTGTATTTGTGCATGTCATGAACATGCATTTAGTTATCAGTGCAAATTACCTGCAGTTTGAAGGAACCCAACAAGCACATTATCTGTTACAAAAAAGTAATGTCACCTTGGAGATAATCGTGGCAGTAGAGGTATAATGTGCACCGCGTGCAGTAGATTGAGCTTATTTGTTACATAAGGATTTAAAAATATGCCGCATCCACAGTGTATAAGTTCTGTCTGCAATGGATGCAAAATTTTGTATCTTCGAAGCCTTTTGACTAAACTGGCGGTGACCTGTGACAATCCATATGTGTATATGTGATGAACAATATAAAACAAAGTTACTGTGACGGTTCATTTTTTATAATTTTTTCCCTTTATTGTCTCTGTTTTAATGCTTATTTAACGAAACTGTTCCTAGCTGACACTGTACAGCTTGAGTGCTAGGACTAGTGAAAGATTAAGCGGAAAGGATGTGGAAGGAGGCAAACTTGGCATAATTTTAAGCAGGGATGTACACATTTTCCGAAGTCTAGCAGCCACCTCAAAATTATAGGCCCCAGAGGGTTGAAATAAAGCAAGAACCATACTGAGGAACCACAAGTATTGGGCACTACCGTACAAAATTTAGTCGCTCGAGATTTGTACACTCCTGATTTTAAGTAGCCTATACCATCTCAGCATATGAATGGAGGGACTGAGGGACTCACCGCTAAATTCAGTATAGTAGGTGTCGCAGACGTTATTCGAACTTAGTACCTCGGGACTACAAATCGTAAGTGTCGCCATTTTAGTCTATTTACTGGCTCCGTTTAATTACGTCACGTCACAATAAATAAACTGAGGAATTTTTACGTTCGTCAGAAATAAAAAATAAATTACAATCCCAGTCATTACGGAACGTCCTGCGTTCTTCCTGAAATGTCGCTTTTTCTTCTACCAATTAAAAACACACCAATCATGCGTTACTATCGACATCACGTAATAACGAATAATATCTCAAAATACACTGAACAAAACAAAAAAAAGCCTTGTTATCACATAGCTACAATAAATTACAATAAATCCTCTAACACTCCTTCTTCTGTCAAGTCCAAACTTTTGTGTCGAACGTGTCATATTAAAATGACAAACGCACTGGAAGTTTTCATAATAGTTCTTCTCCTCGGAAGCTGGTTAGGTTTTCTTTATCATGTAAAGTCAGATAAGCTAATTTATCTTGTCCATTAGTTGGATATATTGTCTATATCTGGTCTATCCCCAAGGAAAGAGATTAGATCCACCTAATGCGAACAACAGCGCAAGAAGGTTCCTTATTTTACATGACGATGAAATCACAGCCAGCTTCCGAAGTGATGTGCTTCTAAACCAAGATGAGATGATGGAAAATTTCCAATATACTCTTTTGTGTGTGTGTGTGTGTGTGTGTCTTTGTGTGTTCGTGTGTCTAGTCACCTTGTAGGTTCTCCTCTTAGGGAAAGAGAGAAGAATTGACATATGCAATGTATAAAACTAATATTATTTAGCCCAAGTGTGTGTGTGTGTGTATTAATATTCACGTTGTCATAGTATAAAATTTATGACTTTTACTGTTCTTGTGGAACAGATGGATTACGCAGCATTTGCCAAGAAGTTTTGTAGGTCCAAAACAAAAAATTTTGAAACCCGCAGAAAAGACGGTCGGATGAACTGTGGGTCTAGGAATTAGTGCCCCAGTCACTGTCCGTGAATAACCTGGGGAATACGGCTGAAGTGCAATGTGCTCTGTGCTGGGTATGTCTTGCGCTATTTGCTTGCCCTCCTACGTCGTCCGCTCCCACTTACATTCATTATATTCTAGTCTCGGGCATGTTTACTTTTTAAGGCATGTGGGACCGATAAGATGGAAGGTAATGCTACTGGATACGGGGTTGAAGTACACTCCCCAACTATCTCCCAATTCGAACGAGACATGTAACATCGCGTTCATGAAACGGCGTAATTTCTCTGACGTCACACTGTTATAACCCTTCACCGTTGATCTATTATCATCAGTCTGCAGTGTAAAGTCCAAATTTCATTTGCTTAATAGGTAACTGACCTTGCTTTCGCACGCAATTTTATATCTGTAATAATAAATACACACTTAAATTAATTATTGTTATTAATTATTAATGAAACCAATAAATAAATACCATAAGAATAAACTCTGAACAAAATATTGTGACACATAGCGGGATTTAAATGTAAGTGCGGAAAGTTTTGATAACTGATCTACTGCAACATGCGTATTTAACAGAGTAATTTCCTAAGCCATAGCCAACTGAATCTGTAATGTTATCTTACATGTAACATTCAGTGTGGGTGCTACTGAAATGCGAGTTGTTTTGAATGAAGATATTCACAGGAAACGAGATAAATGGTGAAACCTTCAATGATCCCTTGAGGTGTTATTGTTTATTGGAAACCTATTTTAATCAAACTTCTCCAAGCACGATCTCTAAACCTCCAATAGGTATACAGCACACTTCAGTATATTTCTAGTTCAACTGTGTCATTCACTGAAGCGTATTGCCACTTGGTGAATATTTAACAAAGAGAAGATAAGATTAATTTTCAACTACCTTATTTTACGCAACACCTGCCCACTGTTTCCTAACAGACCTAGTATTATGTAATTCAACAGAATCAACGAAAGGTTTTTAATTCAGAAAATTTTCTTTTCGTGGCCAATGAAAGGACGTATAATTTTTTATTCCGGTTGGTCTGTTAGTCTTATACATGAAAGTGTCTAATTCTAAACAGGTACAGAATTCTTATGAGAAACAACCAAAAACGAAATGTAGATATATTTATTTATTATATTATAATCAGTGCAGCCTCCTGCATGTTTCGGCCACCTACTGTGGTCATCTTCAGGGAGCTGTTCTTTGCAATTTGCATTACATAGGAGGTTAAAAGAGTCTGCAAATATAAAATGTTGAGTTTTGCGTAAAAGATTTAAAATCTGCGTTACAATATAAAATCTTGATAAAATTATTATTTGTGCTGAATTGCGTGTTCATACGCTGTGTAAAGTCACACACACTCACACACTCACACACACACACATACCACCACCACCACCACCACCACCACCACCTCCAATTGGATGGTTTGACCTTACACAACACACAAACACGCAGTTCAACACAAATAATAATTTTATCAAGTTTTATTTTCTAACACATATTTTAAATCTTTTACGCAAAACTCGACGTTTTATATTTGTAAACTGTTTTAATGTTATGTTTATTGGACCGTGCATCATTGTGACAGTTGAAGAATAAAAGACCAACTTGATGTCACTTGCTATTTATTTCACTTCTTATGTGCTCAACATGTTCCGGACATTAATATATCCATCATCAGGAGCTTGCGACTATTCTGTTGGATTACCACATTGGTCGTTTTGTTCTTGGTTCGATGTGTGTTGGAGATTCGGTGTGGTCCGGTTGGAGTGGTATCCGTGTTGCAGGCTGAAGCATGCAACACGGATACCACTCCAACCGGACCACACCGAATCTCCAACACACATCGAACCAAGAACAAAACGACCAATGTGGTAATTCAACAGAATAGTCGCAAGCTCCTGATGATGGATATATTAATGTCCGGAACATGTTGAGCACATAAGCAGTGAAATAAATAGCAAGTGACATCAAGTTAGTCTTTTATTCTTCAACTATATTTTAATGTTCTATGCAAAATATCCTTCAAAAGACACCTCCCTGAAGATAGCCACAATACGTTGCCGAAACATGTTGGAGGCTGCGCTGATTATAGTATAATAAATTTACGTATCTGTATACGAACCTGCTGTTTTTTTTTCTCTCGTGAGAAATCATCAGTGCATGGTCATTAGTCATTTAAAAACAATTTAAAAAAAGGCACGATTGTTTAATCAGATATATCCAAGCTAGGAGTCGTGTCTGTCACTCTCACATCCATCAGTCATCTCTCCACGACGGCAAGAGTTGATACAGTATCTGTAAATGGCTTAGGTTCAGATTCTAAATTATGCCTTTTAATTAGCATCCATCCTAGTGTACCAGGTCCGCATATTTGACGCTAATACAATTAACAACAGGCTTGTTGTTACCCCTGTCCGCTGTGAGCTCAGAAGTCGATGAACGGCCTATACCACTGTAACTACAGAGTGTGCCGAAACGTTGGAACAATTCAAACATGATGTGGCCAAACACCGCAATCAGAAGTTTTGTTTCTTTTTTGTTTGTTTCTGGATGACGGACGTTTTGTACAATACAGCCAAAGGACAGTCCGTGACACCGGACTATCACAGAAAGTTTGCAATATATTTTTACCGTGTACACAATTTAATAAAATAATAAAACCATTAAGGTACACATTCGTGGATTATAAATATATTTACTATTCCATTCCACATGTTTCGGCCTTGTCGACAGTCTTCAGCGGTGCCACTTAACAACAAACAAGTGTCCATCAATGAAACTGACAGCCTTATTAGTCAAGAGTCTAAAAGAATTATTTTTAATTCCATTTTAGTCAATTGTTTTATAAAGAGTTTTCTCTCATATTTTTATGCGCGTGCCTCATGATGGTTTTATAAAAAGCCGAAACATGTTGCGCGTTATGGACAATAAAAGATGTCTGTAAATACTTTATGACTGTCACTCTGTTTGATCGTAGGTCTGTTTATGCATCACAACGGGATGTCTCACACTAAAAATATCACGGAATTATTTGCGGCGGCGTAAAATAATTCAGAACGATGCCTGAAAACTTCGGTCAAGTGCGTTGACAATAACAAGAGCACAGGAGCCAGATGTTTTCCGTTTGCACAGCCTTGTTTGTGCACCAACATGTGGGTTTTATTTGTAAGAACATTCCACATTTACGCAAGGGTCCACTGTTCATAATAGTAAGTCTAAAGTTCTTTATGACTCATGCCATGAATCAGGAATACTGACGTCATAAACGATGGCTTGAACGAATCAGTAGCGAAAGATAATAAGCTATATTGTGTTAAATAAATCAATTTGTTCAACTAATTACTGAAAATTAATATAATAATACCAACAAATGCAATAATGCTAAAATTATATTTGTACACGGAATCCATCAGAACCCCAATATGTTTCCATCTATCTTGATCATCTTTTGGGAGTTACGTTACATCTATAAAGTAAATATCAAAATATGGAAGGGTTATTAAATACATTAAAATTTGTCCATAAAATGCCCGCAGAGATTATAAAATTCGTTGTTGCAGTGCGTAGCTGGTTCGCGAGACTTGGAGTTTGTAGTATTATAGATTTTTACTATGTTTCTTACAAGAGGATATCAAGGTTATGGTCTGGTGGCCACAAAAACACAAAATTGACATCCTCCCGGTATTTAAAAGCCTTTCTGTATTACTATATAATGTTATTTTAGTTCTAAAACCCTTTTTCCAAAAGCATAAAATTTCCCGCGTACAACATTCATTTGGGAGAATACCCAATTTTTAACAAAGACTTCATGCAAAACTGCAATGAAAGTAAATGTTATCCCATTACGTGAAATTAGAGAATCGCGTAAGTAGCCGGAATATCTCAGGCAGTACATTGGTTAAGTTATGGACTGGACGATCCGGGGCTGGATTTCTGTCAGGAATAAAACTTTTTCTCTTCTCCGAAACGTCCAAACCAACAATGAAGCCCAACCAACGTCCTTTTAATTGTTACAGGGCGTTCTTCTCCGGGGGTAAAGCAGCAGGGGCGTGAAGTTGATTACTCACCTGAATCTAGTGCCGATGTTAATAACAAATGGAGCAGATCCCCCCTGTAAGCCTTCGTCGTGTGGACCCAGGCAAATTTACTTTCCTTTCTAACTTTTATTTACCGCGTAAACTGAGGTATACGTGCATTCACAGTAAAGGTGCATCTAATTGAAACTCTTCCCTCTTACTGTTCTAGCTACGGCCAATACTTAACAATATGGAGATCGGTGTCCGGTTCATTGGACTGCTCCAGTTGATCGCACGGTGGATAACTCTACCTTTCTACTTCATGTGGTCGCTGCAAAGGACAAAGACACTGCCACCCATTAGAGATCCGATTTTGTTGCAAAGTGCCTGTACATTAGCCAAGAAAATCAGAAAAGGCCAAGTAAGTAATGCTTCATAATAAGAGAGATACGAAATGCTTAAACAATTTCAGTTGGAATGTCTGAAGGGAAGAGACCATTCGAAAGGTCCGTCAGGGAGGTGACGTTAATAAGAGGCATCTTAAATAAATACAATGTGGGAGAGTGTTTACATTCACCTGGCTTAGGAGAGGGCCACGTGGTGGGGTGTCAGTGGACTTTCGAGTTATATATATATATATATATATATATATATACACACACACACACTTACTCCATGGTGCAGAGTCCTTCTTTAGAAGCTAACTGGTTTGCAGCTAGTCAAGAAATTCCCTGCATTTCATGGAACCCGAAGGTTCATTACCGCACTCACAAGCGTCCACCACTTGTCTCTATCCTGGGCCAGCCCAATCCAGTCCATATACCCACATCCCACCTCCTGGAAATCCGTCCTAATATTATGCACCCATCTACGCCTAGGTCTCCCCAGTGGTTCTTTCCCTCCGGTTTCCCCACCAAGACCCTATACACTCCCCTCTCCTCACCCATACGCGCCACATGCCCAGCCCATCTCTTTCTTCTCGATTTTATCACCTGCACAATGTTGGGCGAGGAGTAAAAATACACACATATATATATATATATATATAGGAGAGATTTATTGACTAGCTGAGTGAAGGAATATACTCCACAGAGATGGTTAAATAACAGAAGATGTTCTCACGTAAGTGGATACATTACAAAATTCTGAGTTGCGCATGTCGAGACTGCTGAAACACTGGAGTTCCATGCAGCCAGCAGGGACCGTATGGTAACTCCACACACGACTGGTTACATCTATTGTACAATGTAAACTAATGATATGCATATTTTCTAATTGAATATTTTTATTTTTAATTTTATGATGTCTTATACGTGTTTCGAACCCGAGGTTTCATCTTCAGGAAGAAGGTTGTATAGGCAGGTATGGTATAGCACGTTGTATATGCGTCAGCATTAGCAGTCTTGTAGGTAGAAGAGTGTGTGCGATACTGAAATGTAGGAAGTTGGTAGAGCTGATTTACACTGTATAATATCGTTGGTTTATATTGTAAAATAATATTAAAATGCACGGTGCAAAATCATGCCGTTGGGTATATCTACTTACATACGTAGGCTCTATGTGTTTGGTTGATTAATTACGAGATACAATCATGCCGCCATTAGCCGGTTACCAAACCCTCGTTTGTAACATCGGAAGTAATACATGACGGCGAAAATGGAATTAATTGAAAACAAATCTAACATCTTGAACCCTTCGCTTAATACACAAAGCGCGCGCGTGCGTGAGATCGTATGTATGTACATATGTACGTATGTATGTACATACGTATGTATGTATGCACATATGTATTATGTATGTATCGTCTGAAAGACTCTCCACGACAAGCAACGAAGTTTGTACAGCTTTAATGCCTTTCGTGCATCAACACAACCCGAAGAACTGTGTGGGTTTACCCTCTAAGAAAAACAACCGGTGATATTATTACCCTAATGTCACATAAATGACAACAGCAAAAGACTTTAAAATTTCTGCCACAAATAGTTGTAGTTATAAAAAGTAATTACTAAACCTGAATAATAACCCCGTTAAATGGAATACAGGGATATGGAATTCTGCTATCGATAATAAACACCAACTGTCTATCACATCAAAGGCTTCTTTTAACTTCTTACAATGACCACTTAATATTTCATCGAAGCATACTTTCCCAAACTGCAGTAATTCAACTGACAGTATTAGGCACTGCTCTCCAAAATTTACTGAACCGAGCGACCAGGCGCCTGATATTTGTGCAAGTCAGTCTTAATCCCCTGTATGACTTCGGAGACTTCCGTCCCCATTGGCTTCTTCAGTCAAAGCTGTTCTTCATCAACATTACTGCTGATGTGACACTCACCCAATATCGAACTACTTTCAGTGAATCTGAAAATGTTACATGTGGAGGGATACTCGCAGGCCTGGCATAGCTGGTGGGTGTCTTTTTGTGGCTTTACATTGCTGATGATCCAAGAGTCTAGAGAAATGGTCCAGTTGAGTAGTCAACATTTGGCACGAGGCTTGACCTTTAAATAACAAGACTGCACGTGCAGATCCTAACGCTGGTTACCCGCACTTACCGCCGAATCTTAAACCCTTCTCTTGCCAAACCACGCTTCGTTACTCTGACGCAGTGTCGAGTAACAATTCTTTTGTAAACAATTTATTAACTTGCTGCGATCATGCTTGATACCAAAAACTGAAGAAGAACTAAATATCAAATTTCTTGTGATGCTGAAGAAAATTCTTCGGGGCTCCTTTGTTGCGTGAGGCGTACAGAGAGAAGCCAAAGAGAAATACTGAAACTACTGTCAAAATTGTTCCAGGGGATTCTTCGGCGCCTAGAGGGCACGTATGGAACGATGCGTAGCTTCTGATGGAAACTGCTTTGAAGGGGATCACGTGTAGATCAAACAATTTCATTAGATGCAATAAAGCACTAAATTGCCTATTTACTTCACATTTCGCCTCGATTTCTTCGCTTCACCATTCATCACAGAGTTGCCGTGCAAGCTTTTACGCCTTTAGAATAATTCCGTTTTGCAGTCTGAAATACAGTAACCTCCCACATGATAATTAGCACATGCAATGGCTCCGGGCGAAGTAGTGTGAAGCTGTGTACACAGATGCAATCACCTGCTGGTTTTACACAATACGAAGGCCTTGACACCATAAAATTACCGGGCGTTTCACAACTCCATAGAAGACATGGGGGTAAGAGATGGGCTGGTATACTGCAATGAATCCTGGTGCATGCGACTGGTTAGATTTGTGGCGCATTCTCAATGAAGAATTGCCAACATGTGCGTCTGAGCTTCGCCATAACCGTCTGTCTGTCTTTACCATTTAACAACTCGGTAACCGCTGGGCCGACTTCCGTGAAAATTGATGGTGGAGGTTTCATTAACAGTATTTAACACATTCCGATTTTGTTTAAAATGTGACATTAACTTCCACTTTACATGAAGATTAACGTGCGTTTATCTGTTCGTCTCAAGCGTAAATCACAAAAGTTATATTTAACACAAATTGTGCACATGCCTGACACACGTTTTCCTGTATATCTGTTGTATCTTGAGACGAATAAACAAACAATAGCAGCGCTGTTGGAATATTTAATGCTATCCATATATGTCCTCTCTACAAAAACTTTGTCATAACAGGATCGTTTGAGACGAAATTTTAAAGAGGATTAAACAAAATAAAACCACAAACCTTCATGTTACGCAAAATACAGAGGTGTTTAGTGATAAGACTGATGGTACGTAGAGTAATCATGTGCTTTAAAGCGTTTACATAAAGGCCTTCAATAGTTTCAAGCTCGTTTCATTAAAATGGGGAGGAAGGAAGCAGTTCAGACTGCCAGCTACTGTTAACCTACTGGCAGAAAACAACCTAATGCAATTTTGTTCCTTGTCAGAAAATAACTTAGTACAATCGTTTCCTTTATGATGATGAAAATGTAACTTCTAGACAACTGTTTCTAAATCAATCTAATGCACTGGAAACACACTGTAATACAGTCGGAAAAAAATGTTTCAGCTGAGCAGTGAGGATGCAGTACAAGCATGCATTGCAAGAGTAAAAGAAGTGAATCCTTACCTAAATGCTGTTGTGGAGGATCGCTTTCAAGATGCTGTCCGAGATGCTCAGGAAGTTGACAAGCTTGTAACTTCACACTGTAAAACAGAACAAGAAATCGAAAAAGAAACACCATTCCTTGGAGTCCCATTTACTGTGAAAGAGAGTTGTAGTGTCAAAGGTTGTATAAAAGTCAAGCTCTCTTATTTGTCAGATTTGAACCTACAAGATAATAAACAAAAACTTACATGCCATGGATGGGCCATTACTAAATTAAAAATTTTGTCAGTTTTCATCCATACTTAAATAAACGCAAATGGGTGTAAATATTTATAATAAATTTGTTAAAGGGGGGACCGCGGTAGCACAGTGGTTAAGGTGCTGTGCTACAAATCGGAAGGTCGCTGGTTCGATTCCAGACGGTGTCATTGGAAT
>Ga0123357_10003877_pt1 | contig 17347 bp, 10 predicted proteins | sample TergutEmb28metaG_FD_89873 | JGI IMG/M metagenome (GOLD analysis project Ga0123357, IMG submission 89873) | Embiratermes neotenicus P4 segment gut microbial communities from Petit-Saut dam, French Guiana - Emb289 P4 | ecosystem: Host-associated > Arthropoda: Insects > Digestive system > Gut ... | reverse complement strand
GAACATCCAAGTGTTCATCCTCAGGAAGACTTGTACATGCAGTTTTATGGTCAAGCACATCCTGCCATTGACCAGACTGCTAATAATGGATGCATGAAAAAAATACCATAAAACTGCATGTACATGTACATGTGCATGTACAAGTCTTCCTGAGGATGAACACTTGGATGCTTGAAACATGTCAAATTCACTATAATTAAATTAAAACATTAATGTAAAGAGTGTGCATTTTGTTGGTTCTTATTACATAGGTATATCACAATGCACGGTTCAAAAAACACAAATCTGTAAAATCACTACTAATGACCAATGGCTTTCAGCCACAGGGGGAAGCTCCACACTTTTCAGGTAAGAATCATGACTTCACTTTTGTTCCACTTCAAATGATTTAGTCACAGTACTGCTGACCTGATATTTAAACTGCTGGCACACGTGTAAGACGGGAAACAGTAAAAGGGTTTGGATTATTTGAATCTCTGTTAACTGAAGATATACTGTGTTTGTGCAGTGTGATCAGGCTTACAGAAGAGGACAAAGAACTATTGAAACATATCCCTAGTTTTGATACTGCACACTACTCTAAGCCTTCAAACCCTCTGCTCACCCCAGGTGACAAATATAGCTGTATTAGCACTATTACAGCAGTCCAGAGCTCTATGAAGACACATACAATAAGCACAACAACAGCATCATGTAAAAGATACTACAGAAAGAAGCAGAACTACATCAGTCTTTACAAGAAAAGGTGACCACACTACTCTGAAAGGAGATGTGGTACTTACCTTTAGCAGGGGGCAGGTAACTCCACAAGGAAGAACAAAACAAATTTCAACTCGCTGAAACCTCCATAATGAGCATACACAAACTGTCTGCAACAATAAAGGAGGAAAAAAACATAATTTTGCACTTCACCAATCTCAGAATATGGTGTTAAGGAAGATATTTGGCCCTAAGAAAGACAAAGTAACAGGGTACTGTAGGAGACTGCATAATGATGAGCTTCATGACTTGTACTGCTCACTGTTCATTATTTGAGTGATTACATCAAGAATAAGGAGATGGGAGGGGCATGATGCATGTATAGGAAGAGTACACGCATATAGGGTGTTGGTGGGGAAACCTGAGGGAAAGAGACAACTTGGAAGACCTATTTGTAGATAACAGAGTAATATTAAGAAGGATATATAAATATAAATTAAATAAAAATTAATAATAATATCAAAAAGGATTTTATATTTATTGTCCGTCGTACACAACACAATGTTGCAAAGTTAGAATTATGCAATTAACAAAGCCACAAGTAATTGTTATACCTGCACAACAGGATGGATAACCCTCAATTTATAATTAAAAAGGATATATAAATATAAATTAAATAAAAATTAAAAAGGATTTTTAAGAAATATGATGGGGGTGTGGGGTTCGCTTGGATTGATGTGGCTCAGGATAGGAACAGATGGTGGGCTGCTGTGAATGTGGTAATGAACCTCTGGGTTCCATAAAATGTGGGGAATTTTTTTCACTAGCTGAAAAACCATTAGCTTCTCAAGAAAGACTCTGTGCCATGGAATTAGTTAGTTAGGAAGTGACAAAAGGTGATAATGTAGGACATTTAGTATGAAATATTTTGCAAACTGTTGTACCTTTTATTTTTCTATACATTCATGATCTTTCGTAAGTACAGAGCAGTTAATATTTTGATGTCCTAGCAGTAACTTCAATACAATAAAGTACATATTTCAGGGGCATTCCTCCCTCTGCAGGGTCATAGATCCAATCTGTAAGCTCATATTATCTCCACAACCAGTTGAGTAATTTCCAAGATCATATTCTCCTCATGTAAACTCTCCAACTTGCACAACGGAATATGCCAGCAACATCCGTGCGATATCTGTATGCAGTGCGGAGAAATGTGCAAACCCAAACTATGGGTGCCAATCATTTCCTCTGTCCATTACAATTGGGTGCATTGTACACCCACTAAAATCCTGAAAGGTTACTTAAGGACAACAGACAATGTTTATGACTGAACACATTAACATAACAGCTAACAAATATATACTGCTGTAAAAGTGGTACCCAAATTAATTGTTGCAAATCACGTTGTCATGTACGTTTACTGTAAGATAACATGGCTGCCACCATTGCAATCCCCTGTAACAAACATGGCAATGGCAAAAACATAGAGCAAAATTTATACATTATCTAATCATTGGTTCTAGGCAGCAATCGTACATGTTATAATTGCGGGCATGACAGCACTACTTGCACTGATCCTGACAGATTAAGAAGCTGATATGAAAATCCCCATGACAACTGGATCATTTGGACGAAGTCTGGCGCACACGCTGGCAAGAATGTTCTTACGCTTATAAAACGAACACTCAAACGCCACTAAAGTTTCCAAAATAGCAAATAACAACAGAAGCTACCGTAAAACTCTTATAATATAAAAATTAAAACTATAAACTCCGTGGATTATATTTTGTACCCAGCGCAAATGTTACCAGATAAACGAAACACATATTCTACTCAGTTTTAGGGTAACTAGATTAATAACTCATAGACAATTTTTGGTCATTAACACCTGCAGACACTACGGCAATCATAGCTTACTTTCCAATTACAGTTACAATTGAACACATTCTTATCAGGCTTGACATAACCACAATCACAAATCGTTGAATATAACTTCACAAGCACAGATTACTCACAGACATTGTTTCATGAATCTTGGATCCATGGTGGGTAGCATGGATTAGGGAACTTTCCTGTGATTGGTTGACCGAACCATTAGTACCTATCATTAACTCCTTGCACTACGCTGACTGCTGTCCGTACAGAAATGTCCCTGCGAGGTGCCACATTTCCCGGTGAACCCCCCCCCCCCCTGGGCCCTTTGAAATCAAGAAGGCCGTGACATGCCCAATAATAGTGTAACGTTGGCAGCGCTCAGTGAGCAACATGGCGTCTTTGCGGGAACGTTTGAAGACCACAGGTAGAATCCCATAAACTAAAGTAGATTATCTTTGCTCATAAGTCTTTCATTCAAAATTTAGTATTTTGGAAACGAGTACGGATCCAGTTAATCTCGGTTTTATGGGTTTTAAAGATCTCTGCTTCGGTGTTCCGCAAAATTCGGTTCGGGGCGCTTAATGTCACAAGTCCTGGGTATTTCAACGTCATAGAACTTCGGCATTTCTGACATGCTTAAAAATTTTGACTTCCCCACAGTAGGAAAGGATCTATAGGAGTAGGACAGCCATCAGCTGGCCACTAACGGTAAGGAGTAGGAGGGGAAGAGCAAGATGTGTAGATTAGTACGTACAGAGTGTGAGCTGCGACTGTAAAGGACGAGGAACGGATGAGTCTGAATCGTGTTCTTCGTATTACTACTTCATTTTTGTGTCTCTATGTATTAATTTTTATGAGCATTATTTCATTGCAGTATTAATAAACCACCCTAGTTTTTCATTGCTGAACGAGTTAAATTTTTTCTGTTCTATTCGTGCCCTGCGACATGTTATTAAGTGTCATAATTTTTTTTCTAATGGGATCTATAGAAATTATGTATTCCGTAATGCTACTGAAAAAAAAACTAAAAACTTTAGGCCCTAAATACGTGTGTATTAAATACATGAAATGACCACTGTACTCTAACGAGCATGTCTGTTGCATGGTTTTGACTGGAGTGCTTTCAATTATTTCCTTCTTATGTGAGCTTTGGACATGAGTGTGCGTTCTCTTTGAACTTGCTCCGTATGTGTCTCCTTGTTCTGGTTCCTCTCCAAGTGACCACTTGGTAGTTCTAAAGTGGCCATCGAGCAACATCCTGGCTATGTTCACAGATTAATTCAAACGCAGTAAGACGAACAGACTATTTGAAACTTTTAGTGTTAGTGAAATATGCACGATGCACATGTTCCCGCAAGTCTAAGTGGTTTAGTGAGCTCTGTTTCGTTTGTGTAATAGTAGCATTTGTGTAATAGTAGTAGTAGTAGTTTTATTTTAGGAATGACGACTTGGATTGTAAGGTTATCAATTGTCGGGATGTTGTGCCCGTTTGTATTCAGTTCCAAGTAAGGACTAACGCTTACAGCCGAACACAACAACAGGCCTCTCCACATCCTCCCAATAGGCTTATTGTTTTTGGTCTGTTCGCCTTCTGGAGGCTAACAGAAGTCAGCAGCTCTACAGGTATGCACTGAAATGTACACACAAATTGTGCGAGTAGATCTGCATTTGTTGCTGTGCACGCCATGAAGGCCTGTATGGGGTGTGCAGGCACAGTTCCAATTATTCATAACCTCAGCGCTACATGAAGATCAGTCGTCATCGACGCTCCGGCCGCTTTAACTTCAGGGAAAGAGCCCCCGCTCCCCAGTGAATAGACAGCGAGGGTCACAGAGCCAGTATAGGCATTTTGGAAAAGAGAACAAGCCTTTGGTCCCTGCCGATAACTGAACGAAAACTTCTCGGCCGTCCGACCATTAACATAGTCACCATACTGACTGAGCTATTTCGGTTCCATTTGAGAAGAGGCGTAAGGATAGTATGTGAACCTAAGAGACAGAGAGAGAAAGTAACAGGAGAATGGAGGAAAAATAATTACATGATGAGGGTCTTTTTAACCATAGGCGTAATGTTCACTGGATGGAAGGGAAAGTACTAGGCACGAAGAGACATGCAATATTATAGTCGAAATGTTAGAAGGCCAGTGACCACTTGACGTATCAAGACATGGACCAGGCGATATTAACACCTGTCATAAAACACTGGGCATGATGACGCCGGCTGGACAAACGTGCCTCACAAAGGGAATAGTGGCCCATTGTTGGCCTCCAGATCCCGTAGGCGCCGCTGATTCTTGGCTAGCTCAGCAAATATCAGCTTCTTAAGGGGAACTTGACTCCATGTACTTGGCTAGTTGTGATTTAGTTCAGCAAGCGTAGTCAGGAATACTACCACGCCGCTGTGTTTGATGGCTTATACAGAGGATATCCCGTTGTGTGAAACACTTTATGTGAGCGTCTGTTTTGCTTGCGGTAACAATTTTGAAAGTTTTGCTGCTGTATCAATCTACACGGATAACTTGCTTCCAAGTAACAGCCCCCCAAAAATGCATTAAATTCAATGCATGTTACGTTAGTTTTAACATACAAACATGTTATATTGTTGCTACACTTCTGATAAACGATATAAAATATAGAGAGAGGGGGAAAGGAGGAGTCGTGTAAAGAAAAGTTCGATTGTATAGAATAGTATAGATTAGTATATAACTGTTTACGCATTCAATAAACAGCGCAAGGCATACGGTAGAGATGTTTCAGTAAGTGTAATGAATGTGATATGAAGATAAGCTGGTGTTGCAGTGACATCCAAGGAAGGTACTTGGCACTGTGATGGCTGATTTGGTTGTAACATTCATTCACCGCTGTATGAAGTGTGCCTAACATCCTACAGACGATTTAATATGAAATTAGGGCAAATATGTAGCCAGCCGTCTCGACTGACGCGGGCAGTGTCCTGTAACGGCAAGGTATCAATTGACTGGTTCAGTCCACACAGTAGAAGCCCACATTCGAGTGTGGAGCGGAATACAAGCCTCCACCATAGTTAGATTAACTGCTAATTACAAGCCATGCTTGGCAGGGAATGACTGGGTAGAATCATGCGGCGGTTGCAACGCTAACAGATAGTAGCATTGAACCACTGTGCTGACCACTGCACTGTAACACCCACCCAACTTCTTTATCCACTTGTAGTTATCGCGCAGTGCACGTGCAGCTGTCTCATACCATAAAGACATAAGGGAGAGTAACGTACAGATTCACGCATTCATTGCCTGGCCTCACGCTTCGACTGACTTTCTACTGGGTATTGGAAACACTACAGAAGACTTTATGGACCTCAAAGACGATGTGAAAGTAGGCAATATCGCTGTCGCTAACAGCGATACAACTCAGTCTGTCTACTGACTGAGCTATCTGGACGTTACAAATGTGACAGCTGTCGGGTTATTATCGAGTGTAGGGGGTTTCTATAGTAGTGTAAGGAGATCGACGCCGCTGGCAGGCGGCGGCGGGCGTCTGTGAGTGACGTCATGCCGGCCACGCTCGTCTGGTCCATATTGTCTGGTAGTGCTCCAGACGCCTGTCGGTGGGGGAGATGGTCTAGTTATATTTAGCTTTCATTCCTTATATGTAGAGTGCGGCGTCCCTGAAGGGCAAATCATTGTCAATGGAAATCAGGCAGACGGCCTGAAAGTCAAAATGCTGTCATGTTAACACATAGACTGAAACGACACAACCCCATTTTGGTGTCTTAATCACGCCCCTTAAAGCCCAGTGGTAACTATACATGCCACTGAGTTTAACAATCAAATATTTTACGTTCTGCCCACGCAGTGTATTTATGTGTTTTGTGTGGATCTGAGAACAAACAGTGATTATTTCCCTATACAGCATTAACTGACTGGTTTGTATAACCGAGACGGAGTGTGTTTACTGCGCGGTACGGACTGGATCCTTAAATGCAAGATTGACAACGGTGCACTCCGTGTACTGAATGAGGAAAAAAGTATTCCTCTGTCTGTCTGTCTCTCTCTCTCTCTCTCTGCCTGTCTGTCTGTGCACTCCGTGACATAGTACACAGACTTAGCCAAGGCGTTCTTTACTTTCAGATGTCATACGGCTTCATGGAACAGAGTGAATGTAATTTCATTTACGCTCGTAACAAAAGTGCGGCCTTAAACGAGTCGATTTTCACGAACTTGACAATCGCCGAATAAATTCTGGGTGCCTATTTCAACCAAACCGAAAGAAAAACGTCTAAACTACTGGTAACATTTCAGTGAAACCCTTCAGTAACGCGTGGCTTTCACTGTACTTGGTCAAGATCACTGTGTGCAGACCTCACACAGAATTTCATACAAATTGGGGCAAGTAGACCTACGGGTAGAAATTAATTCATTTGCGTAAGGTAACAGCACGACTCTCAGTCAGTCAGTCAGTCAGTCAGTCAGTCAGTCAGTCAGTCGATTTTCACGAAACTCGCACCCTTCCGACCTCCTACACCAAAGTGTCGCTGGTAAGGTCACGAACATTGGCGGCTCTGACTAAAGACACTGTTTTTTTACTTCGTAAAGAACGCCTAATAATTCAGGTTAATAGCAGTCTTTAAGGGGTTAACTGTTTCTGTTACAAGAGACAGATGGCGATATCTCTCCGTTACTGCACTTGTCTCTCTCCATGTCTGTCCCTCTCTCCCTCTCGCTCTCTCTCGCCGGTCCGTTCATCTTCTGCCACATAGCAAAGTCCTCAGTTCAGTTTCTAACACCAAATGAAACACTTCGATATTACACTCAAAGCAACTAAAGTGACCACAAAGTTTTGGACTTCCTAACGAGTAACTACAGACGGCTTCGAATCATGAACTCCATTTAGACATAAGCTAACAGTTCCTTAGCTGGTGAAGAAATTCTCCGCATCTTATGCAAACCGAAAGTTCTCTACCGTCACCGCCTGTCCATTTTCCTGTGCCACTTTAATCCACTTCAAACTCCCGGGCCTTTTTATTTAACATCCTTTTCATACCATCCTTCCATCTACGCCTAGGTCTTCCAAATAGTTTATCTTCTTCAGGTTTTCCTTCTCTTCACTATAACTGCGTAAGCACAATTGTAACCCAATAGGACAACAACGCGTCGCGGCATCTGATATCTGACGACCATTCTTTGTCACTACCTGCAGCCATTCCGTCGCGGGTGTGGGCGCTCCGCTGAGTGGGCTGTGTCAATACGATAAACGAGCCGACAGGAATAGTCGGCTGATGGTTGTCAGATAAATTGACGACCCTATAGGGATGTCATGTCAAACAACAGCTTAAGCTGAAAGTTTATTTCAACTGATCCAGATGGTTTGAGGGTAATGACAAGAATGCAACGAGCGTTCGATTGGCGTCTGAAGTTGTGGCTTAAATTTGGTACGCACGGGACGAGTTTCAGACATTTCTGGGTACAATGTTCAAATAAATTTGGGGTCCTACCTACGTGTAGTCATGCACTGCAATGCAATAACTTGCGTGTGACGTTAAATGTGAAATATAGGCAGGGCCCCTCAATTGGTGCGGCCCCACGCAGCCACACAGATGGCGGTACACAAGCGACATGCAGAAAGCCAAAAAATTTCGAGCATCTCGAAACGCTGACTGCTTGCAGCGAGGAACGGCCGAGGGGAGGGGAGGGGAGGGCTCGCACCGCAACACAAATGATAAATATGTCTGGCGTGGGAAGCACAATACAAAACATAATGGATGAGGAGATGCGTAGCTGCCATTTGTTAAGCGAGTCGGCGCTGCTTTGTGCGGATTCATTGCAGCCGACTGTTGTGCAGCGGAACAGTGGCAAGTGATCACGTGACGGACGGGTTTCTGCACTATGCAGTGGTCAAATGTTACGCCGTATCGGAGGAACATTCTGCCTCCATCGGCATAGTGACTGAACGGGTTCAAATGGATGATTAAGTGATGCGGAGGAAGAAAATGTGTCAGTCACCCTGAAAATGTTTGTCGTATGTTGCTTCGAACCCTCGAAACACTTAACCAACACACGGCGCAGACACCCAAAACAAGACCAACAGACATGGAAACCTGAAATGCTGTTAGGAAGTTCGCGGCGTTCCTTCTCCTAGCACGCTGTCATATAGTTCAGACCGGTCGTGATAGCTCAGTCCATATAGGAACTGGACGATCGAGGCAGGGGCAAGCCATTTTTTCTCTTCTCCACAACGTCCAAACCGTCTCTGGGGCCCCCAACGTCCGATTGAAATAACGTAAGGGGTCTGTCCACGGGAGTAAATTTGATTCTTACACATAAAAGTCATTTGCGAAGAAACCAATAGCACATCAAATAGGCAAGTGCTTACTATATAATCTTATAAAGATCTTGAAAAAGGAATGCGTGAGGGTGTGAACTAGGGTGAAGTGGCTCAGAATGGGCTCCGTAGTGGGCCCTGTGAAGTAGATAATGAAACGATTGGTGATTTTTTGAGAATGGAAAATGAGGTAATGCGGGGTTACCAAATTATGATGCGCCGAAAATGCTTATAAAACCAGTCAGCTTAGTCTAGCTCAGCCTATACATTGGGCTTAGGTAGCGTCATAAAATGAAAACCTCTACCGGAAGTGCTGGAGAGTTACTTGTCACAACTGTTTGTTTGTTAGCGAAATATTAACTACGAACAACATATAATTCTGTGTAGAGTTTAGGGTAGCTGCAGCTATTACACTGAAGTATGAAAATTTGTGCTTAATGCTAGAATATTTAGCCACTAATTTCTGAACACAATTTTTACGCGGCGCATGCCACAAGCAACAGGAGCGCGTTTGTCATTCAGTAGTTTTAGGCGCTTTCGCAAATTGCTTTCGCAGATTGTGAAAAGCGACTATTAGCTTCGTCATGTCTGTCCGTCTGTCCACTCAATTGCATGGAACAACTCGGTTCCCTCTGAAAGGAATTTCATTAAATTTGCTATTTGAGTATTTTTCGAAAATATGTCCAGAAAATGCTAGTTTTATTAAATATGACAAGTGCAACTGGCAGCACTGTACATGCAGACCAATGTACATTTTGTTATCATATCTTAATGAATTCTTCTAATAATGACAAACGTTTCATACAAAAGTTTAAGAGAAAATCAAAACACATTTTGTGCTCAGTAACTTTTTTCCCGAAGGTCGTGCCTTTATGAGATAACGTGGGAAAACATGGCAGAGCTAGAAAGGCCACAGATGACAATATAACATGGCGCATTCGCTTTGAATGCTGGATAAATAATACTACAGACACACACTCAGAATGTGTAACACTTATTGCCTTTCCACGTAAACAATCGTTGCGCGAACGCGCATCGTCACCTTTGTACGTACGTTGCATGTCCTGTTGGGTTTTATTTTGGTGCAAGAAAAGGTGTTACGGCCAAATGGGACATATTTGTAAATTTAATATACACACAGCAACACATGGACGCACACACATGTGCGCGCGTTCCCTCTCGTCCTAATTCGTCTGTGTGTACTCCAACTGTCCGATACAAAGCCAGAATAATCAGACTCGCTCTCTACTGCACGATCACAACTGCCTGATTAAACTTCTTTGACAAGTCATTTCTGTTTTCAGGTTTCTTTGATCCATTATAAATCATGTCGACATGTACAAAAGACATTTATAATCTATCATCTTGTCTAACCTAATGCCAAAGTAATGTTTGCAGCAGTTCGCATGTTTCAACAGACCCCTCAGACAAATTGGCTGGACACAGTGAAACATCATTATGTTGGTTTATAAGACATACACTATCCAGATCTGTAATGTGCAGGCCTCTATCAGACATTCTTAACCCTCTGAAGACACATTTAACCTGAATTACTTTTAAAAGCACAGCTCGTAACGCACAGTAAACACATTCTGTCTGGGCTGTAAAACAGTTCACTTAATGGTCTTGTTGCTACTGGGATTTCCAGTGATGTCCAATCGAAAGGTCAGACAGACGCCCAGTGACGAAGGCCAATATCGTGACCACAACTGCACCTCTTAGAGAGCCCAAAACTACACATCTCTTCATAATGCATAGGTAAATAAGGGCGGCTTTTCTATCCAGCGCTCCCCGATTTACGAAAGAGCAGTGCTATTTAGTAGGTTCCGAGGCTTGCCCGTTTGTTCTTTCGGTAAGATTAACAAGTAGACGAAGTTGAGTGTGGAGCGTTGGTGGAATGATGCTGACAGGGAAAGAAAGGAAGAAACCCCGTCACAGTGCCACGTTGTCCACCACAAATATCACGCGGGCTGGACTGGGAGTTACCCAGGGACTCTGCGTTAAGAGGCTGGCGTCTTACCGCCTGAACCGGAGGACGTGTTCGTTAGACGTGATGCGTCTCTGCGAGCGGAATAAAAACATTTCCAGCACCTTCTTAACACTCTTCTGCCCACTGGTCTCTGCACATACCGCTCGGTTTGTAATTCAGCAATTCTACGTTCTGCCCACACAGTGTGTTTATGTGTTTTGTGTGGGTCTGGAAAAACAGTGATTATTTCCCTATACAGTATTAACTGACTGGTTTGTATAAGCGAGACGGAGAGTGTTTACTGCGGGGTACGGACTGGGTCTTTATATATAATTCAGGTTATGTGTTTTGTGTGGATCTGAGAACAAACAGCGATTGTTTCCCTATACAGCATTAACTGACTGGTTTGTATAAGCGAGACGGAGTGTTTACTGCGCGGTACGAGCTGAGTCTTTAAATAAGATTCAGGTTAATCTTGGTCGGCAGTGTTCCAAATATGGTGGGCACAAGACTAATACCAACCGCAATACATTCAAATAAATGGCGTGGCTCCGCGACTGATGGCAAATTCGAACAGTGGCGAGCGCTGCACTGCCTGTCGTCCAAGGGGCGCGGGCCCACTCAAAAATGTTCCTGGGGCGTCTTTACTGCCGAATGTCACATCACAAGTCTGTGTCACACAGACGTCTGTATTTCCCACTGTCTGTGTTAATGACACTCCATCGGCTGCTGATGTCACGTGGCACTGTCATTAGCTGAAAATGTTCAGCACATGACTGCCTGCCACAGTGAACACAGGTCAGCACTTGTCACCGAATAACTAACTCCACGGAGCACAGTCCTTCTTCAGAAGCTGACAGTTCCTCAGCTAGTCAAGAAATTACCCGCATTTTATGAAAACTGAACTTTCATTACTGTCTTCATAAAAAATCACCCCTGGTCCATATCCTGAGCCAGTTCACGTCCTCGCAGCCTATTTGTTCAAGATCCATTTGAACACTACCGTCCCATCTACGCCCAAGTATCAAAAGTGGTCCCCTTCTTTCAGGTGTCCTCATCACAGCCCTAATACATTTTCCCGCTACATGCTACACGCCCCGCCCACCTCATCCTTCTTGATTTGATCACCTGAATAATACGTATTCGGTGAACAGCATAAACCATGAAGCTCCCCATTATGTAATTGTCTCCAGCATCCCGTTACCTCCTCCCCATTTTAAAAACACTCAGCCATTTTATTCCCTTAGCGTCAAAGATAAAATTTCACACTGCTACAGAACAAAAGGAAAAATAACAATTCTCTAAATTTTCATCTCCGTATTCTTAGATAAACTGGAAGACGAAAGATTCTGGACCGAACGGTAGCAGGCATTCTCTGAATTGTTCCACACACACACACACACACACACACAATGTTGATGTGTTAATGTCGTTCCCAGATGTTTGAACTTTGCCACAATTTCAAAGGATTTATTATTGGTATTTATTTTCTGGTTTTGTCCTGCATTCTGGAGACCTGCTGTACTATCAGAACTGATCATGACTAGCCCAACGCATGTAGTTGTGAATCTGTGCAGAAACTGAGGTTACTGGACTCTATTTGTACTACTGCTGTAATATCCGTATCGTTCAATCCCACACACAGTATAGTTCACCATTGTTATCAATAAGACACTACTGAGGCCCGCATACATGTGGGGTTTTCGTCATGTGGCCCAGTACTGACAGAATTTGGATGCCCCTGATGTCGTTTGTTGAGGACAAACCTAAACACTGTGACCACGCGGTCCACATGTACTGGGTTCGAATGTCACTGGGGATGGAAGTGTGTCTGTACATTGTCAGTGCACGTGTTTGTGTTGAACTGTATATGTGAAGGTGATGTGCCGGCAGACGGGAAGCCCTGGTCTGAACAGCCATTGACCTAGACGCGTACGACATAGAGCCGTAGACTAGATAGGTGCCGACATAGAGCCATAGACCTACTGAGCTGCCGACATACAGCCACAGACCTAGATACTTACCTACATAGAGCCATAGACCTAGAGAACTTCCAACATAGAGCTATAGACCAAGACACGTACCGACAGAGAGCCATAAGCATAGACGGGCGTAAGTAACATGTTAATTTTAAAATTACAGAAGACAACTTTGCCAACATTGACAGCAACCGTAATGTGACCAGTGAACACATCCGCGCTTTATCAGGAAGACGTCAGAATGAATCTGAAGTAAGGGATCCTAAAGTCTGTGTCAGTATGCAATATGTGTTTCGCAATCTGTCAATGAAAGACAGTGGCGCAGCAAAATGTTGTTACTGGTAATGTGTCGTTGTGGTGCGAAAAATATCCCTGGATCCTTTCAAAGCAACAGAACGACCGGCCCAAATCTGTCAACAAATGCGATCTGAAACTCTAAACCTAGTGAAATTTAAATATTTTAGAAGCAGTTCAGTTCCTACCAAATGCAATCCGAAAAGAGAAAAATTTTCACTATAAATAAAATTCAGAGCTTAACATTTGAGGACCTCGGATAGTTAAGTCGGTATAATGACACGGTAAGGAACTGGATGACCGAGGAGTCGCGGGTTAAAATCTCGGCAGGAGCAAGATATCCTTTCTAGGCCCCACCCAGTGGGCACCTAATGTTCTTTCCCCTGGGGTAAAGGGGTCGGCGCGTGACGCTCATATCCACTTCCATCTTGTGCCGAGGTTAAGAACGGGTGGAGCTGCACCTTTGTTCTCCCACACGTCTTCATGGCGCTCGTAGGCACACGTATACATTTACCCAACTTTTCTTCACTAAACAATATAAGCCTGTGTGTCAGGGCCGTACAATATATATTTGTGCGCTTCACGCGACATGGTTATGATGTCAGTGCTGTGTGATGTAACATTGCACGCAAGGGCTAAGATACGAGACAAAAAGAATACAGCAATGAACTTAAGCAGTACACTTCCAGTGAAAGTAGATTGTTTGTGACAAGCAGCATTCATAACTGGAGGTGTCAGAAAGCGCTAAGTGGCGTGTGGAATAATTATATGAGGTACTGAGTATAGTGGTTATATTGGCATGGCGATACCACAGGGTACACAATTCTTGTAATATCTTGCATATCTGATGCCATTTTGTTTAGCAACCGACAGCTGTCACACATAATAATGGCCCTATAGAACTAGAGCAAGGCAGATAACGGTAAAAATTGCAGGCTCTAATTTTTAACTTGTGTTAAACACAAACTAAGTTAACCTGAAATACGTTTAATTATCCAGTCCGTACCGCGCAGTAAACACACTCCGTCTCGGTTATACAAACCAATCAGTTAATGCTGTATAGGGAAATAATCGCTGTTTGTTCTGAAATCCACACAATACACATAAATACACTGTATGGGAAGGACGCAGAACTGCTAGATGTTAAACTGGTGGTACATATAGTGACCACTGGGTTGCAAAGGGATGGAGCTAAGTTCCCGAAAATCACAACGTAGAGCGAAACAACTGGCAGTATTGAATTGGTAAAAAAGATTAGGTTGCCCGTATTTGCGCCACGAAGGCACGTGGGTGGAGTAGAGGTATAGCTCCACTCATTCTTACCTTCGGCACGTGATACAGCTGAGTGGTCATTTTCAAACCCCTAGGCCGCTATATCCCAGGGGGAAGAGATCCAGTTGATAGGAGACTGGGTGGGTCCCAGAACTGCTCTGGACGTTGTGAACCAGACAGAGATGATTTTCGTCTGCTGGGAATCGTTCAGCTCGTAGGGTGAGATTCACCAGTTCTGACATTGAACTGTGTCTTAAAGAAACTGTATGACAGGGGTGACATGGATCAATGTGGCTGAAGATCGGGACAAATCGTGGGCTGTGTTTCCATAAAATGCGGGGAAATTTTGGTTAGCTGAGGAACTGTTAGCTTCTCAAGAAGGACTTTGATCTATGGAGCTATTTCTGTTATAGCGAAGCAACGTAGAACAGAGTACGTCTTCCATTGGACACTAATTAAAGTGCCTTCCAGGCTGCCAAACGAAGATCACGCCATGTGCCAGCGAAGGGCACGTTTGTCCGAGTCAGAGCAACGTTCATTGAATGTTTTAGCGTTGGAGCGAAACAGCCTGCCCTCCTGTATCACGTCTTCCTCTGCCTTCAGTCAGCTTTGCTGCTGCGTGAGGACGTTCGCTCATTTCATTGTGATTGCCGCGTGGCCAGGACACACAATATGAATTGTACGCACCAACGTGCTACACTACATATGCATTGGTCAGTCAAAAGAGTTATACAGAATGTTCATTTTATCCCTTCTCCGAACATGACAGCTTTATCGTACAGAAGGCCTGCATTCCCCAACATATCCCGTGACAGCTGCGGTGCTCCGTGTAACTGCAAAAGTGAAACTCTGTGTGTTCCAATTCATATGCCTCACTATTGGGTCACCAACAGAGAATAGGGGAGGGTGGGAATGGTTAGCTGTGATGCAAAGCCATACATGTGCGAGACGTACAAAGCCGTTGCACTGGAAAAATTGTCACCATTTGGCTGTCATGTCTAGGCGGGAAGTCAAACTAAAACCTTAAATGTGCGAAAGAAAAATAGAGACAACCCTGTGTGCAGCTGTAGGCACCGTCAGTCATCATCATGGACTGGGAGCAACTACACTGAACAATACAGGCAAAATGTAATACTGAGGGGCTTAAGAGTAATTTTTTGTCGTGTAAGAGCAATAAGTATTACACATTCTGAGTGCGTGTCTGTAACCTTACTTATCCATCATGCAAAGCGCATGCGCCGTGTTATATTGTCACGTGTCCTGTCTGGCTGTACCATAATTTTCTACATTGTCTCACAGACAGCATGATTTTCGGGAAAATGTTATTGAATAGTTGATTTTTCCTACAACTGTGACTGAAATATTTTTCATTCCAAGAAGAACTGAGTGAGATATGATCAAAATGTATATCGGTCTGTATGTAAAGTGCCCGTTATTTTTGTTAGATTTTAATGAATCTTGAATTTTCTTGACAGAGTTTTGGAAAAAGCTAAAATGTCATAAAAATTCGTTCAGTGGGAGCAGAGTTGTTCCATGCGGACGGACAGACAAGATATGATGGAGCTAACAGTCGCTTTTCGCAATTTTGCGAAAGTGTGTAAATTGGCAAAGCTGTACCAAACCGATCTGCACTAAATTAGCCAGTAGCAATAGTCTACGGTTGTCACTTGGCTCGCCAGTGTCATTCTGAAGAAAAGGCCCATGACTTCCTAAATTTCCTGTGTCGCGATGAAATGAACTGCAGCAGAGTCAAGGAGCGCTGTCGAGAAGTTCTGAACGTTTTGGCCTTAAGGTCATTGCATGTGTCGGGCCGAGTAACCGCAATGGGGGCAACGAGACGGGGCACGGCCGTCCATAAGCGGTTCATATTTGCTCAATTGGTCAAGACATTGTCTGTCTCTTCCTGAATTCTAAGTACAACAAAACACAACTGGACCCAATCCTAAGCTGGCTGAATCCCACATCATACACTAGCAGCGTAGAAAAAACCCCCCCCCCCCCCTCCCAGAACACTGCCGTCTGTCACAAAAACGGAACCCAGTCCGAAACAACCCACAACAAACTGCAGCATGCAGTTCGTTTGACCCGCCCCGCCCCCTACCCCTGCGGCAGGCTCTATATGTACGCCACTGTCCTATGTCCTATTTCTTTAAGCTCATATAAATATTTACCCGCACAGACTGTATCTAACACATTTTAATCAGCCTGTTTTCACTAGTGCCCCATACTCAGTGACACCAGACAGTACTTGTCACTTAACTGAATCTTAATACACTGTCTTGAAGCCTATAAATAGCTGCGGCAGGTTTCAGCGCCTGACACACACACACACACACACATACACTTACACACACACATATACACATACACACACACACACCCACACATTACAAAGGTGTCACGCGCTGGACTTGGGAAAGCTAGAAGTATTCTGTACAGTCGGGAAACTGCTTCAAAATATGGCTGTTGTTAACTTAGAGATCTGCCATGAAATACCAGGTTTTGTTAAATTCCTGGCTAATTTCGCTTTTTTGCTGAATAAACAAGTCTTTAAAATGGTACGTGTGAGCAGTAGGAACCTTCACATCTGTGCTCTGAATTCCTACAGTGTAAGTGCTGCACTAACGGCTTCGGTGGTCTAGGAGTAGTGTGCTGGCCTTTAGTGCCCAAGTTTGCGGGTTCAAACCCGGCCGAAGCCGTCGGATTTTTAGGGCGAAAAAATCCTCAGCACGCCTTCCTTCGGAGGGGAAGTAGATTTGCGGCATGTAAAAGATCCCTAAATTTAAGTGGAAGTCGGAATTTAGGCAAAATTACTACAGGACATCTTTCTCGCCCAAAGTTCCACCTTTCGCTGCTAGGATCTCTCGCGTCGTTGCGGACGGAGGCACCTGGCGGCTAAAGTGGGAACGTCTAAAGGCGGGGGAAAGCAATGGCAAACTACCCCCAAGAACTTGCCCAGG
>Ga0123357_10003876_pt1 | contig 17348 bp, 6 predicted proteins | sample TergutEmb28metaG_FD_89873 | JGI IMG/M metagenome (GOLD analysis project Ga0123357, IMG submission 89873) | Embiratermes neotenicus P4 segment gut microbial communities from Petit-Saut dam, French Guiana - Emb289 P4 | ecosystem: Host-associated > Arthropoda: Insects > Digestive system > Gut ... | reverse complement strand
AGACCAATATGGTAATTCAACAGAATAGTCGCAAGCTCCTGATGATGGATATATTAATGTCCGAAACATGTTGAGCACATAAGAAGTGAAATAAAATAACAAGTGACATCAAGTTGGTCTTTTTTTCTTCAATTAGCACACATGTAAGTCTGAGAACCCAGGACACTTAATTCCTGAACCTGTATTAACTATCCTGATAAGGAAAGGCTTACTTCAAAAGATGAGGGTTGTTTGACCGTGCATCTTCCTCATGAAATAATGCGAAATGCCCACTTGATGCAACAAGGTAATTATATTGATGTATTCTTAGCTCGACATATTTTGGGTGCATACGCCCATTATCAGGAGCATTAGATGTTGAATTGCAGCATATGGTTTCCTGCACCGAGTTTTTGGATGGCTTGTGGTCTTGAGAGCCGCTGCGTATGTCGTGTGTGTGTGGTGCGGATGGTGCCGTGCACGTATGTACCCGAAACATGTCTAGCTAAGAATACACCAATAAAATTACCTTGTTGAATCAAGTTGGCATTTCACATTATTTCTTACTTGAAAGTTAATTGTTGCTCATCTGCCATTTATGTTGGTCAATAGCTACCGGCACTATTGTAGTGTCTTTATGCTGGGGGCCATACGTTCCAAGAGAAGTGACTCTTTTTTATCGCTTGTGTCTGAAGGTGTAAACACTTCCATCCTTCGGAATACCATTGGCAAGACGTAATATTCCAGAGATATTGACTGTTCAGTATCCTAGGATTGTTGACGAAACTAAAAATTCAATATGAAGATAACAGCACCAATAATTTTGCGAACGACTCTATATTAACACGCTAAGGCATGTGTACATATTTACTTGCTTTTGACTTCACTCCTGAACTGTATGTTCTCGCTACATGCAAAGTGAAAGAATATGTATATCGCAATGTAATCCAACACTTAAACAATATGACGTGTGATGTGGAATGAAGGAAAAATATCACGTATTGCTATGCTCTTACGTTAATTATCTCGTATATTTCTACATAATAATAAGTGAAAATATATATTCACTAATTTCTTCTCAAATGTTTCAACACGCGACCAGCAGCAGAAGTTAACTACTGTAACACAAACGTGGTCAAACACAGGTGTAGCTTTTTTAAACATCTGCTCCCGAAACCTTCAGGAGCCACTACTTTGTGTAAAACTTGAAAAGTCTATACAAATGTGTGTCATGATGTCTTCGGTGAATGACGTACAGGCTGGTACTTCCCCGTAACGGTCCATTCTTGTGACACCGAGTTTCTTAGTTCTAGCTGAAACAGCTGTAATTATATGCAGCAAATACAAGGCTACTTCTCCAATAAGACATTTTATCATAATTTTGATTTAAGAGACTTTTACTCAGCCCCTTCAACAGAATTTTAGGAATGTACATTTATACAGGCCAATACCATATCATTCCAAACATTTCTTTGATTCTTAGACATGAGCGTATGATGCAACATGACACCTGCAACGACGGTGCGAAATTAACGAAAAAAACCATGTGCAGTAATAAACAAAGCCATGTGCAGTAATAAACAAATTCAGAAACATAGAAAGAGACAGAAATGTTCTTAACCCAATGAAAAATGCATCAATTGAGTCTCTGTTGTCAGGTTATGTAAGAAAGCTGATTCAACTGCATAATTTTGTAGCCTAAAACTTTCGAAGAAGCGAATGTCTCTGAAGGACTACGTTAAGATGTAAGTGGTTGAAAATGTCAGTGAAAAAATCATGAAATTTCGAGACTAAACTAATGAAAACAGAAAATGATTTAATGTGTTTTAATTAATATCCTTACATGCTTCCGACAGTTTTTTGGTCAGGATAATTAGATTCGGGCCAGAGATTTGGGTTAGGGATTTCCCAAAACTAAGTAGGAAAGCTTTTTTTAAATTGTAAACTACAAATAATATGGAAACGATCGATATAATGGCTTGTTTGAGGTATTCGATTAGAAAGGACGCAGGCAGGTCGTACAATGTTGTTTGTTTGACTGTCACGTGTTGTGTTAATTGTAATGGAAACAAACCAGTCTGACCAAGAGCACTTGTGCCATAATACGTATAACGCTCTGCTAAAACTCTTAAGAAGGCAAGGGATTAATTGTTGTAAAACTGGAAGGGTTTTCACTAAACTAGCGGACAACCACCAAAACGTTTATAAAATGTTTGTTTAGATAAAAATATTTACATTTCTTATTGTGTTTTTCCTACTTTCCACAAGCTGGGTGATATTGTAATGCTAGTTGCTATTTGCTTAATAAACAGTCACCATGTGATGAGCTATAAAATTTCATGGTTTATTCATAAACCATTTGAAGATCAAAATTATTCTGCATTATGAACATTTTACCCTATAGCAGAAAAAAATTAGTGCATTGCAATTAAAATGGAAATGGATTTTCTTTATTTTAAGAAACATATGAAATAAATTACTAATAACTTAGCTGCAAATATTGATTTGTAGTGCTATATCCGGCAGTATTCATAGCCATTTATGATATTTACTGGGTTATACGATGGCCGAGATAGCTCAGTCGGTATAGCGATTGGCTACAAGCTGGACGGTCTCTGATCGAATCCGAATGGAGCGAGATTTTCCGTGTCCCTCTAGAAAGACCCCACGATCTACCCAGCCTCTTGCACAGAGGGTCTGGGATATCTCTCACGACTAAAGTGGCTGGGGTACTGTGCTGACTATCCACCCCTTTCTAGCGTCGAGGTGGCGGAAGTGTTGGAATTACACTTCTTCCGCCACCATCATGAACATGCACGTCCGAGGATGACCTTTATCTTTACTCGGTTGAATAAATCGCAGCTTACTAATACAGAAAAGACAGATTTACACCATTTAAAATAGCATTTCACAACTGAAGGACAAAAATCTGAAAAAATAAAATTACAACTATAAAAATATGACGTCAACCATTTAGTATATATATATATATATATATATATATATGCAGTTTTATGCATTCAGTATGCATTGTAGCGGGTTGCAGCAGCGCCTAACAGCACGGTGACCTGCGAAGCCTCTGATGTCAGACGACTAGGCGTGCCACTATGCTAGAAGACGGACATGAGAGAAAAATTAAGTACCGGAATATATTAGGAATTAAATTAAAATATACCAAATGAAGACTATTTTGCATATACAGAAAAAAGAGGAATGTAATACCAGAGCTGGCAGTGGAATGCAAAAAAAAAAAAAAAAAGGAGTGAAGATTTTCAGAGATCTCAGAGATACTGCTGAAAATTAACTGTGTCTTTCGGGTTTAACGAACAGACGTTGAAGCCTACTTCTGCACAGTTAAAGTTTATTCGTGCCAAATATAAACACACAATTGGTAACGACATCTGTTTTTAATAAAACACAATATACTTTGTAGCGTCTGTTTCTGAGGAAGAACATTTATTCTGGGAAATAATAGGGTTATAAAAATAATAATATTAATAATATTTGGGAAAGTGGTTCAAGTTGGAAGAAATATCGCCCTTTCACACAAAATAGTTTGGGCCTTTCTAGAGGTGTATTTTAAATGTAGGTTATTCTGTTCATAATTCCGATAACTCTACGCATAAAATCTGATTGCAATGCAGTTTAACTGGATTTTTGTTTGGTAAGTATGGGATTGCTGGTCCCAGTGGCCGCACGGTCTAAGGTGTAGGTCTACGGCCGCTCGCCTGATGAGATTGTGGGTTCGAGTCCCACCGAGGGCATGGATATTTGTCTGTTGTGAATGTTGTGTGGTGGCAGGTAGAAGTCTCTGCGACGAGCTGATCACGCGTCCAGAGGAGTCCTACTGACGGCAATGCGTCGTTGTGTGTAATCAAGAAACCTCAAGAACGAGGAGGCGGTGGCCCGCGCTGGGCCGCAGCGCCACAGGAAAAAAAACGTATGGGATTAATTTCTCTTGATTCATCAGGAATTATGTTCATAATTCCGATAAATCTACGCATAATATCTGATTTCAATGCAGTTTAACCGGATTTTTGCTTAGTAAGTATGGGATTAATTTCTCTTGATTCATCAGGAATTATACAAAAGTTAATTATTGGTTGATATAATCGCGAATAGATTTAGTACGTAGTTACGTTCCATTTGCATTCAATGACACGGAGCTCTGCACAGTCGGCATAACCATTCACCCTTCTGATAAATGCCAGACCTCCTGCACACGATAGCTAAACTTAACCATCCTCACCCCAGGAATATACTACTCTCCAATTTACATATCCTGACAGATGTGAAAATTTTTCTGACAGACCTTAAAATTGTACTCGAAAGTTATGTCATTTCAATGTGGTCTCTTCAGATCTCAGAGATCACGTGGACTGACAATCCTTTGAAATTTTATTTTGAGTGTAGTTGGCATTTCAGGATTTGTCTCGAAAACGTCCCTGTTTCCATTACGTACACGCACGTGCACTTTTTTGCTTTTCCTAGGTTTCAATTTTGAATTTTTTAACACGCCTCAGTCGCTTTCCAGACTAAATTTTTTTCTGCTCTTTGTCATAAAGAACAAATTCTGTCGCCTATAATCAGCCTATGTGCTCTTCCTTTTTGTCGAAATTTAATTTCCGCATTGAAGTGACGAAACATCTGAAGTTTGAAAATTTTTATTCTGAATTTTTTGGACTACGTGAGGTTTCAAAATACTGTTTAAAGGTGTGATAAATAATGAGAAATTTATTATTTATTTAAACAATTATATGATGTTTATTTATATAAAAACTGAAACACGATTGTGCCGAAATATTTTTTTCACATTAATATATCTTCTTACTTGGTTGTTTCCAACAAAAGGATTATTTTAATATTACTAAATTACTGTCACTCGATCGTCCTTTAACTATTTGAATAAATGATTTCTTTCTGTTTAGCAAATAATTCTCTGTATCGAATCTATCAAAGTAATCATCACTAAAATGAAAAAAATAGTACAACCTCAGAGGAACAGTATATTTTCATAAGAATATTAAACTGTTGCAGGGGAAAGTGGAGTTATTTAAACAATTTAGCTGGGGTTCAAAGCAAATTAAGTGCTTAAAAAATTTATTAAAACTTGTTAGTGAAGTGAAATAAGCAAATTCTTATAGGATGATGGAATAGAGGAAGACAAAGGGATGAATAGTTGAAAAGGAAATATAAATCCAACTATACCGTGGCACATTGTTGGCAAGGGGTGCGCAGATTGCAGTGGCCATGTATCCGTGGCGACTAAAGTTTTTACAGGGACACTTAATAATTTTGTATCCTCAGTACAGAACTTGCTCTATTTGATCTTTCTAGCTATTATAATTTTTAGGTAGTTCTTATATTTTGGAACAAGTTGTGCTTTTTTGTAGCGTCATAGAATATACTAGCGTTTTAGGAATACATACTGCTTCTACCTTCAGAGTCGCACTAAACTTTGAGGCAGAATTTTCATACAAAAACTTAATTAATATGTACCAAATTAATCCGTTTTACAAACCAAATGATAGTATTATTCATATTCACCACCTTAATAGCACCAAATTGCCAATAACTGTGTGTCTATTTATTACTGAAGCGATTTTGTTTTCCATGCGGTTACACGGTCTTAACATGGAAAGTATTTTCTGTAGTCAGAGGTCTGCGTCTCTCTGCATTCCGTTTGGATATTATTTCGTAAGAACATTGATTGCTGTTATGAGGCATTATTGTGCGCTGAATATATCCACAGAACAAAGAACAATTTTAAAATTTAATTTAGTTCACTTCTTTATTATGGAATTTCTCGCAATATCAGCCGTATTGCTTATTGCAAAGAGAGCACAGGAAGCATGACAGCAATACTTTCGACAATAAACAACAAATGAAAACGCATAGGAAACGGAAAAGAAGGAAAAATCACATTAAGTATAATTGTTAGGGTAACAGTGGTTTCGAGATATAAACTTTTCCTCAGAAGAGTAATAATATATTTCAATTTAAATAAATTTATTGACATGAAATTACTAAACCAACACACAAATACATGAAGAAAGGAATACACAGACAGAAGACAATTACACGACATACAAAACAAAAATATAAGACAAATGTGAGTACAGTCTCAATACCCTAATAATAATAATAATAATAATAATAATAATAATAATAATAATAATAATAAAGCAATAATAAATAGCAATTTATCGTAGATTAATGTAACCTAAGGATAAAAATAAGAAATTTGTGTACTTATAGCTGACATAACTAGCTCAGTAAATCCGTAAGCAGGGCACAAAGGGCCTGTTTTAGAGCCTAGGTGCATCGGGCCCGAAAAGGGCTCGAACTCATATATCATTCATTCTAAATCGTTAAGCAAAGCAGACTTTCACTTGAATGTGCCACCATTCCGACAGGTATTAGCATTCAGCAGACGGATTGTTGCGACGATTAGAATCAGCGTTTATCAAAGAAACGAAAAAGACACCGGGATAGCGTAGTTGCTACAGCGATCAGGCTACAAGGTGGACGATCTAAGGTTCGAGATCAGACAATTGTAAAATGTTTTTCTCTTCTCCAAATCGTCAAAACTCTATCTGCGTCCCGCCGATCCCCCAATTCAATTCGTACCTAAGTTCTTTCCGGACGCAAAGCGACCGGCGCGTGAAGGTACAACTCACCAACTACAGCCGAATTTAAGAGTGAGTGGAGCTGCCCGTCTGTTACCCCTAGACGCCATCTTGGTATAGAAAGGGACATATTTACCTTTTTGTCCTTTAATAAACGAAGCAAGGACTTCGAGTTTTCGAGCAGGGGAAATGGAGGCAATTGTTGGCTAAAGGGAAAGGGCTGAATTTTTATACACTATGAACGTTAATAAGGAAAGTTCTTGTAGGTGTCTTCTACTCAAATTTCAGGCACGTAGAAATTAGTGTACTTATACAGGGTGTCCCACTCGCTACCGAACCCGACATTTCTTTAATAATTTTACCACTAATGAGGATATTGCAACGAAATTTGAAGCGGACTACAGACTTCCACTTCATTTCTCACACAACGAACGTACTCCTGTTCAAATTTCGTTGTAATATCTTCATTGGTGTTAGAATTATTAAAGAAATGCCGGGTTCGGTAGCGAGTGGGACTCCCTATATGTTAAATGGTTGAAAACGATCACAAAGGGATGAGAATAATTGCTGGATGCATAGAAGCTTACTGGCCGTAGTAGAAAAGAAGACAGGCCATGTACGTGTAACATAATATTAAGGCGATTTCGTGAAACCATTGTTGCTTTGGAAAAGCAATTAGTATTACCTATTCTGAGGGTGTGTTTGTAGCCGTAGGTATTCAATATAAAATACGCATAAGCCATATTGTCATCTGTGGCCTCTCCGGCTTCGCAATATTTTCTCACATTTTCTCATAAAAGGAAAAATTAAAAACGTTATTGAACATAAAATATGCATTTTAATACTGTATAGAAAGTTTGTGTAAAATATTTCTCATTTTAATACTAATTCAGCGAGATATGATTAAAAATGTATGTTGTTTCACATTTAAAGTAACTGTCATTCTTGCAAGATTTTAATGAAACTCGATTTTTCTCATCGGATTTTCGAATAATTCACAAATATACAATTTCAAGAAAATCCGACCAGTCGGTGCCGAGTTGTTCCATGCGGACGGACAGACGGACAGTCATGACGAAGCCAATAGTTGCTTTCGACAACTGTGCGAACGCGCCTAAAAACTGAATTCATCGCAAGAGGGTCGCATGTTAACTTGCATCAAACTAACGTGCAGTACAGCTCCAGAAGGATATCTAGATAAGAAATAGAAACGTTTCAGTCCAAATAAAAACAACAATGTAATTGTTTCAGAAAATATCATCATGATACTGAAATAAAGGTAGGAATTAATACGCACTCCCAGATCTTTGGTGGGCCACGAACAGACACAATTAATTCGAACTCCGTTAGAGTACATTTATGTTGTATACTTCAAAATCCTCGTATTGTTGCCGAAACAAATGAATTAACTTAATGTCAAGTTTAAAATCACGACAAATTAAGAAACTTTCCTTCCGAAGGGACATGCTAGCTGCACCCAGAGTGCCCACTGTAGACGTGGAGCTAAGTATGCATGTGACGTAAATGTTAAATTGAAGAAGTTTAACAAAGCTGCTGCTAGTGTTACCTGTATTCCGGAATACAACTAGTCAGACAGGACTTTGTATCACTACCTTGCACCCCTTCCCCTAATAACCTGTTTCCCTTAACAGCCATCTTAATGTTGTCCTCAACAACATCTTCTACGCAGCTGCTTGTGCAAATTTATGCTCATCCTCATCTTTGTCCTCCATCTGCTCTTCATGTCCAGCGTATTGTAACTTCAATTTCAGGACCTTATTACTCAAAGTCACAGTTGAGTGTGGTTCTACGATAAAACCTGCGCACAGAGACCATCCGTCCTCACTAAGGTTCTGCTGTGGCTTTCTTCAGTCTCTCCAAGAATGTGTCTAAATAATGACCCAGAGTGCGCTACACTCGCAGCCAACCATTTCTTACCCGAATGTTTGTGCGCCACTTATTCTAGGATTCGTCTGTTTGAGGTAGAATACGTAGGGGTAAACAAAGAGAGTAAATACAGTTCTAGCAGCATATAAATCACGAAATTCGTTGTTATTTTAGTGCACTTATATTTTCAATTATTCCGTCTTTCTGTTCCCTAATATTCTCCACAATATTTATTCTGCAGCTTGCGTTCGGTGTTTCTTTACCCAGCTAAATAGAAAACTACAATTTCTTTTCTAAAATAGAAATGAAGTCACTAAATTATCAGTTATGTTTCTAAGAAATGCTTACGACTTAGGCACTTTCGCATAAACAAGAAAAACGCCGTTTGTCTTTATCATGTCGGTACGTCCGTCCGTCTGTCTGCATGTATCAGTACGGCTCACACTGAAGGTATTTCCTTCAAATTAAACATAGGAGACCCTTATGAAAATATGAAGAGATAATATGAATTCGGTTTAAATGGGACAAATATGTTGGGCACTTCACTTCAATACGTAAGTACCTTTATTGCTTCCTTCCAGTGGCATTAACTCGCCATAAGAGCGCTACCTTCGAATGCAACGGTGTTAGGCTGTCAGGATAGCTGAGGAGGTATCAGTATTATGCGAAGGCGCCACAAGGTTGCGTTCTAAGTACATTAACAAGTTTTTAACTTAGATATCAGTCTCATTCGTTTGAACTTAGGATGTCTGGCATATTATTTTCCGACGTTTGTGTCTCATTTAATATAGACATATTATTTTAAATTTATTATACATCTAATTGAAAAAAGTAACACATTATGGTTATTTCCCGCTTCTAACCGGTACTTTCGAAGATAGTCTTTACTCTAACAAGTGTGGCATTACACGCATTTAGAATACAATCTTTTGGCTTTTGATACCGTGTAGTTCTGTACAGGTTTATAACATTTCGAAGAAACCTGAGAGGCGCAAGCAGCAGGATTCTCTAAAAACGTGCATAAATTCAGATTGCAACACGTTTTATCCAGCAGATCGCAATCTACATATTCACCTTAATGATAACCTAAAATGTCATATTGCCTCGTACCGTTTCTGTGATAATGATCCTGATACGCAAGGGGCAAATGACCGTAAACGTTTCCTGAAAATCTAACTTTATATAGCCCCTATGACCAAAACCTAACCGCAAATTGAACTTTCACCTTAGGGGGGCTATATATGTAAAACGACCCAGACTGATTGGAATAGGTCAAAGACTCGCCGTATGAGTAGGGTGTACTCTACGACTGCGATAACACAGGCATATGATACAAGTCGCCTGGAGTGCTCATGCCGTGCGGACGTATTTATTGATGTGTGTTTCCACTGCTGTTGCTTTGGTACCAGCTGAACGTTACTGCAAATTCAACCATATTTTGAACATGCCCCAATACTGAATAATTCATGAACAACAAAGCCACACCGAACTTAGCTCGCAGCTCATTTCAGCTGAACCATGTTCCATTTTAACAACGGAGGACAGATACATTTTAAATTTGTCTCTCTCTCCTTCAAAGGCAGCTGAGAGACGACTGATGTGGTATGTGTCATAACATTGTTTCATTAGAGCTACGTTTCTCATTCAGGTGAATTTGTGATATATTCGCCAGATACGATGCAAAAAGTTTACACTTGATGACCCGAACTGTGATTTTAGCTCGTTATGTATAGAATTGACAAAAAATATGACACAAACACACTATGAAAATGAAACACTCACACGCAGGAGTTAAATCACGGAGAAAAAGCAATTTAAATCCGAAAAGTTATTTGCGCACTGGTCACAGGAGAAGAAAGGATTTATATTAAGTCCTGTATCTTTTATTCACTTTGACAAGAAAAATATAAAAGTAGCTCAAATGTAAATTGAAAAATTTAATTGGTTTTATGCCTTAAAGAACCAGGGATTCTTCAGTCTCCTTTCCGTTGTACAAAAGCAGAAACTTATGGTTTTAACCGAGATTCTTATAGAGACAACCACGAAGTTGTGCCACTGTGTGGCGTGGGTAGAAAAAACATGAAGAGTTTCGGAGTCATTAATTATATTCGTGTGAGTTTAAACAGTTTGTTTATGAATTGTCTTCATAGGTTTACATGAAAATAAAAAATTATAAAAACATAGACATTTCATTGATTACGAGGCAGTTAATACCAAGCTTAGTTTTGCACTGCACTGCATCAGTAAATGTCAGTTTGTGCTTCTTCAGTTCAGTCTCTGTCAACCCGCGAGGGAAGAAACAATGGACGGTTTTGTTGGTCGAAAAGAAAAGAGAAAATCTATGAAGATAATTTATGTATATCTTGTGTATACGCTGAATATACGTATATAAACACGAGATGCCGTATTCAGTCTGTTAAGAAAAGAGCTTAACCTAAAAGGTAAAGACCGCAAACTAGAGTAATGCCAAATCTGTAATTATGGTATGCCGTAGTTACGGTAAGGACAGTGTCTTCCTTAAAATTGTTACTGCTAAAAGAATATTTTTCTTTTGTTGTTGAATTTCTGAAAACCACTAAAGAAATTAAAGCTTTAAATTTAGTTTAATACAAAAATATTTTCACGCGAAATTTGTATAGAATAATTTTCTAGTAGGAATATCAATTTCAGTACAGAATTGCAACTAGTATTATTTTGCGGCTTACATTTTTAAGAACGTTCCCTCTTAATAAGGCTATTTTTTTAATTTTTCAGAAATTACTTCGTAGGATTTTAATATATTTGCTTTAGATCCTTCCATTACTTCTCGCTCTAAGAGTTCTTTCTTCTTCATATCCTTCAGTAGCAGAATTTCTCCAAATATCAGTTCAACCGAAGACACAATTTATAAAAAGGGCTTAGGCTTTTATTCATTCCTTCATTTTCTTATATTTCATTTAGCAACTTTGTCGTAATATCGGCTTACACAGTGTCAAATGAAGAAGTGATGAGGTGATTAGCGGATACTTAAGTAGAAAATATAAAACGAAGTGCTCAAGATTTACTTTGTGATAATACTTTAGAATAGGTCAAGAACAAACTTGGAATGACAAGAAAATTCTCAGTCACCATAGTCATTGCCATTGTTTATGTCTTAGCTGGAATCCTCTCGAACACAAGTCAGAAAATTTGTCCCTTACGTCAAATTACTCGGTTTGTGTTAGTCCGTACTATGACCGCTATCTTCATAAGAACCCATGGAAGGAAACACCATGGCAAGTTATCGTCGAACAAGGTGTGTCCTTGTCAAGATTCATTGCTGTCCACCCAGCTTTATCCTTTTCTCAATTTACTCCTCATATCACAGGGATGGACGCTCTTAGTTAACTGGGAAAGTGAACGGGAGAGAAATTAAACTGCACGGCGTAGCTCAGTAATGTTACAGCCGTACTTATTTTTTTCGGAATCGTAACGGAATGGGTTTCGGCCGTCTGTGTGATGATATTGAACAAAAGAATTACCATACTCTCAACGTAGGTAGGATTACATTCCAGTTTCGACTACAAGGGTCACATCGACCTCTCATACATTCACACAGAGTCCCCCCCCCCTCTCCTCCGTGGCATCATTATGGCCCGTATATAGGTTATATCCAAAGAGCAGTTTATAGCTTAAAAGTTGTAAGTTCAAGCTGAATGCATAAACTGGAGACATTTAATTTGCGCGACACATGATTTTAATGACCCTCTTCGGACTTAAGACATGTTAATTATGGCTGCGAAATGCCGTCTGCCATTTTATAAGCTATTTCAGTTTTCAAGAAGTGACATTTCTAACGACATGTCCTCAACTTCTGTGCAAATCATCACCCAACATTAAAGAATTTCGGTCATTGGTTAAGTAATACTTTTTACAGTACTTTGAAAACCTCTAATTGTGTATTGTTAATTAAATTTTCTATGGTCCCTAAACGTCCACAGCGGTAAATTAATAAAATGCACGACTTCAGGCAAAAAGTTCATTAGACCACTTTATTCTAAGTTCAGGGCCCATTAACACTGTCGAAGATGAATTTGGATTCATTCCAAGAAAACTGCCTAATTTCGGGAAGTGAATAACATTACTCTCACACCTGGGGGGGAGAAAGACGATTTGGACAATTTATGGGGCATATTTTCAGTCACGCTGTAGACTCTGCTACACCGAAGAAATACTGCGCTTCCAAGTCAGTCAAACTAAAAAATTGCATAAGATTTCCCCTTACCATAAGACAGATGCTTTTTTTTCAGGGATATCAATCTGATATCCGACCCGCAAGAAGTATTCGAACCGTTTTCCAATAATTTGGGTTATGCAAAATTATAAGCAACTAATTGTACCTAAAATCGTAATTTTCATTAGTAATACTCGTACACTAGTCTAGTTCGCAAAATTAGTTTTTTATTTTCTTTTTCGATTTAAATGCATTTACCAAGTTACTTCGACCCCAACAATGTGACCGTATAGTCAGCGTGTGTCCTAACAGCGACAGAAATACAACCGCAAATTAAGGACACCATAAAACAGTCCACTGAAATATATACTTGTCGCAATATTTTATATGGGATCTACCATTCTGGTTTTATTAAAATAAGTTGAAGTGCCTTAAAATATGATTACGTCATATTATTTAGTATAGAATATTAATTAATGTCTTAAGGTTACGTAGTCACAACTATTCTTTTTTTACAATGGTGTGCATGTTGCACGACGTTATGTCTGTTCTTAGGGCACTTTAAATTTCAGCGTTGTGCAGAACTGATATTTGTACCATACATTTAGGTCAGTTTTGTTTATGTTAAAACTTCTGTCAAAACACAAACAAAACGTCATCCTTCTGAAAAGTTTTTAATTGCTTATTTAAAAGGTATATTTCATGTAGGGTTTTTATGAATATTCTTAACCTTTTGGCGCCGGAATTGTGTTTTTAAATTTTAGCACATCCCGTATATAAAATATGAATAAAACAGGAACCAAATACATTAGAATTATGAAACAAATTGCATTTTGAAGAGGAAGAAACGGAGAGTATATATCGTGTTTAAAATATTCAGTACTTATATTTGTTGAATAAATATATAAAATGAAACATTTAGAGGTTAGCGGTGCGGTACGACCACCATAGTCGTCGTTAGGCGTCAAAAGGTTAAGCTAGTAGCGCAAAAACTTAATATCCCTAGACATATATGTAGTTAGAAATGTTATGCTTACAGGCTTTTATTTTTTGAAATACGGATACTGTAATTTTATGAAGTAAATAAGATACGTTACGGATTACTATGGACTGTTTGTGTTATCGACATATGGAATGCTATCATGGTAACGTCTATAACCATAGTATTAATAAATGTTCATAGGTATTCATGTCAACTGCCTCTTAATTTTCTCTGAGGTTTCTTGGCAGTTTTCAGGAAAACCTGCAAACAAAACTTCACTAAAATTTTTTTATGGAGGAGCCGAGTTCTTCCGTGCGGATGGACAGGCGGACCGGCAATACAAAGTAAGATGTGGCGTTTTAAAACTTTGCAAAAACGCTTAATATTATGTCTGGCTTTATAATAATGGTTCTGCAGGCCGTGCATTTCATGCTAGTGTTATTAGACTGACTCATAATTTACTCGTACATTAGAGGGAGAGTTTCAGTGGAATTCACTCTTTCTCTTTATGATTCGTATTGTTGACCACGCTGTGCAAGTGAAGATATAAATACATTATTCATTCGAAAATATTTATGTACATAGTAAATCAAATTTTTTCGTATCTCGCAAGAAACGTATTCCGTATCCACTATGATGCCAGGTAGCCTTACGTTTTTATACAATGTTTTTATTGTGAAAAAAAGCATATAAAATGTAACGCAGAGTTTCTTGGTATTACAGTAAATAGTACATGTAATCGCCACTAGGCCCTAGACCGTGGATCTCCATCCTTTTCATGACAAAAGGTCACGTTTTTTACTGTGAGCTGGTATTGTTTCGCGGTTCGCACGTGGAAAAATAACAGTATTAGGAATACGTAACCGCATTAATTGTTGTTTAAAATTCATAGCATATGCACAACTTATAAGTGTGGCTCTGGCCAAGCATAATGCAATCTGACCTGCTGCGGATGAGACTGGTGCACTAAAACTTTAAAATTGTTTGAATGTGACATTTTGAAAAAACAGTATTTGTTTTGGGGCACATGAAGTAATTAAATACTAAACAAAACTGAATAATATTTTGCTTGATTGTATGTAACATTCAGCTTAATATTCCGTTGTATTTATGTAATCGTTAATAATCACAAAAACGTTCTCAGTAACGTTCTTATTATAATTTAATATCTTATAAATATCTGTATTTGCAGATCAAAATTTTTTAATTTAATTTTTTAAAATCAATACACTAATTTTTTTAGCTTAAATATTCATGTTTAATACTGTTATATTTGTTTGCATAAGTACTGATGACGTTGTAAATAGAACAATTAGAACCTTTGTTATAAGTTAATATATTAAGTCGCTCTATACTTTCGCCTTAAAAGTGTGTGTGCAGAAACATGAAGCATGTAAACCCTCGTTTGTTATAACACGCGGCTTTTACGAGGGGCAAGCGTACACGTTTATACTATGTCATAAATATATAGTTGTGTTGGCGATTTTTTTTGTGATTATTAATTATAATCTTCACTTGACATAAAGCGTGTATTTTAGAAAGATAAATCAGTAAACATTTTGGTTGGAAAAATTACAACAGTTGAATTTACTTCTATTATGTATGCGTAGATAAAGAAGAATATTAAAACTGGTTTCGAAAAAATGCTGTCTATTTGTGAAATATATTACAGTGGCTCCAAACCTTGATTTTCTAAAAACGATACTAATAATCCAGCTTCCATATGATAGTGCTTTACTTGAACAACTTCATCTTTCACTAAGGAAATTGATAAAAACAAAAGATTCAATTTAGTATTCTTTATTTTAATCTCGTAGGAACTCACTGTGGGTTGAGCTGAAACTGGACGGAATTGTTATTAGTATTATTCGTTTTGTTTGTAATTAGACACTGTAGGAGGGGCATATTGGATTAAAGGAAATGACACGTGGTCTCATGAAAGTGACAGCGTGATTTGGCCCTGACGAGCGCTGGTTCAATTCTCCTCTCCTGTAATCAAAGGTACACTAAGCAATGTATGGAGTTAGTCTGGACGATTTATTTTGGGCTGTTTAGATCCAGTTGTAGGAGGGCTGTCAATCACAAACACGACAACATCAAGTTAGTTATTCCGCACTGTTGCTTGTAATATGAGCTAATTTATTGGTCTATACATTGCTTGTGAAAGCGGATATCGTCGCATGAACTACCCTGCTGGTCGGTATCGAATCCAGCTATCTCATACCGACTGACTGAAGATTCATTTCAATAGAAAAGATAGAGTAACTACATCATATTCTCCACACCCGCCCAGACACACATCCTGCTGTCCCAAAAGAACTAGGTATCTTTTGCGGTTATAGAGCGGCCAGGGCTTGGTGTTGACGCATCAGTTCCAGCGCCGAGGTTAAGAAGGACATTAAGTCTACTCCCCCTTTGCGCCTGCCGCACATGATTACGGGGACATATTTATCTTTGTATGTCGAACCCTTCTCGTCACAAGTAGTTAAAATGAAGGTATAAGGAAGAAGACTGTGTCTGTCTTTTCTTCCAATTGAGTCAAGGTCATGGAATTCTATTTTGTAAATAATTATAAACGTAAATTGTCGATATTAAGGAAGTAAACGTGAGGACGGAAGTACAAATGAAACCTCAAATTAAACCTTTATATTTTGCACTTTTTACGAACATGAAGAAAATAAACCCAAAATCAAGTGCAATAATTAATTAATGAGACTCCTGATGTGCAATCATTCCTGAGACGCTAATTGTCTTTCAGCTGGACAAGATAATTCTGTTTATGGAAACCGAAACCTCTTGCTTATTTACAAAGACATAGACGATGGACAGAATTCAGTTTACAGCCTGGAATATGCTGCCTATAAATTTCAATTTAGGCGCATTCCTAATTTTCGAAAGACAAGTACTAACTTCGTCATGTCGATTCTTTTGTCCTTCTTTCCGTCCGTCCGCACTGAGCAATTCGGTTTCACAGGACATATTGTTATGAAATTTAATTCAAGGTTAAGAACGGGAAAAAAATATTTTGCAGTTAGCATAAAGACTCTAGTAGATCTGTGCTGAGTATCGTACTGAATTCTTCCTGGAAGAGAAGAGACTTAGATAAAGTCAAGAATCAAATATCACCTCAAATATCCTCTCACGAAATCGCGCCGTTTGTGAGATAAATACTAAAAATACAGCACAGCCAACAGGCTGTAGGAAGTCAAACATAGTGCGGCGCAAAATTTGAATTACATGACGGATATTTAAGGTAGAGAGATAACAAATTATTCATACTTAGGGTGACCAAAATATTGCTCTTAATTAATAAATTACCAAATATTTTTGGGAATAATCATTTGAGGTTATGAGTGAGCGATACGTTTAATAGCACAACATCAACATAGATAAATAATCAATTTTTCAAAGAACAACAACACTGTACGTACCGTATAGTGTAGCCTGCTGTAAAATATAAATTTTTTAACTTCAATAAAAAGTGTGAGCATATTGGGTTATGTTGTACAACCGTGCAGGCCACGTCCGTGGCCTGCACGGTCCTCCGATTTAACCTCTTGTGACTACTTCCTTTGGGGTTACGTGAAGGACAAAGTGTTTGTGCCACCACAACCCGTGAGCATACCTGATTTGAAGAACAGAATTACCGCGGCTGTGGAGACCATCACACCTGACTTGT
>Ga0123357_10003875_pt1 | contig 17353 bp, 14 predicted proteins | sample TergutEmb28metaG_FD_89873 | JGI IMG/M metagenome (GOLD analysis project Ga0123357, IMG submission 89873) | Embiratermes neotenicus P4 segment gut microbial communities from Petit-Saut dam, French Guiana - Emb289 P4 | ecosystem: Host-associated > Arthropoda: Insects > Digestive system > Gut ... | reverse complement strand
TTCAAAAAAAAAAAAAGTAAAAATAAAAGTAAGAATTAGATATCTCCAAAACCCCCGTACGTATGTAAAATATAAGGTCCACACCCCCCCCCCCCCCCCCCAAAAAAAAAAAAAACACACACACACACACACACACAAGCTGTAACATTCTACTTTTGTGCAGCACTGAACCTGCTATTCAGTAATTTTCCATGGCTCTTGTATATATTGTTCTGTGACATGGCACTGCTGATGCAGAATACTTTATACAAGACCTTCAGTGACCATTTCCATGACAAGTACTCTGCACAACTGTTGCACATGAATACTCTACCCAAACACCAACACCTGCTCTACATGAATGACACCACACAACTGCGCTTCAGTCTCAATCAGATGACACAACATTCAGCCAACTCATCCTGTGTTACCAAGCTTGTACTTTCCTTAAAGACATAATTTATACTAAGAGACTAAAAGCCTATTTCAACATCCATATAGATTTTGTAATCCTGTACAGATCCACGGAATGAAAATAAATGATATGATATGGTACATTGCTCACCTCTGGTGCTTTGGGGGTTAATCGGGCCCGGGGTCCCGCGTCGTGTCAAATTTTCACCAATCTGTCTTGTCACAACATTGCCTGGGCTGCCACGACTGTATGGAGCACCGCCCTAACACAAACATCAAGGGTCAGCATCCAGTGACAACTACGACAGCTTCAGCCACCTAATTGCATGCAGCTGAGTCCTTCTTGAGAAGCTGACAGTTACTCACAAGAAATTCCCTGCAGTTTATGCAACCTCAGCCGCTTACCACTGGCCCCTCTTCTGCGCCAGAAGAATGCAAAAGCTCCATTCCTGCGCTTACAACAACCTGATACTTGTGCCTATTCTGTGTCTGTGCTTTGGTTTATAAAGTGTTCACTCCCTTCAGGTGTACACTTGTCACACCCCTACACCATATCCAGTTAGTGACACTTGCTTTTCACTGCCATATTCATACAGCTACCTAACAAACTCTGTTAGTACAAAATCCAACCCACTGCCATCACATCCTGAACAAGATCAACACCTCTATTTTGCCCCATCTAATACTTCAACCATATGTGACGCAGTCCAACACACACAGAAATCCAATGACAACACCTGCACAGGGTGATGAAGAGAGGCAGACAGTGACACAAATGTGGGGAAAATTACACACTGCAGAGTTCCATAACATGACATTACATGACATGACATGTATACTTCACTGTATTACTGGAGCAAAGACATGGAGGAGGATGGGAGGTGTCACAGAAAGGGACCACTTGGGAGACCTAGGTGTAAATGGAGTAACATAATGACTTAGGAAATCTATACAGGGCATAAGACATTGTGTAAGTTTTCTCCACTTTCTTTTTTTAAATTATTAAACGACATATTGGTGCTTAATTACAATAAAACCTAGTCTTAAAACTAACCAGCTTTTTTGCTCTGACTTAAATTGCTAAATGAATATTAACTGCAGCTGTTTCCCAGCAGTTCTACCCGTTTAGTTTTGTTTGCTTATGCATTTTCTTTTCCTTTGTTTGCGGTGATTACTGCACTAAAACAGGGCCCTGTTTTTATCACACACTAATAGTGTTTATGGTGCACTTCACTGTGCTCTGCTTTTAATGATCACTAAACAAGCTCAAAAGGTTTTTTCTTTTAAGCCTTTGCACCAGTTCACTCTTGTTGAGCAGCTGATCGCTTCGATGTTGACGTTGTGCAGAAGCCTTTCTTCATGCTTCTTAGTGAACTTTCCAATTTCATTCGTAACCATCTCCATCTGAAGGTCCCTAAGGACGTTGGCATTTCTGATATACCAAGACGCATCAACAATGTTCCTAAAGTACCTTGTTTTGAAATTGTTGAATGATGTCAGTGTTGCTTTGTTTCATGCATCCCACAGCTGTATGCTGTAGGTCCACACAGGCTTCAATATTATTTGTACAGCATCAGCTTATTGTGTATCAACAGGTCGATCTTCTTCCCATGAGCCAATACGTTGTCTTGTATTTTAGTCTAAGCTCTGCACGTTTTTTCTTGACACGTGCCTTCCAGCGCAGCTTGGTATCCAGCATCATGCCAAGGTATTTCGCTGTGTTTGAGTTAGGTATGACTTTGTCATTTATAGTTATTGGTATATGTTGACATCTTTTGTTGGTAAAGTACACATGTACCGACTTGGCTTCATTTAGTTTCAGTACCCATTTTCTGGTCCAGTTTGTCAACTGCTCGTTGTAATTTTTCTGTGGCCTCTTCACCACGGTCTCCTACTGCCATATGGCAGTGTCATCAGCAAAAGCTGCCACAGTAGCTTCTTCAGGTTGTTGGAGGTCGCTCATGTACAGTCGGTACAGGACTGGAACTAATGCACTTCCCTGCAACACTCCAGCCGTAATTTGTTTGAGCCGAGTACTCGTCCTCTTGCTTAATTCTGAAGTATCGATCAGATAGGTAGGATTTTAGCAGTTGGCTGTGTTCTGCTGGTAGGAGCTGCTCAATTTTGTGACAGTTCTTCATGCCAAACTTTATCAAAAGCTTGGGCCAGCCACATCCAAGAAGAGGGTGGAGCAGACTTTTTCCTCTTCTAGTGTCTTTCTATTACAGTTGTTATTCTGTGCACTTGGTCTACTGTCGAGTGTCTGTTTCTAAATCCAAACTGATGTGTTGGTATTATCTGCTTTTCATCCAGTATTGGTTTTAATCTTTTCAGAATTAGCTTTTTGAACAATTTTGACAGTACTGGTAATAATGATATTAGTTTCCTCCGCTGAGAAAGATGTCTGGGTGTAACAGGCAGAGAGTAAGAAGAGACTGGAAAAAGTTGCATACTGAGAAGTTATATGACTTGTACTTCTCAGAAAATATTACTTGTGCCATCAAATCAAGTATAATGGCATAGGACAGGCATTCAGCATCTACTGCGGAGAACAGAAACACATACAGTTTTGGTGGAGAAAACTGGAGGAACCATATGAGACAAGAGAATAATACTGAAGGTCTTCTATTGTTGCCGTTTGTAACCCATTAACATCCATGGGGTTGTGATGTGCTGTGAGTGCTCAGAGTTAAGGTGCGTTCTGGTGGTTCTGTTCTCCACGTATGTAGAGGCTAAGGAGAAAAGAACCACAAGGACACAACTTGACTCTGAGCACTCACAGCACATCACAAGCCCACAGAAGTTACTGGATTACAAACAGCAACAATAGAAGACCTTACACAGTGATCCTCAACCCAGACAAGGCTACCAACATGAGATTCTAAAAACGTGAGTAAACATATATATATATATATATATATATATATATATATACTGTATATATCACTTTAACTACATACAGAACTGAAACCTATAAGGATGCCATTACTTACACCTTTTCATATAAAATTCACAGGTTCAGACTCACAACCCCGCAGACCCCCCTCCCCCCACTCCCCACCTACCAAGACAATATAGAAGATTTCTGAAGCTACACCAATCCACATAATGATATGCAGCGTTAAGCTACACAACTATCAGCCCATAGAAACACAACACACACAACAATCACAATCTATATGATTGGCTTACAGTTTTGATGTAAAAAAACAGTGGAATAACTCTAAGATAGTGCATTGGAATTGAAGAACTGTATTGATTCTTGCCTTAGCATGGATAGACCTAAAAACACTGATACTGTTGTTTTGTCACTACAGACACCAGTGCAGTGCATGTTGTAATTTTAATACATTTGACTCTATTTGTGACACAAACTGAGAAATATGACAAGCAACACTTAATGACACTGCACCTATATGACAAGCAACACTTAATGACGCTGTACCTGTAACTTAGCTACAGATCATATTACAACTTCCAAAGTGGAAAAAGGTGAAAGAGAGACAGTGGATAGACACTATGATTTGCGTGAAGATACTGAAGAACTGTAAAAACGATGCCACAGCATCCTACACTTAGCACACTGATACCATGTATAAACTAAGGATACTAATATAGTATAATGAACCCCATTCTAGATATAGCTAAAATTAAAGACTGAATAACTAATGACAATGTTCCAAACCATGCATCCACCACTGACACAAATGAGATCTCAGTCCCACACAAAATAACCCCTTCCCCAGACCCTAAAGTACACCCCACACATGCTGTATAACTACTCGGTAAGTTCATGTACAACCTGAAGATGGTCAACATTAGTGGCCGAAACATGTAGTTGTGCCTAATGTAGCATATAACCAATATAAAGGTAAAGTGATCCTGTTAAAGGCCCTGTGTGGCCCAGAGGGTGGGTAAAGGTATAGCTCTACTCTTCCATGACCGTGGTACTAGAACTGGGTGAGTGGTCAGCAGCACGCCCCGGCCGCACTTTACCCCTGGGAAAGACCAGGTACCCATTGTACAGGAGGCTGGGTGAGCCCCAGGGCCAATCTGGACGGGCGGAAAGTCTCGCCCCCACCAGGATTCGATCCCGGCGCACAGCCCGTAGTCAGTCGCTATACCGACTGAGTTACCTGGCCCACACAGATAACCAATATACAACTAATAAATATAGTTGTGTCTTAGATGATATATACACATATTACATTGATCGTGTTATTCTGATAACACAACAGGGATGATGTACCTAAAAATTGTCTGTTGGTTAATTTTAAGTTAAGGTATGGACCTTAGCAACAGTGTGCTCTCTTCTGATCTCCTCAATAGATGCAGAGCTACACTTCACTGTACACAGCCCACTGTGACTCAATACATACAAGAATAGTACAACAACCAACCGACAATCACAACACAGCTCTCACAGCTGCTGAACGTCAGACAGTACTACCTGTTGCAGCCTTACATGGCCATCATCTAGTGCTTGGATTTGTAACAACATACTGAGACAATTACATACAACAAATTAAAACTTCATGAATAAGACTGCCATCTCACTATTTACAGAAAGGTGTGAAGTTAAAAATGTTTTGATGTTTTTATTGCAAATCTTGCTGCAACATAGGGTAACCTGTCACTGAAATGTAACTAACTGTTGTAAAGGTTGCTGTGTGTTTTGGTTTCCTGGCCTTCACTTTGCAAAGTAAACAAGTTTCATGTTCCATTGGTGATGCAATACACTCTGACATTATATAAGTGTCCAACCTGAATTGTGGCTGTCAGTTCTTGTACTTTCCTTTTAAAGAATTAGAGCAGATTGTACTCAACTGGTTCTGCAGCCTCAGTTTGTACCTCACTGAGAACAGTCTGTTTCCATTACAAACACTCATGACATAACTTCACATAATGTACCTCTTATGTTTGTCTGATTTTAACCAAACTTGAATTTGGTGGACAAATTTAAACAGCACCCAACATAAAATTCAATGACAATGTACGCTGGGAGTCAAGTTGTTACAAGTGGACAGACAGACATAACACAGCTAACAGTCACTTTTCACAACTGTTTTGTTAAAAGTGACTAAACAGAGGTAATAAAGGCAATGACTGTGAATATAAGGACTTCGATCAACTGGCTTAGGATACAGTTAAGTGGCATGCTGATGTACCGTCTGAGTTGCATAAAATGCCTTTAGCAACTACTGGCATTTCAATGATTGTTCAACATGGTATGAGATACAAAAACTGCTGCAACATTTACATTCTGCAATGTTGCTGCACATTATCTACATTTTACTGAGCCAACTGGCCCCTGCAAATTTGTCCTCCTATATATTTGGGAGGTATCTGGTTTCAATCTTGTCAGAAAAAGTATGCTGACTGAAATCTTTATGGCCTTCTCTGCTCCTCCTGGTTAACTGCCAAGACAGTACCTTACATTAGGCCACAATCACTGCCGTCCACATTAGTTGCCACTGGGTGTCAGCTCTGCTAGTTCTTGCTGTATTACTGCTTCTTAATGCATGTCAGTGAATTTTGTAATGCATCTCATTTCTAAGGCACTATTATTGTAACTGAAAATTACCAGTTGCCACTTCCTGTCAGTTTTTTAATCATGCTAAAGCAGCCCACCCAGTGGACTACCCAAATGTACAGTGGAGTAGCAGTGGGAAGTGATAAACTATAGTTGTCATACAAAATAATTACCTTGTATTATCAAGGTTAAAATGTTAGGCTGTGCAAACTTCAGACAGTGGGGCATACTCTAATGGTTAAAACTTTAAATTCATAAATGGCACATTTCCAAACCATTTTCATACCCCTGCTCACCAACAATATGAATGCTCTCACGGAACAAGAGGCTTTAATATTCTGCTGTGTATGATAAAGCATTCCCTTACCAACTTTGGCCTTGGAGGTGAAGGTGGCCTGCTGGTGGGAGGGGTTGCATGAGCCGGTGAGTTCCACAGGTTTATGGACAGTGGATGAGCCCCCCCACTGCTTTGCAATGGCGGCACGTACTCATCTGCCCCACCACCAGGTAGCAGCTGGGTTGGCCTCTCCTGCAACAAGTTTTCCCTCAAGTTCTCAAATGATACTGATGTTGCCTCCAACCCAACCTGTACAATTCACTTTGTCATCTCATCCATTCGTCTCTCCCCATCAATCCACGTTACTCCTCCAGTTTTTACATTTCTGGGGAGAGGGGGAGGGGATAAAATCAGCTGTAAACCATTTACAACTACACGTGTCAGTAATGCAATGCCACATAAATGTGTAGCAACACTGTGGAGGAATGTCTGCCTCTGTCTCTTCACTCAAACGTGAAGACACAAGGAGAGCCTTTTGTCAGCCCACTGCTACCAACACAATCTACCAAATAACAAAAACCCACAGGTGGCCCCACACATTGGTACCCACCTACCAGACTGCACAATGTCATAACCCACAAGACCACAACACGAACCTTCACTCCTCCGAAAATCTGAAATGTTCACCTCTGAATTTCACCAGAATGTAAGAAGTTCCACTCATTAGTGTCCCTGTCAGGTACTAAACAATGAAACCTTCTTACATCTGCAACTACCCATTGCTCCTTCACTTGCCCTACATCAAGAATTGAGTACTAGTCAGTATATTCACATTTTTCCCGATAGACTCATACTCTTCTGATTCATAACCATCATTGACATGCCCCTCGACAGCAAGTGGCTCCTGTGTCGTCTGTCGGAATGCTGAAACATGGTTGGCCGCTGCAATGAATGTCGTGCTCTGGGAGGGAACATGCTGCATTTGCTGGTTGGGCTGTGTGTTGGGGATGGGTGGTTTGTTAGCTGCAGCTTGTGCCCGGTCCTGAAGCAACTTCTGGAGCAGTGCTGATAATGCAGGTTTGTTAGCCAGCATCCCTTCGTCCAAACTGTCATAGTCTTCCTCATCAAACTGAGATTAGTAAAATAAAACAGAAGTACAGTATGTCTCCAACCACCATGACTGTGTAGCACTACAAGTGCTGTTCATGGCCACAGCCCACACCAGTGCAACTGGTCTGGTTAACTGACATTCATGTTAAAATTTTCTGACACATGTCATGCCCAGTAATGTACACATACATTATGTTCTATACATGTCAACTTCTCAGTACACTGAGATTTGCTAAGCTGCAGGCAAGTCACCATACCAGATGTTATTGATGTTCATCTTCAGTAAGGCGTAAGGCTGTACAGGTACAGTATTACACTTTTTCTTTACATACACAGTGCGATCCATAATGCAATTTTTTTAAAATAACGGAACTAGAGTGATCTTTTGGCTAACCCACTAACTAAGTACTATCAACCAACATCCGTTCACGTTCATTTGTTTATCTTTGACAGTGTACCAGTTATAAATTGTCTTGTAAAGTCAGTTTTCTTTATACATAATGGATGGCAGAAATGAACAAAGTTGCCATAAATTTTTGTTTCAAAGCTGGTCCATCTGCGAAAGAGACACTAGTGTTGGTGCAAAAGGCTTGTGGGAATGAGGATCTGAACCGATCATATGTTTTAAGGTGGTATTCTCGATTTCGAGACGGAAGGGAGCTGGTAGAAGATGACGAGAGAGGTGGCTGTCCAAAATGGACTGGAACTGAGGTAAACATTGCTGCTGTCGCTGATTTGGTACAAAATGACCATCAAATCCCATCAAGAATGATAGCAGAATCTTTAAACATCACCAAGACTGTAGTTCTTTGGATTCTGAAAGAGGATTTGGGAAAGAGAAAGTTGTGTGCAAGTTTTGTTCCACACTCCTTGACACCTGAGCAAAGGGAAGATCAAGTCACATCTTGCCAAGACATTATCGCGATGGCCGATGCAGAGAAAAATTTTTAACAAAATTATTACAGGAGATGGGAGCTGGTGTTTTGCCTGTGACCCTGAAACAAAGCGACAGAGTTCTGATGGCTTGGTGAGACATCCCCTTGGCCGAAGAAACTAAAATTCCGAAGGTCCCACATCAAGACCATGTTGATAATTTTTTCTGACTCTCAAGGTGTACTGCTCAAAGAATTCATACCAGAGTGAAAAACAGTAAACGTACAATTTTATAAAGCAGTAATGGATCGCCTCCTGAATTGCATTCAACGGGTTCGTCCAGCTGCGTTCTGCTCTCCAGATTTTTTTTTGTTGCATGATAATGCGCCTACCCACATGCTGCATTTGCCAATTTTTGAGCCAAAAAAATGTTACAACCCTTTATCCCCCCCGCCCCGTACTCTCCACATTTATCTCCGCCAGACTATTTTCTGTTCCCCAAGCTGAAAATGAAGATAAAAGGACTCAACTTTGCAGATGTTGCTGAGATCCAAGAAGCCGTTAACTGTTGAAGTAAAGAAGGTCCAAAAAAGACAAATTTTCAGCAGCTTTTCAGAAACTGTATGACTTTGCAAAAGCCTGTATATATGCCAATGGAGCTTATTTTGAATTAAAAAAAAAAGTTATGTGTCCTGCTCATGTGTCTTCAATTTTTAAAAAACAAATCAGTCCTAAAACTTTTGGACCGCACTGTGTATTATGTTTTTTTGCACCATACGTTATAATGTAATTATACAACGTAAACCAATCTCGAGCACAACTGCTGAAATATCCCTGCAATACTTTCAGGATAACCACATAAAACATTTTCTAGACACCAAAAATGTAACATTTTACGTGCATTACGTAGATGATATTTTGATTATATAAGATTCCAAAAAGACACACCCTGACTGTATTACTGCCAGTGTGAACCAAACACATACAGACATAAAATGTAATGCAACACATGAAGACAATAGACAAATAAACTTCTTAGCCCGATTCTAATCCAAAAACCATACAAGATCGAAACTGACATATTCCAAGAACCAACCAACACAGACACGACCATCAATTACAGAACACAAGATATCCACAAAAAGATATTACGTCACACAAATGCACTCACTGCCACTCACACCTGAAAGAAAACATAAAGAATGGACCATAGTACCATACATTGCACCAACCAATAACTTTCCACATACACTTTCCAAAAACTAAACGCCCAATTACAACACAGACACAACAATAACACTGTCAGAGATATAAAAACCTGGACAACATTCACAATAATTCACCAGATCACCAGTCTAGTTAAACACACAAATGTGAAAATATCTTTCAAAAGCACCAACACTACACACAACTGCACCAAACCTAAAGCGCACAGTAACACACGTGAACATAAAGAGTGTGGGATTTACAAACTCACATGCAATATATGTAAATTATCCTGCTGGATAGGCTAGTCGTAACCCCAAAGATACCAAGAACACATAAGATACATAAAACAAAATAACCCCCAATTAGCATCCACTCTACATATCCTCAACAACAACCATGAATATGAACCCTTTAATACCACCATGTCCCTCCTAAAACAAATCACTAACACCTCACTATTAATTCCTTAGGAACAATTTTATATGCATTACCACAAGGAATTGATACTGGAACAAAACAAGGGTAAACAACTCAAGATCCCAGTTGATCCTCAACCCTCGCATTACATCACCACCCGCAATATACAATGATCGATACTCCGACACTACCAACTTCCTAGGCCTCAGCATCAAACACACACTTCTACCCACAAGACTGCTTTATTGACGGCACATACAGTATTCTGATCGCATGAACTTTATGTTCATGGGTCAATGCATTGTGAATCAAATTTAATAACTGCCCAACAAGATGAGACTGTATTCAATTTATTATATTTCTGTAGGCAGCTCTACATGTTTCAGGTGTTGACACCCGTCATCAGGAGCTAGTACAGCTGTAATTACAGCTTCTGGCACTGGTCAACGGCAATGAGTAAAATATGCTGCTACTAACATATAATTTAAAATTCTAGACTGGTTATACTGAGTGTTACTAATCTTGACGGATAAGATATATAAAATAATGGTGGATGGTTAAAAGCAGTATTTTTAAAATATTTACAACAAAATATATACATAATTTACCAAGGTCTACTACCATCCGCTCTCGTTGTTGAGTTGGAACAGATTCATGTGTATCGTACGGTAGGTATTCATATGCCCAACATATTCTAAGGAACCAATGTGAATATGGGACCATTACAGACACTATGACTTTACTTAAACCAATAGAAAAGACCTCAGTGCTGATACCCTACGAACAACTCTTCATACAGACATTTAAACATAATGGTAATCTCATCACAGAACAAAGCAGAGGCAAACAAAATCCCCTGTTCCAGCTAGCCATCAACACCAGTTTTACGTCACAACTCTTCCATAACAGATGAATACCTACCGTACGATACACAAGAATCAGTTCCAACTCAGTGACGAGAGCGGGTGGTAGTACACCCAGGTACGTAAAGACTATTTTTATTTGTTCTCTATGGTGTCATTCCCAAAGTATTTTATAATAACTAAATCAGGTATGTACACAGTAGTATTATCTGACTTTGCATATTGCATTTTCCGATAGAATTTTAGGATAACTAAAATTATGTATATATTTTGTAGTATGTATTTGAAAAATACTTCTTTTAACCATCCACCATTACTTCATATATCTTATCCGTCAAGGCTAGTAACACTCAATATAACCAGTCTAGAATTTTAAATTATATGTTAGTAGCAGCATATTTTACTCACTGCAGTTGACCAGTGCCAGAAGCTGTAATTACGGCTGTACCAGCTCCTGATGACGGGTGTCAACACCTGAAACATGTAGAGCTGCCTACAGAAATATAATAAACTGAATACAGTTGCCATCTTGTTGGGCAATTATTAAATTTAAAAATAAAATTAAATTTTATTCTGATCAGACTTTATAACTCATTCTGAGGCAATGTACTGCAGTTCTTGACAAACTTTTAATGTAACATTTACAGTTTATGTTCTCATCTTTTTTAAGTTTAAACATCATAAGATTTCAACACTGTTTTATGTCCACATCGATATATTTAAAAAGTTCATATATTTTATACTTAGGTATCTTATAAAAGCCTTTTATTGTAATTTCAGCATTTAGAATGCAATGTAACACAGCAGTATGTACAACCGTCTTCCTTCAAGATGAACCCTCAGTTTCAAAACGTGTAGAAGACGTCAAAAAATTAAAAATTAAAGTATGAATTTAGAAAAGGTGCATTTTCACTTGTTTATATTGTATGATTTTTCAAACTATTAAAAAACCAGAAGAATATTCATGTAAATATGTAAAAACTGTTTTTTTTTTAATGTATGTCACTTGGCACACAATTTGTATTTCCAAAACTCAGCCAGCAGACACCTACATGCATTCCTGCACCTGTCCACAACAGACTACATTTATTAACTATAGTTTTTAGGCTTTGGTTTCTGTTGCTAAACACACTGAGTTACAAATAAGCAGTGCAGTAGAAACACCTACTGAAACCTTACTGAAACAAACCTGCACACTCATTCGTTGGTACAACGAAACTCCACACCACAAATGAACCTGTCATAACACAACTATCACATTTCTGTGATACAGTGGTTCTGTATATAGCTACGAGGGTTGGGTAAATATGAATTATAATTTGTAAATAGAACAAAAACATTGATTTATTCTCCGAAACTGAAACTGTTACTTCTCAACATAATTTCCCTGGTTTGTGATACACTTGGGCCAGCGGTCCGGAAGCTTGCGGATGCCGCTCAGGAAGAAGTCTTTTGGTTGCCAGTGCAGCCACTCCTGAACATCCTGTATCACTTCCTCATTATTGCGAAACTCCGCCCGACGCCACTGCATTGAAGAACGTTTGCTTTTGGGCATGAAGTAACACGCCCACGTCTTGTCGGCTGTCATGACAGAATCCAAAAGAAGTCCCCTTCCTGCTCGTCCCATGACAACAAAATTGCGCCACTTGCAGCCGTGTACTTGTGTTTGTCCGTCAATAAATACGGGATTCATCGGGTGCACACTTTCAAGTATTGAAGGTGTTGTTTGATGATTGTTTTCACACTCCCATCACTGATGTTCAGTATACCAGACAACTCGCGGACAGTTATTCGCCTGTTCTCCCGAATGAGTGCATCGAGGCAGTCACTGTTCTTGCCTGTTTTGGAAGTCCTCAGCCGGCGCTCATGAGGTTCATTCTTAACCGTTACCCTTCCTTGTTTAAATGCACTGCTCCACTTATAGACACTAACATCTGACAGTGTCTTCTCACCATACTGCCTCTTCAACCTTGAACAGATTTCAGATGGTTTACAACCTTCTTTCATCAGGAATTTGATTATAACACGCTGTTCCACACTAATGTGTACCTTCACTTCGCTTATCTTCCTCACAACTGACAAAACTGTGCAGTAGTAAACACCAGGTCAGTGGATGACCTTGGAACAGTGCTTCCACCTTCCACATATTACTACTTTCAATGGAGTGCACTGCATTTTTGAACTACGAACAAATTATAATTCATATTTGCCCGCGCCTCATACATACATGCATACATTCCATGGAACCATAAGTGCGTCACACAGACAATTGGATGTGCAGCAAGTCATAAATGCTATATAGATGTCTCAATCTTGTGATGTCCCCAGTTGCAGAATGGTATAAATTTCTGGTGACCATGTGATCATTATGATTGTGACACATGGCATCAGACTGACCTCACAGACAAACTGTCTGTAGTCCAGCACTCACTGCATACCTGATCAGTATTTTCTGGCAGGTGGAGCATGTCCACAAGTGATACGATGTTCTCCCTGCAACAGAAGAAACTCTGCTCTGATCCAGCCCATCCACACTGGTTACTGCTACCACAAACAGCACGGGTCCCTTTGGTTTGCAAGATTTGATGTTCTCAGAGCTGAGTTTCTGAGGACTCAGGATTCACGGGAAGTGACACTGTGAGGTTGGTTGAGTGCTCCTGACATTTTGAAGGACTACTTGAACCTGAAGATGAAGGCACTGTGATGCTTTGAAATGATGGGAACTACTTGCCAATTGACAGTGCATAGCACACCAGGAGAGTGGAATCGTTGAGGCAGATGGCATATACCTACATCCACCCATATTTCCTGCCCTAACAAGCTTCCTGCTGTGTGGCAGATTGTGAGTTTCTTAAATAGTTATTTTCAGAGGACATTCAAAACTTCCAAGTGTGAGTACACGTGTACCAACTTACTCATGAACAGGTGGTTTTGGCAGGTTATGGCTGTTGCTATGTGCCAGTTTGGTAGGGGCTGGTTTTAGTGCAAGTGCTGGAGGCCGGAGTGGTACAGGTGGCTTCTCCTCGTTACGATACATCTGTTCAGTCGCCAGGGCCTCGCTGTAGCTGTATGTCTTCACATTCTCCAGGGCCTCATGGTTACAATACACTGCCTCGGTCTCAACTTCTGCAGCAACTGGGTTGGCCACAATGCGAGGCTGGAAGTAAAAAACACTGCCAACTTAATATGGCTTTGTCCCTCAGAGTAAGACTAGGCATGCACTGAGATGTGGCAGCACAGGCAATGCAGTGCACAGCAAGACAGTTCACACTGTGTACATATTAACTCCTTTTCCATAGTTACATAGAAGATAAACATGTGTCCCTCCTTGACTTCATTTCCAATGTTCACTTCTTTGTATAAAATGTAAGGTATCTGAAGAATAAACTGCAACTTACAAGCTAATTTGAGAACTCAACATTCAGACAAGATTACTTAACGCCTTCAGCCAACCCATCCATTATACTGCCTTTTGTATAATGGTGGTGTCTAGTAGCATGTATAACTCTCTCGTTCCTGATCCTCTATCACTGCAGTACAACCATGGAAACAGGCACGAACCAAATGTGCCCTGCCCTGCATCACAATGTGCAGTTTCTCATATGTAGCAGGAGACACACAAATCTGGGCTGTCCTATGCTCCATCACCTACATGACCTGCACACAATGTGCATCCATCATTCCTGTGTTCAGGCACCACACCACAAGGCATATGAAGAGATGGGGGGCAACCTTCACATATTCTTGGGAGGGAAGGTACAGGATACACCTCATGACATCTATTCTCCCTCAGTGCCTAGCTGTTGCACTGTGCATTCACAAACAGTGCCACTAGAACCAAGTCCAGGCTGTATAACCACCACATCTGGTGTGGAATAAAAGTATCAAAATTTCAGTGAAGTTAATAAATTATGCTTTCTAAGATGTGATGTCAGTAGGTAAACCTGCTGTCAGCCTGCAGTTAGTCGCCCCACACATTCTGGACCCAAACAGTTGCAGGTTCCCTGCCACACCTCCTCCTAGTACAACCTCACTGTTGTGTTTCTACTATGAACATTCTTAACATCATCATCAGCACACTGAGGTTAGGATGCCCCAACTGTTTTATTGCATCTGCAACACCGGGTCACTATCAAGCCCAACACACAAAACAACAAGCCTAAGAAATGACACAAATATGATCATGTAAATATAACCATGTACTGTAAATGAATTTAGTGTAAAAGTATGGAATCCATGAATAAAAAACAATGAATGTTATGTCACGACAGAAGGGCTGTTCTACAGAGTGCTGCTCTGAATTAGATCAGTGTCTGGTCAAGTGATGTGAACATCAAAACTTAGTCCCAATCATCTATACTACATTCTTCTGCTATTTATTACAATGGGCATCTGAATGTAGTTTTCTGATGGTACCTGTCAATGTTGGATTCCTATTTATATCACTGACCTTACTGGTATCATCATCATCATCACTAAAGTCTGTGTCCCACGAGTCACTTGGCGGTGTTCTCTTCCCAGACACAGAAGACACCTTCTGCATGTTCCAGGTATGGCTCACATCACTGGCCACATCCACTGCTGATACTTTACCATGTACCACTCTGGAAAGAGAATTTTTTTTTGCTGCTCATGTTTGACAGTGTGCAGAAGGTAGTCATGGTCCATCTAAGGTGGCATCCCAGCGTGTGTGGGGAAATGAGGAAAGTGACAGTCTGATTATGAACTGGTGGTGACTGTGTCTTAACCAAAACTCTTTCCTATACTCAGGCAGTACAAAGAAGTGTGTGTGCAACAGAATGACAAAATACTCACATGTTGCTGTCTGCTTGTGCATACTTCTCAGGCTGGGCATTCACATCCTGTACTAAGTGCACCAGCTTCCTGAAAACATGCATACAACACAATTTGGCACATTTTACAAGTACTAAAAGTAAATAACCTATCCTATATTTTAAGTAATATGAGTTAATTACATGTATTTGTTATTTCCTGAAATTCCTGTGATTATTATATGCGATACGACACGAACACCTAACCTAACCTAACCTATCCACAAGCTATTCAGCTGTGAATGTCGGTACGAAAATGTGTTTAAGGTGTTCGATGCCGAAAAACATGAGACTTTTTTGCATCGATTTTACTCACTTTTATTTACTTGTATACATTCCACAAATCCTGGCTTGATTAAAGAGCAGTTGGATGTGGAATCCGTCAATACATCTAGACACATGCGGTCACACCGCACACTACTTTCTCCTAATTTTGAACAACGTGTAACTTTGTATAACCACAGTTTGATAACCATCATCTTTGCACAACTGTGTTTGCGACTTCAAATTTGGATTATGGCATCATTACGCGAATAAACTAGCAGAGTCGAGAATGGTCCCTCCAGTCGGCAATAATTTTAGTCTGTTACAGATATAACCTGCAGGAACTAAGATACTGACAGACAAAACGTACATAACATTGTAAATGTTGAACGTCACCGTCGTGAATTAAACATCACGATTACTCTACGTGCGTAACCTAATCAAGCAACTGTGAACAAACACGTATGTTCCGCGCGTCAATTTGCGTATTTAGTGTTCCACTTGTACGGATTATACACATGATTCTTTATAAAATATCAGTTTCAATTGCGAAATAAATAATGTAAGTCATTCCAGCCTGTTGCATAGACACTCCGTTATCGTGAATTCGCGTGCGTGGCGCAACTCGATCACGGACAACTCCCTGCCGCCACCTGGTACTAAATTATCATATGATTGGCATTATCCTTTCATGCACCTATTTTCTTTCTAAGGTAAGGAAAAATACGCGAACAAACCAATACTTTCATTTTTTATGTTGTAAAATATACACAAAAAAATTTGTCAGATGTGGGGTTCGAACCCACGCTCCCTCTCGGGAACCAGAACTTAAGTCTGGCGCCTTAGACCGCTCGGCCAATCTGACATCACTACAACCTTTATCTTATTTCGTCATATAGAAGGCAAGAACTATGTATGACATACTGCGTTCTATTCAGAGACACGAGCGTTCGTAAAGCCTGCCATGAGAACCTCAAATCTCAAACATTACACTTACCTGATAGTCTCTAAATTCAGATCTCGCTTCCAAAAAGCCAACTGACCTTCAGTTAACGTCTGAAAGCGTAAAACACGATTCAGTTAATCAAGAGAAGTGTTGAGAAATTTATCTACGTGTTGTCATGACGCGTAAAGGGTACAGAACTCATGGGGCAGAGTCGTTCTTGAGAAGTTACAAATTACTAGGCTAGTCGGCAGACTGCCCGCATTTTATGGAGCCTGAAGGTCCATTACCGTGGTCACAGGAGCCCACTGCTTTCACATATCCTGAACCACATCAACCCCCGCCCAACACAAGTCATTTCATTAAGATCAATTTTAATAATATCCCATCTACGCTTAAGTCTTGTAAATGGTATCTTTCCTTCCGGCTTATCATGTCGACCCTTGAAGTATTTCTCTTCATGCCCCCCCCCCAAACTATCAGCACTCCAATAAAAACGGTGAGCAGTACAATGAAGCTCTACCCTATGCAGTTTTCTCCAGTCGTCTGCTCCTTATTTCCTCTGCTCCGATATCTGCATAAGCAAATACCGCCAATCGCGACTGCTTTTCAGACAATTCTTTTTACTATCTAAAGTCC
>Ga0123357_10003874_pt1 | contig 17354 bp, 10 predicted proteins | sample TergutEmb28metaG_FD_89873 | JGI IMG/M metagenome (GOLD analysis project Ga0123357, IMG submission 89873) | Embiratermes neotenicus P4 segment gut microbial communities from Petit-Saut dam, French Guiana - Emb289 P4 | ecosystem: Host-associated > Arthropoda: Insects > Digestive system > Gut ... | reverse complement strand
GAGCACGTAGCCACCTGAAACTGATACAGTAACCTCACAATAGATGGCTCTATATATCCCTCAGAGCATTTTGCATTTGGCGCGGTCTTTGTATGTCAGGCCGGAAACTTATGGACCCACCTAAGTAGATGGCAGTGAAGATAATGCTGTTGTAAGCATTACAACAGGTACACAAGACATAAGAATAGTTGATACGTTGCTGGAAATTACTATAAAAAACATGAAGTTGTGATGTGTTGTTATTTGTATGTATTAATTTTGTTGTTTGTTTGTTCGTTCGTTCGCTCTTTCCCACCTTGAAATTTGTGAACTTGTGACCCATTCAGAATACGTGGCGCACGTGTTGTGCGATTGTAAGTAACCCCATCACTGTACAATCAGATTTTCTACACTGTTATTAACAGCTGGGCTAAGCATATGAAATTAGGCATAGGTATAGTTCAGTATTACAGAACAGAGTTTACGTCAGACAAATGTAACACATTTAGACTCAGTGCTTAAGTCAGAAGTCCTTAGTTTTTTTTTTCTCCCACAGAAACAAAGCAAGATCATTATGCTAACAGATATGTTGAACTAAATGGCTGTGCATTAGACAATCAGGCCCTACGTTCAGCTTGGAATTTCTTGTTTGTTTTCATGACAGTCTCACTTACAGAACAAATAGCCGAAATTATATATAAAAAGTTATTACATGTTAGTGTTATGTTTTTTTTTTTTAATTTTGACACAGTACACAATCGTCTGGATATTGGATGTGGATAATATATATTTTAATGTCTCATTTTCTTTTTGCAGAACTGACTCCGAAGGTCTTGAAACAGCAACAACAATGCCACCTGATAAAGCAGGTACATTGCAGATATTATTTCACTTTTCACATGTTGTCGGTTACAGCTTCGTGACTCAGCAGTTCTTTAACCCCGTAAGGACGAAACTGTATCTGTCTGATTTAAGGAACCCGATCGTACCGCGCAGTAAACGCTCTGCTTCGGTCATAAAAAACGATAAGTTAATGCTGTATAGAGAAATAATCGCTGTTTGTTCTGAGATCCACACTAAACACATAAATGCATTGTGGGCAAAACACAGAATTTCTGAATGTTAAAGCTGGTGGTATATGTCTTAGGTTTGAAAAGGTTCCTTGTTTGTAAATAGTTAATATATTAATTCCTCATTCTGTTGTGGTGAATGTTTAAAGCAAGCTCACAAAATGTTTTAAGACGCTAGACTTTTTTTTAGTCAGTAAGTGCCACCAGAATGTGACGTTCATCATGGAATTTTTATTCTTTCGTAAATTTACCGGAAGGCTTAAACGCCCACTTTATTGAACAAGACTAAAGTCGTACAATGTATTATATACCGTAAGTACACAACAACATCAATATAGTAATATAATGTATGCAATAGGTTACACTATGGCTACATGTTTCGACCGTAAACGGTCATCAGGCCAATAAAGAACATATTGTTTAAGGTACAGAAAAGTATTACTCAATGGGATCCCGTTTCGTTTGCAGTGGAATATAAAATAATGTATAAAGAAATTCCTATTTATAATTAAAACAATTAAAATTAAGCAGTAAACAATTAGATGAATATATTCTAAATGCTATGTTGTTTTGGGCCTCAATCTGGTAGTACCTTAAACTTTAATTTCTTATATTGATAGATGGAACGTGCTTGACTAGCTATGAATTTGACAGAAGCCATCCCGTTGTGCAATAACAATTGTATAATATATTATATATCGTCAGTACACAACAACATCAATATAGTAATATAATGTATGCAATACATATGTATACATTATATTACTATATTGATGTTGTTGTGTACTGACGGTATATAATATATTATACAACTGTTATTGCAAAACGGGATGGCTTCTGTCAAATTCATAGCAAGACTAAAGTCATTCGTCGTTGGCACAGAGTATTTTGTGATTCCAAAGAATCCACTGACACTTATTCTACTCATTTTAAATATTCTTCGCATTATAAAGTAATGCAGCTAGCAGTTGTATTGCAGAAAATATTATCTGGAGATATTACCTCCAATCACAATGTTTGCGCATATAATGTTTATTCTCAAGTGTACTTTAACTTAGACGTATTGAAAGCAACGAAATTAGAATTCAAAAATAAATCCGTTTCCGAGATTTGTAACAATGTTATGTTATAGGAACATTCTCAGTTATTTAAATGGTGTAACAGTTCTGTTGTTTTATTTTTTGCTCGTTTCTGAATACAGCAATAGTGTCAATCCCAAAGCCTATCCTAGGGTGATATTACTGCAGTCTCATAATTCGCTACATGTGATATATTCAATCAACACAACATACCTGGCGTAAAATAGGACAGATTTTTAGTTGCCATTTTGACCACATGTTTTTATACATCATGATATTATCAGGCCCTTTCTTTATCTAATTCAGAACTGCTTACTTTATAATTCGTCTTATTTGTAATTTTGTTTTTCTATTAAAATATTTTAAGGGTGATAGTTTAAGTATTATTATTATTATTAAATTTTATATTTATATACATTTTAAGTAATTTGTTTATATTGTGGTAATATTTAAGATCTGTTATAAAATCGTTACATTTCTTCATTCTATTCTTGTGTTGTTATTTTAACACAAACAGTACTTGTACAGTATTTGATGCAACAAACCGCATAATCAGCAATAAACAAACAGCAATCATTAATATTGTATGGCCAGTCCGTTGCACGGAATATGGATTGTGTTGAAAGTAGAGCGTGCTGTTCTTTTTTTCCCATGATTATCTATTTTTTCGTGTATTTGTGTTTTGGTCCTTTAATTAGTTTTATTCCAGTCGTATATTAACTGCAAGTTGATATTGGCGTCACAAAATAATAAGGTAACCTACTGCTCTTCTGTTTCTTGTGACTGTTTACGCATACGGCTGCTTTCTGATCTTACTATAAATACCGCCAGCAAGAGTGGCTCTTTTAGTTAACGGCTAATCTACGTGACGTAAACAGGGGTGGTTCATGCATGTCTAGTATCCCGCCTCGTACCAGTTCCTATGTTTTTTTTAAATTCAAGTTTTAAATCTAATAGCAAAAAAAAGTAGAATTTTACGATGTTTTTTCACAGACTATAATGTATAATCTAATTTGTTTAATTACGACATGGCTTAATGACCCGCATTGCTATCAAAATTTATTTCCCGACTACTCAACTGTTTTCTGTTCCGACATGTTTTTCACACGAGGCGCCTGGTGGTGGAATTTTAATAGCAACATCTTTCAGAGTTCGTGCGTATAAAAACGGGTATGGATTACAGTTTGCGAGGAATGCATATGGGTTGAAATTCCCTTCTTCGATAACCTTGGTTAATTTATTGGAAACCATTATTTTCCTCCGATTCTAAACCTGAAATTATTTTAAATTAATTTACAGATGTTTTTAAGAGCACCAGACATTCAGAGTTAACTGCGTTATTTTGAATCGAGATTTTAACACTCCTGGTTTTGATCCGGAATGCTCTTCGTCAGTGGCTGCCATTTTTATTACGGACTTCAAGGGGGGATGGGATTTACAGCTGCATATGTCTTGTTGATCGTAGCCAGCATGTCGATGTTTCCCACATCAGTAATTTGCTTGGCCTAGTAAAACTGTCTTTGTCCACGCTATGGAGACGTATGGGGGGAGTCCATAAACTCGACTCTAGAGGGAGGTGAGTTGTCAACGTAACTCACCGGCAGTTTTACCTCGGGGAAAGGAACCCAGTACCCGTTGAATAGGAGGATGGGTGAGTTGTAGAGTCAGTTTGGAACTTTTTTAAAGAATAATTGATTGCCCTTGTCGGAATTCGAACCCTTGATCGTCCAGCCCGTATCCTAGTCGCGGACGTTTCGAAGGTTGCTAGTTCTTTCATATTGAGATTAAAACAATTCAAGCCGGACTTCTGAAGATGAAGACACTAAGATCTTCATAAAACGTCGGTAAGTACGCGCCCATGTCACAGTGTGATTTACCAGATGGCCTGAAGCTTCAGCAACACCGCTGTGAGAGCCTGAAATGTCGCAAACGGTTTTTTGGTTACGTAACCAACAGGCAATATTATTGTTGTTATTATTACTATTATTCAAATTTCTGGAATTATTTCCATGATATTAGGAGCACTGTCCGATGTTCCAGAAGGAACTGCTCCAATGCCCCTACTTTTCCCCGTGCCACTAAATGACTTGTGCCACGCAGTTAATTACGCTCTATGTCTTCTCTTCGCCGACTTCATCTAAATCTTCCGTTCCATTGTATCTCCAAATGATTATACCCTCTTACAGTCTAATACTGATTCTGTAGGGCGTTGCTGTGCTGATAATTTCATTGAACGGACGTTGTTAGTAAAACTAGAGTTACTATTTTCTCAAGGAAAACTAACACTTTGATCTGTAGTCGTAAACTGTGTGAATCCTGTATAACCCATGCTGGCTATCTTGATGACCTGCGTTTCTTAATTCAGAACTTCAGTTTCATCATCGTGTTAGTTACATATTTCTCAGTGCAGTAAATTGCTAGGTCTTGTGTGCACTGTAACCTTCCCTTTTCCTTACTTTAGGTGTTTATTGATGTTAGATGTTTTATGTTATGTTTTACCTTTGTTATAACTAAATTAGAGTTGACCTATTTTACCTGGAATCATATTATGACTTCTGATGCTAACAATTTGGAACGCATCCAGCAGAAGTTTGTTGCTCTGAGTTATATCCTTATTCTGCCATGACCATTACAGATACGATAATGCATTACAGTACCTAAAACTGAATGTGTTATGTGTGGGAAGGCAGCATCTTGATGCACTTCTTTTTTTTAATTTTTACTTTTATTTCAAATGCTGTGTTCCCTTTTTAGACACTACAGGTCTTATGTTAAGTGTGATGAATGGTTTGTGTTATAAGCAAAGGATAATTTTATGTAGTCTGATAATACACATATAAGAAGCTTAATGTACCCAACAGAGTAGGTATGATATTTATATCTTTTATCTGATGATGGAAGCAGAGGCAACTTTCAAAATGTTATATTTTAACAAAATGAATTGTCGGAGAGAGTCCAATGCAACTCATAACACACTTTTATCGTAAACCTTTAGTCTTATCTTGCTCATTTTTGTAATAAATGCTGTGTGTTATACATTATAGGGTCTTTGCGATTCATAAAGTTGTTTGGTAACATTACCAAAGAAGCTGGGGAATCAGTGAAGTTGAAGTGTGAAGTCACTGGTGATCCACCTCCAACCAAAATTCGGTGGTTCAAGAATGAAGCTCCTGTTATCGAAGAGAAGGGCCGCCTTTTCACCAGACGAAACAATCCGCAGGTAACCAAACCACGCAGCAGAGTAATGCATTATTGTGTGATTATGGGCTCATGTTACACATGTTTCCAGTTTTTCTGAGTATGTTTTTCAGATATTGTAACATCTTAGTTATTTTTGATACCTTATGCATTATTTCCATTTTCTTGTCTTTGGATTTATAATGCTGGAAAGATCCAGTCTCTGGAATCTCTACTGAACTACAATATCAAGCTCCCAGATTTCATATATGAGAATTATGTTCATAGAAGTCAGGGAATGTTTGGTTGTCATGTTGTTTTGCATGTTTTGGTGGCAATTGGAGAACAGTACATGATGAGTAGTACAGAAAGATTTTTGTTGTTTTGGCAGTTGTGCAGGGAATATCTTAAATTTGTTTTAATGGAGGGTCATATGATTACCAAAAGAAAGAAAAACTTGTACACTCACCTCATATTCTGGAAGTTTTCTAACCACAACCTTGCGATCTTGGATTCCTTTGAACTCTGAATATGTTTACTCCTTAACACATTCACTGTGGAATGTTTAAGTGTAGGGTAATTACCAATGGCCAAGTACCCATTCCGAAAGAGACCAATGCTCAGCTCATTGAGCGGAAAACAAATTGTCTTACGGTGTGTGTGTCAAAATTGGATACATGGTTTGATTCCTTGCAGCTTGTGCTATGGTTTGTGAAAATGTTGTGTGGCTGAATAAGGAAATGTTAACACATTTTAAGGGGAAACTGTTCCCTATGCCAACGTCATTCACCAGTCAGTGATGACTCAACCTAACATCCTAGAAGGCTCTATGTTAATACATTTCTGTGTTCACAAGGTCCCTGTCCTGTGCCATATTTTACACATCCACAATATCCCATATTTCTTTCAGATTCATTTTAATATTAAACTGCTATTGCTATGTTTAGATCTTCCAAAGGACCTCTTCCCTTCCGGTTTCCTACCAAACCTTTGTATCTGTTTTCCTTCTCCCCATGCATGCCATATGTCCCACTGGTTTCTCCTTACTTCATCAAATCTTATACTTGTAAATTATGCTATGTATTGAATTTTGCTTTTACCTAATTGTCAGATATTTCCAGTATGTTTTTTTAACTGTACATCATAATCTATTAGAATCATGGCAATATCTATCATTTTTAAATTTCATTTGTATGTTGGAAAGAAATATGCAGGCTAATGATTGGACTTTTGTTTTGTCTTCATCTGACTGTAAATGAGTAGGCCCCATGCCTGTTCCTTTTTCCGTGTATATGTGTTGACATTTACTACTTTTGTCTTGTCATTGTCACTATTCCTCCCTTTGTCATATCTCTCTCTCATAAAGATGAAAACATTGCAGAAAGTTATCCCACAAGGACAAAACAGGTCACCAGGCCCATCTCCTAAAGATCTCTTTCCTAAGCTTTTTAATTCACTGACATCAAAAGCAGTACACTATATATTTCCTTGTAGAGTCATCAAGGTCAGAATGTCCTGGGTTCACACCTTAAAATTAGACAGCTTGATACCCATGATACAGGATACTACAAGTGTGAAGCAAGTAATGGAGTGCAAAAGATTGATTCTACGGGCATTCTTGTAGTTAAGATGAATCGATGGGGTAAGTATGCATACTCATACTGTAACACCACATTTTGATGGAAATTTCAGAAAAGAAAATTTTCATATAGTAGTGGTATGTGCTGTATAATTATAAATAAATATTACGGAATTTAAATTGACAGCAAGTCTTGTCACAAAAACAGTTTGTTTATGTCAGAAATGTTTGATGTTGGAAGTATGATTTCAAAACTCTGTGCCATTTTATATTCATTTTTCTGAAGGAATATTTTTGTGTCATGTGTACTTTTATGTCCAAAGTTCAGTGACATGATAAATTTACCTCCCTACCTGAGAACTAATGTTTCTACCTGGCTTCCAGTGTTAATTGGACAAGTGTGCATTACTGAATATAATTTTTTCCCCTATCACAGCATTTCCAAGGTTTACCAGGGTGTATTTTTAATCAATATATGTAAGATTCTGAGATTTATAATATATGAAATTGTGGCTCATACATAATGTCTATTCATTATTTTCATACCGTCACTTATGAAATAAAACTGCACAAGCTTCCAGTAAATCATTCACGTAAATATAGCTTATAACTGTAGTGGTTTCAAATTCTGAACATATTGTAACACGGTAATTTTGTAGCTACAGACAATAAACCTTATCTTGTAAAGGCAGCCTTGACTGAGAGTCCTGCAAGTGATTATCTGTTCTTTCACAGGCCGGATTAATGCTCCTGCTGATATTCCTAATTTCTCACCAGTTTTCCCAAATTTTCCAGGATTGTTGGATGGGTAAGTACTATAGTACCATTTTTTCAGTGAACTGTGCCTCATAAAATAGTTATGGATATCACAAATTCAGCACATGTTCAACAAGATAAAGCATGAGTGTTGTAGTATTTATCAAGTGAGAATATGTTCATATTTTTCTTCCACATATATTTGTATTGTATTTTGCATAGTTGTGAGGTGCATAAGTTGTGTTTCACCATTAACAGTGATGTGAAATACTTACAAAATTAGGTCATAAATCGGTAAAGAAAGATGCCACTTGTAGACCTAGAACATATGAGATGATAATATTAAAAGCTGTCTTAATGTAGTCTCGTTTTTTTTTTTTTTTTTTTGGTATTCACTGACCACAGACATTTTTGTGGCCTGGAAGTCTTTGACAAATTGGTCACCACGTGACTCATCCATTGTGTTTGTTAGTCATTTATAGATGTTACCATACTGTGCAGTTTTGAACAGTAGAAGCACACTCTTTCAAAATCTCCCTGCTTCTATCATTCTAATGACTCATGGATGTTGGAGAACCGTTATATTATGTATGACAAGTATTTAAATTTGGTTTTGGTGTTACATTTGAATCAGAGGTGAGTGGAATAAAGAGGTCGTGTGGGAGAGTCCAAATTTTTAATGTTACTTATTCCTTTACAATGCCAGACTTAATCGAAATGGTTACAGAATCGGAACACGTGGAAGGACAAACACGACCTTGCCATTATGCGTTAATTTTCTGCGTACTGTGCAGAGTGCACAATAAGAATACGCAGTTGTGCTGGCGGCAATATTTATTGATTATATATGGTTATACAGACACAGTAGGGTGTCTTAATTAGGTCCCAGTGCGAAATGTTTCACGCCAGAATTAATCACGACATTCGACACACAAACACGTCAGCCATTAAGCTTGTGGCCGAATATTATTGAGACGTCTGCGGCCTTCCCACATGTGGCCGATGATTATGTAACCACCGCGATAACGACCTCGTGTCGGAATGCAGTAACTGTTTGAATGTGTTTCACGAATTGGGTACTAGGTGGCTGTCTGAATCGCGTTCTGTGTTGAGCCCGGCATGTAGTGAATGTTTTTCGTTGACTGGAGATGGTGCATGCCATTTTGCCTACTTCGACGCCTTAGTATTATTCATTTCTTCCGTCCGCTGTATTGATAATGGGAATTGTCCGTGTTTTGGTTTGATTATTTTGTGGAAGGGCGTGGTGATAAGATAAATTATGCCAGTGATGCGTATATAACAGTAATATTATGAAGTGTTTTTATCGTATTTGTTTTAATTTAATTTTTATTGCATTAGTGACCGGCGATCAAGAGGAGTCGGGAACGAATGGAACTGAGTACGCACACAAGGGATTTTTTTTTTTTTGTCTTTTCGATGACAGCAGTGTGTTTTCCAAGACCGTAGACCCATAACCCTATCACAAGATAGTAGATTTGAATCCCATAGTGAGGTTAAATACACCATCACCGTAGCGTCCTCAGTAAATATTGCACCTTGTGGGTAAATAGAGAATTCAAATTGGAATGAATTCTCATTCTTTCTTTCACGTTTCTAACCTCTTCGCGCGTTTAATGATGCATTTTTCTGTTGTTTGAAAATTGAAGCTAGAAGAAATACATTCGTTGACTTATTTATAGGTTATGAAACTGAAAAGTAATGACAACCGAAATTCTCTAAGCCCAATTAATTTTGTATGATTTTTCTCAAAACTATCAATGCTTGACAGTCTGCAGTTTCTAAACATTCAGTATCCAAGAATATAAAACAATTCTCAAAATGAATTTAAAATGGCTTGCTGGTACCATAAATGCACTTTCATATTTTCTTACATGTGCACACAACATAACAGTTTAAAAGTATGTGTAGTATGACAACCTGCAAAGAATTCATATTTTCATAGTCATTTTTGTTACCTTGAATAAATGCAGTGCAAGTAAAGATTATTCAATACTGTATTGTTATGAGTTACTTTGTAGGTATGTGTGCTGTGGGAGCATGACTAGCAACCTGTAAGGAAGCCTAAACAAAACTTCATTGACCAAGAGTTTCCCACTCCAATAGCATGTTAGATGTAGTGGCTAAAAGTTGCCAAAATCCAGTGACAGGTTAACATGCTTACCAATTCTTCAGTTATTTCTAGTGTATGTAATTTTAAAGATTTGGTCTCATTTCTCTGTAACTTTACATTTACAAGAGATGTGGAACTCAACATAACTATTGCAGTTATGCCTTTTGCAGTATATGTGTAGTATATTAATGATGTAGTTTGTTGTTAATACAGGATGAGAATTACTTTTCAGGTGTTCATAGTTGTGATTGATTTGGGTAAGGGCACAGAACAGTTCGTTATGTTCCAGTCCAGTCCTTAAGTTTTTGCAATATGTTCTGTGCTTGGGTTTGGCACCACATTTATATAGAAAAATGACTGCTAGGAACATGAGCAGATAACTGACAGTGGGTTGGATGATAGTGATTTATGCGGAAATGATTTACAGTAAATAAATATCTTATAATTCACATATACATTTTCTTTTTTGAATGTATTTTTAATTCTGTCTATAGGTAGAGATATGTTTGAGAGGGATACGAAGGAAAACTTGAGTGACAGATAAAATAGCTAATTAGAGAAGTATGACTTATTAAGCAGTTATCATTAAATAAATAGGTTCTATGAATTTCCTCATTCAAAATAATGGTTTTTTTTTTAAGAAAAGAACGCAGTACAATATTATTATTATTATTATTATTATTATTATTATTTTCCATAAGTCTAATCAAAGATTCGTATCACAAGGTTGTGGAAATGGCTACATAGCAAAGCATTCCATATATAAATTAGGTACAACAAAGTTATTTTTGAATATCAAGTAATGCAAAATCAGCGTTAGTCATCATTATTTATCTACATACATCAAACAACCATACAACAGCCAAGAATGACTTTTCCTAATCCTTATCATAGTAATTATCAATTGCAGACAAATCAATAAAACTACCTGACCTTAAAAGACAAATGCAAAACATGTATGTTTATCTATTATAGTTCAAGAATTCCTCCAATGTATAAAATGGACTGGAATTAAGAAACCTTTTTAGGGCAATATGAAAATGTTCCAAATCATTCCTTAAACACTTTATGTTTGCTGGGAGGTGATTGAAAGCCTTTATTCTGGAGTAATAAGACCACTTCTGAAATGTAGTCAAATTAGAGATGGGTGGATGAAGATTTGTATTGTATCTAGTATTACAGTTATGAATCTCCATATTCATTGTGTATAGATGTTTGTTATTCACTGTGTATGTGACATAGTATATATGTATCAGCCAACTGATACTTCTTATGCTATAAATTCTGTGTGACATGCATGAAAGAACAGTTCACAGCAATTTGAAATTTCTAGGCATTAATCCAGGAAACATGTCCAACATTTTCATTTGTTTAAATTTGACTTTTTATTGCACTTGTAGAACATTGAGAACCTTTCAAGGCCTGATATTTTAAATATCCTTCTTTTAATGTAAATTGCTTTGCAAGCTGTAGCAAAATATGAGTGCAGTCTAGTGTTTCCTTTTTCAATTTCTGTTGTCCTCTCATTTCCTTAAGGTCATGCATACTGAAACATTTTAAGTGGCATTAGTATGAAACACCATTATATGTTTCAGATGTTTTTTAACCCATCACATTGCCAGATAATGAACTGCACCTTCCAGACTGTACCTTAATAGGTCACTCAGAAAAATGAAATATGTATTCTAAATTCAGTTGTATTATTTTGAAGCCAGTAATTGTTCTTTGTCCCTTTTCTTGTTACTGTAGCATAAAGTAATAGGCAAATCACAACAATTTTTAAGTGTAAAAAGATATATGTTACTTGATTTACTATTTTTCCATTGCATTTTCTTCAGTGATCAGGTGCAAGTTTAAAGCAAATAGTTCTTCTTACATTGCCATTCCCTTTAGAATGCAGGCACAGCACACACATTTTTATTTGTTATGGCCCATCCCAGTCATCCTCAGACAGTTATACAGTACCCTACATCGGTCCTTTAAGCAGATGTTGATTTTTTCAGAGGAAAATGCAGTGGAGCAGTCTTTGTCTTCCAGGGTTGGTAATGCTGACATGAATTTGGGCGGTTCATCTCCACAAGAGAATAGTGGTTTGGGTACCATCTTGTCACCTGCACCAGGTCCTCACACTTTCCAGCCTGGAATAGGAGGCTATGGCAGCCCAACTGACGCTGTTGCTGTGCCAGGCACAGATAATGCTGATGTGTCAGGAAAGGAGGGACTCTGTCAGGTTGGTAGATTACATAACAAGAGCACTCAATGCAGTTTTAAGCATGGTGATTTTTTTAAAGAGCACATTAAATGTGTGTCATATAAATTGTGTAACAGTAACATTACATGTGGGACCACACTTGACTTCTTTAAAACCTGCTCTCCTGTGTGGTAGATGACGTGCTAACAAATGTGCTGCACTTGTTGCATGCTGACTTGTTCGGTCAACTTCAGCATTGATGGTATTTTTGTTCACCACTTTTGAGATATGGTATTAAACAGTGCATTTCGGCAGAGGCAGCAATGTAAACATTTGTCACTGGACCCACTACATGTGTCACAGACGTGTTATAAAATCAGTGTGTGTGGAGGAAACTACTGCCACATAAATAGCAACGCAGTGCAAAACACAGCCCATTGCTGCAGTTTAAAGAGTGGTATTGAATAACTTACAAACTGGTCAACCAGTTGCTTCATGGTGGAAAGTAAAAATTTTGTAATGCACAGTTTCATATCATTTAAAATTCACAGTTTTCCAACCGTACAACTCTGTGGAGCAGAGTTGCTCAGAAGGTGATATTTGCTCAGCCATTTGAGAATTACCTGCCATGTATAGCACCCAGAGGCTCATTACTGTTTTCATATGGACTATCTCATGAATCAGATGAATTCAATTCACTCTTACACCCTATTTCCTTTCTTTTCTACACCTAACCATTTCAAGGGGTTTGATTCCTTTAAGTTTTCTTACCAAAATATTGTATGCATTTCTGATATGCGTCAAGTGTGCTACAGGCCTAATCTTCTTGTCTTCCCATGATCTGATCACCTGAAGATTGTTTGTTGAAGAGGACCAATTAGGAAGTTCCTTATTGTGTAGTTTTCTCCATCCTCCTGTCCAATTTAATCAGAGTTTAATTGGTCTAGCTAGTTTCATGCATAAACTGTATTCTGTGAGATCATTGCACAAGTGAATGGTCAGCCTTTTAGAAACAGGTGATATACCATCTCATTGTATTGATGATTCCAGAATGTATTGTCTGGAGTTGCTGGATTATGTCAAAATCCACATTGATCATGTGTGATAACTTTTTCTGCATGTGGGATTAACTTTCCGGGAAGACACAGACAGGCAGGAAGATGCTATCAGAACGTCAGAAATAATACACAAAGGGAAATATCGGGTGTGAATTATATAATATGCAGCATAGTTGGGTTAATATTTTGCTTAGAATATGTTAGTTGATTGTTGAACTGGGTCTCACTGTACCACAGTCTTTTGTGACATAACCGTCTGCTTCTGAAGCAACTCACTAATTTTGAATGGATGAATCTGATCCATTAATTGTTGATGTAGACATGTGTATTACAATAATAATCTTGACTGATATAACAAGGATACAATGTCACGGAGATGTGCAGAAACTAATTTTCACAAATTTTTCATCTACAGGTATACCGAGGTTCAAAGTGCTCCAGTTTTGTTGGCAACAAAACTGTCTTTGTCCCTCCAAGAATGACACAGAGGTTACTCGAAGAAAAACTGGCTACTGCGTTTATGGTCATTGAGCATTCCACGTAGGTACCAAGAGCAGTGTAGGGTTTATTAAAGTGCATTTCATGTGTAGATTGAGGGGTGCACAAGTTATTCAAATTGTCTAGGAGCCACCTAAAAATTCCAGATGCCAGAAGAGTGACATAAAAGAAGTTCCACACTGAGGTCCCACAAACAGTAGGCACCAACATGCAAAATGTAGTCACCGTGGTGTCCTGGCAGCTGGAATTTGCACACCCCTGTACTGATTGCTCTCCCATCAAATTTTCATTTTTTTTTTTTTAACACATGTTCCCAATTGAATTGTTAGATAATACTCATGCCTTTATCCTATGCTTCTTACTATTCCATATACACATTATTTTTAACATGCTCAGAATCCATTCATTAATTTTTCTGTTCCCAAATCATGGGAAAGGTAAGTACGAGACACAGTCAAAAAGTAAAGTGAATTTATTAATTACTGTGTATATGACAATTTGTGATAAATGCAAAGTGTGTCAGTTCTCAACATAACCACCCCTTTTCTCAAGGCATATAGTGTAGTGGTTCACCAGCCTACTGATCTCATTTGTGAAAAAAGTTTTTGGTTGTGATTGATATCACCTATGCATTGTGTCCCTAACTTTATCATCACTGGTAAATCTTCATTTACACAAGGCTTCTTTTAGTTTTGCAAACCTGTGATAATCAGATGGAGCTAGGTCCTTGCTATATAAGCGCTGCAGGAAAAGTTACGTAGGCAGTCCATGAAGAAACCAAACTTGTGAAATAGCGAGCCAGTAAGCATGCGCAGCACACTCATGATGGTGATGTTGTGTAGCGGGGACTTTGGGCTTCATTCTGACACTAGCAGCATCATGCCATCTAAATTAGTCATTGAGTTACATGCGCTTGAATGAGTGTGTGTTTAGTATTCTTGATGATTTTTTGCAAATTGATAAATGAAGGATCTTGAGGAGCAACACATTTGCATCATATTCTGTTTCAAATAGGGAAAAACTTTTACGGAGACTTTTCAGATGTTGCAACAGGCTTATGGAGAGGATTGTTTGAGCCGTACGCAATGTCATGAGTGGTACCAGCATTTCAGATCGGGCAGAATGTCTATCGAAGATGACCCCAAATCTGGATGGCCTTCCATGTCAGTTGTTTGCTGTTATTCGTCAAAATCATCATCTTACTGTCGGTGAAGTTGCCGAAGAAGTAGGAATCTGTAGAAGTTCGTGCCACCTGATTTTGCCCGGAAAACTTAAGATGCGTCGCGTTGCCGCAAAATTTGTGCCACGTATGCTGACGCGTCCCTCCTTATCCACGAATTTTTGACGAAGCATGAGACGACTATTATCCCTCAGCTGCCCTACTCACCAGATTTGGCCCCTGCGGATTTTTTCTTGTTTCTGAAGTGGAAATCCTCACTTAAAGTTCACAAATTTTGGACAGTAGTGGAGATAGAAGAAAATTCGATATGGGACCTTCACGCCATCCCACAAAACACGTTCCATGACGTATTCCAGAAATGGATAAAACGTTGGGAGCATTGTATCAAGAGTGGAGGGGAGTACTTTGAAGGTGACAAGTTTGATTAAGTTGTAAGTAAAGCAATAAATTTAAAACAAAATATTTCGTTTCTTTATGGACTGCCCTCGTTTACCTACCCAACTGCTTCAGCAGTAGCTGACCAGTAATGCAGGTGTGTGTTTTCATGGAGTCTGTGTAGTGTAGAGACCCATTTTGAGTCACTGCCAGTACTACTGTCACTCTCTCCCTCTCCCTGCCTCCCTCCCCACACACTAACGCATTGTTGTTTTCATAAAAGAGTGGCATGCATTTGCTAAGTGCATTGTGGATTTATAGCAATGTTAATAATTTTCCTCTGATTGGAAGGATGTTATTAATGTAAAATATTTGTTTGTTTTCAGGGATCTCTCTCCAAGTTGTGGTTCTTTTGCAGTGCCATCCCTTTGTTACTCAACTTTTCCTCTTTGTCGTAAAGAAGACACTGATCCAACTGGTTCTTCTGAACACTGGAGTAAAGTGGCATCAAGAGAGCCCCGCAGGATTTGTCGAGACGATTGTGAGATCTTGGAGAATGAACGCTGCCGCATGGAGTATGCTATCGCAAAAAGGCATCCCTTGATTGGTCAGCAGTTGTCATTGCCAGAGTGTAGGGACCTTCCCGAAATTGGAACTGCAGACAGTGAAAATTGCCTCAAGCTCGGAATTCCTAGGCCTGAAAATGTTGAACCAGGTAGACAGAGTATTTGTGGGTTTTCTAAAAGTGTGCATAATCTGTAACTGAATCATTGCATTATACAGTGTGGCCAAGAAGTCACCGTACCCTATGCCAAGACCAAAAGTTTACATACTCTTCATTAAGAAATTATTATTAAGTAGCTTTTTCTTATCAGTATCTGTATGTAGGTGAAGGCGTGTGTGAGAATCTGCATTCAAGTGCTGAAATATTAATACAGTCTAGGAGTGATAATTTGAGACCTGTGTGATAAGGAAGTGGGGCAAAGAGGCGGAAAGAAGAAGCCAGGGGTTGAGGTTATTACCTGTTTGATTGTACAGCCAATCAGTGAAGAACACCAGTCTCAAATAGAGTTTCGGCTAGAACATTTGAAAAGAGGTTTCTCTAATGCGTCAACAATCGATGCTGTTTGACAGACAGTAGTCACTGACCCATGCTGTCACATTATCTGCATCCCTTAAACACCTCTCAATTGTCAAGGTATCTATCCTGGACAGTATATTGTCTCAAAAATGGTGACTACAGAAATAAATCACATGAGATCTTTGCTTAAAGGTAAAGCTGAAATGATAATTTATTTTTGGACATAGTGTTATCAGGATTTAATAGCATATGTTTCAGAGTACCATTGTTAGTTAAAGTGAAGCAAATGGATATAGATTATGAAAGTACTGAATTAAAGAAATGTGTGTTACTTTTGTTGTTTACATTTCCTGTAACTGTGTGTGTATGTATGCACGGGCATGTGCACACATGTTTACATGTGTATGACAGTGTTCAGGAAATGCAGATTTATGTACTTTGCGTAGCTTAGGTTCTCATTATGTGTGTGTGTTATAACAGATGAGGTGTGTTACACTGGAAATGGACAGTCGTACCGAGGAATAGCGCACATGACATTATCTCGCAACAAGTGTACACCATGGAGCCACCAGTTTCATGTTAAAACTTCGGACTATCCTGAACTTGTAGGTCATAGCTTTTGTCGAAATCCAGGAGAAATGGAAGACAAACCATGGTGCTACACAGAGTATAACCAGAGAGAGAAATGTGATGTTCCAAAATGTGGTAGGTAATGGTACCTGTGAAACAAGAGACAGACATTTATAATGAAACTTGTGTATGATAATGACATACATGCCTAGGGAATGTTAACACTCGCACTTCGATAAAAAGTGTATAACAGCACTGAGGTATCCAATATCTTGTGCTGTGTCAAGGCTGAGAAGACTTGGGGTGTCACTCTGTTTTTTAAGTTTTGGTAGCAGTTGTGAGGTAATTTTTGTTCGTAAAACATTTTCTGTGGCTTACCCTGTTTCCTCATTAAAAGTATTTAGATTTTGCATTTTTTAGTAAAGTGGAGCTGGTATAGTTTACTTGTAGTCATTGTTTCCTAGTACAGTAGAACCTCGATCTATCGTTCCCGTATCGATCGTTTTTCCGCATCTACCATTCGCCATTTTTGGTCCCGAATAAAGTTCCATATAAATAACGTTATTTATTCCCGCATCCATCGTTCCCCGAACTATCATTTTCCCGCATTCATCGTATGTAAATCTACGT
>Ga0123357_10003873_pt1 | contig 17354 bp, 13 predicted proteins | sample TergutEmb28metaG_FD_89873 | JGI IMG/M metagenome (GOLD analysis project Ga0123357, IMG submission 89873) | Embiratermes neotenicus P4 segment gut microbial communities from Petit-Saut dam, French Guiana - Emb289 P4 | ecosystem: Host-associated > Arthropoda: Insects > Digestive system > Gut ... | reverse complement strand
CTTGAACGCGAGGGGCAGCCGCTGGTGGCGCGTCAGGTCGATCTGCTGGCCTGCGCGGGGCTGCGCCGCATTGTGGTCGTGCTGGGGCGCCACGCTGCGGCCTTCGAGCCAGTGTTGCGCGAGGCACAGGAGCGCCTGCCGGCGCGTGTCCGGCTCGAATGGGTGTGCAATCCCGCGCCGGAGACCGGCACAGGCGCATCGCTGCGCTGCGCGTTGGCGCGGCTTGGGACTGAAACAGCCGCCGTGATGGTTCTGCTGGCAGACCAGCCGCTCTTGCAAGTCGAGGACGTCGACGCGGTGTTGCGCGCCTGGTATTCACGCGCTCCGGGTATTGAACTGGTGGTGCCCACATATCAGGGAAAGCCGGGGCATCCGCTGGTGTTCGGGCTCGCGCTGCGGGACTGGCTGGAGCGGCAGCCTGTATCCGTGGGCGTGCGGGACTGGCGGCGTGCCCATCCTGCGCAGGTGCAAGGCTTGCCGGTGACGCACCCTCGCTGCACACTCGACATCGACACCGAAGCCGATCTGGCGGCGCTGGCGGCAACTCATCGCGTCCATCTGCGCTGGCCCGGCCCCATGCCCGGAATTTGAGCTTGCGGTTTTTCCAGCGGGCGGCCCTGGATTCATCGCGAGCATTCATGCGATGCTTCCCTGTCCTGCGCCAGGGAAATTCCGTCGGGCCTCAAATGCGATATACAATCGCCCCTCGCTGCAAAAATGGGTACACTGCCATGCTCGCGCTCCGGCGTACCTTTGATACGGGCAGCATCGGGAGCGCGAAAATTCATGGATCAACAGGCATTCCGTAGAAAGGGAGCGTCATGCCGTTACATATCGGACTGATCAGGGAAACCGCGCCGGGCGAACGCCGGATTGCGGCAATTCCCGAGGTGGTCAAAAAATTCCAGGCGCTCGGCGTGCAGTTTTGCATCGAGCGCGGCGCCGGAGAACCCTGCTTTTATCGTGACGACGATTTTTCCGCAGAAGGCGTCAGCTTTGCCGGCAATGCCACGGAAATATTCGGAAAGATCAAGCTATTGCTGAAGGTAGCGCCGCCGACGCGCGAGGAAATCGCAGCCTTGCCGGAAGGAAGCGTCGTCGCGGGCTTGCTCGAACCCTACGCGGATCCGGAGCGCCTGAAGCTTCTGAACGAACGCAGGATCACCAGTTTCGCGCTCGAATTGATCCCGAGGATTTCGCGTGCCCAGTCGATGGACGCGCTCTCTTCGCAAGCCACCGTATCGGGTTATCTCTGCGCCTTGATCGCTGCGGATCACAGCCCGAAATTCTTTCCGCTTCTCACCTACGCCGCAGGCACCTTGCGTCCGGCGCAGGTTCTGGTGATCGGCGCAGGCGTTGCCGGTTTGCAGACCATTGCGACGGCCAAGCGCCTCGGTGCGCAAGTATTCGCTTACGATGTGCGTCCGGAAACGCGCGAACAGGTTGAATCGCTCGGCGCGCGCTTTGTCGATACCGGCGTTTCTGCTGCCGGCGCGGGCGGCTATGCGCGCGACCTGACCGACGAGGAAAAAAAGCAGCAGGAAGAAGCGCTGGCCCGCACGATTGCGCGCATGGATGTGCTGATCACGACGGCAGCGATTCCCGGCCGCGCCGCACCGCGCATCGTGAGCGCGGCGATGCGCAGCGCGATGAAGCCGGGCGCGGTGATTGTGGACATGGCCGCCGAAAGCGGCGGCAACGTCGAGGGCGCCATTGCCGGGCAAACGCAGAATCTTGGAGGGGTCATGCTGATCGGCCCGAACCACCTGCCTTCCCGGATGCCGGTGCATGCTTCCGAGATGTATGCCAAAAACCTCTTCAACTTCCTTTCGCCCTGCATTCGCGACGGCGAATGGAATCCGGACTGGGAAGACGAAATCATCGCTGGGGCCTGTCTCACGCATGCGGGCGAAGTCCGCCACGAAGGCGTGAAAAGGATCCTGGGTCTATAACACCTCACTGAGGAAGGGATACTCATGGAAGGTATTGCCGCACTATACATATTCATGCTTTCAGCATTTACGGGCTACGAGGTGATCTCGCGCGTGCCGGTGATTCTGCATACGCCGCTGATGTCCGGTTCCAACTTTGTCCACGGCGTCGTGCTGGTCGGCGCAATGGTCGCGCTCGGCAATGCGCAGGGGCCGCTGGAACAGGCCATCGGCTTCGTCGCCGTGCTGCTCGGCGCAGCCAATGCTGCCGGTGGTTACGTTGTTACCGAACGCATGCTGGCGATGTTCAAGACCGGCGACAAAGGAAAGGCGGGCAAGGCATGAACAACGCGATCCTCATCATCGACGCGGCCTATTTCATTGCCGCTGTTCTCTTCATTCTCGGCTTGAAGCGCATGAGCTCGCCGGTCACGGCGCTCAAGGGCATCGTCTGGGCTGGCGCGGGCATGCTGCTGGCGACGCTGGTGACCTTTGCCACGCCGGAAATGCACAACTACCTGCTGATGATCGTCGCCATCGCCATCGGCGGCGGAGCGGCCTGGATTTCCGGAAAACGGGTGAAAATGACCGACATGCCGCAAATGGTCGCGATCTACAACGGCATGGGCGGCGGCGCGGCGGCGGCCATCGCGGCGCTCGAATTCGCGCGGATGTTCGCGCAGGGCGCCAAGCTCGAACCGCTCGTGCTGACGCTTGCCGCCCTGGGCGCGTTCATCGGCGCGGTATCGTTCTCCGGCTCGTGCATCGCCTTTGCCAAGCTCCAGGGTCTGATGAACAAGGCGTTCCGGCTGCCGGCGCAAAACGCGGTCAACGTGATCATGCTGGTTCTCGCCATCGCGCTCGGCGCGGCCATCATTGTCCTGCCGCAACCGGCGGCGTGGATGCTGATCGCCTTTTTCGTCGCCTCGCTCGTGCTCGGCGTCATCGTCACGACGCCGATTGGCGGCGCGGACATGCCGGTCGTGATTTCGCTCTTCAACGCCTTCACTGGCCTGGCCGTCGGCTTCGAGGGCTTCGTGCTCGGCAATCCGGCGCTGATCATTGCCGGCATCGTCGTCGGCGCAGCCGGCACCCTGCTCACGCAGTTGATGGCCAAGGCGATGAACCGCCCGATCAGCAACATCCTCTTCACGCCGATTACCGGCGAGGCGCAGGGCGGCGATTCCGGCGTCACCGGCACGATGAAGGAAGCCTCGGCGCTCGATGTCGCGGCGATGATGCGCTATGCGCAAAAGGTGATTGTTGTGCCCGGCTACGGAATGGCGGTTGCGCAGGCGCAGCACAAGGTCTGGGAAATGGCCGAGTTGCTCGAGGAAATCGGGGTCGAGGTCAAGTTCGCGATTCACCCGGTTGCGGGCCGGATGCCGGGCCACATGAATGTGCTTCTCGCCGAGGCGGGCGTGCCTTACGACAAGATTTCCGACCTTGAGGAAATCAACGCCGAGTTTGCGCAAACCGATGTGGCCCTCGTGATCGGCGCAAACGATGTGGTGAATCCGGTCGCCCGCACCGACAAATCGAGTCCGATCTATGGGATGCCGATTCTCAACGCCGACCAGGCGCGCAACGTGATCGTCATCAAGCGCGGCAAGGGCGCAGGGTACTCGGGAATCGAAAACGCGCTGTTCTACTGCGAAAATACCCGCATGTATTACGGCAGCGCGCAGCAGGCGGTGGGCGATCTCGTTACGCAGATCAAGATCCTTTCGGCCTGATCCGAATCCCCGCTTGGATAGGCAAGGCGCCGGAGATTGAAGAAACTCCGGCGCCTTGCGTTTTATGGATTCACGCGGCCGCGCAATGCGGAGGGGTTTTGCCGATAAGGGCCAAAACCGCGCAGCATCGCTCCGAAAAAGCTTGACTGGACTGATTCCCGATCATACCGTTATGCTTGAATTTCACGGAAAGCCCGGATCGTTCAGGGCATCACCTCAAGGGAGGCAATACCATGACATCCAAAACTTCCTTCGGTAATTGGTCCATCGCGGCAAAACTCAACGTTGTCCAGTCCATCGCGCTCGCCGTGTTGTTCGTCATCTCGATTACCTGGTTGACCTCGTGGATGGCGGAGATCATGGCCGAAGGCGACACCAGGACGGTACAGCAGATCAACCGCCAGACCCTGAACATGATCCAGGTCTATAACGAGTCGCTGGAGAAAAACATCGACCGCATGGGCAATATCCTGAAGGAGTCCTTGCCCTCCGACTATGCGATCGACACGGCACGGCATGTGAATGTTGCCGGCACACAGACGCCTGTACTCAAGGCAGGCAGTGAAGTACTGAATCTGAATTTCGCGATCGTCGACCGCTTCACGGCGACGAGCGGGGCGGTGGCCACTGTCTTTGCGCGCGACGGCGACGATTTTGTCCGGGTTACCACCTCGCTGAAAAAGGAAAACGGCGACCGGGCCATCGGCACCAAGCTTGACCGCGACCACCCGGCGCGCGCTGCGCTGCTGACGAACAAAGCTTTCACCGGCAAGGCGACGCTTTTCAAGCACGATTACATGACCTACTACCTGCCGGTGCGGGATGCCTCCGGCACTGTCGTCGGCGCGCTTTTCGTCGGCCTGGATTTCACTTCCGAACTGGCCGCGTTGCGGCAGAAAATTCGCGAAATCAAATTCGGCAATAGCGGTTATATGTATGTTCTCGATGCCGGGAAAACTCCGGGGACGATGGTCGTGCACCCAACGCTCGAAGGAAAGAATCTCTACGACGAGAAGGATGACAACGGCTTTGCCTATATCCATGCCATCGTCGAGCAGAAAAGCGGCGTGCTGTCGTACCGGTCGACCGATCCAGGCGAGGCGGCGGCAAACGAGAAAATCGCGGTATTCGACACCATTCCGAAATGGAACTGGATCATCGTCTCCTGCCTCCATTACCAGGACATTGCCGGAGAATCCGCGCGCGTGCGCAATCCCCTGATCGTTGGCGCCATCGTGCTGTGCGCGCTGCTTTTCTTCGTCGTTTTCTTCACTTCGCGGCATTGGGTCGCCCGCCCGCTGACGGAAGCCGTCCTTGCCGTCGAACAGATCGCCGAGGGCCAATTGACGATCGCCATTCCCGAACGCGGCAGCGACGAGGTAGGGCGCCTGCTGGCAGCGACCAACCTCATGGCCGGCAAGATGCGTTCTGCGCTCGCCGACATACAGAACGCTGCGCAACAACTCGCCGGGAATGCAGAGCGGCTGGTCAGCACCGCCAACGAAGTTGCCGGACAATCCTCGCGGCAAAGCGATTCCGCCTCGACGATGGCTTCCAGCATCGAGGAAATGAACGCAAACCTCGTCCATGTCTCCGAGAACGCCCAGCAGGCGAACCGGATTTCGCTGGATTCCGACCGCATCTCCAGCGAAGGCGCCGTGGTCGTCCAGCACGCCACGGACAGCATGGAACGCATTGCCGACACCGTGCGCGCCGCTTCCGGCGTCGTCAGCACCCTTGGGCAGGAATCGCAGGCGATTTCGACGATCGTCAACGTAATCCGCGAAATCGCCGAGCAGACCAATCTCCTGGCGCTGAATGCGGCAATCGAAGCGGCACGCGCTGGCGAGCAGGGACGCGGCTTTGCGGTCGTCGCCGACGAAGTCAGGAAACTTGCCGAGCGCACTTCAAACTCCACGCAGGAAATCAGCGCCCTGATCCGCCGTATCCTCGACGGCACTGCCAATGCCGTCGCCAGCATGGAAGCAGGCGTATCGCAGGTCGATGAAGGCGTTTCCTACGCAGGCCAGGCCGGCGGGAGCATCGCGGGCATCCGCCAGAGCGCCAGCCAGGTCACGGCAGCCATTGCCCAGATTTCACAATCGCTCGCAGAACAATCCTCGGCCATTTCCAGCATTTCCGGGAACGTCGAGCAAATCGCCACGATGGCCGACCAGAACAGCCAGATTGCGAGCGAATCGGCGCAATGCGCGGCAGACCTGAAACAACTCGCGCAAGTCCTGCGGGAACGCATCTCGCACTTCAGCATCTGAGAAGCTTCTCAAACTTCCCTCTTCGAGGGAGGTGGCGCGAAAGCGCCGGTGGGAGATCCTCTCGCCCAATTTTCTAAATTACTTAAATAATAATTCGCTACTGTAGTGATTTTCAATCACGAATTCTTGATTTTAATTTAGAAAATCTACGCTTTCCCGATCAGAGGTAAACAGGTTCCGGCCTCAATTCCACGCCGAAATCCTGGCGCACTGCCGCAGCGACCGCTTCAGCCAGCGCCAGGACGTCTGCGCCCCTGGCTTCTCCGTGCTTGACCAGAACCAGCGCCTGTTTTTCGTACATCCCCACGGGCCCGAGGCGGCGGCCTTTCCAGCCGGCGTGTTCGATCAGCCAGGCGGCGGCGAGCTTCACCTTTCCGCCGGACTGCTCGAAACGCGGCAAGGCAGGAAAGCGGCGCGCGAGGTCGGCGGCGAAGGCGGCATCGACCACCGGGTTCTGAAAAAAACTGCCGGCATTGGGTAAATGTTGCGGGTCGGGCAATTTGCGGCGGCGCAGCGCGGCGACGGCGGCGGCAATCCTGGCAGCGGTGGGAGCAGGGGAGCCTTCGAGGCTGAGTTCCGCCGCCAGATCGGCGTAGCGCGTCTCCGGCTGCCAGCGCCTGGGCAAGCGGAAGACAACGGAGGTCACGACGAAGCGCCCCTCGCGGTGCGCGTCATTTTCCTTGAAGACGCTGTGTCGATAATCGAAGCGGCAGGCGTCGCGATCAAAGCGCAGCGTTTCGCCGCGCCCCATGTCGAAAGCTTCGAGCCAGGCAAAGCGTTCTGCCACTTCGAGGCCGTAAGCGCCGATATTCTGGATCGGCGCGGCGCCGGCGCTGCCCGGAATCCCAACCAGGTTTTCGAGTCCCGGCCAGCCTTGGGCAAGCGTCCAGAGGACAAATTCATTCCAGCATTCCCCTGCGCCAGCGCGAACGTACCACGCTTCCCCGTCTTCGCCCGCCAGCGCCTTGCCGGGAATGGCGACATGCAGCACCAGCCCGTCGAAATCGCCGGTCAGCACGAGATTGCTTCCGCCGCCGAGAACAAAGCGCCGCAAACCCTGCTGCGCGCTCCATGCGCGTAGCACCGGCAATTGCGCAGGATCGGCGACAGAAACGAAGCAGCCCGCCCGCGCCGGCAGGCGCAAGGTGTTGGCAGCAGAAAGGTCTGCGTCGCGGACGACGCCTGCAGGAGTCAGCATGGGGGCATTGGAAGGCGAGAATTCACGAAATCGCGGGGCGCGCGGAAAATCAAGTGCGGTGAAGTATAAAGGATGCCCTGGGCAGGCCGCCGTGTTGCCCCAAGGCTTTTCCCCGATTTTCTCTCCAGGCGAAGCGGCACGGTACGCCGCCAAGGGGCAGGGGCAGATTTTTGGAGTTATTTTCTAAATTACTTAAATAATGTTCCGTTACAGTAGTGTACTGTAGCAATGAATTCTTTAGTCTAATTTAGAAAATGTCGCCTCAAAAAAAACCCGGACAGGGCTTCTTTGGAAAACGTTGTGGCGGAGAGGGCGGGATTCGAACCCGCGTTAGGGTATTACCCTAAACACGCTTTCCAGGCGTGCGACTTAAACCACTCATCCACCTCTCCGAAGGGCGCGATTCTAGCAGAAGCTGAAAGATATAGCGATTCCCCGGGATTGCTCAAGGCTGCTGCGCGTTCAACCGTGCCGCCCGTAGGTGTAATACGCGGCGCACGCGCCTTCTGAGGAAACCATGCAGCTTCCGACCGGGGAGGCCGGGGTGCAGGCGACGCCGAAGTATGTAGGATGGGTAGAGCGAAGCGAAACCCATCATTTCTCCCTCTGGAACTCCGATGGGTTTCGCTTCGCTCTACCCATCCTACGCGGCCTTGGGATGATCCTATTTTTCTCAATCCTTGATTGCCGGGGAAATAACCCTGCGCCCGATTCACTCAACCGTGCCGCCCGTAGGTGTAATACGCGGCGCACGCGCCTTCTGAGGAGACCATGCAGCTTCCGACCGGGGAGGCCGGGGTGCAGGCGACGCCGAAGAGGGCGCAGTCGCGCGGTTCCTTGAGGCCGCGCAGGATCGTGCCGCACAGGCAGGATTTCGGATCCGGAACTTCGCGGTACGGCACCGGGAAACGCTCCTCGGCGTCGAAGGCGGCCAGGTGCGGGCGGATTTTCAACGCGCTCTCCGGGATGACTCCGAGTCCGCGCCAGGCGAAGCCTGGGCGCGTCTCGAAGATTTCGTCCATCAGCGCTTGCGCGGCGCGATTGCCTTCGCGGGTGACGGCGCGGGTGAATTCGTTTTCGACTTCGGCGCGTCCGCTGTTGATCTGCCCGATCAGCAGCGCGATGGCCTGCATCACGTCGAGCGGCTCGAAACCGGCGACGGCGACCGGCTTGCCGTACTGCCGGGCGAAGGGTTCGTAGGGCGCGCTGCCGATGACGACGCTGACATGCGCCGGGCCGATGAAGCCGTCGATGGAGCAGCCGTCATCCTGCCCCGCCGCGAGAAGATGCCCGATGGCGGCCGGGGTCAGGACGTGGCAGCAGAGCACGCTGAAATTTTCCAGGCCGCTGCCGGCGGCCTCCTTGATGACGAGCGCGGTCGGCGGGGTTGTGGTTTCAAAGCCGATTGCGAAGAAGACGACTTCCCGCCCCGGATTTTCCCGCGCGATGGCAAGCGCCTCCGCTGCCGAGTAGACCATCCGCACGTCGGCGCCTTCGGCGCGCGCGCGCAGCAGGGAAAGGCTCTTGCTCGCCGGGACGCGCAGGGCGTCGCCGTAGCTGCACAGAATCACTCCATGCTCGCGCGCCAGCGTCAGCGCCATGTCGATGCGTCCGACCGGAAGCACGCATACCGGGCAGCCGGGGCCATGCACCATGCGCACATTGGGCGGCAGCAGGGAGGCGATGCCGTAGCGCGCGATGGCATGGGTATGCCCGCCGCAAAATTCCATGAAGCGGTAGAGGCGCTCCGGGCGGGCCTCCCGCGCGATCCGCGCCGCCAATGCCCGCGCCAGTTCGCGGTCGCGGAATTCGTCGATGTATTTCATTGCGGCGCCCCGGCGGCAAGGGATTCCTGCGCCAGTTCGTGCCACAGGGCCAGCGTGCGCTCGGCTTCCTCGACATCGAGCTTGCCGATCGCGTAGCCAACATGGACGATCACGTAATCGCCGGCTTCGGCTTCCCCGACCAAGGACAGGGAAATCGTCTTCCGGACGCCGCCGAGATCGACAACGGCATTTTCGCCGGGAAGTTTTTCAAGAATCCGCGCTGGAATGGCCAGGCACATTGGGCTTCCTTTCAGATTTGAGTCAATTAAAAATTCCTTCGCGCCAGGCGGCAAGCGCGACCCAGGCTTGTCCGAGGCTGATCGCGCCGTCTCCGGGCGGAGCGAGGCGTGGTTCGAGGACGCGGATGCCGCGCTCGTTCAGGGCATGGCGCAAACCGTCGGCGAGCAGGCGGTTCAGGAAACAGCCGCCCGCCAGCGCAAGGGTAGCAATTTTCTGGCGCTCGCAATGTGCGACGCACCAGCGCGTTAGCGCCGCGATCAGGTCGGCGTGAAACTGGGCGGCGTGAAACTGGGCGGCGTGAAACTGGGCGGCGTGAAACTGGGCGGCAGCGTGGGCATTCTCACTGCACAGGCGTTCAAGCAGAACGTAGGATGGGTTGAGCGAAGCGAAACCCATCATTTCTCCCTCTGAAACTCCGATGGGTTTCGCTTCTCGCTCAACCCATCCTACATGTCTTGAGCAGCCCTTGGCTGTCGTGTGAATAGATAGACGCTCAAACAGCGGCAGCAGATCGAGGTTTCCGTCTATATCAAGCGCAAAAACTTCCGGAGAGGACGGCGGCAGGGCGCCATGATCCCTGCACCAGAAATGCGCGGCGGCTTCGAGGCGCATCGCGGCCTCGGCTTCAAAGCTGTTGACGGCGCCGAATCCGAGCAGTGCCGCCGCCGCGTCAAAATAACGTCCGGCGGCGCTTGAGCGCGGACAGAACGCGCGTGATTTTTCACTGCTGCGCAGCAGTTGCGCGACATTTGCCGCCGTCGGGTATTCCGAAAAACGGGTGGGGATTTCCTCGCCGCGTCCCAGTTCATGCAGGATGGCTGCGGCCACGCGCCACGGTTCGCGTGCCGCCTGGTCGCCGCCGGGGAGCGGCAATGCGCGCAGATGCGCGAGCCGGGTCATCCGCGCGCCGTCGAGCCGCATCAACTCGCCGCCCCAGATTTCGCCGTCTTCCCCAAGGCCGACGCCGTCGAGCGCCAGCCCCAGAACGGGCGCGGCGCAAGGTTCCGGCGCAATACCATGTTCGGCGAGCACGGCGGCAAGGTGCGCGTGGTGGTGCTGCACCGCGAGCGCCGGGATTCCATGCCGCGCCGCGTAGTCCTGCGCGAAGCGGGTGCTGGAAAAATCCGGGTGCAGGTCGTGCGCCACCAGCGCGGGCTGGCAGCCGAGCAATTCGTGAAGATGCGCCACGGTTTCCTCGAACGCGCCCCGGGTCGCGGCGGATTCGAGGTCGCCGATATGCGGCGAAAGAAAGGCTTGCGCCCCGCGTGTCATGCAGACGGTATTCTTCAGGAATGCGCCGCACGCGAGAACGGAAGGCGCTTCTGGATTCTCCCTGGCCGCCAGCGGAATCGGGTCGGGCGTCCAGCCACGGGCGCGGCGCAGGAATTGCAATGCGGGCGGATCGGTGGTTTCGGCTTCGCCTGTCCGTGCCGGGCGCAGCACGCTATCGTCGCAACGCGCGACGATGGGCCTGTCGTGCATCAGAAAGGCATCGGCCAGACCGCGCAGACGGTTCAGCGCCTCGTCGTTTTGCGTCACCAGCGGATCGCCGCCGGGGTTGGCGCTGGTCATCACGAGCACGGCCTCCTGCTCGAAGCCTTGCCAGTCGCGGCCTTGCGGGCGGTTGGCAAGCTCATGAAAAAGCAGCCAGTGCAGCGGCGTCTGCGGCAGCATGAGTCCGATTTCATCCAACCCCGGCGAAACTTGCGGCAGGAATTCATCGGCGGCGAGCGTTTTGGGCGCCAGCACGATCGGGCCGCGCGGCGACTGAAGCCAGAATTCATGCGCGGCATCGAGCCGCGCCCAGCGCCTTGCCGAAGCGAGATTGGCGACCATCAGCGCGAAGGGTTTTCCGCTGCGCTCCTTGCGCGCGCGCAAACGCGCCACAGCGGCGGACTGCCGCGCGTCGCAAGCCAGATGAAACCCACCCAGGCTTTTCAGGGCCAGGATTTCACCGGCGCGAATCCGGCGGGCCGCTTCATGGAAGGGATCGGCGGCCTCGTCCGTTGCGGAGGCTCTTCCCTCTTCGCTGACGAGCCAGCAACGCGGGCCGCAGACGGGGCAGGCGTTGGGTTGCGCATGGTAGCGGCGATTGAGTGGATCGGCATATTCCGCCGCGCACTCCGGGCACAGCGGAAAAGCGGACATTCCCGTCCGGGAACGATCGTAGGGCAGGCTGCGGATCAGCGTATAGCGCGGGCCGCAGTGGGTGCAGTTGATGAAGGGATAGCGGTAGCGCCGGTCGCGCGGATCGAAGAGTTCGTCGAGACAGGCCGCGCAGATCGCCGTATCGGCAGGGGCGTCGGTGTGGATCGTCGAGATCGCGGGAACATCGGCGGTGGCGCGGATAAAAAAGCCCGCCGCATCGGGCAGCGGCGGGCAGGACGAAGATTCGCAGGAGGCGATGCGCGCCAGCGGCGGCGGCTCGGAGAGCAAGCGCTGCCGGTACGCCGCAACGCCTTCTTCCGTTCCCTGGATTTCGAGCAGGACGCCCTCGGCGTCGTTGGCGACCCAACCGGAAAGCGTGGGAAACCGCCGCGCCAGTTGCACGCACCAGGGACGAAAGCCGACCCCCTGCACGGTGCCGCGCAGACGCAGGCGAATGCGGACAGGGGCGGAAGAGGCCGGCAAGGGAAAGCAGGGGAAAAATCAGCCAGCGGCGGAAGTGCACATCACCGTCGCTTCGCCCTCGATCACCGGCTTTCCGGCTACCGTGCAGACCGTGTCGAGAATCACGCGCTTCTTCTCCGGGACGATTTCGCGCACTTTCACCGTTGCCGTCACCGTGTCGCCGATCCGCACCGGCGCCTTGAATTTGAGCGTCTGGCCGATATAAACGGTGCCGGGGCCGGGCAGCCGGGTGCCGAGCACGGCGGAGATGAAGCCGACCGACAGCATCCCGTGCGCGATTCGTCCGCCAAAGGCGGTGCTGGCGGCGAATTCCTCATTCAGATGCACCGCGTTGGTATCCGTGGAAATGCCGGCAAAAAGCACGACATCGGCTTCGGTAACGGTTTTCGCAATCGAGGCGCTCATTCCCGTTTGCAGTTCTTCGACGTTGTAACCACCTAAAGGATTCATCACAAGGCTCCTGTTGGAAAAATTCCCGGGGGCTTCCGGGGCAATGATCATGATGACACAACCCGCCGTCGATGATGCTTGCGGCGCGCAAATCTTCACTGGGGATACAGGTAGCGCTCAAGCTCCGGCGTGTATCCCGGGAAATTCCGGTCGAGCGCCACGACTCCATCCGGCGTGTATTCGATTTCGCGCAGTACTGCGCCGGATGCGCGCTCGCGCAAGCGCCGCGCCCTGATCCGATCCTCGGCATACTCCTCTTCGAGCACGACCGTATCGGCAAATTGCTGCCACAGTCCAACTCTTTTCCCTTCCTCGTAATGCCGGGAGGAAAGGAGGCTGCCGTCGGGGCGCCAGGAAGTGACCGCGCCGTGCGCGATACCGGCTTCCAGGATTTCTCCTGCGGCAAAATCCCCGGCGACGCGGCGCGCGCCTTCCTCGCGCAATACCCCGTTCTCGTAGTAGTCGCGGTAATGGATCAGGGAATCGTCGCCGGCCTCGCGCGCCCATGTCAGGCGCTGCGCCCCGTCGCGATAGAAGCGGGCAAAATCGCGGATTTCCCCATCGTTGTAATCGACCTGGAGCAGCAGAACTCCATTGGACGCATACCGGGACGAGCTTCCATGCCGTTTGCCGTTGCGGAAATGTTCGATCAGCTTCGCTTGTCCGTTGGCGTAAAACTCTTCATAAGCGCCCTCGATTTTTCCATCGACGAAACCGTAGCGCCGCCGGACTTCGCCGTTGGCGAAAAGCTCCGTCACCTGGCGGCTCCCTGCCGCCTGTTGATCCTGCCGCGATTTTTCGAGAGCCCTGGCGAGCGCCGCCTTGTACCCCGGAATCGCAACCCCGGCGCATTCCTGCGACGGCGCAGGTTCGCCATGGATCATGCAATCGGAAAACGCCTCGACCTCGCCGCTGGCGGCAACCCGCAATTCAAATCCCTGCCTGCGATCTTCGTGAAAAAAGCTGACGCTGAAACGCCCCTCGCCGAGCGGAACGATGAACAAGCCTTCGCGTTTTCCCTTGCGATAGGCTTGCCGCGACCAGTCCGGCCTGGATTTGCCGGCAGCGCCGATGAGCAGGTAACGGCGCACCTCGCCATCGAGCTTTCCAGCCCTGAAATGGGCTTCGAGCACCGGAACGCCCTCATCGTCCCAGCACGCGAAATTGCCTTCGAGCTTGTCCTTTTTCCAGAAGGCGTGGCGCACCTTTTTCTTGTTGTATGGATTGATGCAAAGCTGTTCGCCGTTCAGGACGCGGTCGTGCCCGGGCGGCGAGCACGCGGCAATCGCGGTGCACTCATCGGGAACCGGAGTGCGGTCTTTCACCAGATAGGCCGCCGCCACCGGCGGAAGGAAGGCATGGACGGCGATCAGGAACGCCAGCGCCGCGATCTTCATCAGTCGAAATACGAGCGGGCCGCCTCGAAGCGCGAGGCGTAGTAATCGCTCCCCATTTCGTCGATGCGCACGCTGCCATTCGTCGAGGGCGCATGAATGAAGCGATCTTCGCCGATATAGATGCCAACATGCGAGAAAGAGCGGTTCAGCGTATTGAAAAACACCAGATCGCCCGGACGCAGACCATCCCGTCCGACCGATTTCCCCCGGCGCGCAATATCGGCAGCGCTGCCGCCCACAAGCAGCCCGATTGCGTTGGAGTACACATAGGCGACCATTCCGCTGCAATCGAAACCAGCCTCCGGATTCTTTCCGCCGAAGCGATAGCCCGTCTCCAGAAGTCCAAGCGCATAAAGCACGACCTCGCGCCCCCTCTCTGTCGGCGGAAGATCGGGAACGGAACGCTTCTTCGCTGTTTTTGGCTCCTTGCGCGACGGGGAAGACCCGCAAGCCGCCAGCAAAAAACCCGCCGCCGCCGCTGCAAGCACGGCGCGACGACGCGGCAAGGAGAAGGAAGGGAGCATCGGGCAATTTCCAGATTTGATGGAAATAATTGTAGTACAGGTGCGGCGCCGGATATGGTTTTTTGATTCAGTATGGACACCAAGCTGTAGGGGGCGATGGCAATCGCCCCGCCGGAGGACGCGCCCTGAAAGCGGAAGAAGCGATGATTTTCTAAATTTACTTAAACAATGTTCCGCTACAGTAGAGAATTTCCATTAAGAATTATTACAGTAATTTAGAAAATCTCACTCCTCCTCTCTCCACACCGGAATCTTCTTTGCGATGTCGCTCTCTATCGCGATTTCGGTGTGTTCGATGCGCAGGAGCGTCGCCGGGCGGTGCTGGACGATGGTGACCCATTCGCCGGGAACGAGGCCGTAGGCGAGCAGCCGCAGGCGGGTTTGTTCGTCGAGGCTTTCGTCGAAATGGCCAATGCGGACGCGGGCGCCGCGAGGGAATTCTCCGAGCGTCGGCGTCCCTCCTGTTTTACGGTGAGTGCTTACTGCGATTCCGATGCGCCGCAGAACCCGGATCGTTGCGCGGGCGAGCGCGGAATGCTGGGGAGGAATGAAGCTGTAGGAACAGTTTGGACAGCAGACGGCATGGCAAGCGCCGCCGGGATGCGCGGGGCATTCCGGGCATTTGGAAAGCCCCGCCGCCGGATCGAAACGGGTCGAGCAGAGCGGGCAATCCACCGTTTCCACTGTTTCCACGTTTTCCGTTTCCCGCATCCGTAGGTTCATCATTTGCTCATTCCCCAAAACCGACCGCCTTCAGGCCGAAGTGCAGCAGGCCGCCGATCAGGAAGGCGGAAGGAAAAATGGACAGGCACATGGCGGTCGCGATCCGTCCCCCGTGTTCGCGCGCGATCATCAGGACGCTGGCGATGCACGGAACGAAAAGGGTGATCGAAACCATTCCGACGACGACCTGCAATGTCGACAAGGCGCCCGTGTTGGCGAGCGCGAAGAGTCCGGTCGCTCCGAAGTCGCGGCGCAGGAAGCCCATCAGGAAAGCGGCGGAGGCTTCCGCCGGCAGGCCGAGCCAATCCGTGACCAGCGGCTTGCCGGCTTCGATCAGCCAGGAAAGCGCGCCGGTACGGTCGAGCACGAAGAGCAGCGCCGAGCCGAACAGGAAGAGCGGAATCACTTCCTTTGTGTACCACTCCAGCCGCGCCAGGGTTTTCACCAGCACGTTGCCCGGCTGCGGCAGCCGGATCGGGGCGAGTTCGATCATCAGCGGCGCTCGCTCGCCCGGCAGCACCCGCGCGGCGAGCATTCCGACAACGAGCAGCACCCCGCTCATGATCAGCGCCCAGACCGCCGCCGCCGCGAGCGACTGGCTGGCGAGCATTCCGAGCACGACGCCCAGTTGTGCCGAGCAGGGAATCGCCAGCGCGAGCAGGAAGGTGACAATGATGCGGTCGCGCCGTTGTTCCAGAATGCGCGTGGTCAGCGTCGCCATCGTCACGCAGCCCAGCCCGAGCACCATGGGCAGCACGGCGCGGCCATTGAGTCCCATCCGCGCGAAGAGGCGGTTGACGAGCACCACCAGCCGCGAGAGGTAGCCGGAATCCTCAAGAACGCCGAAAGCGATGAAGAAGGTCGAGACGATCGGCAGAATCAGCGCCAGTGCGTAGGTCATTCCCATGGTCCAGAGGCCGTAGTCGCCGACGATGAAATCGGTGAGCCATTGCCAGGGCGACCAGCCGGCGACAAGGCTGCGCACCCACGGGTTGAGATACGCGCCGAACAGGTGTTCTTCGAGCCAGCCGACCAGCGTCCCCGCGCCAAACACGCCGACGAATCCGTAAATCGCGCCGAGCACGGCGAACAGGAAAGGCCAGCCCCATAGCGGATGCACCGCGAGCATGCCGATCCGGGCGGCCAGTCGCGGGCTGTCGGCGGCAGCCTCGGCGGCGGGCAGGCAATGCGCCGCCAGTTGTTGCGCGCGTTCGCGCCGGACGCGGGCGATGACCGAAGGCAGCGGCTCGGTCAGCGTCATCTGCGCCGCGTCGCGGTGGGCAAGCAACTTTTCCAGCGCTTCCTCCGGCAAATGCGCCGCGATCCAGGCGCCTGCTTCCCTGTCGCCGGAGAGCCAGGCCAGCGCCAGCGCGCGCGGCGCGATGGGAGTGTTGGCGGGGGTGGAAGCATCGGGCGCGGCGGAAAAATGCGCGAGGCACTGCGCCACCGCCTGCTCCACCGCTTCCGGATAGGCCACGCTCAAGGAAGGCACTGGCGCATTCGCGAGCGCCGCTTCAACCTCCGCGACGCCCTCGCCGCGCGTGGCCACGGTTGCCAACACCGGGGCGCCCAGTTCGGCGGAAAGTTTTGCGACGTCCAGATCGAGGCTGTTTGCCCGCGCCTCATCCGCCATATTGAGCGCGAGCGCGTAAGGGCGCTGCAACTCCGCCAACTGCACCGCGAGGCTCAAGCTGCGGATCAGGTTTTTCGCGTCGCCGACCTGCAGGATCGTGGCGTCTGCAGTTTCGAGCAGCGCGCGCGCCGTCACCCGCTCCTCGCCGCTCTGCGGCGGCAGGAAAACGACCCCCGGCGTATCGACGATCGTCCGCTCTGGCGAAAAACGCGCCTTCGCCCGCGCCACTTCCACCGTCGTGCCGGGATAGTTGGAAATCGTCACGAAGCGCCCCGTCAGCCGGGCAAAAAGAGAAGATTTCCCGACGTTGGGGTGTCCCACCAGCAGGATGTTGTCCGCCGAAGGGTCTTCCCTCGAAGGAGCTTCCTGACTCCGAAGCAGCCATGAATCCCCGCTGCGTGAGAAAACTCTCTTGAGGCGCTTGTGCCACTGATACCTGAAGCCCATGTTATCCAGAGAATGAAACCCGAATTGAATAGATGATAAAAGTTATTATTAAGATTAACCTTCTCCGGGTCAAAAAGCAAGGCGCTAAATCACCAACAGGAAGATCCAGGGACACTCTGAACAAGTCACCGCGCCGCGTGCCTCCTGCCGAGCCGCCTCAAGGGAGGCACATGCCCCCTCGGGGGGGCAGCGAACGACAGTGCGCGTCGGGGCCGTTATCCACATCTGCGGAGTTGGGCGGTCTGCGGCGTTGCAAATCCTCGCGATACCTTCAGGGTTCGCTGTGGTTTGCGCCTGGCATCCCATCCCAATCCGCAGCGCACGCTTACCGCTCGACTTATTCAG
>Ga0123357_10003872_pt1 | contig 17355 bp, 22 predicted proteins | sample TergutEmb28metaG_FD_89873 | JGI IMG/M metagenome (GOLD analysis project Ga0123357, IMG submission 89873) | Embiratermes neotenicus P4 segment gut microbial communities from Petit-Saut dam, French Guiana - Emb289 P4 | ecosystem: Host-associated > Arthropoda: Insects > Digestive system > Gut ... | reverse complement strand
TTCAAAAAAGGGTGATTAGAATCATTACAAGTTCAAGACCGAGAGATTCATGTAGGGAACTGTTCAAAAACTTAGAAATACTACCCCTGTATTCCCAATATATATACTCAATATCAATATATGCTGGAAAAAATAAACATTTATTTCATACAAACAATCAGATCCACAATATTCACACAAGATTTAAAACCAACTTACATCCACCTACAACTAATTTAACAAAGTTTCAAAACGGAGTGTACTACTCAGCAATTAAAATTTTTAACAACCTTCTGCACGAAATCAAAGACTTATCCGATGATATGTTACCATTTCGGAATGCTTTGAAGAGGTTTTTACTTACAAATTCCTTTTATAACAGTAAGGAATATTTTAATTAACAGAGATATTGCATTGAAATTTAAATGAACAACTAGTTTTAAGTACTTTAATGCTGCACTCTATATATAACTAAGATTCTTCCAACACTATGTATATTATATTATTATGTAAGTGACAATGTCTATATCCACAGGATTGTATCCTAATTTGGATTTATAGAATGTAAATAAATTACAGTACATTGCATCAATTTTCTTCTCAGTCTGGAGCATACTCAGCAAGAACAGTGTCACACAAGTTACTTCTCAGTGCTATCTGGAATATTCTACTCTCTTAACTGCTAATGATTCCCTTATATAGAAAAGAATCCTGCTCCTAATATTGATGAATTTCAATCCCACTTCCATAGTAGAACGTAAAATTGTCTGGTAGTTCAGGTAACCCTTGACCAATCTGACCTTGTGTATTCTCACTAGTCTAACTTGTACTTGACTGTCTTGCAGGCACTGTCAATGAACCCAACCCCTAGAGACTCTTCTTTGTATTCCAGATTCCAAATCTTATGTTCATTTTTAATTTTTTTGGTCTCAGTGCAACTTTCTGAGTCCTTATGTAAAATTCCATAACAGTGTTGTATTTTATGTTGATGAGTTCTTTGCCTCTTGCTCAACCATCAGCCTGGAGTACCATTCCTTTTCAGCTCTTTGATGCTGCATATTCAGCATATGCAAGTTTGTCCACATCTCACTCCTGTGATTCATTTGTAGTATTTCATCCTGATAAATTGTATAATATTGAATGAGTTGGGAAGTAGATTATGAATGGTGGATGGAGATTTGGAAGGAGGCAGTTATTGCCAGACATAGACAGAGGACAGCTGGTAAAGTTTACAGTCAGGATATTTACCAGCGCAGCCAGTAGCACTTCCATTACCACTGTCAGTAGCCTGGCCAGTAGCACAGATTTCAGTGTGGCCAGTAACACAGTCATATAAATTCAGACACAGAACTGAGACACTACATGTACACCAACGTGTTTGGTCATCTGCTGTCATGTTGTGCAATATACCATGCTACTTGTGAACTGAGTACAGTATGTTTGTAATATTTCAGTTTACGAGCACGAAAGGACTTGCGAGACTTGTTTGACCAACTTGCAATCACATGTCGCAGCATGTCTGACAGTTCACTGAATGGAGGGAGTGTCAAAAGCTCACCAGAACATGCAGTAAAACCACCTCAAAGAATTGGTAAGAATGCAGTTGTTGCGTTTAGTTTACTGAATTTTGTTTTTACACACACACACACACACACACACACACACATATATATGATTTTGCTCTAATTTGAATTATTTCAAATGATTAACTATTTAAATGATTATTTGCTTAATCATATATTTGAGACGTGATAAATGCATACAAAATTGTAGTCAGAAAACCTGAAAGGAAGGGACCATTCGGGAGAATCAGGAATAGATAGAAGGATACAAATAGGGTGTTGGTTTATAGATTGGAGTCATCTGGGACAACATAAAGTTCCACTGTGAACACGGTAGTGGCATCCATAACTGGATTAGCTGAGCGACTTCCAGATTTTTAAGACAGAGAGACTTCTCCATGTACGTAATTAGTTCTTTTTCTGTTTTGTTTAAATGTCTGTTAATGTTTTTGATTTAGGCTTGTTGACCAGAAACAGTTCTGTGGACCTGTTTGAGTACAAAAGCTCTGCAAACTTGCAGAAGAAAAAGATCTTTGATGCAATTGCAGCAGCAAGCATTGTTTCTAACTGTGCTGGGGTGGACACATCAAAATCCCAGGTGATCACACTTCCCACCTTTGTGAAGTTTCTAGAAACTCGACAGATGGAGCAACACTCAGAGGATGAAGTAAAGGCCTTGATACAGGTCAGTGTCTTCCCAATTACAGTGATATTGTGATATCACAATAATGGAAGTTTCGGTCTTAACACACTTTTAGAATCTTCTTAACTCTCCTTGATATCCCAGTCATTGAGTGGTTATTAAAAACTTTTTGATTAGAATCATTTGGTTTCTGGACAAACCCTATTATTTCAATTTCAGAAAAGAACACAACATTCTGCAAAGTGGATACGTTTCTATCGTCACATGAAGGGGTGGGTAGGCACCTACTTGTTTGAGTCAAACAAGGAGTTGGTTTCAATCCTTGGACAACCTACATCATTTAACCTCTGTAACTGTCTGTCTCAGTCTTTCAGTTTATTTATGTATATGCATGTGTGTGTGTGTGTGTGTACATATAAATGTTGTACCCTGATTTTACATTTTTGTTGGGACCACCTAAAATGGAGAAAATCCAGGAAAGTGTAAAATCACAGAAAACGTGTTCAAGAATATAAGATTGTGGTTTTACAATGTGTGTGTGTGTGTGTGTGTGTGTGTGTGTATGTATGTGTGTGTGTGTGTGTACGTGTGTGTGTGTGTGTGTACTTGCGCGTGTGTGCATGCGCGTGAGTGAGTGAGTGAGTGAGTGATTGAGTGTGTGATTATGTCTGTGAAGTTAAGATGAGATTTTATCAGCAGGAGATAATACAAGCAGAAGCATGCAATAATGGTTGTTGGATTAACCTTGAAGATGTCAAAGTAAGACAGGAAGAGAAGTCAGACCACTGAACCAAACCAGTATTCCAATCTTGAAATTTTGATTCAGATTAAAATTGAAATTAATATCCTATATCTGTGATGCCTGGGTAAAGGGATATAAAAGTAACTTTGTCATTGTCCACACCATGAAGGCATGTAGGGGTAACAGAGGTATAAGTCCACTCATTATGAAACTGGATACTAGACGCAGGTGAGTGGCCTTGGCTGCTTTACCCACTGGAAAGATCCCCTGTACTCATGGAAGCTAGCTGGACCCTGGAGCTGGTCTGAACATTTTGGAGAAGAGAAAATATCTTGCCCTGCCTGGTTTCAAGCCCTGGGCCATCCAGCCTGTAGCCTGGTCATTATACTGACTACACCATCTCATTCTGAAAATGTGAAACTAGACTTATGTACACCATCATACTGTTGTATCCTGCGTGAACCCATTGGGGAACGTATCTTGGATGTTGTTCCCAGAGGGACAGAGCTTGGAACTCAGGTTAAGATGGGGAGTCGGGCAGGCTGCACACTCAGTAATCCCCAAGTAGAGTGTACTGGAATTTTATTGGGTGTAATTAGGGGATAAGTGCAGTTACAACTGAACTGTATTGGTGACAAATCTCACCAGCGGGCCCTTCATTACTGTTAACACTCACTAATCGTCCAGCTTCATTCTCTGTTGTTCAGTCACTGTTCAAAATAACCACAACAGACTGCAACTGGAGCACAAGGCAGCTACTGTTACATGTGTCAATCCACACATTGCTCATGCGATAAACACTTAGCGCGACTACATGTAAGCAAAAAGAAATAGAAGGAAATTATATTCCTCCCATGTCTGGTCTGCTTACTAAGAAATGGAAGTGTAAACAAAGAGTATGAGTTACAGGAAAGGCAAGAACTAAGCACGATAAAATTACGCTTATGACTTACATACAACACATACAACAATCCTGGAGAGAAGAGAAAGAAAAGAATAAAAAAAATTAATGTGTATCAACTACACAACAATACAATGAAAAGTCTGCTGTTTATTTGAATAGAAAGAGAGAAGTTGTGCTGCCATTATATTAGGAATTTAGATATGTAAATGGGTGTGGCAAACAGAATGACTAGTTGGTTTGGGTCATGTCAAGAGTTGACTTTGCAAAAGCCTGTCTGGAACCTTCTCCCGTTATTTTCTTCTCAGAGTCTTCTGCAGAAAAATAAAGTTGCTGAACATTCATATGAAGAAGGTTTTCAGATAGGTTGGAATGAAGCTAGGATTTTGCAAATTGAATCTAACAGTAGGCATAGAAAATACAAGGAATTGATACAGAAGTTGTGTTTGAAAACTTAAATTGACCGACCATGTTTGGAAATTCTACCCTTACAAATTTTGGTGATCAGTGAGGAGGTTAGCAAGTAACAGAAGGGTGGTAGGTTCTTTCTGCACTTCTTTCTTAAATGTCATTAGTACCTGATTTCCATTTTCTTTCATAGAGGGTCCTATTGTAGGTGTGTAATATGTATGTATGTATGTATGTGTATGTATATGATTTCAATTTCAATCTTTCAATTGGTTTGGTTTGGTGGTATTAATATTAGCTTTCCTTTCTGCCTTAGTTCCAAGTTTTTATGGTTATTCTCACAGTTTTCTCTATATGTGTATTTTTATTGTCTCTGTTAACAAAGCCATTCTCATCCGTACTTATATGGAGGTATTCAGTACATGCATATTTGTGGGCGGTTCTTTCTGTTGAACCCAACTCAATAGGTGCCTCCCACCCCTCTTACTTGAGGTTTGGAATAGTTGTAGTTTCTGAAGTATTGCATGGTTCCGTAAATCTGATATGATGGACAAAATCCGGGTTTCCAGAGTGGGAGGCCATTCAGATTGTGTTCCTATAGATTTTGACACTAATGTCCTTCTGTGGGGTTGGAGGGTGGGGGATGTACATGCTTCTTCCATTGTCAGTGCAGAACACACATCCTGATGAACAAGAGCAGGACCTTGGATTAGGAATTTAGGCACAGAGATTGTCTCGTACAAAAGACACTACAGATGGATCTGCGCCCCCAACAAGTGCAGCTCCCACTGGGTGGATTTCCATGAAATTTTATATTGGGACCTTTTACAAAAATCTGTCTTGCAACTCCAGGTTTGGTTAAAATCAGACAAACAGTATTCTTCATGCAGATGTAAGCGTGTTTCATAAAGTTGGCAGCAATGTATGTAGCACGACAGTATAGGGAATGCATTGCTATGCTTCAGTGGCACCTCCTTCAGTATTTATTACATTGTTGACAGTGACAAACATCACCAATACAAACACATTATTTGCATGTCCATGGTAACATTGATTACATGAACATGTCATAACATTTTGTTATGTACATTGCCTAACTGCTTTAAATTTTTATAGATTTTGTGATTGTTCTGCTAAGCACTGAGATATATAAACAGATTTCTTTATTCTTGTCATAACAGTGGTTAAGTAGCTGAGCTGTAGAAGAGACTGCAGGAATGTAACAATTGTCAATATGCTATTTGTCTTACAGCGGCATGAACCTGATCCTTTACTGCGAGGCCAGAGCTGCTTGTCATTTGAAGGATTTGCCCGATTCCTGATGGACAAAGATAACTATGCATTTGTTAGTGAACGACTGGGACCTGATGAAAGTGAGATGGACCAGCCCATGTCTCACTATTACATTGCTTCATCTCACAACACCTACCTCACAGGGCATCAACTCAAAGGCGAGTCTTCCGTTGAATTGTACAGCCAGGTATGTACCTTCAATTCAGTATTCAAGTCAGACCAGTGTCCAAAATTCACATTCTTGTGTCCCTAGAAACTGAAAATGACTTCACAATCTGATATATAATATTTTGATGAAATTTACAGCTCTTTTATTCAAATCGTATTCTCTTTCACAAGGTATATACTGTCTCACAAAATAAAAATCATCAATTTATCCTGGTATTTTGTTTTTGTAGCATGTTGTGGTTTTGATTGGCCCCATCCCTTTAAATATTATTCATTTTAATATATATTTTATTTTTTTATACTGTACTGATCATCTCCAGATTTGGGCACAATGTTCTTATCTGACAAGTTCATAAAGGAAGTAGTTAGTTTTATTTTCCAGTCTGATTTATCATACAGATGACAGTAGACTCATCCACATTTAACACCATAAAATTAAATGTATATATTGCAACTCATTGTTTAAAAGGTCACTTAGATAAACTCTCAACAAGGTAGTGTAAAGAGAAAACTGTATATTTGTAAAATATGTGTACTTAGAAGCTAAATAAAACATTGGACATTTGAAATTACATAGAGACAAATTCGTCCACTGAGTAAAAAACATGATATAAAAGAAATGATTTCAACACCTTCTTAAAGGCCTTACAATTGTCCATTTCTTTTATGTAACCAGGTATCTTATTATACAATTTAGTTCCCATATTTACTACACTCTTTTTGTTTATGTCACTTTTATTTGAGTGGACATGGATATCCATCTTCCTTCATGTATTATACTTACAAACATTAGAGTTTAGCTCTAGAGATTGACAGTATTATTTTATAAAACATGTCACTTCCATTATATATATATATATATATATATATATATATAGAGAGAGAGAGAGAGAGAGAGAGAGAGAGAGAGAAGCCAGTGTGAGGATATTAATTTCTTTAAATAATCGCTTGCAAGGCGCTCTTGAGTTAACTACAATTATTAATCTTGTCGCCCTTTTTTGTATTCTAAGTATCGTATTATTTGAATTATCCTCCTTTCCTCCCTAGAATAGTATTCCAAACCGTAAAAGTGACTGGAGCTATGAAAAATAAATATTACATATCATAAATGGACTGATAATCTCCTTTATATGGAATCCCAAGGATTTAGTACTGAAAAGTTTGCTAATGTAGTTGTTTACACATGTCATTTTTCTGTTTCTGTATAATTTTGTTCATATACATTATCACAGACTATACAGTTTTGCCTCTTATGCCTTTCAGTTTCCATCCATTTAGGTTTCTGCTCTTAAGTTGTGTTTGTAGGTTCCACATATTGCCATGCTTATGTGAGTAAGTATTCCATCTTCAGTAGGAATTCCAGTTAATTTTATTCTGTTGACTTCGTCATGTTTTTTCCATCTTTGGGGTTAAAAGGGTTTCAGTTTTGAATTGTCTAATATCCTTCAGGTAGAAGTTCTAGGGAGAAATACCCATCTTTGTAGTCATTCCTTTACATGTTATTTTACAAACAAAGCAGGCAGCCTACTTGAATAGACATAAATAATAAATACAGATTATCTTTTTTTGATTCAACACAACACTTTGGACACTGGCTGTGTTTTCAGTATCTGTTGAAAATGTGAATCCCAGTAAATTGGGTCCAATGAAGGTGGTTCTTATAAGGGTACATAAAATGTAAATATTGAAGATCAACACAGGAAATAAGAACAGATACCACTTCTGCACTCTTGATCAAGCTACTTCAGTTTAACTCTTTGTAAATGAACCTTGGCCATCCAGCCAATAGCCATCAGCCTGTACAGGGACAACAAACTCCTCACTACTACAGGAAACATTGTTACAGAATTGGTTCCAAATCCATCGTTAGTTCCTGCATTTACGTTGTCATCATCGTCGTCATCATCATCATCATCATCTTTCATAAGTTAGGCCTTGATAGACCTGTTTTGGCCTCATCTAACAGTCTCCTCAATGGTCTTCGAAGTTATCTTTGTCCATTTGATCTATAATTCCGCATTATTTTTGGGATCCTGTTTTTCATGCTTGTACATGTCATAGACAGTTTGATGTGTTCCTGCATTGACAGTGGTGCCAACGTGCTGAAAATCATTGCTTCATACTGTATCTGGACAAAAGTAAACTACAGTGGCAAATACACTTGTAAAATCAATTTCAAACTACACCTGCCATTTTAAAACTGATATCAAGTGCATCTGTGCGTTACACAAAGGTGGTTTCTTAGCAGCAATAAATTTCATTTCCTGAGGGTAACTGCTTTCAAAAATGTAGTCATAGTTGACACATTCCCTGCCAGAGCAGGTCTCAGACATGTGTGCGCCCCAAGCAGGCTAATAACTTGGGGCCCCTTCAAACTGACATTTTTTAAACTTCTCTCTCCTAGGACAGGACTGACAAATCTTCATGAGTGTGTGTGTGCCAAAATTTCAGATAATTTTTGGAGAAATTCTTTCATTTGTGCACACCTGAGTTTACTAGCACCATGTTTCTGATTATTCAGTTAACATCTTAGCATCCCCTGTAGGTTAGAGCCCCAGGCAGCAGCTCGGCTGGCCTACCACGTAGTCCAGCTCTGCTGTCTGTTTGTGACACACAGAAGGTTTGGCACTGTATAAATGATCCACACAATCAGACCATCCTACATGACCTGTAAGTAACAACAATACCTGGGTGTGAACACCAAACTCATACCCATCATTATGCAGTTTGAGAATTGACGTCTTGTGAGATGTGATGCTTTATCCTTGGGTCACTAATTCCTGATATTTTGAAGGCCATATAATACTTTGAAATGTCACAACAAATCGAATGAATAAGGGGATACATAAGTGGCTTTTAATTGTGCTAATGAGTCAGGCTCAAAAGACACAAAAAATTATGGATGTGAATCAGATATGTGGTACTTCTCCTGATATGTTCACTGATTATCATAATGAATGGAAATATGGTGCTAAATGGAATTATTGACATTGCAAACTTCGTCCATTGTCCCATGTAAATAGCAGTAATTAAAAAAATAAAGCACTATATTGTGGGCAAAGATTTTGCTGCTGCAAGCTAGTTCATTGTGGGGGACAAGAGCTAATGTTTTTATAATTATTCTTAACATAAGATGATGGCCATTTTCCATAATATATACAATTCCATATGTGATCTATCATCTTCAGAATGTTACAAAAATGGACTTGCAGTACAAAAACCATGTAGATCATTACCTGTATAATATGTCATTAGGTGCTTCTTACTGGGTGCCGCTGTGTGGAACTGGACTGTTGGGATGGGGATGATGGATCTCCTCTCATCTATCATGGGCACACATTCACCACCAAGATTCCATTTCGATCTGTCGTAGAAGCTATCAACCGCAGTGCATTTGTAACTTCTCCTTATCCAGTGATTCTGTCCATTGAGAATCACTGTTCTCTGCAGCAACAGGCTCGAATGGCTCATATTTTCCAGGTAAATATTTATGTAATCGTGTTAATTACAGAATATATTCTGTCTCATTTTTTCTCCATTTTGTATTCTGTCATCATCCCTTCTGCCATCTCTGATTATTCTTCCTTACATCCTAATGATAAACTTCATGCAGCAGCACCTAATCCTCCAGTACTCCTTGCCTTCATTGATGTTTGTCTCATGTGATTATTGTGCTTATATGTTTGTACGAGTGTTGGAAGCATCTTTCTCCACTCTCTCTGCTTTCCACATAAACTTTACCAACTGCCTATGACAGCAGATTTATTTGCCTTGAACTTTACTAATACGAAACTTTTGGTTTATAAAATTATGGGACTGTTTCTGTTATTTGAGCAATCCTTCCATCGAAGGATGTTGCCTTTTTGAGTTATTGTGTATATGAAGAGGTGTGTGATAAAATGATAACATTTTGTGGTATCTTGAATTGTGATTCATTGAGTTAATTAGGTAGGATAATAGAAGCAAAATACTTTGGAGTTTAAATTTGAGGTTATGTTCATGGGGAGTTTGTCCTGTAAGCTTGATAGATGACTAAGGTTTTACCATTACCTTAATGGCTGCCTGTCATACTGCACAAAAGCAGGCATGTAAGAACTGATGAGTTATCCTGTAGTCTTTTACAGTTATTTGTTTTCTCCATAAAATGGACACTTCAAATGTAATGTGTTTAAAGGACTGATACAACTTTTTCTTTTGATTGCATTTTACATTTACAAGTGACCTAACATTCATGTTTTCATATATCTTGTGAAATGGGATGGTGGATGTAATATATTTTAATATTCTCACAATTAATTAATAACAGAAGTTAAGTAAAAAATTTTCCTTAATGCAGCATCCATTATTCCCTCATTCGAAGTAACAAACCCTTACTTTCTTTTAGTTTGCTGTTTTATAAAAATGCCATCAGAAGTGTATTAATGAATTTGTTAAAAAACAAAAAGTATTTGGTTTTCAAGCCATCTGCAGAATTCTCTGTTAGAGCAATTTTGTCATTTTTTTTTTTTTTTAAGTTTTCCATCCCAAAGTGTTATCAGGCCCTCCAAGAATACCGATCTAAGCTTAGAGCTGTATTCTTGGAGGGCCTGAGGATCACCTACTAGGTCGAAACATGTCGCCCTGACATATATACGTTTGTATACAAATAAAACTGTTGTGTTAATGACTGACGTGTAGTAGTTTGATTGCAATTTTGACAGTTGTTCTAGATATTAATTTTAGATATTAATTTTTTCATACTCTCCGGTTGGAAAGTTTAACCTTTTAAAGCCTGTTGGTTTCTCTATATACCACCAGATTTAACTTTCAGCAGTTCTTCATTCTGCCCACGAAGTGTATTTGTGTGTTTTGTATGGATCTCAGAATGAAATAACTCTCTAAAACATTAAGTGTTTTGTGTTCATAACCAAAATTAAGAGTGCTTACTGTGCAGTATGAATTGGGCCTTTAAATAAAACAGATTATGTTTCATCCTTAAAGGGTTAACTTATTTGTTGTGTTCTTTGTAGTCTGTGTTTGGTGAAAAACTTGTGACCAAGTTCCTGTTTGAGGCGGACTACAGTGATGAGGTTCAGCTGCCTTCTCCTTCACAACTTCGGTATCGTATACTCATCAAGAACAAGAAGCTGACAGCTGAAATACCTGCTGGACCTGCAGCTACTGCTGCATCTGTGAGACATGGAAGCAGTTCCCATAGTACCTTCCGTGGTCCCGGTAGCACCAGTAGCAAGCATACACCTTCAGGAAGGGCAAGCTCCATCATATCAAACACAAGTGGTGGTTCTGCAAATGATGACTTCAGTGATGATGATGACGATGACGATGATGATGATGATGAGAACCTAGAGGGTATGATGCAGTTTAAAAATTTGATAGCATTGCTATCAATGTAGACATAACATGACTAAACTCTGGGGATGGGTAAAAAGGGGACACAATCACCCATTGGTATTGGGAACTCTTATTTATGAAGGAGTCAGGTTAAAAAAGAAGGGGAAGATCAGTTTGTTTCATTTATGTCTGTCTATACACTACACAAATAATCATTTTGAAAATATTTAATTTTTTTTTTATTTGCCCCTTTTCAACTCCATAGTCAAAAATACCTGTTCTTAAGTAGAAAAAATATTGGAGGGGTATTTGTCCCACTTTGCACTTGCCAAGTTATGCCTATGACTATGAATCATATATATGTATGTATATATATATATATATATATAAAATTGTAACTATTTATTACAGAATCTAATTGCCCACAATCCAATAATATGTGTTTAACATCCTCTTCACCTAAACATAATGGGCACCTTGCTTTATCTGTGTGTCTTCTTACTCCTGTCAGTTGCCACATCCCTGCTATTAACCACACTGTTCCACTTCGTTCTTTCCTTGAACACCATTCTGTATACATTCTTTTACCCCAAGAGAAGTTCATTTCTTGGTACAGAGTTAAATAGCTTTTCTCTGACAATTGTGCAAAATATTTTGTCTGTCAGTATCATTACACCTGTCTGTCAGTATCATTACATCTGTCTGTCAGTATCATTACATCTGTCTGTCATTATCATTACATCTGTCCCTCACTATCTTTGTTATTTCTCTCAAGTTACACTGTTGTTGCTTTGTCCACTCAAATGCTAATCCAGTATTATACAGTTCTTCTTTCAAATCCATAGTCCAACTTCTCACACTCTTCTGCCATTTGTAACATTGTTGTATAGCTCCCCTATATCCAGACACATAATATGATACCAGTATTTTACAATTCATCCGATGACCTCTCCTCTCCTACTCTGATATGGAAATGTCAGCAAATCCATGGGCTGCACAGATCAGTATATCCAGTAATTTCTTGCCAAAACTGATGTGAATCTTATCTGTTTCTTTCTGTACGTCATTCAATCACCACACTTCAATTTTGTACTTAATCTTTGATTTGCATACCATTGCATACATATTCTCTAACATCTGTACGTTTATACTGGGGGTTACTGGCACACATTTGTCTATAGCTATAAGAGCTTGATATCCTTTAGTTTTAGTCAGTGTTTTCAGTTTATTCCACCCTCCTGCGCTTTCCGTTGTCACTACTAGACAATTAAAATTATCAACTTCCTCACTGTTCTGCAAATTCATTCTCCAAGCTTTCAGTTCCCTTTAATTTCTCTCCCTTCTTAAATACCATTATTTTAGATTTGCTCAAATTACATTTCAAATTCCATTTTTTAGGATACTGATCTGTTAGTTCAGTTTTCTTTTTGTAACCTGTAATTTGTGAAAGATGTCATAGCAGATTCATCTGCAAATAATAATCATGGAATTCTTGAGATGTTTATCAGTGGGGAATGTCTGTCATCTGTATTAAAATATTCTGTCAGTTGTAAAAGTATTAAATAAATATGGACTCAAACCACAACCTTCACATACCCTTTTTGTTTGGATTGCACACTAGATATTAGGTTTTCTCTACACTTCACACAAAGTTTTTATCATTTTAAAGCATGAAGCTTCTCTATTAATGGAATCAAATGCTTTCTCAAAATCAACAAAACACCAATGTAATTTGCCTTTCTTTGCTTGCAGATATTTATAAACACATATTTTAATTATAGACATATTATTTTCGGTTCTTCCTCCTGTAGTAAATCCCATCTGCAACAAGGTCAGTTTTTTGTGATGTATTAACCAATCTCTTAATCTATAAGCTTTCATTCCTGAATATATTTTCCCCAAAACTGGCAATAATGAAATCCCTCTATAGTTCTCAAGCTCTGACTTCCCTTCCCCTTATGAATTTGTTGTATTAATGCAGGTTTCCATTCTTTTAAAATGCTCTCTTACTTCTAATTGTGTTAAACAGTTTTGTCAAAATTTCAGTTCATTCAGCATTAGAAAGGAATATCTTCCATGCCTCATCTGGACCTGCTCCTTCTTTTTATTTTTCATTCTCAAAATACACTTGGTTATCTCTTGTAATGTAAAATCATTATCTAATTCATCTGTGTAATCTGGGCCTAACATCTGAACTTCATTTAATAATAATCCCTTGCCTTCTTTTGTAAACAGCATACTAAGTTGTTTTAAATAACTATCTGAATTCATTGCCTCAATATTTAAATGTTTCTTCAAAACATTTTTATCTGTTGCTCAAATTTTTCTTGCATTTTTTTGTTTCAGCAAGTAATGTGTGTGTTCTGATTCCTTTTCCTGCCATTTATGTTCCTTTTCTTCTACAAGTTTTACATATTTCTTCTTTCAACTACAATATCTGTATCTGCTCTCCTCATCATTTCTCTTTTATACTCTTTCATTGCCATTTTAACTTCCCTTCTTTCCTTTACGTTGCTCTTCATACCAATAATCCCATTCTTTAAACTTCATAGTTTTAATTTCCATTTCTCTCCCTGCTGTCCTTATCACACCATATAACATATTTATTGCTTCATTTATATAGCTTTAGTAATAATGTTATGTATACCACACACACACACACACACACAAACCCCCTCTCTCTCCTCCCTGCAGTGCCATTCATTCTTTCAGTAAAAGCATATTTATGGTTGTTATTCCATTTGTACCTCACTAACCTCTGTAATTGTGTTTGACAAATAATATTTGTATTATTATTAGTATCATCTGTTACTTTTTCTAACTCTAATAACAGCAGCATATGACTACTAATTATCTCTACTCCAGTCTTAAAACCTAATGGTGTTATTAATTATACCTTCAGAAACTAATGTATAATTTATCACATTACTACCCAGTTTATTGGTAAAAGTAAATTCCAATCTTTTTCGGTTCAGATTTTCCATTTAAAATTTTCAAATTGTTAGTTTCACAAAAACTTACCAACTTCTTTCCTTCTGCAGTACAGTTTTTATCCTTGCTACATCTTTTATCGCCAAAAATTATAGCTTTCAGCATCCATTTTTCCCAGACATCAAAAAGGTGTGGCAGTTCAACTTGTCTCTTTCCTATTCTAGAGCTAAAATCAGCTATTATTAAACACTCGGCATTAGAATATTTTCCGCTTAACATATTTATCTCCTCATTCGAATCTCTTATAAAACATACATTAAGCCATTTTTAATTAACCGGTGGACATTATAAATAGCCAACACACAGCTTAATATTAAAGCTATCTCATTTTTATTCCAGTCCATATTATTTCCTCCATCTCTGTTACTATTTCCTCAACATATTGATCAATAACATTTTTAATATATACTACCAACCCTCCTGGAATTCTCCCATATCTTTTTATCTTATGTCTACTTTTGATGAAGCTTTTGTATCCCTAATTTCATATTTTTCTAATCCTGTCCTACTTTCTACAAGAACCATCATTTCATTTTCTTCAAACAAATCTAAATATTTTCTATTTTGTAGTTAACTTTCTAAGCCTTCTGTGCTTATAAAGCCTACTCTGTTTTTCCTGCCACCCATTTCCAACCCTGCGTGAGCTTCACGACTGTGTCTTCTTTCCTAGGTGTTAGCTAGCTTCTAATATTGTAACACCTTTCTTGTGATGTTTTCCAAATTGCTGATTTTGTAATGTTGATATAATCATCTGGGTGTTGAGGTAGACTCTGCTTGTCATTAACTGCAGTTGATTCGTCTCTGTCGGCTGTTGGTGACGACTGCCTGCTCTCCTGTCTTTCTTATCTATGACTGTGCAAGAATGTTTCTTGTGTTCCTGGTATGTCTTCTAATTACAGTTTCTTTCCATCTGTTGACCTCTGGTATTTGTCTGTTTGGTGATTTCTGATGTATAACATGATTCTCTGTTGGGGGTTATCCAATCTTTTGTCACCATTCTGTATCTGGTAATTTTTTTATAACAATTCCAAATTTCTTCTGTTTATCACCAATCTGTCTTCTGGAAAGGGTGCTGTGTTTCCCTGTTTCTGGCATCTTCCAAATGTGGTATCAATTAACTTTGTCTTGTTCATATCCATGCATTGATGTTATTGTATCAAATAAATGCTGACACAACACACACACACACACACATATTATAAAACACCACTTCATTAGCACATTATTTCACTCAAACATGCTTAACCGTATTGGGCCATCCTCAAAGAGTACAATTGATACATTGCAGCAGCAAGGTCAACAAAATGAGTCACCAGATGTAAAATTCAGATTGGTGAGCAGTGTGTAGTGTGTTGTCATATGGGTGCTGCGTAACACACTACACACTGCTCACTAATTTGAATTTTACATCTGGTGACTCATTTTGTTGACCTTGCTGCTGCAATGTATCATTTGTTCTCCCTGAAAATGGCCCTTTGAGGGTTGAAGCATGTTTGGAATGATATAATGTACTAATAAAGTGGTGTTTTAATAATATATATATATGTGTGCATTTGTTGACATGTATTCCTATAGTAGAATCAGTTACTTATGTATTTCCTGTACTTTAGTACTGTAGTCTTTTTCTCATCTTATCTTTTTTTCCCTGCCAGATTTTAAGTTGCGTGCAGCACTTCTAACTTCTTAATGAATGAAATAAATCCAACCAAGATCGGTCACCTTTCTCTCTTCTTGCCCAGTCTATGAACACTGTCTATATGCCAGCTGAAAATTTCCATACTCGGTTTCATTCTCAATATATCGTCTGTTATTTTCAAAATATCAAAGTATGATTCTTGATGGCGTTCTTCTATTCCAAATATTATTGTATTACTTCTCCATTGCCATTCATCCACAAAATTATGTTCTTCTTCCATCTTTCTCAGCTTTGTCTCCCACGATTTCACATGTCCTTCAATCCTTTCTTGTTCCTCTGTCAATATCTTCATTGTAACATTTATTACATCTATTTTAACACTTGTTGTATCCAAACTGGATTTTTTCTTTACTAACCACTTACATATACCTTTCTTCTCTTCTCTCTCCTTCCATGAAGTCGATCAGTTTTTCTTCCATTTGTGGCCCTGCATTCATTTCAGCTCCTCCAACCATTAACACAACTGCGATTATAATTCCAAAAATCACATGTGCTCACTTCTCACTATATTTATGTTATGGTTGTTCACTGACAACTTGCACTGTATTATACTGAAGAGAGCAATTTTGGCTCTGCACACCCCTGTGTTCACTCCCATTTTACTCTGTTCCAATACATCTGTACTCTGTCACCTCTGAATGGGAACTGGACTATGAATCAGTTATATACCCTGTGCAATAGCACCCGACTCCTTTCCCTGATTAGAGAATGAGCTTCTGCTATTATGTAGATAAGAACTTCACTCTTCTGGGCTACTACACAGTGAGTAGTGGTTATTCCTTTCTGACGTTCCCAGAAAACCTATTGGATCCATCTTAAAGGGTCAAGAGTCCAAGACGAAAGTTGGTAATTCTAGCACGCGGTTTATATAGGGTTGTGGGTACTCTTAAGTTCTCAATAGCATGGTGCCAACCAATACGGTTGATGCAGGTGTGAGGAAGGTGGGCAGGGTGTGTGGTGTGCATGGTGTTGCAGGCACTTAGTTGGTCCCTCTTTGAGACCACAGTTGACAGTGGAGGTGTACCAGGACATCATAATTCAGTTCATTTCAATGTTGGAACAGCATGAACACCATTGCTGGCTACAGCATATGCCACTGTTTTTGTGAAACAGTGGCTTTATTGAAGGACTATTTTGATATTTGTCTTAATCGTAAAGGTTTCTGACCTCCTAGATAACCAAATTTGTCACCTGCTGATTTATTTCCCTGGGGCCATCTAAAAGGACAGGTATACAATATGAACCCACACAAACTTGATGAACTTAAGGCCAACATCAAAACTCATTGCTTAAATTACAGATGCACTGGTATGTACGGTGTCTATGAACATCCTAAGGAGGGTTTGAGCTTGTGCTGATGCAGGAGGAGATCACTTTGAACACCTGTTATGGTCACAAAATGTTATCTTGTGAGGATTTTTTTTTAATTGTAAAATGCCCAGGTTGTGTCAAATATGTATTACATTAATAAATGCATATATTATTGTAATTTGTTCCTTTTTGGGTAATTCCCTGGCATCTGAGTTCTAATTGCCGACGTTTCGGAACTCACTATCGGTTCCATCTTCATAGGCAGGTGAATGAATACTTCATTCACCTGCCTATGAAGATGGAACTGATAGTGAGTTCCGAAACGTCGGC
>Ga0123357_10003871_pt1 | contig 17356 bp, 9 predicted proteins | sample TergutEmb28metaG_FD_89873 | JGI IMG/M metagenome (GOLD analysis project Ga0123357, IMG submission 89873) | Embiratermes neotenicus P4 segment gut microbial communities from Petit-Saut dam, French Guiana - Emb289 P4 | ecosystem: Host-associated > Arthropoda: Insects > Digestive system > Gut ... | reverse complement strand
TATATATATATATATATATATATATATATGTAATTACAATCATTACCCATGCTTCAAATCAGTTACAAAAATTTAAACTTTTCTCTTATTGTCTTCCAATACTTTTAAACACGTATCATAAAAGTTTCATGATTCATATGTATACATAACTTCATACAGATTTAAAAATATGTACATCATGAAATATGCAGCATGTAAAATTCTGTATTTAATTGCAGAACATAATATTAGCCTAAACTAACAATAATTAAGAATTTGTTGTGCATGAACAATAACAAGATGTCCAGACAAAGATGAATATATACATATTACACCCAAATTTACATTATTTTAACGGTGCCCCCAGTATATCTTAACTATGTACTCTGCTATACGAAACTTTTACTATTAATGCATGGGTTATGTTCCAACAATATTTAACAAATAGGTATTCCTAATAAACAGACTTGCATACGTTATTAACAAAGATCAGGTCTCAATATAACAATTACGACTGGGCAGAATATTTTATCACATATTTCCTTACTTTTATTAAGTACAGCCCTATATTATTTACAACACATTGCCAGCTTGATATTGCCATCATATTGATCTAGTTATGTACAAAACACATGTTTGATAATGCATACAGTATCAGTTTTGTTTGCAAGTGTGCACGAACCCCCATACCCTCCTAGCAATCACATTGTAGAAAACTAATATTTGTTAAAGATAAAGCAATGTGCCATTATGCTTGAACACCAAGTCCAAATTGTATACATGTTGATATATGCCATCTGCTGACCCTTCCCCTTTTACAGTAGACCATTGCTCCAAACCTTCATGAGCTGCTCCACATCTGCAGGCATACAGCAACCATAGCATATGCATCCACAGCTGTTGGAACACACTTTACTTCTGGAGTCTTCAAGTCCAGATTATGGGTTGTTCTTAAAATAATACACATAAAACATACCACATCTGATTATGGAAAAGGTTGAGTCTCATCAACCGAAATTCTGTCACGAGAAAGCATACGCTTAAGTGCAAGCATATGCAGTAGATTAATTACTTCTGGCATTGTATTCTCTTCATACAGACGATGTCAACAAGGTGGAAGTTGTTACTTTAAATATACACAATCCAGTAATGAAATTTAATGTGTATAGAGTTACTAAAGAATATCTTAACATTTTGACCATGTTAATGAACTATAAACACTTTCAAGCAAAATATGGTAATAATTGTCCAACAAGATGCAACACAAAGCAGTCTATTTCTTATTCTGCAAGTTCACTCTACATATTTCGTGTGTCAACCACACCCATCATCAGGAGCACACAAAACTGTAACTACAGCCTCCGGTACTGCTCATGTGCAGCTACCTCCTTCCAACGTGGCCAAGCTAGCTTGGCCACGTTGGAAGGAGGTAGGTGCACAAAAAATATGACCAGTATGGGGGGTTGTAGTTACAGTTGTGTGTACTCCTGATGATGGGTGTGGTTGACACCCAAAACAAGTAGAGTGAACTTGCAGAATAATAAACAGACTGCTTTGTGTTGCATGTCGTTGGACACCCATTAATACAGATCAGCGATGCATGGAACCATAAGCATAAAATGTCATGAAAATGTTATACACCTTTAAACAATGTCAACAAATGGTACACAAATATTTGGGGATGTTGCACTAAACTACAAGGCCACAAGAGACCATGGTCTACTGTATAATGTGAATGGCCCATAAGATTATGCACTGTTAAAAAGATAGAAACTAGACCTCAAAATTGAAACAGCAATGCCAAAATTGAAATGGCAGACTAGTTCATGATGGTCTGATGTTTTCACATACAGTATTGAGTGTGATATTGTACCTGAAGCAATCAGATGTTCCTAGGCATATACTTGGCAAAAATAAAATGTGCTGGACCATCTGCTGAAGCCACATAGAATGGCCTCACTGTTAATTTCAGTATTTTTATTCTCAACTGGGAATCTCAGTGATACTCAATGCATTTGAAATGAAATTGTTACTTCCTTATAAAGCTTCCATGTGCACTTACTTTAGAGTTTAATGTTGGCATATTTGTACCTTCATTTACAATTCAGTGAAAAAAAATTAAGTTCTGTAATATGAAATATCAATTGAAATGTTTTAGAATCAATAAAACTATTACATTCGAGTGGTTTTGGCTCTGTGATCTCTTTTAGACATCTACTCTAGAATGTTCATATTGAATGGTCATATAAGAATCCTATTTTAAAAGAACATGATACCTCCTATTATGGGCAAACACAAAGTGGACATTTCTTTCCCCCTTAAATTTTCTAAAATCTTCTTCACATATGTTATAATAACACATTTGTATATTTTCTCTCCATTAATATACAGAAAACTGTATACCTACAACGAATACTTCATAATCACTGACTTCCCTTCGAAAGTAGGACCCAATATATACAACATGGGCACAAGCCATTATGTCCTTGGCCCCCAAAACAGAGATAACAAATATGACATCGACCCGCCTGCGGACACAATGTAAGGGGTTGGTTATTATGACTTGCACTGTGGCACAATAATCTCCTTAATCTGAACTATGTACAGCACCAATAATGGGATCATACGACACTGTCCAGACAACACTGCTCAGTTTCCTGCAAATAGCTCCACTTCATGTTCAAGTTTTGCATTTCAGTCCACACAAATTATCTTGTAAGTACCTACTAGAAAGATGTGTAAAAACTGCTATATTAATGAATACCATAAAGCTCATGGGAGTGTGAAGTCCTTCTGCACTATATTAAGTGCAATACTGCACAAGTTCTTACATTCCAAGTGTTGCACTATGGCACATATACAATTCAATTCATGTTTATGTTTAGCACGATAACTGAACATTGTTCCACTCTCCCAAGAAGATGGAAAACTGGAGACTGGAGGACAAAACATCACATGGCTTGACATCATTCTAGCATCGAGACTGATCACTGATGAACATCCATTATAACTCAAATATTTGAATGCTCACAGTTGGTACCACTTCTTGTCCCTGTATTTGAGCATGAGGGAATGTGCTGAATGGGAAAAGTTGTCTGCCTCAGACATCATCCGCTGTGTGCGTTCCTCTAGCTGACCCAACTTCTCTCCTCTCTCCACGACCATCTGATGTGCCCTCGCGACCTCTCCTGCCGCCGATGTCGCACGCTGACCCAGGGCTTCCATATTAGCAGACGGGCCAGGAATAAGCTTGGCCACACTACGGGAAGCTCTGCCACTGGCTTCACCAACTACAATAAGTAAAACACTGAAAACAAAGCTTCCAACGCAACACAAATGGACACACATAATTTTATTTTAACAGAACAAGTAGTAAGAATTTATGCCTCATACTTGCCTTTAAACACCTCAGTCTATAAGATGTGGCTAGCAGTAAATACATAATAGTAATTTTGCAATGTACTGAACCATTTTGTGTCCAAAATTTCCATGAATACACATGCTACATGATACAGAAGTATCTGCACAGCTGTAGTGTTTCCAATTATTATGTTAACACACAAAAGAAGGTTGTAAAATTTTTCAACAGGTATGTTTGGAAGAAGGAGTTATGAATGACATGCTAATATCAGTGTTCTTCAGGTTACTTAGATCAGAAAGGTATTTAGATAAAGTCACAAATGTCTGTATATATCCATTTTAAAATTACCTTCCAATTTATGCCTGAGCATTCAGTGTGGTCTCTTCCTTATGCATGTGCACTGCAAACACTATACACCTCAAGATCCTTGATTTTATCACCCTCATAATATTGAGACAGTACAAATTATGAGGCTCCCCATTATGCTTTTGTCTTTAGCCTCAAGTCACTTCCTCCCTCTCGGGTACGGATATTCTTCTCGGCACCACACTCTCAAATATCAATAACCCATGTTCTTCCCTTAAGAAATGACAAAAAGATTCATACCCTCACACAAGAACAACCCAAATTACACAATATCCTGAAGACAGAAGCAGCAAAGTCCTCCATATCACCTATACCTATTTACAAATGTACACCATGGCATATCCCAGTACACTTGAAACTTCATGAACGTTTTATGAGAGCCTTAAAACTTGCAGCAAAATTATAGGCTTTGAATAAGTGTAATAGTTATTTTCTTAAATTGCATACATAAAGATAAAAGATAATCATCATCGGATGAATAAATTGCATATATAAAGATAAAAGATAATCATCATCAGATGAATAAATTGCATACATAAAGATAAAAGATAATAATCATCGGATGAATAAATTGCATACATAAAGATAATCATCATCGGATGAATAAACTGCATACAAGTGTCACACTGGCACACATTATATTAAAAAAATGTAACCTCCAAAAGAATGTACAAAATGATAATAATGTTTTACACTGCATGTAAGCACCCTTGTTGCAGTGGTGTCATTTCCATGGCAGAAATTCTTACTGGTCATAGTAATGGTAGAATACTATAATGCACAAAGCAGGGTTGAAACTAGTGGCATTATTTAATATAAAATATCATGAACATGTTCAAATACTGTGGGTAGTTTTCACAAAATCATGAAAGGAAGGTAATAACTGAATACCAAGTTCTGGGACAAGCTTCTGAAGCCTACTAGCCTTTAAATGCTTGCAAGTGAATATGGAGAGTATAGAATATTATTAGTTATTAATTCAATGGTACTATTACTTTCTCTGTACAAATCGTCCCATTGTGGTACATCATATTAAAAACTGGTAAGTACATACTGTCAACCACAACAACAAACATAAAGACAACAAATACTGTTTGTACCATCAACATGTGCAACATACTTCAGTCATACTGTCCATTCTCAGGCATTAAATACATAATATTTAAAGCTCAAAACAGAATGCAAAAATATTTAATTTGTGAGATGTTACAAACTGAATGTCATACTAATATTATGTAACACAGTCCTGTTATGGGCCTGGAGTGGCCCAGAGGGTTCCAGGAAGTTAAGGTTCCCAGATTTCATGACAACAGCACAGGATGGTGGTAAGGTTGTCAGCCTTATGCACCGGCTGCCTATACCCCCAGGAAACGCTCCTGGTACTCATTTCTGCTAGAGGCTGAGTCGACCCCAGGGCCATAGTGCAATTGGAAGGATTTTATGTCAATGAAAAATTCCAATGACACCAGCTGGGATCAAACCAGCTACCTTCCAATTTGTAGCACAACACCTTAACCACTGTGCCACCACGGTCCCCCATAAATATTATGTAGCACTTAAAATTGAAATATATGTTGCCATTGTACTTCAATATTTTGTGTTTTAAACACAGCACACAACATGGCATCATATAATCTGGACTAAAACCCATCACACCTACCAACTACATACATCACTCAAAATTTTACATATGTTTAACTTCTGACATTTAAAGTCTATACTTTACTTTACTTTATATCATTCTGTACTTTCAACCTACACTAAATTCTAACCAGTAATCATATGAATTTCAATTCTGTGTAGTAATTTCACACATTTGATCATACTGTATTCTTGTAACAGAAATGTCACCCTGAAGATGGCCAGATTATTGGCCAAAACATGTAGGTGAAAATATCACTATAAAAATACACCAGTGGAATGAAGTGCATTTGGTTTGTTCTTCACACACATTATACAAATTAATGTATGGAATATGGAACACAGTACAATCGGTCACATTTGCTTAAATGTATGATTACACAGAATTTCATTTTCCAATATGAAAATACATTGGTGTTGAACATTTGCATGGTCACCATGCTCTTGTTTTTGTTGTTGTTATCACTGCTGTCACTTTTAGTACTACCACTACCACTACTACTACTAATACTAATACTACTAATAATAATACTAATACTACTGACATAACAAAGTCAAAAATAAGGATGTAAGTAGTGCAAAAGAGACCATCCAAGTAAAAGACACTGTGTTAAATTTATAACTGGTCTGTGGTAAGAAGATGTCAGATCTTTCCAAACCACCAGGCTGGATGACCACCACTAGTCAGCATGCCATCCACATCTGATGGGCTGCATCCTCTCTCTGCAACCTCAAGGTGTGCTATGCTGTGATAATACATAATTTGACATATTGAAGTGGTAAACTTACATAATTCTTCTCTGTCCACGGAACGTATGCCACCTCCAAATAGTCCCTTAAAGAAACCTTCTTTAGGAGGTTCCGGCATGTCGTGAGGTAGGAACAGCTCTCCCACCATTTCTGCCAGGCTTAAACTGGAACGAAGCAATGTTTCTGCTTGAAGTGAGCATACACACATGAGGGTATATTAGCACTACACAACAGGGTGTCCAGACATCGCCTTTTTTATTGTGTACAGTAAATGTAAAATGGGGTACAACATTGTTCTATTCTCATTAACACTCCTACACACACCTGCATAATTTGTACTAGTAATCTAGAAGTTCAAAATAAACAGCCTACCTCAGTTGCATTGTTATATTTTGTCAGCTTTAGGTATCACTTTTATAAATAACCAATATTTGGAACATTTTTCACCATCAGGGTAGTTCCCATGCTTTTTATTTGCCAGTTCTGGTCATTCTATTATAAAACAAAACACCATTATAATGCACTCATCGTTCATTTCCAAATTTAGTTTCAGACTGCAAATATAACTCTATACGCCTTTCAGAAACATCTGTAGATTTTTAAAAATAAGTTACATAATCACAATTTTGGGATATAGTTTCTTGTGCATTTATTTGACCATGAGGTCTTCACTTTTCTGGAATGTTTCACAGTGTAGCCAAGGCCAAATACCAACCTGTGTCATGTAACATCCCAAAAAAGCAAGGACTTCAACAGCATTGCTGTGGAAGCCTCAAATACTGCTAAATTCACAATTTTACCCAGTTCACATTTTTCTCACATAAAATTGACCTGCAAACACAAAGATGGAACACAGCTATCCTTATACACACTCTGACTGCTGGTAGGTCAATGTTCGACTTTCGTAACACATGTCCAAGTTATTGTGGAATCGTCAGTGAGTCACATTGTTTCCAAATTTGCTCACAAATCACACACACTGTGAAGTTACAACATATGTGGAGTGCATTTTCTACACCAAGAATGTATTTCTACCTTCCTCCCCGTTTTACACACCATAAGAGAAAAATTCTTACCAGAAGTCTGCAGACACTGTGAACTTTTGTACTTCTGTGGGTGAGCACAAATACAATCCGTGCCCACGGTTACTGAAGCAGAAGGTTCTTGCTATCCTGGAATGCAATTCATAACTTGTGTCTAACAACAGTCACAAGCATCAAACAACACAAATGTTAAAATTATAACAAATAAACAAGGCACAATAACAAAAATGTAGAATGAACTCAACTAAAGAAATATTACTTCAATTCAATATACAGAACGATGACAGACAACACATAACTACAACAATATGGAAATTTATACTGACAGATAACAAATACAATTAATTTGTAATTAAACATTGGAAAAGCATTCCAGAAATAAGTTGTAACAATGTGGTGAATTATCCTTTATCACTTTAACATACTTATTTCTCACAAGCAACCACTTTCATAAGAACAACTTACACATGGCTCTCCTCACCTCAACATGATACATGGTATATGCAGTGACAATGCACAAAATATTATACCAGACAGTCTAAAGCGAAACATATCAACAAGCAGCACTGCAAAACATAATCCTTCATGTGTCCTGGTATCATCGACATCCCCTGCAGCTGACTATTCTAGATAGGGCATTGGTTCCTTTAACCTCTCACCAAGTGTCAATGTGTTAGTTTATGTTGTGTGTAAGTGGTTTTATGGAATCCAGTATGTGCTGATGTTAAATCATAATGTAAGATCATAGAAGAATAAGCAGTGCAGACTGGTAAATGCAGTCTTCATTATCAATTCTTTGGTGGGAACTAAAGAAACATTTTTATAGTTGAGTAAAGAGAGACCAACTTGATGCCACCTGTTTTATTATTACTTTATTCAGTGCTCAACATGTTTCAGGTCGTGTGGTATCTGCATGCAGGCTTCAGCCTGCATATGGATACCACACCACCACAGCCATACCACAACGTAACACCAACACACATCGAACCAGAGCAATACAACCCATGAAATAACTCAGCACATAAGTCGCAAGCTCCTGAGGACGGATGTATTAACATCCAAAACATGTTGAGCACTGAATAAAGTAATAATAAAACAAGTGGCATCAAGTTGGTCTCTCTTTACTCAACTATCAAGATGATGCACAGTCCAATAAACATAAGAAACATTTTTATGTTTCTGGTCAAGGGCACTACATCATTATTTAAAACTGGTTAGTCAGTAAACAAATCACCCCATTACATTGGAATTCTGCAGAATAATGAGAGAGAATTTATATGTTTTAAACTGTAACAGTGATTTCAGAATTATTTGTGCATTGGCATGAAATTTATGACCATTTACGGTGTAAGAATTTGTGGTCAAAAGTAAAATTTTTTTTGTGCCTCCGTTATGTCTCCTGCAATATAAGTACAGAAATACAAAATGCTATATTTAGAAAGGAAGTGCTTTGTGTGTTACCTGTAACTTCAGACTATAATTAGACCATGAAAAGAAGTCTCAAGGATGATGGGAATGCTTTCATAGCTTTATCCTTCCTGCTTAGTTACATTCCCATCCAGCCCTATCTGGCTCCATCAGTTGGCCCAAAGTGCTTGCTATCTGTGGCGGTTTTCATGTGATTATCGCTACACCATTCTTGTGAACATAATGGCTAGATTTTAGGGAAAAATATAGGTTTATATGCTGCAGGGAGCAATAACAACAATTACAGTCTGTGGAGGGGGGCTAATCTATAGAACTTGTTTCTTTTATCTCAGTACTGCTGTTCAAGATGCAGTCACAGGAAACATATAAGAAATCAGCAAAGCCAACTGATACCCAGTTGCACCACAGAGACTATAAAGCTCTATAAAAGCATTAATACATTACACTGACAGGACAGAAGCACAAAACTTATCTGACTTGTGACCATTCTTCCACCAGACAGTGTGTCTCTTCCAGTGGAGCTGTGTACAGATATACATTCATCTCAAATTGAGGAAAATGCATTTTTGAACACATTTGCGTGAGTTACTGCTTAAAGAAGGACCATTTATAACTCTGTAACAACCTCAATTTTTTAACCACTGATGGAACAAAAAGTGTTAGTTTTAACATTCATCTACTGTAAAGTAACATAATATTCCTCTCTTAGTACCATACCACCTTACTACACAATGATTCAGTATTGGACATGAGAATTATTTGACTGGAATACCCACTCTATAAACTAGCAAAGTATCTGTTGAATAAACTTAACTGGAGATAGCATTACATAACGTATATAAACTCCATGACGGAACTCAGCACATACTGAAGGAAAATGATAATGCAAATAGCATTAGATGTTGGTTTGCTGTGTGGCACAGATGTGAGAATTTTTGTATTGTATGAGGTTAGCCAGTATATCTTTTTTTCTATGTGGGTTGTGCTGTTATCTGAGCATTAAATTATGTGACCTTCAAATCTCAAAGTGAATACATGCATGTCTACCATAGATTCATAAAGGGTGAAAGAAATGCCAGGAACACGCTGCAAAGAAACTTATATTCAATTCACATAGAATAATTAAAGATGTGGTTGGCCAATTCACAAGTAACTCTAAAGGTGACTAAGAAAAAAGTTTTGTTCATTCAACATTCAAAAACCGTCCGTATCATCTACTTTATCGTAACAACAGTGCTAGAAATTCACACTTGTTTAACTGTCACAGGCACAGTAACTTCACCATGTGAAATCATGCAATGTGTTGAGAACAAAGTAAAGAGTCAAAGTACAGTCTTTTAGGATGTAATGCATGTAGTTTGATAAATAGGCATTAGTGTTTCGGCAAAACCTGATGCCTCCATCTTCAGGGAAGAAGAGCCTCTTCTATCCTGGGGAGGTACCAGGTCCCTCTCAGACCTCGGTGCCTATCTACTAAGCCATGCAGTGTGATATTGACATCCAGTAACACCAAAAATAAGCACAGGAGCAAAAAAAAATTAAATTGCCATAAACATGCGTGGGTGAAATAGAGCTTTGTGTTCAATTTCAGATATTATTATTAATACTGACTAACATGCAAATGACACACACTTTCTGATAGCTTTCCATTTCTTATCTAAAAGGCATACAGACTAAAATATGCAAAAATATAATTTTAACTGACACTTCACATAAGCATGCAAACTTGGTCTCTCATCCTAAGGCAGGTACATAAACTGAATATGTTTGAATACAAGTTCTTGTGGAGAAAATTTAGACACAAGGCAGAAAAAGGGAGAGTGGGACAGAAAAAATTACCTGAGAACGAGCTGTATAATTTATACACTTCACCTAGATTGTTAGGATGATTAAAAAGGGAATAATGGGCATGGTATATAGAATGCATGGGAAAGATATGACATCCTTACAAAATTTTGGTCAGAACACCTCAAGTGAAGAGACCACTTATGGAACATATACGTAACTGTGGGAGGGAAGACACCATTAAAATTTACGTTAAAAAATTGTGTGTTAAGGTGTAGACTGGTTCAGATGGTTCAATATACCGTCCAGAGACAGATGTTCTAAACATGGTGATGGAATGCTTTAAAGAAAAGTCTTCCACCACAGAGTCAGTTACCTGTTAAAGTGTTAGAGATGCAGCAAGTTAATCTGATTAAGTAACTGCATGTGACATGGTATTACTGACCAAGTGCTAAAAATATTTCAGTGATAAGTTACGAATCTGCTGCAATTTGAAATAAATAAAACAGTACATATGTCAACACAACCAGCATAACAAAAGACAGAATGTGAGACAGGAAGCACAAACAGAGAACTGCAGCATACATGTAAAACAAATGAATCATTCAGTGAGAAAATAAACTGATTCACAAAAAAATCCTGTGACATAAATGCAAAAACATACTTAAAACAGCCCAGATTTTCATGTTTTCCATCCAACATTCCCATAACATTCAGACATTATGTTTACAATTACACACCACTTGCAGAACTGTTTCATATGCAATTCCTAAGCTATTAGCGATTACAAGCCTTTATTCATGAAGTGCATATAAAAAGGACATAAACTGAGTTCTGAGGTTTTCACAGGGGTAAAATACAGGAGTCCAGTCTTCTGCATTGTGACTATATTGTCAGATGGGTTCCAGAAGTTTTGAAGGAATGGGTAGCTGTACAACATTGAGAACTATCCACCCAATGATGCAACAGCAATATATTCCAGCAAACCAGAATATTTAGACACAAAACAAATCCAAAACTTTCAACCATGATCTGCTAGGATGAGGTACCATGTACCAACATTTTTTTAGGAACATACTGTTTCTATTTTCAATGCAGAACTGAAGAGCAACACAGCATGTTCCTCTCAATCATTAGTGTCTGTTAACCAAAGTACAACTACCAGATCCCAAAAGCACATGCCTTGACAGGCCACCACCATAAGAACCTCAGACCTCACAGCAAGCCCTGAGGCACAAGTCAGCAATGCACAGCATATTCCCATTTCAACAGGCTGTCAAGCACAGAATGAAGTCACACAAATGCAACAGACTGTACACAGGTACATGAATGAGATACTGAATGAGCCTTTCCTTAAACTGTAGCAGTGGGGTACCAGACAGAGTAAAGAGGACGTAACCTAAACAATACTAAAAATGCACAAACTTCTAGTCTATGCAGTAGTGCAGCTGAGGTGTCTGTTCCTCTAGGATATGACACTGCATCCCTAGGTAACTTGTTCTTAAAGTTTTGAGATAATGTGGTTGTCCCATCTTCAAGGGTTGAAATATCCAAGGACTCAGCTTTTCAACTCTTGAACTATAACAATGTCTCGGAATGTTATGAACCAATTACCCCTTAATGTGGTACTCCTGACAACAGATGCCTCAGTGCTGGAACTGCTTCCTAACAGCACAAAATGTCTAAGCCCCGTTAACTGGCATGGACAATAAAATGTCACTTCAAATGGAATTATTTTAATGATCATTTATTTCCCTCATAGTGACCCTGCTGTTATGCAAAATGTAATCTGACAGCATTTCAATAAAAGGATGGTCATTATGCATCTCATCTTGCATACAATGCCTACAGTCATGAGATGCATCACATGAAACTATGTTGTATGTATTACTTATGTTGTATGTATTACTTAAGCATTAAATGGTAGCATAATTCACTCTGTAACTGTCCCTGCTTTTCCTATTGTTCCTAATCTTCATGAATACTTTCAACGCAGTGTAAATGTCATAACTGATCTCTTTCATTTTCTTGTGTGAGATGACATGTTTAAATAGTCACATGTTTCTCTGGTCTCACTAGTTCTGCCATATCTCATGAATGGTGGCATATTCCATTGCCTACACTTTGCTCACAAATGCGAGATGTTCAGATCATCTGGTGTTTTTCAGGCATTATTTTGTACCTCACAAGAAACAGTCTGTTTCCATTATAAAGACAAATCACATGAATGAATGTGCATAAGTCTTCAGGCTAAGCATCTGTTATTATTGTACAGTTTTAACCAAAATCAGAAAATGTCAACAAATTTTAGTAAAAGTTGCAAATATGAAATTTCACGAAAATCTGACCAGTGGGAACTCTGCTGTTCCATGTGATTAGAAGGCTTGATATGATGATGTAAGGTAATCAATTTGTGCAAACATGCTGCACACGTGATTATAAAAACAGGATGATAACCTGAAAAAGGAATTATGTTACGTGCTGAAACTGTACTGGGTCAATATTAATTTCTTCTTCTATCCATCTGCTGGGTCTTTGTGAGCAGCACTTTTGATGTAGGTCACTTACTGTAGTTAAAACCCTGGGTCTGGATGCTATGATGGTCTGACCCAATTTTGTTACTGGGGGTCAAAAACTACTGTGTGGACTGAATTACAGGACTATCAGCAATCTAAATAATTTTTATGAAAACCAATGTTGAGGAAACTCAAAATAGCAGAGTGAGAGAAAGTATTCTATTCTGTTATTTTCCTTTCATCTTGTTGTTAAAACACATCAGTATTGTGTTAACACATCAGTATTGTGTTAACACATCAGTATTGTGTTAACAAAGGCCTCCATACCCATGCCAGTTTCAAACTTACAGCTTGACATTTGTGGAGAAATAAAAAGAAGTCATGACAGAGAAGAAGAATGGGTTTGTTGAACCCATACTATGACATATGAGCAATGGTACCCACTGCCACTTATGAAAGAGAGTGCATTATTCATAGACATAGCATACTTATGACTGTGTCACATGCTTAGAAAGAAGGCTTCAATATACTGCTGTATATGTAGCCACTTTTATATAATGTACTAATATTTCAAGATGTTTCAGCATACAGCTCAATTCATGAACTTACAGAGCTGACAATAATTCTCTTATTTCTCTAATTGTTTTGTGCAACAAGGTTCATTGCAATTGCTTTCTATTCTCATTGAACTTCGACTCCTGAAGCACATTTATGAAATTTTAGCATAATTTTTTGACTGATATCAGAAATCACACCAACAGAACTTCAGTAACAGTAAGTAAAAACTTGTCTTAACTGATTTTGATGTAAGACAGCCACAGAATGGAATAAAATAAACCACTACTACATCCTAATTTACATGAAATTCTTTCTATAAATGTATCTATTAATTAACAAATTATATAAGAAAACATATCAAATCATGCTTCACAGAAGTGCTGTTTGAGAGTGCTTGTAAGTTTACGGGCAGTATGACTGTGAAAATTTTGAGTAAAAATTACATTCCCATTCAAATATAATTATATGAAATGATTCTTAAAATTTGTTGCATTATAAATACATGAACAAAAATCATACTGCAAATATAAAAAATGATTACGCATTTCAGTGTGCACACAAGCATGCTCATCTGTTTTGTGTCTACATACACAAAGTATTTACATTCTGATGCTTCATACATGCTTCAAGCTGGACTAAAATACACAGGAGAAACTGTTTGGGAGATGAATGTCCCACGCATCCTAATGTGTAGAACTGACTGTTATGAAATGTTCACATGATGTTTATAGTGTTTTAATTAGAGGAAGGCCACCATATTAGAATATCAATGCTTTCTCTTTATTGTGAACAAAAGTTACTTAATAATACAGGTTCTATAATGATCTTCAAGACACCATTCATGAATTATGTGAACATGAAAAAGCCCTGTATGCAAATTTAAAGTATGTGAATGACTTCAAATTCATTGCTAAAACTACAGCACTAAATATGTTACCTGTAGACGCTACATTTTAACTAATCCAGTCTGTAGTAAATGTTGTTATATCAGAACTGACAATGATGATTGCATACACATCTACTTACAAACTGAAAGTAACATTGATAGAAAGACGGTGGATATGATTTTTTATGTATTTGAAACCAGTGTTATGCTTCAATAATTACTGCACTCCCCTCATATTTCTAAAAAGTTTAAATATGAATACAGACAGAACTAAAATTTTATATATAGTTTCGTGTGGGCTCACAATTCGGCTTTTCACCCCATGGGGGAGGTGGACTTGGGTGGAGGGTGTTTATAATGAGTGCTTGGATCAAATCTGACAGAACTTGATCAGTGTGTGACAATGCACATTTTTTATACTTTCCAATATCAGCCTCAACTTCAAGAACACGGGGCTTAAATACCAACAGTTAGGCTGTGTGTGTTTAAATCTGCCTGTCATCACATTCAATACCTGGAAGAAGCAAGTCCTTGACACACCCAAGAAAAAAGTGTCATTGAACAAACCAAGAATCAATCAATAAATTTCCATGGTGAAAGTGAAAAGATAGACTCAACCCAAATTTAAACATGTAAGCTGTTTAAATGCACAGAGATCAATAAATGCATACAGGGCAATCACAAAGTTTCATAGTATCACAGAACCTTCAAGAAAAATACATTTGAATACAGACTTAAGCTTGTAATACTGATTCTGAGAAGCAGGCCTTCCCCCATTGAAAACATTATACAGCGTATATACTGTATCTGTGTGGACTTACTGGTCAGTGTCTTCATTAACAAACATCTGTTGGCCCCATATGGATAACATAGGGTCTACAATGCCTTGTTTGGTTGTCTGAAAACTGTTAAGAGGAAGAAAACAAGAGAGAGAAAAAGATTGCAGGGTTGGTTAGATATGTTGTACACTATTGTATTCCCAGATCATTATTTTAGTGATAGGTAAGGTATGTGTTAGTAACATGCATATGCATTTCCCTATGTTAACTGCTATAAATAGCTCTGTATTTGTACAAATGGGGTTCTGTGAGCAAAAGATACAATGTAGCTTAAATTTGTTTCAGCATCAACTGTGACTATATACATGTTGTTAATTAATATAAGAATGAAATCATAATTTTATGTTCATATGCAATCTTATGGCACTTCAAAAAAAATTTTAAAATGTCAGAGCATTAAATAAATGATGAAGGAAAGTAATATACAATTAACAAAAGATGAGAGAATTAGAACAATAATAATTTAAGGATCTAGAAGACAATTTGACAAGAGAGACTGAAATGTCCATGTACCTAAATAATTCCTTGATAATGTTACACCACTGTGGAATTTCAAAGGACAGAGATTTTATTCCTTCTTCCTTGTCTGTGCACATATGTACACATATATGGACCAATTTTTGTACTTTCTTCTCCTTACTATAGTTTTATAAAACATATGAATAAAATGAGATGAATTCACAACTTTTCAGGTTTGAGGGAATACGTGAAGTCAATTTATGTTCTAAATTAACTTGGAATTAATGATTCATGTCATATTTTATTACAGATGCATTGGGTAATAGGAATAAACATAAAAATGGGTTTCATTAGGCGAACTTCTCTTCAAACCATTTTAATCCCAAAGATTTCATTGGAATTACTTGAAACAATAGAATCTTAGAGTGATGTGGAGTGTTTGTAGTTGAATCTATGTTACTACCTGGAAATTTAAAAACACTGCATAAATTAATCTAAAATATATTACAAGTCCAAAATATTATAGACTATATATATATGTTAGTGCATACAGGAAACAGCAGATTAGTTTAGACCACTGGACTGCTCTAATGTGTTTTTATGGCAATGGTCACATTTTACATGTTGTGGTATGGACAATGGGAAATTACACAGAACACAGCCATCACTCTGCTGGCTTTCACTACTACAGCTACTCCATGGAGCAGGGTCATTCTAGAAAAGCTAACCAGTTCTCAGCTAGTCAAGAAACTCTCTACATTTGACAGAACCCAAAGGTTCATTACTGCAATTACAAGTGCCCACCAACTGTCCCTGTCCTGAGCCAGGTCAAACTGGTTCATGCCCCCCCATCCCACTTCATGAAGATCCATCTTAGGCTCCTTACATTCCATGGACCAAATCTCATGTCCCTTTCCCACAGTTTATGTCATTCCAAAGGATCAGTCCAGGCCTGAGGAACATGTACCTGTTTCATAACAACACTAGTGTTTACAGTGAAGAGTTGTTTGCTCCTCGCCCAACCCCCAAACTGGAGGACCACCCCTGTCGGCTGCCTGTGACTGCTTATTCAAGATATATTGGCAGCTACCCCTGCTGGTTTCAGCTCTGGTAACTTACTAGAAGGATCTGTTACCCACTGATGGGCACCATATCCTATTCTGAAGAGCAAGTATTATTGACTCTGTAAAGTTATATGAAACATCAGTTATATGTAGCCTCTGTCAGCAATTTCACAGGTACAAGCTTAGGGTATCACATTGGTGTATTCTACAACAACTTTTGAGCCTCGAGACATTTTAATAAAAGCAGACACAAGCATCATACTAGTGAAGACTACAGCACAGTCACAGCCCTTTATTTTCTGTTGCTGATGATACCTGAACAGCAGGCTGTGCTTACATATGCAGCAACATGTACTATATAGTTGAATAAAGAGAGACCAACTTGATGTCACTTGCTTTATTATTTCATTATTTAATGCTCAACTTGTTTTGGATGTTAAAGCATCCAACCTCAGGAGCTTGCGACTTATTTGTTGAGTTATTTCATGGGTTGTATTGCTCTGGTTCGATGTGCGTTGGTGTTACATTGTGGTTTGGCTGGGGTGGTGTAGCGCTAGTGCTTCAGCCCGCATACAGATACCACACCACCCCAGCCAAACCACAATGTAACACCAACACACATCGAACCAGAGCAATACAACCCATGAAATAACTCAACAAATAAGTCACAAGCTCCTGAGG
>Ga0123357_10003870_pt1 | contig 17362 bp, 11 predicted proteins | sample TergutEmb28metaG_FD_89873 | JGI IMG/M metagenome (GOLD analysis project Ga0123357, IMG submission 89873) | Embiratermes neotenicus P4 segment gut microbial communities from Petit-Saut dam, French Guiana - Emb289 P4 | ecosystem: Host-associated > Arthropoda: Insects > Digestive system > Gut ... | reverse complement strand
TATAATATAGGGATAGATTGCGCTTTTGTCTTTTTTTTTTATTTTCTTACTATATAATGAAGAATTTATTTATCTTCCCCCCCCCCCCCCCCCCCCCCCCCCCCACTCATGTATAAATCGTCTTCTGCCATGTCTGCCACACATTTGTAACCTTTACTTTGTATGGCCCAGCAAACAGTCATAACTACTGCTGGAGGTGTAAGAGAATTATTAATAAGCACCCCGTTTAGAAGATTTTATAATTTTGTTATACTGACATTAGCTACTGAAGTGTGACAATTTTAAGTCCAGTGGGCAATGAACAGGAGTAAGTGAAGGATACAAATTGTGCTTCTTAGTATTTTAACATTTATATGGTACATATTTCTGTAGTGTGTGTCATCACCATGTGGTTTCATCACATAGCTACCACAAAATGTGCTTAGAAATTATACCAGCACTCGGTGTCATCACAATCTCTCTGTGCCTTCACTGTGGGGAAATATATTGCTTGTAAGTCAAATCCATACCAGAAACAGCAAAATTAGCATCTTTACTCTTTCCCCAAGGGTCTTTACTTGTCCAGTCTGTGGATTGAGAATACATATTACTTTGGGGTACAGATTGGTAGAGTGTTAATTGACAGTTTTTAATTTTCTTCCATGCTCATTTTTGCTTAAAGAACTTTATTTTTTCAATAGTAATCTATAACTTTTCTTTGAAAGATCATAAAATCTCTAGCTATAAATAAATAGCAGAAGCCCCCACCCCCATATCTACCTTGTCAAACACCAAATTAATTCTGGTCGAAAGTCCATGGCTTCTTGTGCATAGCATGAAAGGGCATGTTATTAAGTGAAGTTTATATGATGTTGAAAATCCGTGATCTTGACTAATGATGACTTGATACATTCTTGATATCTGAACCTGAGAAACAGAAGGGTGTATATCCAATTTTATCACATTTGAGATACTACTCCTCCCCATGGCTTGCTATTGTTTATAATTTTTGTTCCGGTCACATTGGGACAATGTTTGGACATACAACCATCTGCATTTGAAGTAGCTTGAAATTCTAAGAAAAAAGATGTATTACCTTAAATATGATAAATTTGTACTGAAACACATTTCTGCTTCTCAGGGCCAGAAAACAGTGTCAAATGTTCTAGTTATACAGACAAATTTACTAATATCAGTAGAATTAAACAGAATATTCTCTAACTGTCTCATTCAGCATATCAGAACCCTGATGATGGACACACATGTGGTCTCTGAAATGCTGGTTAACTTTAACCAAGCCCAGCAAGATTTTCTTGAATTCTGCAAACTATTTCCTCCACCTCCAATAATATGCATTTCCAGTTCAGTAACAAATTGCTGGTTCTGTTTTAAAAGATTTTTACCATACATGATATTATAACCCATAACGTTTGAAAAGTAATTTGGTGTCATAAATGCATACAGCATTTGTGTATACATTATTCATAATCTGTACATTATATTTTAAGAAAATGGTGCTTATGATCAATGGACTGCGTAATGTATAACCTTATTCTAAAGTAATGCAGTTTGCATTGTCAAGGTGACAATATTTTTATAGACCTGTTTGTAAACATTGTTAACATAGAACTGATCTACCATATTTTGTATGAGCCTGTGTTTTTTGGTGTACAAATGACTTTGATTATTGTGTATAATATAAAAACAATTAAGTAAATGATGCTTAATGGCTTTATAACTTTGAGGTGGAACTAAGTGAAGTCCTGCTTCTGTCCCTTCTTGTATGTTATGTGTTACCCTCATCTTATGGTAACCATGATGCAAACTTCCCAACAGACTTGTGTCTTGACATGGAGGTATAAGAGATGGGAAGCTTGGTGTCCCGCATTGAGGGCGGAACATAGGCTGAGGGGAGTGAAGAAGTCTACATAATGAGGAGCTTTATACATACATACATAAACATTTCCAAAGTCCAATAGTTTTTTCATGCAACAGGTGGGCATGAAACAATTCTGAAATGTATTCACAAAATATTCGAGTGATCATATCAAGAATGAATGGGAGACAGGAGAAGTGCATATGGGGTTGTGGTGGGAGACCTAGTGTAGATGGGAAGGCAACATTGAAATGGGTCTTCCAGAAGTGGGATGGGGAGGCATGGACTGGATTGATCTGGCTAAGGAAAGGGACAGGTGGTGATGAACCTTTGGTTCCTATAAAATGTGAATATCTTGACTAGACCGCGAATTTTTAGTTTCTCAGGAAGGACTCTGTCCAACGTTTTTTGGATTTGTAGTGGACGCATTGCACCCACTTCCCCACCCCCCACCCCCCGGAGGGGGGGTGGAAGTGGGGCTGGAGTCCTGCTGGCATTGCTTTCATAATTGTAAAAAATAATAACAGCTACACATCATTGGGCCCAAAAATGTGGTTCCGCCAACGGTGCCTGAACCTTAAATCCGCCACTGTATAACCCTATTTGGTAACAGTACAGATTTCACGTTGAATGGCACTTGTAACGGCTTGTATCGCGCGTACAGTTAACCGACCCGGTATCCTATACGGACAATGTTCAGAAATTTGCAGAGTAAACCACAGATTTATACCAATCGTAATTGAAAGAGTATCAACGTGCCATTTTATTAATTGAGTATCAAAGATAAGTGAACTGTCAGATGACTGACAGCAAGGAAGATCCCCGATTTGTATGTACACAGTACAGAAATATGAAGTGTACCTAATAATACGAATTATGTCTTGACTTAGAACGCCATACGTTCAGTGCAGTCCATGTGACAATTTTGTTTTACAGTGTTGGCCCATCGTATGATAATATTGAAATGGGTCATATACATAGTATGAGATGGCGTGGTCTGAATTCGTTCGCCCCAGAATACGAATAAATGGCGGGCTCCTGTGACCAGGGTTTTGAACCTTCGGATTCCGTAAAAATGGAGGAAATCTTTTAATATTCGAATTTTGAGCCCATTAGTCACAAAATACAGCTACTGTTAGCGTAGGTTTTCATTTCTCTGAGGTATGATTCCGGATCACGAGGTAATCAATTCCCGACGTATACAAGTAACGTAGTGGTCGCATTATCAAGAGTCGGGTAACATCAGTTACGTCATTGCTGAGACCTTGTATTTCGCATAAACTGTTAGCTTCTCAAAAACACAGTTAATTGCTTTGCTCCAGGAGTGCTGTGAACATCGGGTAATAGACTCCAGTTGAAATGTGATGGCATACGGTAACGCACGGGCGGGGAAGTGAAGGGGAAACCGGCGAATGGAGTGGATAGCCAGTACCCTTCACACTGCCTCGAATTATGGTGTATCCAACATTACGACCGCTGATCCGCACACCTCGACTGCCAGTACAGTGATACCTCCGCTAACGAGTGACCCTGCTAACGAATTTTTCGGCTAACGAAGATTTTTTGCGCTGTTTTTCGGACTCGGCTAACGAATGTTTTAGTGGATGCGCGCGCTAACATAAAGCAGCAAACATAAACGGTCGGGCAATTCCAGGAGCTTATCTTTTCCGTCTGTATGTATGTTTCGGCTAACGAATGAGATTCCGGAACGAATTGTCTTCGTTAGCCGAGGTATCACTGTAATCTACTGAACTGACGCCTCCGCGGATTTAAATGGACTCGTCCGTTTCGCCGAAAGACGAAATCTGCTTTCTGCGTGTGTGCCATCACATTTCAACTGGCCTCTAATACGTTTTGTATCTGTACTTGTAAGAAGAAGAAGAAGAACTCGGCCCCCTGGAAAATCGATTATTATGATACCTGTGATCCACGGATGTAACCATTATTTTAGCAGGGAGAAAAGTCTGACAGTTTGTTGCTCAACGTATGGTAACATCTTAGAATTTTAAGCATATTTGCTGTCAGAAAACACACTTAAATTTAAACATATAAATCTAGGTAAGATCCTTACTTCACTGATAATATCCAAAACGACAAACCGTAGGTTTTTAAACCTGAACGCAGCTACAGTTTGTGGTATTTTGCCGTGGTTTTCTTGAACTACTAGAGCCAAGTGTCGAAACAAGGAAGTGTCTCATTTTAAAATGGTAAGAACATCATTTCCAATATTATGGAAACTGGGTATTAGGTACGGAAGATTGTGTTTTTAAACATCAACAATTTGTTTCGGTTTGCAGTCGGAAGGAGAAACCGACCGGGTACTTCATCCAAGAATATTGATGTGGCTCTTGAGCCGTTTAGTTGTTGTCCGTAAGTAGTGCGACAAGTTGAATTGTATACTATTGAGTCATATAGTCTTGAATACTTATTCATGAGTAATTCTTTTTTTATGTCAGTGTATTTAAGATTATTGCAAAATAAACAACCAAGGCATTCTTTAGCATGGAGCCAAATTTTATGCTGCATAATGTACTTGGTTTCTTGAGCATGGGGCTAGGTAGCAAGGGAAAGTGGACTGTGGTCAATGAATTTTGAGATGGAATAACCCATGAATAATGGTGTTTGAAGGCTTTAATTTGCATAGAATTGCTATACTAATATGAGTTTACTGTGTTAATGGTAATGTAGGTTTTGAGGTATAGTTATTGTTATAGTTAAGTATCAGGAAGACCAAGTTGTAGCCCTTGCCCAGTTTGACTTTTAGAGAGCACGTTAAATTGTGTACCCAGAAAAGTGATGACATTGTTTGAAAATTGGTTCAAAATATATCTGTAGTTTTCTTGGTTCATTTAACACTTTGAAGAACAATAAACAGAATGTTGTGAGGGTACTTTTATGCCCACTGCTTCCCAATATCCAGAGGAATATTGTTTTGTTTGAAGGCTCCGAGGCTTTGCCCAGTTGTAATTCTGATAAGAATATTATTACCATGAAGATGAATATGGAGTATTAGTGGAATAATAGTGATGGGGAGAAAAGAAATTACTCAGAGAAAAACCTTCCAGTGCTACTTTATTCACCACAGATTTCACATGTACTGTCCTGGGATTGAATCCAGGCTTCCACAGTGAGAGGCCAGCAACTAACCACTTCAGCAGTGATGTTCATCAGAATAATATATTGTAATCCTCTTTCTGCTTCACAGAGAACACAGTTGATGTCCATTTATAAGACCTATCAGTGCTGTTAGGAAATAATCACTTTATTGTATCGTATGTAGCCTAAGCACACTGTGTAGCAGAATGCAGATCTTCTAATGTTACAGCACATGGTACATACACTTACAGCTAGTTTTTTAAATGGTAAAATGCTTTGTGTAGAAGGCAACCAAATGCTCCCAGAATGTTTTATTTATGAAACTCATCATCTACCAGGCTTAAAGAATGCATTTACTTGCATATATATTTGTAATATTATTTGTCTTTCTGTATGTTAGGGCAGCAGATTGTTTTGGTTGCACAGGGGATAATGAGAGAACAGCGTATCTCTCATTTCTTGGACATGGCTGCAGTATATTCAGTGCAACACCCCATAGTGACAGTATTTCTTATTTCTATGGCTTTATGTTGTGGATTTCCAATTCTGATGTTCATTGTATTTGCTGTTCTGACAGTGATCCTTACATTTACTGGATTTCTGATGCTTGAAGGTGAGTAATGAACACATCACAGTGTTTGGTGTTACCAGTGATCTTATGATTTTCATAGTAAATTCCTGTGCATGACTCTCAGTCATTCAGTTTGATTACTATTTATACTTATGGAAAATAAAGTGCCTTTTTTCTTGCATGTATGGTACATGTTAAAACTTATCCTCAATTGTATGTTGTTTTCTTCAATAGGGACAATTTTGTCAGTGGGATCAGTAGTGCTGTCCGGGTTCTTGCTGGGTATGCTTATTGTGGTGCTTGCCGTGGCAGCTACAGTTGGAGTAGCATACTTTGGCTTTACGGAAGTCTATGGATTGTTTCAAAGTAGTCCAGAAAACAGCCCAGTATCACGCTTCGTGTCAAGTACTGTAACGAAACAAGAATCACACGTTTGTTCTTCTAAAAGTCCGATGAATGCAGGCCAACAACAACATTATGATCATCATGACGATTAAATTGTAATGGCTTTTTGAACTTAATTCCTGTAATTTATGTCCATAACATGTTTTTGCTGTCATTAATATCAGCATTTGCTGTAATTCATCTGTTACTGGAATTGTCCTATTGAAAGTTACTAAGTGCGTTTGTAGAGCTCCAAAAAGCAACTGTTAGCTTCAAAATGTCCATGCAGCTGCCCATGTGGATGGAACAGCACAGCTCCCACTTGATGGATTTTCATGAAATTTTACTTTGGGGCTTTAATTAAAATCTGTTGAGAAAGTTAAATTTTCACAAAAATTAGACAAAAATATCAGGCACTTTATGTGAAGACCTAAGTATGCTTTATATTCTTGATAGCAACATACATAGTTCAGCATTGCAACGAGAACTCATTGTTTTCATGTAACATTTAATATTTTATATTTTCCACAGCAACTTGTAACTCATCAGTACAAGAGAGAACTCACTGTTGCATTTTCAAGGTAACACTTAATACTCATGGGCCAGGTAGCCCAGTTGGTATAGCGACAGACTACGGGCTGGACGGTCCGGGATCGAATCCTGGTGGGGACGAGATTTTCCGCCCTTCCAAACTGGCCCTGGGGCCCACCCAGCCTCCTGTAAAGTGGGTACCGGGTCTTTCCTGGGGGTAAAGTGCGGCCGGGGCGTACTGCTGACCACTCACCCCCTTCTAGTGCCGTGGTCACGGAAGAGTAGATCTATACCTCTACCCACCCTCTGGGCCACACCGGGCCTGTAACGGGATCACTTTACCTCTACACTTAATACTCATCTCTTGTTGACTGTCGAAGCTGTTCAAGCAAAATGACTTGACTGATACGTGTGTTGAGGAGAGCAAAGATCCAAACTCACCACAGTTACATTTTATGTACTGACATTTCCAATCTTGTACTCTATGCTGATATTAGTAAGGCAATGATCTTAAGTGTGACAGGTTATTCAATTAATATGTTCACTCCTGAGCTGTAACTTAACTGGTACTTAGTAATGATTTATCCAGACGATATTGGACCCCCTACACCCAAGATGACCTTTGATGTCTCCATTTATAATGTGGTAGTCAAGAAACCCAAAATGAATGTACAATACCTCTGTGGCTGTTGTAGTGTAATACTTGCACACATCTTCTGTCTCTGAAGTTTCTGGGAATTAAAAATGCACATATGTGAATAGCATTACATGTTGGCATGTTCACTTTCAGAATGAAATTTTACATTATATTTTGAAGGGGTGTGACTTACCTGCAAAGACAGCACTTACATAGTGTGATTTTACTGCGTGTTCCATGGTTCATTCACTACATTAGCTGACAGTAACAGTAGTTGGTATTTAACCAACTAAATGTTCACATGTTCTTACACTGCCATTCATGGCTTATAGAGTTTTTGCTGGAAGCTTAAAATCTTGTGCATCTCTTCCGGCAGATGAAATTCCCTGTCTGTGAAACCACCACAGACTGCATTCTTACTTACTCCATGGTGCAGAGTCCTTCTTGAGAAGCTAACTGGTTTGCAGCTAGTCAAGAAACTCCCCGCATTTCACAGAACCCGAAGGTTCATTACTGCACTTACAAGCGTCCGCCACCTGTCTCTATCCTGGTACAGCCCAATCCAGTCCAAATAGCCACATCCCACCTCCTGGAGATCCATCCTAATATTGTCCACCCATCTACGCCTAGGTCTCCCCAGATTCTAAGGAACCTAAATGAAATGATTTGAAATGTATATATTTATAGAGGCACATGCTTCGTCAATCAGAAGTCTTTGTGTCATACTGTATAGCCATGCCTGTTGTCCTGCAAGTTTGAACTGGCATTTCAACATCTAGCAGTGAGTGTGTTAATTTGCATTAATTTGTGTTTAATGTGGAAGTATTTTTATCTAAATTTTTATTACTGTTGATTCATTTGTACTATATTATGATAATTGCTGGAAAACTCCATGTTTTAACTTATTTTCCTGATTTTGTAAAGAATACCAAAACATTTCAACATGCATGCATAGGAAACAAAAATGACATGGAGAAAGTAAAGAACAATATGCCATATAGTTAAGGTGTTTCTTCTGTCTGAAACTTCTCTTCGACCATGGTTGAATGTTACACTGCTTTGTTTGCTGTGCCTTCTAATGAAATATCTTAATCGGGGCAACGTGGTATTTTAATTTTCTTTGACATTCCTGTAAGGTACAGAAATGTGTTTTGCATGTTTGCTGCTAGTCCCATGCCACATCACTCACACCAGCTCTGAATACAAAATTGACTTATTTCCATTGGTTTGCTAGTGCAGTTAGCATCGTCAAATCTATTAGAATAGCTATAATACAATTTTGGAGCCAGAATTTCATTCACGATATCACAAACAGCATCCATTCAAGGCAGTTTCTACAAAGTAGGTGTTGAACATCTTATGTGGAGACTTTATCTGTACCAAACTGTTTGCCAGATTTTCATTAAATACGGCATCTAAATTCTTTACATGACATAGAGGGCATGAGTTTTGCAAAAAATGGCTCAGTGACAATAATACTTTATGTAAAAGAGTAAATGAAATACTATCCCAACTCCCATATTCATTGAGAGATTTGGGTGAAATTTGATATCTGTAGTTAAGGGGCCACATCTCCAGTGTTTTAACATTTTTCCACACCATTTTTTTAATGTATCACTGGACTCTCTTAATATTTACATCATATAGTCCGTGTGTGTTTGTGGCATATTTGACTTACATTTACCAAATCTACTGCAATTAATACTGTCTTGTTATCTCAGCCATTCTTGCATAGCAACCTTTTTATGCTTGCAAGGCATTTTGATTTGAGGAGCTCAAGAATATGCGAAACTTAGGATTAATGTTGTGGGAATTGGATATGGATTCCCAGTTACCAGTACTTAACACCTGTTATGACTTCATTGATAGTGTCACCGTTTATCAATTTTAATTTGTCTTTTTTGTAAAAGTGCACATTGGAAATTGATTTTACATTTGTTATTAGAACTGTGATCTGACAGGCCATTTACTATCATTCCTTGAAATATCTATAAAAATGTTACAGCAGAAAGTTGTTTTGAATCCTTGTTGGAAAATTGGTGGATGACATGACGTTAAACGGTGCAACGAGGGAACTTACACACTTTATGGTAATTTTCAACATTATGGCACCACAGATTAGTAATTAAGTGGAAGCGGTATGTACAGCTAAACCATGGATGTTGGGGAGTTTACAATTTGGATGTACAGGGTAGGCTTCTATATTTTTGTTCTTTAAGGGTATATAAACTGTAAGACCTTTGAGATTCTGTGATTGCAGGCAGTAATTTAAAAACAAACCATAAATGGTGTTGGTCACTGCAAGTCCACAGGCCGTAAGAGGTGCTGTCTCGCAGCAGATCGAATATTTGCGGCCCTCTGAAGCAACTAAGAAATATAAGTACTTTTTTTTTTATGTATATGCTTGGCGATTTCGAAGTACACACGGTTGACGAAACTAATCGCCCGCCCCCGCTTCTTTACGAAAATGTCACAACATGGCGTCCCAGGTTTCTAGCGTTATAAGTGTAGTTGTGGTTACATGTGTTCTTCTATCCGCAACTCTTTGAGCAAAGATGATTATAACGTGCAAACGCCTACAAAAACAATCCTGTCGTGACGTAACGCAGTAAATGACGTGTACTGAAGGAAGACGTGGGGAGTGAAAATCACATACTCACGCTGGCTGTTATTGTTTTAGTACGTTTCGTCGTAGTTGCGAAAGTCGAGTGTGATTAGTGCAGTTTATATTTTCGTACGAAAATGACGTCGGCAGCAAACAGTTTCATGCGTTCATTCAATGCAAAGTTGTAAGTATGATCCTGATATATCAATGGAAGTAGGTTGGGCGTCATAATAAACATATTGCATTTACTGCAGTTAGAACTGTGTATATTACATACAAGATTACAGTTAGAAAAGCTGGAACTGCATATATTATATATAATTGTACATCTACGGATGCAGAAACTGTGTGTAGATTTGTAATTAGTTGTGGTTTCGTAAGCTTTGTATATATAGTAATTGATTACGTGTTAGTGTACACATCTGATATTGTTTGTAGGGAAAAGCCTGTAAGAGACCATTTGAAGAATGTATATGGTTGCCTGACACTGTCCACAATATCTGCTGGTGTGGGAGCATACATTCATATGTACACGGAGTTGCTTTCCGCCGGCCTGATAACAGTTCTTGGATCTCTGGGACTTCTCATTGCCCTTATGGTTACTCCTGACAATGGCAAGAACAGTGGTCTACGAATGGGATACCTGTTTGGATTTTCCTTCTTCGCAGGTACATAGTTTGCCAATATTAAGTAATATAATTATGGTATACTGAATGTATGGTTGTGTGGTATCTTATGTGCATGAAAAATGCTTTGTAAATAGGCTTAGGATTATATGCGTTTTGCCATGCATATAATCTTGAACGTAATTATATAGGTAGGACAGTATCCTTTGTTCTGTGTTTCTAACTGAAATGTGGAATTGCCTGCAGACTGCCAGTGAAGGTAGCTAAGAAACTTTATACATTTTGCATATTGAAAAATACATATGATCCTAGATCTAGTAATATGATTTGCTTATTAGCTTTAGAAAAAGGCTCAGTTTTGTAAGTACAGAGGCTTGTTATTTCAAGTCTGTGAAAGGTTGTAATTTGACTTGTGGTCTAAATTTGGGTCTGCTAATCCTTCCATGCATATTATGTGATACATTTGTTCTTAGTGACACATACATCCAGCATACCTTAGCTTAGGTGTGTATGTTAGCTGCATTTCAATTTATAGCTTATTTTGCATTTATTTTATTATTTTGTAAATTTCTTTTTAAAGTTGTGGTTTTAAATTATTTCCCGATTACTTTTAAATGTATTATATGAGTACAGTGATAACATTTTAAGTGTGTTTGTGTATGTGTGAGTGAGTGAGTGAGTGTAGCAGTAGGGGTGTTGTGTGCATGGGATGGAGAGATAGGTGAAGTTGGGTTAGGGTGTGGGTGAGTAAGGGAATGTGATGTAAGGATTTGTAAGACACTGTTATCTTGTCACTGGTAGTTTTGGAGATCTGGTACCATGGCATAAGAACATATCAGAATGCATGTGACATATTTGACTTCTGTATCATACAAAATTAAAACAAAACATTTCATGTATATAAGCATGTAATGGTCAATACGGCTAGTTTGTATAGTTTTACTTTGTATTTGTGGCTACATGTTTTGGCTAATTTCTGAGTCATCATCAGGCCTTTGTACAAAAAGTCTTGAAAAGGAAGTGATATATATATATATTATATCCTGGAGGCAAGTGCTGAGATCTTGGAATTTTCTTTTTGTTTTAGTTACATATAAGATAGTAATTTATTATAGTAAATCAGTTATTATCTGAGTATGTTGTATGATAAAATTACATCAGAGTGGTAGTTAAGAAGGTGAGTAATGTGCACAAAATGTAACATTGAGGTGTGTTCATATTTTTGTATCCTGGACCCTTCTTAGATGATCGTACTGTTCAGTTGCCTGTGGTCATGCTTTTTGTTATTCACATTTGTGCATATGTGTACCGTGTTATAAGTATTGTTAGGATCTATTATATTTCTTTGAAGAACTTATTTCAGGCGCCTCTGACTTAGTGCTCTTAATTGCTTACAGAAAATAAAGTACTAGGTGAAACTGCACTAATCAAAGGAACATTTACCATAAGCATAAATGTTTGTAGGTGTAGTAGGTGCTGTCAGCTTATGCTTCAGTGATAATTAATTTTCAGTGTCAGGTATATTTCAGTACTGAAATCGGATCACCAATTAGAAGTACACAGATTACTGTTTTAATTTCGAAGCCCATGGACTAGTTGCTGTCTTTCCACTTTCCTTAATTTTATCTTTATGTTTTTAACTAGGTCATACTATTGACCTTGCAAAGTCTGATGCTTTACAAACGCTGAACTGGTATTCTCACTTCTAGTGACATTCATCTTTACTGCCAATGCCACGCTTTTTCTATACACCTTTACAGAAGGTTTTTTTTTGCACATTTTCATATTTCTGATTAATCGTGAATAACTGCGGCCAACAAAATCAAAAAACTTGACCACAGCACACTGAATGCATGAGAAGGGATGCAACTTTACACCACACTTTACCATAGAACTAACTAATGGTTACACACTCCTGTGATTTGTCATGATCATTCCCCACACAACTCGATAGGCTCCTGATCAACTGCTGATGTCAACCAACTGTGCTGTTCCATCAGTTAATGCGTGGGAGAGGCAATAAACATGAATAAAAGTACTCAGAAGATAATTCAACTATGTAGTATTCTCTGCAAAGCTAAAGAAAAGAAAAGTCGGTTGGTGAGAGAACTATAGTGACACACCCGTAAGGAAAGTGCAGTTTAGTGGCGGATGCCTGTATTTGTAGGTGTTGATGATTTTCTTTATGTTACATTCATTGGTCATACGAACCTCAGATCTTCATTCCATCAAAATATTTTTTAATTACCGACTTAAAAATGTTAGTAGTCTGTGCAATTTGTAAGTGTCTTAATAATCTATTTACATACCAAATTTCATGTTCTGCAATGTAAGAAATATGACTATTATGATTGCACATTTTTGTTTTCCTTAATTATTCATCATGTAAATTGCACCGAGAACTAAGGTAGGTTAGCTTTGATTACACTGGTCAACACACAGAATGTATCTGTAACCAAAATAGTTGATTCCTCTTCAATTCAATGTGCTGAAACCAAATATGGCCTTAGAATTCATTTCTTGGCTCTAGTTGTCATAATACATGAAGTGTGGCATAATGCATAAAATAGTTACTTGGAAAGGGATACATGTGTCAGCACTGCGTTCCCAGATGGTGAGTAATGATGTTTGCTGAGTGGTCACACTGGCACAGTGCCAGTTAATGAGGTGCCTGTCAGTGATAGCTTGTGCAGCAGAAATAGGCGGACGTTAAACTTATATAGAAAGAAGAAGTTAGTGAGACTATTAAGTTTGTTTTAAGCTTGTTATTTCTTTAAAGTGAGTTACATTTCCTATACTGTGCCATGAAACTGTGTAAACAGCCCAGACAGTTTTTGCTACATTTGTGGAGAAATTACTTTTTCAACACGAAAACTTCCATTAACACCGATAGTGAAAAAAGCTTATGAATACTGTTTCGGTTGCTAAGTCGGAGACCAAGACAAAAAATGGGCTGCTCGTGTATGTTGTGTCTCTTGTGCTACAATTCTATGTGAATGACTAAATAACAAAGGGCATTCAATGCCTTTTGCCCTTCCCATGATATGAAGGGAACCAACCGACCATTTGACAGATTGCTATTTTTGTATAGTTCTGCCACTTCGGCATGGAATTACAAAGAAAAAAAATAGGATTGTCAGTTATCCTAATATTTTGTCTGCTATTCGACCGGTACCCCACACTGAAGACCTCCCTGTTCCAGTACCACTGCAGCAGTATATTTTACATTCAGATGACGAGCCTACCGAAAACCAATAGAAGACACCTCTACCATCAACATCTATGGATGCTGATTTTACTGCTGATCTTCAATTTAATGAATTCCATCGAATTACACAAGAGGAATTAAATGATCTATTTAGGGATCTCAACTTACCTAAAAGTAAGGCTGAACTGTTAGGTTCAAGACTGCAACAATGGAACCGTATGAAAGAAAATGTCAGAATTTCAATGTATCGTAAAAGGCACGAAGATCTAGTTCAGTTCTTTAAAATGGAAAGGGGCCTTGTTAATTGCACTGATATTGAAGGCCTGATGCATACACTCAGTATTAATCACAATCCTCTTGACTGGCGACTCTTTATAGACTCGTCTAACTTGAGTCTGAAAGCAGTTCTCCTTCACAGTGGCAACACCCTACCTTCTATTCCTGTTGGTCATTCAATGCATAATGAGTCATATGAGAACGTGAAGATAAATTCAGATGGCAAATCTGTGGTGACCTAAAAGTGATTGCCTTACTGCTTGGACTACAACAAGTATTCACAAAATATTGCTGCTTCATTTGTGAATGGGATAGCAGAGATCGGTCACTTCATTACTCAAGAAAGGAATGGCCTACCATAAAATCTCTGGAACCAGGAATCATGAATGTGGAAAATCAACCATTGTTGCCATCCATGCATTTAAAGCCTGGTCTGATGAAAAATTTTGTAAAGGCCATGAACAAAGAAGACGCTGCCTTTACTTACTTATAAGAAAAGTTCCCCAGACTAAGTGGGGCAAAATTAAAGGAAGGTATTTTCATTGATCCACAAATATGAGACCTTATCAAGGACGAATACTTCGAAAAGCTCCTTCAAGGCTACAAAAAGGCGGCTTGGGACAGTTCTAAATTTGTAGTAAACGGATTTTTGGGAAACAGAAGGGCTCAAAACTATGAGGAGCTTGTAAACAACCTTTTGCAGAGCTGCCAGAAATTAGGCTGCAACATGTCACAAAAAAAAAACACTTCCTTCACTCGCATATGAATTTTTTCCCGGAGAATTGTGATGTAGTTAGTGATGAACATGGAGAATGTTTCCATCAAGACATTTCTTCAATGGAGAAGAGATATCAAGGGAAATGGAACTGTGCTGTGCTCGCTGACTACTGCTCGACTTTGGCAAGGGATGCCCCAATTATGGAATACAAGTGACAGGCAAAACAAAATAAAATTACATGATTTCGTTTGTGTTAAATGATGAACTTACGTGAAAAAGACTGTGCAGATGTTCAATTTACGTTGCAAGTATTATCCCTAAACAGAATAAGTCTACTAACACATTCTTTTCCACTGAATATTATTTAGTTTTTTATTTAATCCACCATTCTATATGATATTTCAACCTATTTCATAAAATATAGTGGTAGCATAATTTTAAAACTGGAGCCGAGTAATTTTTTATGTCCCTTTTCTAACTTCATAGATGCAAACAAATAAATTAATAACATATTCGTCACAGATACAAAAAAATTTTTGAAATTTGTTGTCTGGTGTTATTAGTAATGGAAAACCTGGGCATGCTAGTAACTGAAGGAAGCATAAAATATATAGGTCTTAATGTGAAATTCTTGTTATTTTTGTCCAATTTTAATGGAACTTGAGTTGTCTTAACAGATTTTAGTACCCCATTTCCCCTTCCCCCAGTATAAAATGTCATAAACATCTGTCCAGCAGGACCCTAGTCAGTCCATGTGGACAGGCATGGTGCACCTTGTCACAGCTTTGTTCACATGCCTAAAACAGGCAAAGATGTGAGGTAACAAATATTAACAGGTATCCCATATGGTGTTTTGTTATGTTCTGTCCTTATTGAAACATTTAGTTCTAAAGAAATCTTGCGCATTTTAGTACGGTTGATTTTATCATATTTCTGCCTGTTTTTAACTGTGACCCTGTGGTTATTTTATCAGACAGTACACACAGACTATAATGGATTTATTACAACAACTAAACAACTTAATATTTTACATGTATGTGAGCTTGCGTGTCTCAGCACCTTCGAACTTATGTCTCCTCTTGATTGCCTTTGATGCATGGGTTTGATGGTGATTTGGAAATTATTTGAAACCTGTAGCCAGGTACCAAGTAAAACTGTATTGACATAGATGTCATTGTCATTTATGTGATTTTTGAATATACTGGATTGTTTTGTTAACAAGAATTGAGCATTTAGTTGAAAGTAAGTAAGAAACTCTCAGTGATAACGAGAAATGATGATGGTGAGGTCAGTGATGGCGATGACAGTGATAAATCAGTTCTTTGTTTATTTCGATACCGACAATCAGCAGCCAAATGGCGAAATGCACAGCACAAGACCAGCATAAAATAAAGTGATACAACTTATTTAAGTGATGGGTCATAGCTAAAATCAGCAAAGAAAAATTTTACATAATTATAATGATGCAGTTGCACCCTTTATGAGGAATATAATGGGTATGAAATTACAACAGCCAATGTAAAATATGATTAAAGAGAAGTGATTTGTTGTTGAAATACCTTATGTCAATATTTATATGAAGAAGATTAACAGCTGATGTGCATGTAGCAGAAGTACAGCGGTTGCATGAAGAATCAACATAGAACAAAACAGTTCACTGAAATTCTGAGTATGAACTCAAGAGACAAGTGGTTTCCAATAGGGAAGGACAATTTAAAACCAAAGTAAACTTTTGTACACAAGAGGGCATCAGGTTGATACCTTCTTTCTTTGGTGAGTCACAAATAAGCTATCACAGACCAGTAGATTTTTTCCTGATATGGGCCTCATTTTGAGAATATGATGCACAGTAATTGGCCAGATGGAAAGAATATGTTATGGAATTGTTGGAAGGAACAGAAGTAGTTAACTGTACAGAAGAATAATAGTTTGAAATTTTGAAGAAGAAGAAGAAGAGACTGGTATTACTGAAATAGAGTTGGAAATGGCAATTCAAACAATAAAACTTGGTGCATTGAGTCATGATATGATATCCCCAGAGATGGTTTTGTATATATGGGCAAAGCAGGTAAGACAGTGTTATTTAACGTTATAAAATCAGCCTGAAAGTACAAGAAAATCCCAAAGGATTGGAGAATGTCCATAATTTCTTTTAAGAAATGGGACACTGGATTATGCCAAGTGAAGTAATTGGCAGCATGTGTTTGTAGTTAACTTATATGCCATGAATTGCTACAGCAGTAAATGCTGCCCTAATTTTCACATAAGATTTCTTGGTATTAATGTACAGAAAGATTAGTAATGGAATTTTATAGTGTGGGATCAGTGTTGGCTGTAAATAATAGAAGGAGTTGGATTATACTGACATAAAAATCAGATGAAACTGGGGCTTTCTTAGAAAGAAGCCCAACAAGCTCCTTGGTGCATTCACCTACACAATCTGGCAGTAGAATCTAATCACACAGCAGTGAGACTTGTTAAATTTTAGCCATAAAAGATAACTGTTGTTCAGAGATTCGGTCCAGATAATGGTGCTAGGATTTATTTCTGAAATTGGTCATTGGGATCAGTGCCTGATGGAAAACCCAGAAGAGTTGTTGTTAGTAGCAAAGCATGGCTGCATTTAAGCAGATAGGTCATGAGTCAGAACAGTTACTATTGAAGTTCAGAAAATTCACGTCAGTTTCATAAACAACCTCTTCATGAAATTACGGTTGCAGTTTGGTGTACATTGTTGTGGCCCGCCAGGACAAACACCACGATATTCCTTGCGGCGCCACGACACCCCTTGGCAGGGCCTGTAGGATGGGGGTTCCTGAGAGGGGCGAGGGTAACAAGCGGACTACTGCCTCAAC
>Ga0123357_10003869_pt1 | contig 17362 bp, 31 predicted proteins | sample TergutEmb28metaG_FD_89873 | JGI IMG/M metagenome (GOLD analysis project Ga0123357, IMG submission 89873) | Embiratermes neotenicus P4 segment gut microbial communities from Petit-Saut dam, French Guiana - Emb289 P4 | ecosystem: Host-associated > Arthropoda: Insects > Digestive system > Gut ... | reverse complement strand
TCAACTCCACAGTGTCATCAAACGGGCCGTCGAACGCCTCAGGAAATACCCTGAAATCATCCGAGGATTCTTCCGGGACCCCGAACTCGCATACATTCTCACAGTCCAGTAGGCACGGCTCGGCTTAGTATGACCGTTGGCCCACGCCAGACACGACACTGACGCAAGCGTCTTCCACGTCGCCGACGTTGACGTGCGGATTCAGCTCATCGACGGCACCAACTACACCCCCTGGCCCACCGAGACCGCGCCAGTCGGGATGCGCTACCGCGATCTGCCGGCAATCACCATGACGACGTTGACCGCTACCTCGTTCGTGTGCGCCAAGACATCCGCGTGGGTCGAGCCGACCCGCAACGCGCCCCGAGACCTATACGACCTGTGGGCACTGGATCAGCACGGCTACATCAACGCTGACGCTGCCCGCCTATTCGCCAAACACGGCTTTACCGGCAACTATCCGAGCCGCTGGCTGCTGCCGGCGAAACCGCCCACCGAAGATGCCTGGCAGGCCGCGCTGAACCACCAATGCATTCCGCAAGTCACCGCAGCCCAAGCGCACCGGACCGTCACAGCCGCCTGGCTTCAAGCAGCCACAAAAGCCTACCCGGAACAGCGACAGCACGAGTTCCAATAGCGGCCCACTCCGCTCCCGCCAGTGGGATTCAACAACGTACCGATTCTTACTGCGCTGCCTCTCGGCGCACGTCAACCGTCGGTCCGGCGGCTCCCGGAGCAGCCCGGACCCCGTCTCCCGCGACGCGCGACTGGACGCCAACCCCGTGCGGGACGTGCGCATCCAGATCGCAGACGAAGGCATCACCAGACTGGCCGAGATGGCCGCGAACGGCCCAGTCGTGATCCCGCGAGCGGCCCGCGACGCCCTCGGGCTGACCAGCTCCGAACAGCTCATGGTCAACATCCGCTATGGCTCCATGGTGCTCACTCCGGTTGAGGTTGTGCCGGTCGACCGGACGCTCCCAATTACGGTTGACACAACTCGGTCCGCGCGCGACACTGATCGAGTGGGCTTGACCTGGGCAGCCAGCGCCGACGAGCACGCGATCCCGCGCGACGAGGCGATCTACGCAATGTCTCACCCGCACATGGTCGTCGGACGGTTCGGTGAACCTCGAGTCGGGCCGATCCCGCCGACCCTGTTCATTAGGCCGAGCAGATACGGCACTCTTGAAGTGTTGGCCACCGTTGCCCCGCCGAATCGGATTCACGTCTTTCATGTCATGCCGCTACGCGAGAAAACGCGAGCGGCGGTCGGATACCAGGAGGAGGAGTAGATGAGCGCCGAGACAGCGCCGCGCGCGCCCAAGGCGGAGGCCGCGCTGTATGAATTCGCGGCCAACCCAGGCAAGTGGGGGAACCCCGAGTTCGTCCTCACCGGCCAGGCCGCAGCCGACTACGGCCGCAGCCTCCTTGAGACGGCCGGTGCGGATGTCGCCGCTGTCGAACGGCGCGTGGGTCGCCCACGCGTCGACCGGGCCGAAACCGCGCCAGCCGGCGTTCGGTCTCCTCGTGTCAACGTCGCGATAACCCAACGCCAGGAGCACCTGCTTGATCAACACGCCGCCCGTCGTGGAGTGTCCCGGAGCGAACTCGTCCGCGAAGCGATCGACGACTACCTGCGCCGCGCGAGTTGATCGCCATCCCCATTGGCCAAACCCATCCCGTGAGCTCGCGGAGTCGGCCGATTTCGAGCACCCGTGATGGCGTCCACCGCGACGCGCGAACTCGCCGATGAGCCTGTTTACACCGGCTGGTGCGCCGGAGTCCGATGTACCGTGATGTGGTGAGCAAGCGCTTGAGCCTGATCCTGGCCCCGGATGACGAGCGGGCGCTGGCACCGTTCATCGACGCCGGCACCGAGCAGCACGCGGCGCTGCGGCGCTGGGCCGACAACCACGGCCTGCCCGCCGGCGGATCGGAAGCCAGCACGCCACCACCGGGAAACACTCAACCCTGCCCACCGTGGTCGCGCTTGGCGCCGCGGACCCACTGATCGGATTCGTGCTGGTCGACGACTTGATCCAGCTCTACCGCGACGAGCTCATCGCCCCGCTCGGAGCCCTCGCCCCCGCGACGATGGCACGGGTCAGCGCCGCGCTGCGCACAGCTCTGCCCTGACTCCGGGGCGCCCGCCGAGCCAGCCCATCGGCCGACCCGGCCCCAACCACTGGTTCCGGGCGACTGGCGCCTCCCGAGCACGGGCTTGTCGTCAACTCAGTTGGACGCGCCGCTGACGGGTCTGCGCGGCACGGGCGCGCAGCTGATCATCCGGCGGGTAGCCGACCGCGACCAGGGTCAGCCCATGCGCCGGGGCCACCGCCACCTCGTCGGCGCGCTGGTCGCGGGTGAGCAGGCCCGCCGGCCAGGTCGGCGGCCGGCGGCCGTCGCCGACGGCGAGCAAGGCACCCACCAATGAGCGCACCATGGAGTGGCAGAACGCGTCGGCGCGCACCGTCACCACAATCTCCCCGACACCCTCGCCACTGGCCCGCGCGACCGTCAGCGACTGCAATTCTCGGATGGTCGTCGCGCCCGCCCGGGCGCGGCAGAACGCGGCGAAATCATGCTCGCCGACCAGCAGGCCCGCCGCTCGCCCCATCGCCGCGACGTCCAAACCATCAGCCAAACCCCCCGCCAGGCCCCCGGCGCGCCGCCGGGGCCAAGCGAGCACGAAGCCGCGCCGCAGCGGGTCCGGCCCGGTGGGCGCGTCAGTGATCCGGTACTCGTAGCGGCGCCACAAGGCCGCGAAGCGGGCGTCGAAGCCGTCCGGGGCGACCGTCAGCGCGGTGACCCGCAGGTCCGCCGGCAGCACCCGCGCGAGCCGGTGCAGCAACTGTGGCCCGTCCACCGACTCGGGCAGATCGACGTGCGCGACCTGCCCGGTGGCGTGCACCCCCGCGTCCGTCCGACCGGCGACCGTGAGCCGCGCCGCCGGCCACCGGGTCAACTGAGTGAGCGCGCCGGTCAGCGCCCCGGCGACGGTGCGCTGACCGGGCTGCGTCGCCCAGCCGGCGAATCCGGCCCCGTCATAGGCGATGTCGAGCCGCCACCGGAGCATCGGCTCATCCGGCGACGCGACCGGTGGCTCCGTTGGCATGCGGTCTCCCCACCCTAGGCGCGTTCGGCCGGCCGCAGCTGGCCGAACCCGGGTGACCAGGCGCGGTTGGCCGGGCGCGGGCGCGGTCGGCCGTCAGTCGGTCTTCTCGCCCTCCGCGCCGTCTGGCTGATCGGCGTCCGCCGCGCCGTCCGCGCCGTCGGCCTCGGCGTCTTCGCCAAAGCCAACCGCGGCCAGGCCGTCGGCGCCATCTTCGGTCCCGCCCTCGGCGGCCGCGGCATCGTCGCCACCATCGGCATCGGCACCGCCATCGGCATCGTCGGACGCGCCCGAATCGGCGCCGTCGGCGCTCTCGGCGGCCCCGGCTTCAGCCTCGTCGGCCGCATCGGCGAGGTCAGCGTCATCATCGTCCGCAGCTCCAGCCGCCACGGCGGCAGCGGTCGCCGATTCGCGCTTGTGCTCCTGCGCCAGCTCCGCGGTGCGCCCGGACGCCGCCCGGCGGCGCGCGAACCGGCTGCCCCGAGCCGCCTCCGCCTCGGCGACCACGGCCGCCTGCGGGGTCATCGACTCAACCAGCTCGATCACCGCCATCGGCGCGTTGTCGCCCTTGCGGGGCCCCACCTTGACGATGCGGGTGTAGCCGCCGGAGCGCTCGGTGTAGCGCGGGCCGATCTCGGCGAACAACTTGTGCACGACGTCCTTGTCGCCGACCACTCTCATGACCCGGCGCCGGGCGTGCAAGTCACCTCGCTTGGCGAAAGTGATCAACCGTTCGGCCAGCGGGCGCAACCGCTTGGCTTTGGCCTCGGTGGTGGTGATCCGGTCGTGCTCGAACAGCGCGGTCGCCAGGTTGGCGAGCATCAACCGCTCGTGCGCCGGGCTGCCGCCGAGACGAGGTCCCTTGGTGGGCGTGGGCATATCGTTCGCTCCGTAGTGATCTTCAGACGCCGGGGGTCAGCGGCGGCAAGGGGTCAAAGTTCTTCGGTCTCGGCGTAGTCGGTGTCGCCGGCGTCATAGTCGTCGCTGTCGAAGGCGTCGGCGTCCAGCGAGGTCGGCATCTCGAACCCGGGTGGGCTGTCCTTGAGGGCGAGGCTGAGCCCAGCCAGTTTGATCTTCACCTCGTCGATTGACTTCGAACCGAAGTTGCGGATGTCGAGCAGGTCGGCCTCGCTCCGTCCGACGAGCTCGCCCACCGTGTGGATGCCCTCGCGCTTGAGGCAGTTGTAGGAGCGAACCGTCAGCTCCAGCTCCTCGATCGGCATCGAGAACGCGGCGATGTCGGCGACATCCGGCGACGACGGGCCGATGTCGATGCCCTCGGCCGCCTCGTTGAGCTCGCGGAACAGCCCGAACAGCTCCACCAGGGTGTGCCCGGCGCTGGCCACCGCGTCGCGCGGGGATATCGACGACTTGGTCTCCACATCGACCACCAGGCGGTCGAAGTCGGTGCGCTGCTGCACCCGGGTCGCCTCGACCGCGTAGGTCACCTTGAGCACCGGCGAGTAGATCGAGTCGATCGGGATGCGGCCGATCTCCTGGCCCTGCTGCTTGTTCTGCACCGCGCTGACATAGCCGCGACCGCGCTCGACGATCAGCTCGATCTCCAGCCGGCCCTTTTTGTTGATCGTCGCCAGGTGCAGGTCCGGGTTGTGCACGGTCACCCCGGCCGGCGGCGCGATGTCCGCCGCGGTCACCTCGCCGGGACCCTGCTTGCGCAGGTACATGACCACCGGCTCGTCGCTCTCCGAGCTGACCACCAGCTCCTTGAGGTTCAAGATGATGTCGGTGACATCTTCCTTCACCCCTTCGACGGTGGTGAACTCGTGCAGCACACCGTCGATGCGGATGGAGGTGACCGCCGCGCCCGGAATGGACGACAGCAGGGTGCGGCGCAGCGAGTTGCCTAGGGTGTAGCCGAAGCCGGGCTCCAACGGCTCGATGACGAACCGGGAGCGGCGGTCGGTGATCGGCTCCTCAGCCAGCGCGGGACGCTGAGAGATCAGCACGAGAGTTCTCCTTGGGTCGGGGCGCCCGCTATATGACGCCCGTCAACATGAGTGTTCAGTTGTCAGTTACTTGCTGTAGAGCTCGACGATGAGCTGCTCTTGCAGCGGGATCTCGATCTGCGCCCGCTCGGGCAGCTGGTGCACCAGGATGCGCAGCGTGTTCGGCACCACCTGCAGCCAGGCCGGGATGGGTCGCTCACCGTAGGTTTCCCGAGCGATGAGGAACGGGGTCAGCTCGCGCGACTTGGGTCGGATATCGACGATGTCGTACTGCGTCACCCGGTAGCTCGGGATATCGACCTTCTGGCCGTTGACCGTGAAATGCCCGTGGCTGACCAGCTGGCGCGCCTGCCGCCGGGTGCGCGCGATGCCCGCGCGATACACCACGTTGTCCAGCCGCGACTCAAGGATCTGCAGCAGCACGTCACCGGTCTTGCCGGGACGGCGCACCGCCTCGTCGTAGTAGCGGGCGAACTGCTTCTCCAACACGCCGTAGCTGTACTTGGCCTTCTGCTTCTCCTGCATCTGCATGAGGTATTCGCTCTGCTTGACGCGGGCGCGGCCGTGCTGGCCGGGCGGGTAGGGACGCCGCTCGAAGGACTTGTCCCCGCCGACCAGATCGACGTTGAGGCGCCGGGAGATTCTGGTCGCCGGACCGGTGTAGCGGGCCATCAGACTCTCCTCCGCTTCGGTGGACGGCAGCCGTTATGCGCCTGCGGCGTGACGTCAGAGATGGTGCCGACCTCCAAGCCAGTGGCCTGCAGCGAGCGGATCGCGGTCTCGCGTCCAGAGCCGGGGCCCTTGACGAAAACGTCGACCTTCTTCATGCCGTGCTCCTGCGCCTTGCGCGCGGCGTTCTCGGCGGCGAGCTGCGCGGCGAACGGGGTCGACTTGCGTGAGCCCTTGAACCCGACGTGCCCCGCCGACGCCCAACTGATCACGTTGCCCTGCGGGTCGGTGATCGACACGATCGTGTTGTTGAACGTGCTCTTGATGTGCGCCTGGCCGTGGGTGATGTTCTTCTTTTCCTTGCGGCGAACCTTCTTGATCGCCCCTTTACGGGCCTGACCCGGCATTACTTCCTACCTGCCTTCTTCTTGCCGGCGATGGTCTTCTTCGGACCCTTGCGGGTGCGCGCGTTGGTCTTGGTGCGCTGCGCGTGCACCGGCAGGCCGCGGCGGTGCCGGATGCCCTGGTAGCAGCCAATCTCGATCTTGCGACGGATGTCGGCGGCGACCTCGCGCCGCAGGTCGCCCTCGACCTTGTAGTTCGCGTCGATGTAGTCGCGCAGCTTCACCAGGTCGTCATCGGACAGGTCGCGGGCCCGAAGGTCCGGACTGACGCCCGTCGCGGCGAGGGTCTGCGCGGCACGGGTTCGACCCATGCCGTAGATGTAGGTGAGCGCGATCTCCATCCGCTTGTCGCGGGGGAGATCAACGCCGGCAAGACGTGCCATTCGGCGGGTTCTCCTTGCGGTCGTGACGGAGGTGTGGTGCGCAGCCGTCCCGGGTCCGCCTGGTCCCGGGCCCCGGCCTCCGCGCCGGGGGTGGCCCCCATGGCTTTCGCCACGGGGTAGGCGTGCGCTCTCTATTCCTTTTGTCGGCTTTGGTCCGCTACGCGCGCGTCGGCGTGCTGGCGCACCGAGCGGTCGCGATCAGGGGCAGCTAGCCCTGACGCTGCTTGTGGCGCAGGTTCTCACAGATCACCATGACGCGGCCGTGGCGGCGGATCACCTTGCACTTGTCACAAATCGGTTTGACACTCGGCTTGACCTTCACGGCCGTGGCCTTTCTTGAGATCTTCGGTGCGGTCTCGGGTTTGGTTCTTCGGGTTCGGCCGGGTGAGGGGTCCGACCACAAACCTCCATCGCCTCGGTCGAGCAAGCGCGAGCGCTTGTTCGACACTCAGCTCAGTCATTTGTAGCGGTAGACGATCCGTCCGCGGGATAGGTCGTACGGCGAGAGTTCCACTACCACCCTGTCTTCCGGCAGGATGCGGATGTAGTGCTGGCGCATCTTTCCGCTGATGTGCGCGAGCACTCGGTGCCCGTTCTGCAACTCAATGCGGAACATCGCGTTGGGCAGCGGTTCGACCACTCGGCCTTCGACCTCGATGGCCCCGTCTTTCTTGGGCATATCCTCCGCATTCGTAGCGCCGACTACTCGACGACCCGTTGTCAGGTGACCAGCGCCGTCCGAAGAGGATTACCCAGCCTCGGCCCACGGCCACAGCGGACATAGAAGCAGGGCGGCAGGCGCCGACACATAAGTGTACGGGGCCGGCGGCGACCCAGCCAAATTGGCCCCTCGCCTGGCCCCGCGCCGCGACTCAGCTCACCACATGTGGGTGGATCCGCGCCGCCCCAGCTTGGCGCGGCCGCCGTCCTCGGCGGTGAGCACCCACGGGCCGTCGTCAAGGATGGCCACCGTGTGCTCCCAGTGCGCGGCCGGCGACCCGTCCACGGTCACCACCGTCCAGGCGTCGGAAAGCTCTCGGGTCTGCGGCCCGCCAAGGGTGATCATCGGCTCGATGGCCAGCACCATCCCGGCGGCCAGGCGCGGCCCGGAGTTGGTGGGCCCATGGTTGGGCACGATCGGATCCATATGCATCCGGGTCCCAATGCCGTGCCCGCCGTATTCGGTGACGATCCCGTAACCTTGGCCACCGAGCGGACCGCGGTCGGCCACGCGAACTGTCGCCTGCACGGCGTGCGAGATGTAGCCGAGCCGGCCACCAGGCCGGGCCGCGGCGATGCCCGCCCACAACGCGGCGTGGCAGGCCTCGGACAGCGCCGTCAGCTCGGGGGCCACCGCGCCGACCGGCACCGTGATCGCGGCGTCGCCGTGCCAGCCGTCGACCACGGCGCCGAAGTCGAGGCTGAGCAGATCGCCCTCCCGCAGCACCTGGCTCGCCGAGGGGATGCCATGCACGACCTGCTCGTTAACCGAGGCGCAGATCGCGGCCGGATAGCCCTGGTAGCCGACGAACGAACCGATCGCGCCGGCGTCGGCGAGCACCTCGCGGGCGAGGGCATCCAGCTCAAGGGTGCTCACCCCGGGGGCGACGGCGGCCCGCATCGCGGCCAGTCCGCGCGCGACAACCAGCCCGGCGGCGCGCATCATCTTGATCTGGTCGAGCGACTTGCGCTCGACGCCGCGCCCGCTCAGCCGACGTGGCCGGTCGGTGGGGCTATCGAGGCGCATCAGCCTGGGCCATCCGCGGCGCATCGGCCTGGTCCCTGATCATCAGTTCCCGGGTCCGAACGGGCCAAGCGCGACGACCGCCCGGGCGGTCACCTCCTCGACCGCGCCCATCGCCTCCACCGGGGCGAGCCGACCGCGCTGCCGATAGAACTCGATCAGCGGCGCGGTCTGCGCGGCATACACCTCCAGGCGGCGGCGGACCGTCTCCGGGTTGTCGTCGTCACGGCGGGTCAACGGGCCGCCGCACCGGCCACAGCGGTCCGGACTGGTTAGACCAGCATCACCCAGTTGCCATATTTGCCCGCATTGCGAGCAGGTGCGCCGGCCGGACAGCCGCCGCACCACCTCATCGTTGTCGACCCGCAACTCGAGCGCGGCGTCCAGCTGGGAGCCCATCTCAGCCAGCATCCGCTCCAGTTCGCCGGCCTGCGCCACCGTGCGGGGGTAGCCGTCGAGCAGGAATCCGTCGCGCGCGTCCGGCTCGGCCAGACGGGCGGCCACCATCGCGTTGGTGGTCTCGTCGGGCACCAGCTCGCCCGCGTCCAGATACTTCTTGGCCAGTTTCCCCAGCTCGGTGGCGCCGCCCACATTGGCACGGAAGATGTCGCCGGTGGAGATCTGCGGTATGGCGAAGTGGTTGGCGATGAACACCGCCTGGGTGCCCTTGCCGGCTCCCGGCGGACCGATGAGGACGACTCTCATGGTGCGGCGCTCCCTTTGTGCTCGACAGCTCGTGTTCGACGACCTGTGCTAGACGGCGACTGCGCGGACACCCGCAGGGGTGGCAAACACCACCCTAATGCCGTCCCAGCGGTGGATGGATCTCGCCTAGTGCAGGAAGCCCTCGTAGTTGCGCTGCATGAGCTGGCTCTCGATCTGCTTGACCGTGTCCAGCGCCACCCCGACCATGATGAGCACCGCGGTGCCACCGAACGGGAAGCTCTGCGAGCTGCCGCTGCCGCCGGTGTAGGACAGGAAGAAGTTCGGGATGACCGCGACGATGCCCAAGTAGAGCGAGCCGGGCAGGGTGATCCGCGACAACACGAACTGCAGGTACTCGGCAGTGGGCCGGCCGGGACGGATGCCGGGGATGAACCCGCCGTACTTCTTCATGTCGTCGGCCCGCTCTTCGGGGTTGAAGGTGATGCCGACGTAGAAATAGGTGAAGAAGATGATCAGCGCGAAGTAGATCGAGATGTTGACCCAGGAGCCCTGATTGATCAGGTACTTGTTTACGAATCGCTGGAAGCTGGACGCGCTGTTGCCCATCAGCTGGCTGATCAGCTGGGGGATGTAGAGCAGCGACGAGGCGAAGATCACCGGGATCACGCCGGCTTGGTTGACCTTCAACGGCAAGTAGGTGGAGGTGCCGCCATACTGCCGACGGCCGATCATCCGTTTGGCGTACTGCACTGGGATGCGCCGTTGCGCCTGCTCGACGAACACCACGGCGGCCATGATGGCCAGGCCGAGGATCAGGATCAGGACGAACTGGAAGCCGCCGCCCCGGGTGAGGATCAGGTTCCCCTCGTTCGGGATGCGCGCCGAGATCGAGGTGAACATCAGGATGCTCATGCCGTTGCCGACACCGCGGTCGGTGATCAGCTCGCCCATCCACATGATGATCCCGGTGCCGGCCGTCATGCACAGCACCATCGTGGACAGGGTGAACACATCGGTCTTGTAGAGCACCGTCTCGGTGCAGCCCTGGAACAGCTGACCGGACCGGGCCAGCGCGATGAAGCCCGTCGACTGCAGGATCGCCAGTCCGATGGTCAGGTAGCGGCTGTACTGGGTCAGCTTCTGCTGCCCGGCCTGCCCTTCCTTCTTCAACTGGTCGAACCGCGGGATCACCACCACCAGCAGCTGGATGATGATGCTGGCCGTGATGTACGGCAGGATGCCGAGCGCGAAGGCCGACAGGTGCAGCAACGCGCCACCGGAGAACAGGTTGATCAGGGCGTAGACGTTCGCGTTGGACCCGTTGTTGACGGTGCTGATGCACGAGTTGATGTTGTGCGTTTGGGTGTTCGGCGTGGGCACCGAGGAGCCCAGCCGATACAGAATCATCATCGCAAGCGTGAACAGCAGCTTGTTACGCAAGTCGGGCGTCTTGAACGCCGACATGAACGCTCTGAGCACAGATCCTCCTGCGCTGGTGGGGTCAGGCTGTCAAACGATTCAGACTACCGTCTCGTGGCCGAGCCGCCCGCCGCGAGGATCTTGTCTCGGGCAGAATCGGAAAACGCGTCCGCGCTGATGTCGAGCTTGACCCCGGCGAGATCGCCGGAACCAAGCACCTTGACCGGCAAGCCTGCGCGGACCGCGCCGGCGTCGACCAGCTCTTGGACGCCGACCGTGCCGCCGTCGGGGAATAGCTCGGCCAGCCGGGACACGTTGACCACCTGGTACTCGGTGCGGAACCGGTTGCGGAACCCCTTGAGCTTCGGCAGGCGCATGTGGATGGGCATCTGCCCGCCCTCCAGCCGAGCGGGCACCTGGTAGCGCGCCTTGGTGCCCTTGGTGCCGCGACCGGCGGTCTTGCCCTTGGACGCCTCGCCGCGACCGACGCGCGTCTTCGGGGTGTGCGACCCGGGCGCGGGGCGCAGGTGATGGACCTTCAGCACAGATTTGCTCGCCATGGGGCTACTCGACCTCCTCGACCGACACCAAATGGGGGATGGTCGCGACCATGCCGCGAATCTCCGGCCGGTCCTCTTGGACCACGGCGTCGCGGATCCGCTTGAGGCCGAGCGAGCGCAGCGTCTGGCGCTGGTTCTGCTTGCAGCCGATGGCGGATCGCACCTGGGTTATTTTCAATCTCATCTTCGCCCCTCCTACTTCGCCAGTCCGGCGGCGCGCGCGCGCAGCAAGCCGGCGGGAGCGACATCCTCCAGCGGCAGACCGCGGCGGGCCGCGACCTCTTCCGGGCGGACCAGCGACTTCAGCGCGGCCACGGTCGCGTGCACGATGTTGATCGGGTTGTCCGAGCCGAGCGACTTGGACAGCACGTCATGGATGCCGGCGCACTCCAGCACCGCGCGCACCGGGCCGCCGGCGATGACGCCGGTGCCGGGGCTGGCGGGCTTGAGCAGCACCACGCCAGCGGCGGCCTCGCCCTGCACTGGGTGCGGGATGGTGGCTTGGATGCGCGGCACCCGGAAGAACGCCTTCTTGGCCTCTTCGACGCCCTTGGCGATGGCGGCCGGCACCTCTTTGGCCTTGCCGTAGCCGACGCCGACCATGCCGTCGCCGTCGCCCACCACGACCAGCGCGGTGAAGCTGAACCGACGCCCGCCCTTGACCACCTTGGCCACGCGGTTGATCGTCACCACCCGCTCAATGTGCAGGCTCTTCTCGGCGTTGGCATCCCGGCTGCCGCGTCCCTCCCGGCGGTCACGGCGCTCGCCACGCTCACCACGCTGGCCGGCGTCGCTGCCGCCGATGCGGCCACCGCGCTGCGGTCCTGGCATCAGGCGTTCCTTCCCATTGAGACTTCACCCATCAGGGTTGACATTGTCCGGCTCCGCATTAGAACCGCAGTCCTGCGTCACGGGCGCCCTCGGCGAAGGCGGCCACCCGGCCGATGTAGGCGTTGCCGCCCCGGTCGAACACCACTTGCTCGATGCCCTTGGCCTTGGCCGCTTCGGCCACCAGGCGACCGGCCTCGCGGGCACGCGCGGTCTTGTCGCCGCTGGTCAGCTGGTAGGTCGACGCCGAGGCGAGGGTGTGCCCGGCGGCGTCGTCAACGACCTGCGCGAACAGGTGCCGGGACGAGCGGGTGACCACCAGCCGCGGCCGCTGCGGCGTGCCGGCGACCTTCTTGCGCAGCCGGAAGTGCCGACGGGCCCGCGCCACCCGGCGCGTGGCGGCGACGCCCGCGGAGCGGCGAGCCTGCTTGTGGATTGCCATCACTTACCCGTCTTTCCAGCCTTGCGGCGGATTACCTCACCCTGGTAACGCACGCCCTTGCCCTTGTACGGGTCGGGCTTGCGCAACTTGCGGATGTTCGCGGCCACCTCGCCGACCTTCTGCTTGTCAATGCCCTCGACCACGAACCGGGTCGGCGTCTCGACCCGGAAGGCGATGCCGTCCGGCGCGGTGACCAGCACGGGGTGGGAGAAGCCAAGCGCGAACTCCAGGTCGGCGCCCTTGGCCTGCACCCGGTAGCCGGTGCCGACGATCTCCAGCGTCTTGCTGTAGCCGGCGGTCACCCCGGTGACCATGTTCGCGATCAGAGTGCGCGACAGGCCGTGCAACGACTTGGACACCCGCTCGTCATCCGGCCGGCTGACCGTGATCGCGCCATCGGAGTGGCGCACCGCGATCGGTTCGGCGACCGTGTGCGCCAGGGTGCCCTTGGGTCCGTTCACGGTGACCCGCTGGCCGTCGATCTTGACGTCCACGCCGCCCGGCACCGGGACCGGCAGCTTTCCAATACGACTCATATCTCGACTCCGCGCTTGTTCCGCGCCACGCTCGCTCGCCGCGATGCGCGCTGGCTGCCGTCTTCGGTCATTTGCTGTCTCTCCCCGTCACCAGATGTAGGCGAGGACTTCCCCGCCCACGCCGCGCTTGGCGGCCTGCTTGTCGGTCAACAGCCCCGAAGAGGTCGAGATGATCGCGGTGCCCAGTCCGCCGAGCACGCGCGGCAGCGCCGTCGACTTGGCGTACACCCGCAGGCCTGGCTTGGACACCCGGCGCACGCCGGCGATGCTTCGTTCCCGGTTCGGGCCGTACTTCAGCGACAGCGTGAGCACCCGGCCGACCTGGCCGTCAGGGGCGGCGGCGACCTGGAAGCCGGCGATGTAGCCCTCCTGCTTCAAGATCTCGGCGATGTTGGTCTTCAACTTCGACGACGGCATGCTCACCTCGTCGTGGTACGCCGAGTTCGCGTTGCGCAGACGGGTCAGCATGTCTGCGATCGGGTCGGTCATCATCGTTGGCTGCTTCTTTCTCGTCCCGGTTCCCTGTTATCCAAGCGGGCCTGTGAACGATTCGGTGTGGTTCCTAAGTTGTTCAGTTGCCAGTGTTTCCTCAGGTGAGTTGATCGCGTGCGTAGATTTTCCCAGCATCCGATCGACTCACCTGAGGAAACACCCCGACCTACCAAGAAGACTTGGTCACGCCGGGAAGCTCACCCGCATGCGCCATTTCCCGCAGGCAGACCCGGCACAAGCCGAACTTGCGGTACACGGAACGAGGTCGGCCGCAGCGTTGACAGCGGGTGTAGGCGCGCACCTCGAACCGCGGCTTGGCCGCCGCCTTGTTGATCAGTGCCTTCTTCGCCATGGCTATGCCTCCTGCTGGAACGGGAAGCCGAGCGCCTTGAGCAGCGCGCGTCCCTCGTCGTCGGTTCCGGCCGTGGTGACCACCGTGATGTCCATGCCGCGCGGGCGGTCGATCGAGTCGGGATCAATCTCGTGGAACATCGACTGCTCGTTCAGGCCGAACGTGTAGTTGCCCTGCCCATCGAACTGTGCGCCGGAAAGGCCGCGGAAGTCACGGATACGGGGCAACGCGACGGTGAGCAACCGGTCCAGGAACTCCCACATCCGGTTCCCACGCAAAGTGACCTTGGCGCCGATCGGCATCCCCTCGCGCAGCTTGAACTGGGCGATCGACTTGCGAGCGCGACGCACCAGCGGTTTCTGCCCGGTGATCAGCGTCAGGTCGCGGACCGCGCCATCGATCAGCTTGGCGTCGCGGGCCGCGGCGCCGACACCCATGTTCACCACGATCTTGACCAGGCCCGGCACCTGCATCGGGTTGCGGTAGGCGAACTGCTCGGTCAGCGCCGGCGCGATCTCGTCGTGATACCGGATCTTCAGTCGGGGCGGCGGGGCCGGCTCCGCCGGCGCCGCGACCGCGGCTTCGGCCGTCTTCGCCCGGGCCGCCATCAGATGTCCTTCCCAGTGCGGTGCGCGTAGCGGATCTTCTTGCCGGTCTCCTCGTCATGCCGGTAACCGACCCGGGTGCCGCCGCCGTCGCTGTCGACCACCATGACGTTGCTGGCGTGGATGGCCGCCTCGATGTGCTCGATGCCGCCCTGCTTCGCCCCGCGCAGACCGGTGGTCAACCTGGTGTGCTTGGTCACCCGGTTGATGCCCTCGATCACCACGCGATTGCTCACCGGGTCGGCCGCGATGACCTTGCCCTTGGCGCCGCGGTCCTTGCCGGCGATGACGACCACTTCGTCGCCCTTCTTAATCTTCATCACAACACTTCCGGGGCAAGAGAGATGATCTTCATGAACCGCTTGTCCCGCAGCTCCCGCCCCACCGGGCCGAAGATGCGGGTGCCACGAGGCTCGCCGTCGTTGCGGATGAGCACCGCGGCGTTCTCGTCGAACCGGATGTAGCTGCCGTCCGGGCGGCGCCGCTCCTTGGCGGTGCGCACCACAACCGCCTTGACCACATCGCCCTTCTTGACGGCGGTGCCCGGCAGCGCGTCCTTGACCGTGGCGACGATGATGTCGCCGATGCCGGCGTACCGCCGTCCGGAACCGCCCATCACCCGGATACAAAGGATCTCTTTCGCCCCGGTGTTGTCAGCCACCCGCAGGCGTGACTCTTGTTGAATCACTTGGCCTTCTCCAGTACTTCCACGACGCGCCAGCGCTTGGTGGCCGACAGCGGTCTGGTCTCCATGACCAGCACCCGGTCGCCGACGCCGACCTGGTTGGTCTCGTCATGCGCCTTGAGCTTGTTCGTCCGTCGGATGACTTTGCCGTACAGGGGGTGCTTGACCCGGTCCTCGACGGCGATGACCACGGTCTTATCCATCTTGTCGCTGACGACAACGCCCTCGCGCAGCTTGCGGAAACCCCGGCTGTCCGGCGCCGGCGTGGCGCTCGCGGGCGTCGGGACGGCGGCCGGCGCCTCGGCGGTCGGCTCGGTCTCAGGCGCGGCTGTCGCCGACGCGGTCGTTTCGTTCATTTCGCTCACGCCGTCACCCCGGCCTCATCAGGGGCCACCGACAGGCCCAACTCGCGTTCCCGCAGGATCGTGTAGATCCGTGCGATGTCGTGGCGCACGGTGCGCAGCCGACGGTTGTTGTCCAGCTGCCCGGTCGCCATTTGGAACCGCAAATTGAACAGCTCCTCCTTGGCCTCGCGCAACCGGGTCTGGAGCTCGTCGTCGTGCAATTCGCGCAGCTCAGCTGGGACAGCCATCAGATATCTCCTGCCTCACGGGCGACGATGCGGCACTTCATCGGAAGATTGTGAATGGCGCGCGTGAGCGCCTCCCGGGCCACCGTCTCACTTGGGAACGACAACTCGAACAGCACCCGGCCCGGCTTGACGTTGGCGACCCACCACTCCGGCGAGCCCTTGCCCGAGCCCATCCGGGTCTCAGCGGGCTTCTTGGTCAGCGGACGGTCCGGGTAGACGTTAATCCACACCTTGCCGCCACGGCGGATGCGCCGGGTGATGGCGATACGCGCGGCCTCGATCTGGCGGTTGGTCAGATACGCCGGCTCCAGCGCCTGGATGCCGTACTCGCCGAAGGCCACCCGGGTGCCGCCGGACGCGCTGCCATGGCGGTCCGGCCGGTGCTGCTTGCGATGCTTGACTCTGCGTGGGATGAGCATGTTCAGCTCTCCGTGCTCTCGGTGGTCGCCTGGACCGGCGAAGGCGCAACGGCTGATGCCGCCGCGATCGGCGCTTCCGCGCTGGGCGCGGGCTCGGACCCGGCAGCCGCGGCGGACCGCCCGACATCGGTGCTGGTGCCGGTGGTGCCCTGCGCGCCCGAGCGGCGCGGCCGAGACCCCGGCCGGTCACGGCGCTGGCGAAGCGCCTCCGCCGCGACCGCCGCCTCACGTTCGGCCCGCGAGCCCGCCGGCACCTCGCCCTTGTACAGCCAGACCTTCACGCCGATGCGGCCGAATGTCGTGCGCGCCTCGTAGAAGCCGTAGTCGATGTTGGCGCGCAGCGTGTGCAGCGGCACCCGTCCCTCGCGATAGAACTCCGAACGGCTCATCTCGGCGCCACCGAGGCGGCCCGAGCACTGCACCCGGATGCCCTTGACCCCGGGGCTCTTGAGCGCCGACTGCATGGACTTGCGCATCGCCCGGCGGAAGCTCACCCGGTTAGACAGCTGCTCGGCCACACCCTGGGCCACCAGTTGCGCGTCCGACTCGGGGTTCTTGACCTCCAGAATGTTCAGCTGCACCTGCTTGCCGGTCAGCTTCTCCAGCTCGCCGCGGATGCGATCGGCCTCCGCGCCGCGCCGACCGATGACGATGCCCGGCCGCGCGGTGTGGATGTCGATGCGAACCCGGTCCCGGGTGCGCTCGATCTCGACCTTGGCGATCCCGGCCCGCTCCATGCCCTTGGTCATGAGCCGGCGGATCGCGACGTCTTCCTTCACATAAGCCGCGTACTGCTTGTCGGCGAACCAGCGGCTGGAGAAATCGGTGGTGATTCCGAGCCGGAAGCCGTGTGGGTTAACCTTCTGTCCCATCAGTTCCGACCCTTCGCTGACGTTTCGATGCTCTCGACCTCGATCGTGATGTGGCTGGTTCGCTTGCGTATCCGGTAGGCGCGGCCCTGGGCGCGCGGCCGGAACCGCTTGAGCGTCGGGCCCTCATCGACGTACGCGCGGGACACGAACAGCGTCTCCGGGTCGAGGTCGAAGTTGTTCTCAGCGTTGGCGACCGCGCTGGCGAGCACCTTGGCGATCGGCTCAGCCGCCGCCTGGGGCGCGAACTTCAGCAGTGACAGCGCCTCGGCCGCGGGCAGGTCGCGGATCATCCCGATCACGCGGCGGGCCTTCATCGGCGTCACCCGGACGTAGGTGGCGCGCGCGAAGGCGGTGCGCACCTCGTCGACGAACTCTGGTCTTGTCATTTCAGCCCCTCCGCGCCCGGCGGTCGTCTTTGACGTGGCCGCGGAACGTGCGCGTCGGCGCGAACTCGCCCAGCTTGTGGCCAACCATCGACTCGGTGATGAACACCGGCACATGCTTGCGGCCGTCATGCACCGCGATGGTGTGGCCCAGCATGTCGGGAATGATCGTGGACCGCCGCGACCAGGTCTTGATCACGCTCTTGGCGTTGCGGTCGTTGAGGTCGTC
>Ga0123357_10003868_pt1 | contig 17362 bp, 12 predicted proteins | sample TergutEmb28metaG_FD_89873 | JGI IMG/M metagenome (GOLD analysis project Ga0123357, IMG submission 89873) | Embiratermes neotenicus P4 segment gut microbial communities from Petit-Saut dam, French Guiana - Emb289 P4 | ecosystem: Host-associated > Arthropoda: Insects > Digestive system > Gut ... | reverse complement strand
TTTCTTAGTGAAGCACAAATTGGTGTGAAAACTGAGGTGCGCCTAAGAAAAAGTAGCAATTTTTATTTATAGCTGAACCTAGAAATGCAAAAAGTAGAAATTGAATGTTAGATGCCTGCCCCACCCCCCGCCCCACCCGGTACGTTAGTGCGTATAATGACTAACTGTAGTTCCTAATTAATAATTTTGACAGCTGAAATTTGGTTTAAAGGCTGTAATTAGTATAAAGCAATATGTGTTGCTTTATGCACAATTGTAATTTGAATGTGGTAGCATTCTGCTGCATCAATTTAGATGATAGGAGGTTCCCTTGAATAGCCTTTTGTTTTACACTGTCTACATAAATAACAGTTAGGGTTTATTTTGTGATGTTTCCTTTAAATGACTCAGGTTCCATCTTGCTGGAAGACACTGTCCATGGCTTAATAGGTCAGACTTAATTCTAATGTAAGAACATTAATGTGGGGGTTAAGAAATATTATGCACTTAATGTGTGGAGTGGCCAAGACTGTGCCTGTATTCGCAGAACAGTTGTGCTTGGTGGTTTCTCATGGTTCTGCAACAAGATGTCACATATCAGATTGAGAAATGGCAAAATTACATCAGAAATCTCTGTCTGGTTACTTCATAATTTAGTAGATTCTGTCATGACATAGAGATCCAGTAGTAATTGTCCAGTATGCTTTGTGACTTTATCAAGAACCCATCAAAACTGAGCATGAGGAATGTTTGTAGCCACACAGAATGCAGGGTTGACAGCTGCCACAAGGAAATGGGGGTCTATGGCCTTGAGTAATTGGTGTAAGAAACATCATTGCCATGATGTTTTAGTTTTTGCATTATTTTATTGATGAATATGTATGTGTCTACAGGGAGTTTTTAAATTGGCATTTTGGACGTCCAGTGTCATGGGAACACATACTTGTAAATGAAAAGTAGTTAAAGGCTTTTGTCTACTGGGTCTGATCCCTGCCCATAATGGCACTGCAGTTTTAAAATATCTGCATTGGCCAGGGCCACACTGAACATGTTATGCCATGTAGTATATCTTCTATAACTTGGTTCTCTTCAGGTAAACTACTTTTTATTGTTGAGTGATTAGCATTCTGGCTTGTATTAGACAGGTCACGTATTCATATCTTGGCTTTGAGACTAGCTGACCTGACTGGGAATTTTGGTGTTTCCTCTCTGTTTTCATTTTAATAATAATATTCTAAAATGTGTCATGACTTCCATCAGAATAGTTAGTAATTCTGATTAGGATGAACCCACAGCACAGGTGTAAAGAAATAACTGTGAGAACACCAGTACTTTGCCAGAATAAATGTTGCATATTGGTGGTAAACTTATCTTGAAACTGAAAAGAATGATGTTGAGGTTGTGCTGTGTTGATTGGAATATAGTTACAAAGTTTTGGAGGTACTGTACTCCTTTGAAATGTTGCTAACTATTTACCAGTTGACGTGGTGTAACATCCCAAAAGACTTGCAACTTCAGCAAGACCACTCTGAGGACCTCCACTGCACAGACAGAAATCATGTTATGTTTCTGCTAATAAAAACTTACCGTAGGCAAGACAAAATATAATTTTATGTGTGTACATTGAAAGTTTTGGCTACACATAAGGCATTGTGTGTTATGATGGGTGAGGTTTTGCTTGCCTATATTGATGAGATGAACACAACGATTGAATTAGCTGAAGTTTTACAGTTTCTAATGAGAGACTCTGAACTGTCTGAGACCAAATTCAATAAGAAGCACAGAGCTACAGGTGAAGAACTGGGGCATTTCACCCATACCAATTCCTGTCCTCCAAAATTAACTGCATAGAAAATACGCTTGCATCTTTCAGTTTTACCAAGAATACTGACAGATTTGGTATCTATTATTGCTTTGTTGCTACCTGAGCCTCTACACTGGCTTACACTTGTTTTCTTTTGGTGTTGTTCTTAGTTTTTAATGAATACTCCACATTCACTTAAAATATTGAACATTCCGCTTGTGACCCTATGTAAAGGTAAGCTGTCAAGTAGTGCCATTAGTGCTTCAAGTCTCAACCCTGACACTATCGTGAGAAACGTTTATGTAATTGTTCTGTGACAAAGTTCTTATATTTGGTTTATCTTATTGGATTGTCATCTGTATAGGTAAGTTTGTAGTAACACTGAAAGGATTGTATATTCGTAAAACTGCTGAAAGAGAAGCAATATTCATATCAAGTTAAATACAAAATAAATTATGAGGTTTCTTGTTGCCTGGGATGTTACATTTTGTAATGAGAAATTAAACATTTCCTGACGCTTTGAAGAAAAGTAGTGCCTTCATCTCCACGGGTTGGTAGATCATTCGTTATAGGACCTATGAATGCTTGAAGATGAAGGTGCTGTGCTCTTTTGTAATATTGGGATAAGTTAAATTACCTGTTATGCAACGTAACATCCCACATGACTAGAACTATAAACATCAAAGTTGTGGAAACCTCAAATCTTGTGAAGACAATCATCTCTAAACACAAGAGAATACTAGTTTTAATTATTTTAAATATATTATATTTATTCCTTTCTTACTAATTTATTGCCATTACAAAATTTCTTTGTTAAATATGTTATTAAATACATGTGGTATAGTATGTTTGTACCTACAAAGAAAAATGAATATCATCATCAAATTACATTGTTTCTTGAAAACATGAACTTTCTCTGCATCCTCATAACACAGCAGTCATGTTAAAATGAACTTTCAAATTCATAGTAGTCACATAAAAAGCTTATTTATTTCTATTTATAAGCCAGCATTGTTAATGGAAGTACATAGTTTTCTGTTGTTTTATTTATTTTGACATGAATTATTAAATGCCTTAATTCTGTCACAAAGTCTGAAGTATGAAGATAAAGAATTTCATATACAACATATTAATGCAAGCAATCATACACTCTTAATACAGTACTAATTTTTGAAGTTAGTAAACAGTGCAGTTAACTCGACACAAAAGCGGTTTATTATGCAGATAAAACGCAGTAGCCATCAACTACAGTACACACTGCATGATGCATCCAGAACACACACGTGACAATTATCTAGATTATGGACACCAGTACAGTAGCGGCAGCCACACGTAGTTGAGTCCACCGCACAGTGATTATATCCTTAATACTTCCTCCTAAACACTGTACAAACTTTGTGCTATGCCACACATCTGTTAATAATCTCAGACACCCATGTCATTATGTACTCGATCCCACGGTTTCGTCAACAGATCTGCTAACTTTTACTCCGTCAGTGTGTTGCGCCTCTATGCGACCATCCTGGTAACACTCACGTACAAAGTAAAAACCGCACTTAACATGCTTCGACCAATTATGAAATGGGTTTTCGCGAGTTTAACTGCGCTTGCATTGTTAACAAACAACTTTGGTACCTCAGTACCTTTTCCACCGAGTTCTCCAAGCAGACTTTTAAGCCAAAGCAACTCTTTGGCCCCCTCACTAGCTGCGATAAATTCTGCTTCTGTTGACAATGTCACCGACCATAACAATTGGCTTGACCATGCAGTTGCACTGCCTGCATTCACAGCCACTACGCCACTCGTTGACCGTCTTGTTCTGACATCATCTGCAAAGTCAGCATCCCTGAATGCTTCTAACACCCCCTTGCTGTTACCAGCTCCGTACATCAAACCATAGTTGCTTGTTCCCTGCAAATATTAGAGGATACTCTTGACATCAGTCCAGTCTGCCTTAGTTGGTCGATCCATTGCTTGAGCTGCTCGCGACACGGCATATGCTGTCTGGACATGTTCCTTCATTATGTACATTAGGTAGCCCACCGCTTCACGGTATGGCACATGGCTCCCAACTGAATCATCAGATTTACCACTACTATGGTCACAAGGCATTGCTAGTGGATTTTCTTCATGCATCATGACTCGATCAAGGACCTTTTCCGTGTAGACGCACTGAAACACGAAGATCCCATCATTATGTTGCTCTGTCTGCATTCCCAGGAAACTGCTGAGTGTACCCATCATAATCTTGAAGTTACGACGCAACTGATCAATAAACACATTGATCTCACTTGCATCACCCCCCGGGATCAAGCCATCGTCCACATAGATGGTGACAATTAGCTTCTTGCCATTACATTGGCGCACAAATATACGTGGGTCGTCTGTACTAACATTCAGTCTCTGTTTCTTCATGAAGTCTACAAACCGCTGATTCCAACACCTAGGGGCATTCTTGAGACCGTACAGGCTTTGCTTGAGCTTGCACACCCGACCACTGCCATCATCGAACCCCTCTGGTTAACACATGTATACTTCCTCTTGAAGTGTGCTTTACAGAAATGCCTTCACATCAAACTGGCATAACTGCAACGTCTCCAGAACAGCAACAGCAAGCACAGCATGTACTGTATCTTTGTGTGCCACAGGGCTGAAGTTCTCGTCGTAATAAATTCCTGCCTTTTGCACATGTCCTTTCGTAACCAGTCGAGTGCTAAGCCATTTTTTCAAAACATCAGCATTCAGCTTCGAAGAACCCAGTGGTTGTCGATGACCTTCACGTTTTTAGGACGATCAGCCAACTCCCACGTGTCATTTTCCACCAAGGCACCCATCTCTTCCTTCATGGCCGTAACACACTCCTCCGCCTGCACGGAGTTAATAGCTTCCCAGTATGGCGTTGGATCTTCATCACCAGCAATAGCAGTGCGTGCCGACGGAAGAATGTAGTCCCCCAATGTCATCCACATTGGCTGCTTGACAATGCATATTGGTCATCGTGTGTTCCTAGAAAACTCTTCCTCGGTCTTCACCTCTAGGGCTTTCTCCAACTGTGGCGACTCCGACATTGTGTCATCTTTTTGTCTATTCTTCACATCCACATTTTCAACAACTGTGTTTTCCAACCCCATTTCGACCACGCAACTGGTGCAAACTCGTTCTGACTTGAAGTAGACATCATGCGAGTGCACAGTCTTTTTGAGAGATGGCACGTAAACTTGGTACCCATATTTATCATTCAGGTAGCCAATCATTCGGCCAAACACTTCCGAAACTGCTTTGGGATGAATATATAACACTCCATGCCAAAACACGTAGATCCAAGTTCTTCATCACTTGACCTTTCCACATTTCTATTGGAAATTTCCTGATAACACGTTTTTCCTGTACGATTGAGCACGTGTGTTGCAGTTTCACAAGCCTGTGCCCACATCAGTCTTGGTAGCCTGCTTACTGACAGCATTGACTGTGCAAACTCTACTACCATATGGTTTTCGCGTTCTGCATTTCCATTTTGTTTAGGCGCATACGGTGCCAACAGCAGCAATGCAATACCACTATCACTGATGACATGACGAACTTCTCACATGTGAACTCCTTGCCACCATCATATCAGAACATCTTTACTCTGTGACCAGCAGTCGACACTTCATTTAGGAATGTGCATAAATACTTGGAAACTTTATTCTTTTCCTTGATGAAGAAAACCCTGCGATACTTGCTATAATCATCCTTGAAACACAGTACTTTGCACCTCAAAGCGACTTCAGTGACATTGGTCAGTTAACATTGGCATGGATCTGCTCATCGATGATCTGTGATCAATCCGATCGTGGAGTGAAAGGCTTCCGATGCCCTTTACCCAAAACATCCATCACAGAAGCCACCCGTTTCCGCCATGCCCATGTTGATTTCCATCCGGTCCAACACCTTTTGCGCATTGCACTTGTCTTTATGGCCAAGACATTCATACCCAAGCTGAAGGGTTTCTGAAGCTGCTGCAATCTTAACTTCCGCAGGCTCTCTTGGGACCACAACACGGGTGTCCATGGCGTATGCATCCGTCATCCACCCGCCTGTTGCCATGAGCTGACCGTCACGTCGAAACATAACCCGTTGACGTTTAATGACGATGCTTTTTTCGTATTTAGCCGCACTCCGTACCCAGAACAGGTGTCTTCCAATACCGCATACATACTACACGTCTTCCAAGTAGCCAGGGCACCACGTACCCCCTAGCAGTATCTCGATATTAACATCGCCAGGCCCACAAGCCAGTATCTTTCCTTTATCTGCCAACGATATATTGACTGGAGCTGTAAACCTCTTTTACGAAGCAAGTACTGCTTGTTTGCAGTCGTGTGGTGCAATGCACCAGAATCATATACCTACTGACCCTCAAGTCTCATGCTATTCACTGTTACTGCCAAAAATGCTGAACCTCTGGTATCGTCCATAGAAGATTAGCCTTTGCTATCTGTCGCCACTGATTTATTCTTGTTAGCTCTCAGTTTCCGACAGTTCTTTTTAGACAGCCAACTTTCTTCCAGTGAAAACAGCTGCAGTTTTGTCTGTTGTATTTGGTTGACTTCTTCGACTCACTTGTTTTACCTGATGTTGTTTTGATCACCACCGACTGAGACTTCGATTTGACGCATGTGCAATGAAAGCACTTGACTCTGCCGCTGTCATCGATGTCTGAAACCGTTTTTCGATCATACACAGTTTCTCAAGCAGACTTCGTCATTCGCTTGTTGTCATCAAGCGACTCCAGGCGTTTAAACTCCTGGTTCTCGGGATCCCATTGGCCCATGCAGCAGTTCAATTGGTATGTTGTGCGACCCTCATCGACACAGCCCTGTATTCATGTCTGAGAATTACTTCTCAACTTTAACGACATATGCAAGATTGTCCATTTCTGGATTGCACTGGAGCTTGAAGAGCTCCGTCGTCATCACACTCAGTTGTTGAATACTGCTCTGTTCTTACACACTGATGAGCTCATCCCAAATGTCCCTGGCATCACTGTACATCAATACCAAATCTGCAATTGGTTGATTCAGCGCACTCGCAAACAACGCTGCCTTCTGGGCATTATCGCGTTTCCACGCCAACAGTTTTTTTGATCGTCTTCCATTGTGTTTTCAATGTTCATTATATTGGAACATTTCCACAATCTGTCAATAATCAACATCACATAATACTGTTCGAAGTGCATGTTCATTTGCCACTTCCACTTGGCCCATTTGGGTTCAGCAACCATCTTTTGACTTTTATTTTAGGATCCAACACCAAATTTTCTTTTGTTAGCAATATTAAATTACAATGAATTGAATATGTAATACACCTGTAACGCTCACGACTTTTCCAGTTGCAATAATAGCAGATGAAAATAGTTCACCAATGCCTGTTATATCTCTATGACCGCTCAAATATAGAGTCTGATGCAATCATAGCCCGTCAGAAAACTTTCTTTGTTTGAAGCAGACAAAGTCACACAAACATCTTCACTTATCATTGCACTTTTATTGAGTATGCACACTATGTGTAATCTGGGCCCATAACCTGTTGAAGTTAATAAACAGTGCAATTCACTCAACACAAAATCAGTTCATTTTACAGATAAAACGCTGTTGCCACCAACAATATGCTACACTGCATGATGCATCCAGAACACACATGTGACACATATACCTATGTCATGGACACTGGAACAGTAGCAGCAGTCTCACATAGTTGAGTCCACCACACATTGATTATATCCTTAACATTAATACAGGGTATAAAAGTGTAAAGAGAAACAAAAATTAGAAAAGATGAAACTAAAGCACACATGAACATTGGTCATTCCATTTAACTCACATCCTTTTATTGCAGAGATAGAACATGTATATTTTACTCATGTTGCATAGCCACTATTATTAATGCTATATAATCAGAGAAATTGAAAACATTGCTAAATAAAGCAGTTAATAAGTACCACAATTGTAACTTATTTCAGTCTGTCTTTAAGCAGGAAGTCTTCTGGAATATGATTCATGTCAGAATGCAAGTATTTCCAGACATTCTTCTTTTTAAGCTTTCGCCGTGTTGTAAATGTAATTTATTCCTTTTTGGGTAATTCCCCGGCGTCTGAGATTTAATTGCCAATTGCCAATTGGCAATTAAATCTCAGACGCCGGGGAATTACCCAAAAAGGAATAAATTACATTTCCAGACATTTTGAAGGGTCATAGGTACTACACTCCTTGAAAATGTCAGAAACCTTTTACCCAGTGACATGACATGTATCTTCAGCAGCACTGCTGTGACCCAACTCCAGATCTCTCATGCTATCTTCTTTCTGCCTATAGCTTATATTATTTCATCTCACACTCATTTGCAAACATTTCAGCCCTGATTTTTTTAATATTCGTTTTTGTTTCACACCATATTCCAGAACGTGTTATTTATGTCTTTCTTCTTGTAATGACATTTCTTACATGTACTTTCATTACATTGTCTCAATTTTCCTGGAAGAATTAAAAAATACAATTATGTTAACATTTTTAAATGTCAAATTTAAGCAGCTTCTGGCATTTAATGGCATCACTACAAAATGTCCTTGGATATTAGGTACATATTTAACCTGAGTGTTACAGCCAGGGCTTTTCTCTGACAGTGAATAAAATTTTGTCCATATTCTGGTCTTCTGCATTATGATACCATGCATTCTGTTAGGTACATGCCACCACTGGGGTAATGTAATTTCTCTGTCTTCAGGTTCCTGAAGATGGGAACAATATTTTCCATCAATATGTTGATGTTTACCTTTCAATGTACATGGTGTCATAACCCAGAAGTGAGCAATACCATGAAAACCTCATATCTATATATTACACGAACCCTCAACAGCACAACAAGGATTCAGGTTGTCTGTGATGTGACATGTTGTTGGGCGAGTAGTTTCAAGCATTTTGAAGGGTTGTAGTACCTTAGTATTCAGTGTCAAGCAGGCCAAAATGTCAGAAAACAGTTGCTCAGTGGCACAGCATCACAGCCCAGAAGACCTGAATTGTCAGCAGTGCTGCTGTGTGAACACTTAATCTTGCAGACCATAACTACACAGCATGATGTCTGTTTCCTTTGGATGGAATTTTCTGTTGTTTTAATTTGCATTGTTGTCATTATTTTGTTCCTCTTTTAAGAGGCAAAGCATTCTTCTGTTCACTGCACAGTGCATGAAGCAGTATGTGTTACAGTGAAAGCCAGTAAGAATATGTGATTTAACAGCACTTTGTGTTTGGTATTTCGAATGTTTATTTACAAGAATATCATTAGGAGAAAACAGTGTGTGAATATATTTTGGTAGGAGATTTTTCTCTTTTTTTCTTAAGGTTCCTCACTGTCAGTACAGAGATTCAGCTAAAAGCCAGTTTACTTTTACATACCAGGAAAACCTCATGAAGGTATGTGTTTTCTGCAGTTTATAACGTGATTGACCCCCATGCTTTGATAAGCAGTTGTCACACAAGCATTTGCACCATACAGCTTCAACATCAGAGGAATTGCTACAATTAGATTGCTGATTTGTACGGTCAACTATGCAAGTACGTAGGTATTCAATATTTCAGAAAATCTATGGAATCAGGTACAAATATCCTTATACTCTTGTATTTAGATACTGTGGTAAAAAAAAAATAGGCACAAGAGGCCCTTTTCCATGCTATAGATGTTTGCCATATGAACATTTGTCTCTACCCTTTCATTATTTTTTCCCGCCACATTTTAATTAATTTTTCATGACAGTATTTAAGAACAGCAGACATTTTTTAAAAACAGAGATCCGAATAATTTGATTGTATTTATGTTTAAACTGTGGTTATTCTTAAATACATATGTACCATGAACTTAACCAGATTACATTTTACAGCAGCCCATGTTAATAAAATATAAAATTAAACCAAAACATTGTTGTATATGTTATAAATATATTAGATATTCATAGTGATTATTAGAAGGTGATGGTGTGGTATTCATGGAAGATAAATTCTTTCAAATTTCACTTAGCCAGAAGCCAGTGCATTTTGAATACAAATATTGATTAGTGTTGTGTTGGCACAGTCTGAAGCATTAACAAGGATTTTCTAATCCTAAGGTATTTTTAACATGTACGTATGTGTCCAATCATTGCTTTGTTAAATTGTTTTTTTGGCATTACATTTGCAATTTGCCTATTTCATTCAATCATAATGTTTATTTTTAAGTCTGTACCTAAACCTATTATTTTAATGGGCAGTTGTCCTAATGGGACCTTTTTAGGCATCAGAAGTGTTACAGGTTATCACGTTTGTTTTCTTTTGAGAAAAAGAACCCCTGTTTGTACATGTATGAGCGCACACATCATGAAAAGTTTCATGTGTTTATCTACAATTGGTATTGAAATATGACCTTGAAAATTTACTGCCCTAACACAAAAGGTGCATGTTGGCTAGACCAGACCAATCGTGACACTCATTCTATCTGGGTAGTTCTGTAGATTAATTGTGTAATGTATTTACACATATATTTAACATGAATTGTGAAAATTATTTTCTGCCTAATCATCATGAGATGATTTTTGCTTTGGTTCCAAAGTTTTATAACCTGTGTAGCTTACTTTCTTCTGGAACTTTACATGGTATACATTTGTAGTTGGTTGCTGACATCGTGGGACAACCTGTCTGGCACCTGAAATTTAATAAATCATCATAGGCTAAATAAGAAGCTGGTTGGGTTTCATTTATAAGGACGGTAAATTCATAAGTTGCATCTCCTCTAAAGCATGGACACTTCATCCTATTAATTTCTTGTGCTCTGTCCTATGCAACTGGCATTGGAAATTACAGTTTTAGACTTGCTGACTTAATTTTTTTCCAAGAATGTAAATCTGTTTTCTGCTATCAATATCATTCTAACAATGCCAAATATGCATTCATGTGTAACAGACACTGTACAGTCTCAGCAGTTCGCAGCATCTGTAAATAACATGCTTAAAAAAATTAACTCATGAACCTAAGTGCAGGTCTGCCCAGCTGTCTTGGCTGTTGAGTATTCAGGTCTTCTCAGGTGTGACACTCTCATTGAGTGAGTGATGCCAGCGTTTTGAAGGATTGTAGTACTTTCAGGCAGTCCAAGAGCAGTAGTTAAGAACCACTCACCCAACAATACAGCATCACACTTCAGATGACTTGAATCCCCAGCAGCACTGTCTGTGAGAACCTGAAGTTTGACAGACTCATCTATTCTCTACGGTAGTCAGGTTCCTGTCTGCCACTTGGCAGCTGTTTGCTGTTTTAACTGAATGGTTAATTTTTTACACACATATCTTTATCAACATGGATAATTATTTAGTTATTTCTGATTGAAGTAATTTTTATCCCATCTCATAGCTGGTTTTGTTGTATTGCGTAGTTCATAATATGTTTCTGTTGTTTTGTTTTGTTTTTTGGTTTATATGCAATTGGGTTTAGTGTCACATATGTGCGTAAAGAGAATTCATTGTTTCTCAGTTGTCATGTATTTATTTTTTGCACAGTATTGCCTGCATTTGCAGGTATACCTTTATGAGAATTCTAACTTTCAATAGGAAAATATTAATTTTAAAAATTTGTCTTTTATCCATTCAGGGGCTTGGATTAGTTTAACTGCTGCCCTTCACAGTGGGGTGTTTTTTGGGTTTACATTTTTTGTTTGTTGTTATTTTGAAAGGTGTTGGTAATTGTAGAAAAGCTGCAGGGTTATTTGTTAATTACGTTGAACAATTGTGCGGCGTTTGATGGAGCTGGCTTCCTTTACTCCTCTTTCAATCCATTTTAGGCCTACACATTATACATTGTCTGCTTCAGAAAACTGTGCATTATCAGCCTCTCAGTCAGTCATTAATGCCTTTAGCATCTGTTTGTCATTGTTTTATTCTGTTAAGGAATAAAATCACTTGCTGTTGGCTGTATGTATTCCATTATATCATATGAAGGGTTTCAAGAATCCATTCTATTTTGTGCTTAAGAAGTAAGAGAGGAATGTTCCATCTGGCCTATGCAAGGATGTACTATCCATTAAGTTTATGAAATTATTTTTAGTTCACAGAATGGAACACCATGAGTTATTATAAAACTGATTTTATATGAAGTGCATAGACTGAATTGTAAATGTCATAGTCATTGCATGTGTCATGTTCCCCATTTTGTGACAGCTGGCTGTCTCATAATTTTTCAGGCAAGTCTGAGTTTACCAGGTTCACCATTTAATTTGCGCCGAGGTTCCCGTGGCAGTCATCAATTCACAATTAGAAATGGACGTGGAAGGTTTGTAGGTCCACCAGGTGGTGATCGGAAGCCCCTTGTTCTTTCTACATACCTCGACGCACAAGTAAGATCATTCATTGGAAGTCTAGAATTATTAGATCTTAAGGAGTATTTTCTATCATTTGGAAGTTACATTGCTTCATAATAACTCATGTGAATGAAAAACATAGCCGTTCCTTATGTTAATTTCATTTTAAGCATTAGTTTCGAACATAATATGTTTCATTTTACACCTTTTGATGCCAGCCTCCAAGGCCTGGCATAAGTTAGAAGTGCCATTCTGTTTAAATAGAATTTTGATGCTTTGCCATAAAAGATCACATTTACTATCATTTTGGAGGTAGAAAGATTAAATATTTTGTAGTTATTCACAATATGTAGTAGAATGTGCATCAGTTGCTGAAATGTATAGAAGTTCATATTGTATGAATCCACAAAAGTAAGTTTTCTCAAAAAGAGTTTTCCAAAACATAAAATTTTGTATTTTGTCAAACATTTTTATACTATAAATACTTCTGTAACTTATTTGCTACACCATTATCATGCACTTCAAAGTTGTTTAATGAACTAGGGAAGTTTGAAGTGTTTATACTGGTTACACAGTTACTGTGGTAGCTACGGACGTTAACAGCCATCTTCTTAATGCCCTTAGGATTCCACTTTTCAACATTATTTTGTCTTAGTATTGAAATTTATGTGAAGGTCAGTTCTGGAATCTGTTCTTTTGTGTAAAATTTTAAAGTGACTTCCAGCATTGGGTCATCTTCATTAACATCTTCTCTTTATAACATGAAGTGTATTGTGTTGTGGTATTGCTGTTTACAAATGCATGGGAGGTAGAAAGCTGGTAAAATATCAGTGACATGATGAGAAATGTGAAGTACTGAGACCCACTGTGTGCCCGATGTTCTGAAACAATAAAATAAACATATGTTTCAGCATCTTTGGTTGGCTCTCTTTACAGGAGCACCTGCCTTATGCAGATGACTCAAATGCAGTAACTCCGATGTCTGAGGAGAATGGGGCAATTGTAGTACCAGTTTATTATGCCAATCTTGGGTCCAGGCATTCTTCCTATACATCTCATGCATCCCGGATATCCTACACTTCACATGGGGATCTCCTTGGTGCACCTAAGACTAAGGAGAGCCAGTTGAGAGGTCGGACAGGGCGGAACAACCCTTCACATTTACCTAACTCTGCATCCCCCATGCCAGAAGACCATAAATGTGTGGTATGAAAATGTTTAAATTTTACATAATTGTAAATATACTACAGTCATAATTTATACATACAAAATTCTTTTTACTGCAGAGAATGTTTCAGTGTGTTTTAAAGTTAGGTTTCAGACATTTGTTGTGAAGTAAAAAAAAAAGCCATTTGTGGAGACAATGTCCATTTGTGTGTATGTGATCTAGTATCAGTGACTAAACCATTTGTTAGATTTTTATGATGTTTTCTATGAGAGCTCTTCACAAAAAGTTGTTGGGCAAGCCTGAGTTTTGTGTTGGCTCCATGACAGTCACACTTTACTTAAGAGTGCAAGTGAATTTCTACTTGTACTTTTTGTATTTCTTGATGGATTCAAGATGTCCATGTACTGCCACTCAGCAGCTAATGGAGTGTTGTGAAGAATGATTCCTGGCTCAAGGATGTCTGTCTTTTGATTGAAACATGGTCTGTCAAATAGACCAGTTAACTTCTTAAACAGGCTCCTGGGCTCATATCCCATGGTGGTAAAGAAACACCCCACTTGTCAACTAAACCAGGGGCCATTTCTAAGGCTGCTGTGTTTAGGAAACCCAGGCCTTTCTTGCAGATCAGTTTATCACTAAAGCCTACTGTGTGAGTAAGGAACAGGAAGGAAAATAAGTACCAACCTTTCCAATATGCATATTAATTTCAGTAAATATCCTGTAATTCTGAAATATGTCAGTTTTTGAAGAAAAAAATTCTTAAGGAGAGAAATGTTGGTTTTATCATGACTAGCCAATGTTGTTATATGTATAGATGTTTTTTATCATGCTTGACTGATATGTGCTCGCCTGACACCCTGCTAGTGTTTCATCATTCACTGAATCCTAGGAGATTTAACAGTCGGTGTAGGAAGCAAGAAAAATATTCGCCCCATTAGTAACCTTTAGAAAGTCTTACAAAACTCAGCAGAATCTGAAAATGTTGCCCACCAGGCTGAATGCATTAAGTACAACTGTGGAGGGCCTTGTTTACTGTCTGGAGTTTTTCTATGGAAATTGTTGAAGTCTCACTGTGGATCTTTTTTCTTTGTTCCTCCGGCATATACAGATTTGTTCTATACACTTTATTGTTTATGAAAATCAAGGCAGTGTAGGGGCCAAAGACTGCCCTTAATTACATGGCCGTGTAAGTTCTCTCACACAGTTTTCAAACAGGAATATAACTTTAGTTGTCAGCAATAACAGACTTGTGTTATGAATCATAGTGTTTGTTGCTGGAAATACATTTCTAAGTCATGCAGTGATGTAACTGTTGAAGAGCTTCTGTTTTTACTGCAGCTATAGTTTCAAATATGAGTCTGCTGGAAAATGTAGCAGAAAATTTCAATGCACATTTCCAGGACAACCACTTCAGAGCAAACAAGCTTGGTCAGTCAGCTGAAAACAACAGGTTTGCTGCTACACAAAAAGCCAGACAAGGAATGAACTGTGATGACAGAAGAAAAATTTGATGCTGTTCATACTAAACATGAAACTTCACCAAGAAAATCTCTCAAACAACTGCCTCAGGCAATGATTGTTTGGAAATCATCAGCACAAAGGTCCACAAAATTATTAAAACTGGTACCACAAAAGACATTGGTAGTTGTGGCTGTGAAGAAACATGATCCAGTTGCAAGGATATACTCTGGAGGAACAAAGCAACAATATCCACAGTGAGATTTCAACAGTTTCTGGAGAAGAACTTGAGAGAGTAAACAAGAATAACGTCTACAGTTGTACCGAGTACATTTGGTCAGGTGGGCGACATTTTCAACACATACTGTGGCACTGCTGAGTGTCTGTTAGACTTCTTAAAGGTAATTATCAGATTGAATCTTTTCCTTGCTTCATTGATTGACTGTTAAACCTCACAAAACTCAGCCTATGACATAACACTAGTGGAAAATAGGTCATGCACTTATTGGTCAAGCAGGGGGGAAAAAACACCTTTTATACAACTCTGTTAAAATACTGGTGTATCAAAGTGTAGTGAACAGTGAAGGAAAAATATTTATTCAGTTTTTAATTTGGCAATATGGAAAGACACTCTGGATTAAAGTATGTTGTCTCTGTGCTTAAAGAATTTTCTTTTCATTGTATTATAGCTATGCTTGCACCAGAAATATGGAATGGTAATCACATGTAATGCTTATTACAGGAGGCATCTGCTGACAGTGATGATGGTACAGTGAAAGGAAAATGCTGGGATAACCCATTTGTTGAACAGATGCAACCAACAACTATGGTTGATATGCATGGTAAGTTGTATTGTGTACTGAGATTGTCCTGACAACTGTGGCAGTACACTAAATGGGTGCCACCTCATATAGAGTATTTTTCTTTACGTTATGATGTCGTTATGATAGTTTAGTAACATCACTGCAAGATGTGCGGCACTTGCTAAGGAGTGTGGAGACTAACCTCTGTGTCTGTGGTTCCCAAACTTTTTTTTTTATGGTGACTCATTTATGAGAGAGGCTGATAAAAGATCTCCACTGTTTAAACAAATCGAGGTGTGAATCCTGTGTATTTTCAAAATGGCCTTTAAATCATTAGAATATTACAGTTGTGAGCTATTTTGTCCAGAATGCTTGGGATTTAGGGTTTTCTGGATAAGGGGTTTTTCTGTTATTGGAGTGCCAGGCTTAAAATACAATAAAACACTTTATTGTGCTCTTAATTTCCTTTGTCTTAACTTAAATAATTCTGTGAGACACAGTAATGTCACTGCATTCCCAAAACCAGATTACCACCCATGTTTTTATTTTCATAACTTTTAGCTTAATGCTACAAAAATCAAACAAATAGGCTGTCTTTTTAGTGTTCCTAATGTGGGCCTGATGATGGCTTAGTAAGCCAAAACATGTAATCTGTTTTATCCTACTTTTTATGTTGTGTTTGACTTTTTTAGTAAAAAATATATCTGCAGTTGAATTACATGATGGGGATGTGTCATCTCAAAATATTTGTCGCTAGTCGAGCATTTATCTTTTGCTTTTCGAATTTGTAAAGGAAGCTTTACAACTGTAGTGCTAATATATTCTTTAGCCAAGAATGCCTACAGTATAAAATAATTCCAAATTATGCTAAAATTAAAATTCCAAACACTTTAAAGGTGTCTAATTATTCTTACGGTATAAGGTATACAGTTTCAAAGAATAAAAGACAAAATTAAATTTCTGCACATCAAACCATAAAATCAGAACAGAGAACTCTTTCACACCCACCTTGAATTTCCTAACATCTGGGGCAATATCTGGCTTTACATTGAGTATACTAATGGCAACAAATACACTGTTAAAAGTGTCTCTTTAATGTTCTCATTAAGGGCCTGATGATGGCCTAATAACCTGAAACTTGTGGCCTATTTTATTCTGCTTTTTGTGTTGTGTATGACTCTTTTGAGTAAAAAAAAAATATTCAGATTAACTATAACCAGATTGAAGGAATATTACTTGTATGCCGCAAGTTGAACATTACAGTTACATCATACAATGACAACTGGTTCTATAAGTTCGTGGAATACTTTTAGTGAAATGCTTTTAAAAAGATGTCAGATTTCTGCCAAAATTGGCATATTAAGTTTGCTTACAACACAATGTAATTGTACTCAAAAGTGTTTCAGTGCAACTACATCCCTCTGCATGTGAAAGAATTCATGTCTGTATTATTAAATACTGTTGTCCGTTCTTTAGATGTGATGGTGCTAAATGACATCATTGAACAGGCTGCAGGTCGGCCGGGTCGAACCAGCGAGCAAGGAGGTAAATATTCTAAGAGAACAAGTCAGTGTTTAACTGTGGGTGTTTCTGTACAGGTCACCTCCCAAAATCCTCCACTTTATGTGTGTTTCCATGTAGAAGCTCTAGATCCTATAAGTGATCTTTTTTTACCCCCCCCCCCCATTTTTCCCGTTCAGGGTTTTCAAATTATGAAACTATGAACTTGTTTGTTAAAATAAACAACCTTGGGTTGTTCAGTGCTTTTGCCAGGCTTATCCAGTTTCTTGTGATGAA